>Ga0126304_10000716_pt1 | contig 14386 bp, 12 predicted proteins | sample Plot25_FD_92538 | JGI IMG/M metagenome (GOLD analysis project Ga0126304, IMG submission 92538) | Serpentine soil microbial communities from UC McLaughlin Reserve, CA, USA - Plot25 | ecosystem: Environmental > Terrestrial > Soil > Grasslands | place: USA: UC McLaughlin Reserve, Lake County... | reverse complement strand
GCCCTGTCCCCCGCCATGCAGCGGTGGGCCGGGCTGATCGAGGAGAAGGCCGACAAGTACGGCGTCCCGCCGGAACTGCTGGCCGGGATCATCGACTACGAGAGCGGGGGGAAGCCGGACGCCGGGCACCCCACCAGCGGGGCCACCGGGCTGGGGCAGGTGATGCCCAAGGGGTCGGGGCCGCACTTCGGGGACCGGCCCACCAAGCAGGAGTTGCTCGACCCCGAGACCAACCTGGAGTGGTCGGCCAAGATTCTGGCCGCCAACTACAAGCGCTTCAACAACAACCCCCAGAGCGCCGCCGCCGCCTACCTGGGCGCCGTGGACGCCAAGGGCAACCCGACCACGGCCGCGGATGCCAACGGCACCAACGGCTTCAAGTACGTCCAGGAAGTCATGGGCCGCTCGGAGAAGTTCGCCGGGGCGGGCCAGAGCGGCCCGACTCAGCGGGCGGTCGATCCGGAAGCCGCCGCGAGGGCGAGGGATAAGCAGATGGCAACCGACCTCCAGGGGATTCTGGGCGACTACGGCACCAGCCTGACCGCGATCAACGAGCGCATCACGGCCGCCGAGGACGCCCGCAAGGCGACCCAGACCCAGCGGGACGCCGACATCAAGCGGTACGGGGAGTTGGCCGGGAAGCCCCAGACCGGGCCGGGCGCCCGCAGCGCCGCGGAGTCCACCGAACTCGCGGGCCTCATGAAGCGCATGGAGACCAGCGATAAGGACTTGGCCCGCTACGACGCGGTCATCGCCGCCGAGCGGGACAACCAGCGCCAGACCAACGACTCGATGGCGGCCACCATCAAGTCCATCTCGGGCGAGAAGCTGACCCCCTCCCAGATCGCGGCGAACGAGGCCAACGCCGCCCAGTCCCGCGCCGCCGCGAACAAGGCCCAGGCCGACGCCGACCTGATCCAGCCGGGGGCGCCGGGCTACCAGGAGGCGCAGGCCAAAGCCGACCTGACCCGCAAGCAGGCCGACCTCTACGAGAAGACCGTCCAGATCACGGCGCAGAACGCGAACACCCAGGAGTACGAGTCGCGGACGGGGCGGCAGAACGCCGACACCAACCGGCTGCTCGCGGGCACCCAGCAGTTCGAGGCCGACACGGAGCGCATGTCGGCGCCCGCCATCATCGCCCGCAACCTGGCCGCCGCCGGGGTGGACGAGGTCACGGCGAAGCGCATCGCCGCCCGCATGCTGCCGGAGTTGGACGACCTCCGCTCCGACACCAAGCTGAAAACCGACCAGGCCGCCTACCAGCGGGCCATCACCGACCGCACCAACAAGCTGGTGGGGGCGGAACTCGGCAAGCTGATCCAGGACGGGCGGCTCACCCAGGCGCAGGCCGACAAGGCGATGGGCACCTTGTCGGCCGACATCGCCATGGCCGAGCAGAACGTGCGCCAGGGGCAGGCCGCCACCGGGCTGACGCAGGCCCAGACCTGGGCGCAGGTGGTGGACGCCAACACCAAGCAGTTCGAGGCCGAGATGAAGTCTCGGGAGGCCGAGGTCTGGCAGCAGGTGCAGAAGATCGCCTCCAACCCCAACGCCTCGGACGAGGACATCATGGGGGCGATCCAGGCCGGGGCGCGGAACGCCACCGAGGCGGCCCAGGTCTACCAGACCAAGATCAACCAGTACCAGCAGACCGAAGCCTCCCGGCACAACAAGGTGTCGGAAGGCATCGACATCCAGAACGCGGACGAGACGGAGCGGAACAACCGCTACCAGAACCTCGCCTCGATCCAGAACTCCCGGGCCAACATGCAGAACGCCTCCACGGCGGCGGTCGGCCCCCGCCTGGGGGCCACCGGGATGGCGAACGCCATGGCCGGGCTGGGCATGGTCACCGGCTCCGCGGGGCTGAACCGGCTGGCGATGCAGTCCGGCACCGGGGCCAGCGTGATCGACCCGGTCAAGGCCGGGCTGGCCCCCTTCGAGAAGGACCAGGAGACCCTCCGCGCCGGGGTGCGGGACAACCGCCTCGCCAACCCCGGCGCCGCGGGCACCGAGTTCAAGGCCCCCAAGGCGACGGCGGCCACCGCGGGGATCGGCAGCGCCCCCGTCCCCAAGATCAACGCCGCCGCCGCGCCCACCATCGAGGGGGTCAACTTCAAGAACCCCAGCGCCGCCGCGGCGGTGGCCCCGCCCCCGGCCCCGGACATCGCGCTTCCGCCGCCGGCCCCGGCCCCGGACATCGCCCTCCCGGTGCCGACGCCGCCCCCACCCCCACCCGACGAGGAGGAAGAGGGCGGCGGCGGTGGGAAGCGCCCCGGTAGCGGTGGGGTGCGGGTGGTCTACCGCTTCAAGCCCCCGAAGGCGACGGCCTCGAAGAAGTCCACAGCTGTGGCGGCGAACAAACCAGCGAAGGCGAAGGGCGGCGGGGGCGGTGGCTTCCGGGTGCCGGGAAGGATCGCGTCGTGACTCAGAGCGGCGGCTTCAATTACTCCGACCTGTTCTCCGGGATGGGGTCGGCCATCAACACGCCGGGCGGGACGGTGGGGGCGGGCGAGAAGCCCGAGTACGACTTCCCGTCCGGCCTGGACAAGGTGCCCGAGTCCGTCCGGACGTGGTTCATGCGCTCGGACAACGGCCAGACCGGGCTGAACGAGTTCCTGCGCGACGCCGACCCGAAGGTCATTGACGAGTTCCGGTCGGCCGTCAACAGCGGGCTGATCCGGCCCAAGAACGCGGCGGCCGACCAGATCATCAAGGGCTACGGCGGGCTGCGGGCCGGGGACATGGCCGGACCCGGGGGCATCCTCGGGGCGATGCAGGACGACATGCCGTCGGGCCTGTCGCCCGAGTACTGGCAGCAGGCCAACACCCTGATCGGCACGATGATCGACGCCAAGATGAAGGCGGCCGATGCGTCGGGCTACTTCAACGGCATGCCCACCGTGCAGCGCGAGCAGATGATGGGCCAACTCGCGCAGGGCTGGAAGCAGCAGTTCACCAACGAGTTCCTCGCCAACGAGCAGAAGCGGGCGAGCCAGGCGTCGGAGGGGCTGACCCAGCAGCAGATCAACAACCAGAACCTCCAGGCCATGGCCGGGATCATGGGCGGGACGGTCGATCCCGGCACCGGGCAGTTCAAGCAGACCGAAGAGGGGCGCCAGTTCGACACCTCCCAGACCGGGTACATCAACGGGCAGCGCACGCTGGCCGGGGAGGCCCAGGACTGGAGCCAGGAGAAGGACCGGGCGAACGCCGCGGCCAACCCCCGGGACTACATCTACGCCCAGATGCTGGGCAACGCCCGGGGCGGCCTCGCCGGGCAGCCCGCCACGAACCAACTCCCGGGCCGCGACGGCCAGCAGCCGGGGATGGGCGGCATGCCTGGGATGGGGCAGCCGGAGCCGGGCGGGTTGTCCCAGTGGGATCAGATGCAGCGTGGGGCACAGCCGACGGCCCAGCAGGGCTTCTCGCCGCTGGCCTCCACCCAGCCGCCGGGCACCTCCGGGGCCGGGACGATGACCCTGGAAGGCGCCCAGGACGGCACCCCGCCGCAGGGTGCCGAGCAGTGGGCGCAGATGTACCAGCAGGCCCAGGCCGCCCAGGATCAGGCCCGGCAGGCCATGATGGGGGCGCAGGGTGGCCCCGGTGCGGGCGCTGCCTCCGCGCTGTCCCCCGGTCAGGGGTCAGCCGAGATGGTGCAGCCGTACCCCGGCTACCAAGGGCAAGACGGCGCGACCTCGATCAGCCCCGTCAACCCAACCACCGGGATGCGCTTTGACGAACGCACCGGCCAGTACACCAGCGCCCCGCTGCCCACCGCGCAGCAGAACTACGACACGCGGATGGCGCAGTTCCGGCAGCAGGGGCTGCCCGGCACGGACGGGCAGTTCGCCCAGCAACCGGACGGCACCGGGATGAACAAGCCCTGGATGGGCGGCGGCGTGATGCAGCCGCAGGCGACGGGGGCGGATGGGCGAGAGTCCTTCCAGGTCATAGGCGGGACGGCGACCCCCCTGCAACAGCAGCAGCGGAGCAACGCGCTGGGCCAGAACCCCAACGCCACCGGGATGGGGACGCTCCAGCAGTTCCAGGCCCCGCGGGCCGGGGTGCCGCCGCAGCCGGGGCAGACCCCGGGGATGCCGCAGCCCCAGCAGGGCGTGCAGGGGCAGCAGTTCACCACCTCAGCGTTTACTCAGCAACTGCTCAAGAATCGGATGGTGCCGCAGAACGGGGCCATCCAGGGGCAGGGCCAGTACATGACCCAGCAGCAGATGCAGAAGCAGGTCAACCCCAACAAGATCAGGGCGCAGGACTTCATGCGCGGGCGGAACTCCGAGCAGCAGGGATTCCTGGGCACCTCCTCGGCGGCGGGCAACTCCGACGAGGACACCATGGGCGCCATCAAGAACAACCTCCCCAAGTTCCAGGCCCCGGGCCAGGGACGCATGGTCTGATCGGAGAGGAGTGAGCCGATGCCGGGCAAGCAGGTGAAGGACTGGGACAAGTACCACGCCCTCCGCGAGGAGGGGGCCAGCAAGGAGAAGGCGGCCAAGGTCGCCAACTCCACCAAGAAGAAGGGAAGCAAGTAGATGCCGACCGCTGCGCCGAAGCCGCCGCCGAAGAAGGACGAGAAGAACCTGCCCCCCTGGTTGAAGGGGAAGGGCGCCAAGAAGAAGTGACCCCTAGCCCACAGCTGTGGACTAGGTTGACGGCACTGACGTAGAGTTACAGCGAAGCCGTACCGGGACGCCAACCGGCTCGAGTCCTGTTTTCCTCCCGCCAACGCCACCGGCAGGTGACCGCGGGGGAGGGGCGCGGGCGGGCAGCCCTGACCCCCGTGCGAGGACGCGGAAAGCTAGGCGATGGCAGAAGTCGAGACCCCCGAGCGGGTTGTCCCGACGCCGGAGGTTCCTGAAGAGGAGCGTCCGACCCAGGAGCAGCCACCCACCCCAGGCACGCCGGAGCAGGACACCACCGGAGACGACGACGAGGAGGAGGAGGGGCAGGGGCCAGCCCCTGACCTCAACGCCCTCCTCGAAAAGGCCGACGCCGAGACCCTGCGCAAGCACAAGCGCATCGCCGGGATCGCGGGCGAGATGGCGAAGAAGATCGCCACCCGCGAAGCGAGCCGGATGGTGGAGGCGCGGGCGCAGGAGATGCTCCAAGAGCGGGAGCAGCTGGCGCGGGCCGAGGCCGACCGGCAGGCCCTGATGGAGGCGGCGCGGAAGGGCGAGTACTACGCGCTGGGAGAGCAGGTCTCCAAGAACCTGTTGGTGGAAGACCAGCAGCGGTTCATCGGGCAGTACCAGACGCAGGCCAAGAACGAGGCGTACAGCAGCGTGCAGTCGGTGGTGGACGAGATCGCGGAGGGCTTTGACGAGTCCGTGGTCTCGGCGGCCTCCGAGGAGGTGGGGGAGTTCCCCTCGGGGACGACCTGGCAGGACGGGTTCAAGAAGTGGCTTCCCGCCATGATCAAGGCCCAGGCCAAGTACCTCGCCTCCAACCCGGAAGCCCGCAAGCAGGTCGAGCGGGAGGTCACGCCCGCCGTGCGCTCTCGTGCCTTAGCCGAGTTGAATGGAGCAGAGCCCGTGGCCGACAGCGGAGGCGGACGCGCCCAGAAGGCGAAGACGCTCACCGACGAAGACATCGCCCGCATGGAACCGGAAGAGTGGGTCACCGTCTACGACGTGGAGAAGGGGCGGTTCAAGCCCGGGTACGTGTACAAGCCCACCCGGGCCATCGATCCGCGCCAGATGCAAGTCGCGGGGCGGGGCTTCTAGCCTGGAGGTAAGCCGTGGCCGTTGGCGTAGCCGAGTTCATCGACAAGACGATTGCCGACCCGGTGTTCAGCCCGGACATCTGGTCGAAGAACGTCCTGGTCAAGCAGGAGGCGAACCTGGTCTTCGCCAAGCTGGTCAACCGCGAGTACGAGCGGGACGCCAAGGTGGGGAAGCAGGTCTTCATCTCCACCATCAGCGATCTGTCGGTGCGCGATAAGACCATCAACACCGCCATCACCTACGAGACCGTGGCCGAGACCCAGATTCCGATCCCGCTGAACGTCTGGGACTACGCGGCCATCGGCATCGAGGACATCGTCAACGTCCAGTCCCACATCAACCTGCGCTCCGAGTACGAGCGCAAGATCGCCTACGCCCTCGCCAAGAGCGTGGACACCAAGGTCTCGATGGGCGTCCAGTTCTTCAGCAAGAGCGTCGGCACGCTGGGGACGCCGTTCACCGACCAGGACGTGCGGGACGCCGTGATGTACCTGGACAACAACAACGTCTCCGAGGACGGGCGCGTCCTGGTCATGTCCCCGGCCGAGAAGAACGACAAGCTGGGCCTGGAGAAGTGGACCTCCATCCTCTACCGGGGCGACGACAAGCGCAACGGCGGGGGCACCCAGGTCAACAACGGGCGCATCGGGGACGACGTGTACGGGGCCAGCCCGTACATGACCACGAACCTGAACAAGCCCGCGCTCGGGCACGCCGACAACGCCCTGTTCCACAAGGACGCCTACGCCTTGGTCATGCAGCGCAGCCCCAAGATGCACCTCTTCTATGACATCGACTTCTTCACCTGGAAGGTCGCGTCGGAGGAGATTCTCGGGCACGCCGAACTCCGCGACGACCACGGCGTCTGGCTTAAGGGCAAGTCCTAACCTTAGATCGAAACACCGTAATCGTGTACCATCCCGGCATGGAAGCCGACTTGGCCTACCTGGCCGGGATCATCGACGGCGAGGGCAGCATCTACATGCGGATCGTGAATAACACCGTCAGTCCGCGGCTCCAGGTGGTCAACACCGACGAGCGGCTGATCGACTGGTTGCAGTCACGATACGGTGGGAAGCGGTACGTGGTCACCCGCATGCAGCGGGAGACCCACAAGCCGCTCCACCACTGGCACCTCGGGGCGATAGCCTCCGTCCCGCTCCTCAAGATGGTGCTCCCGTACCTCGTCCTCAAGCGGGAGCAGGCCGAGTTGGCGATCACGGCCTGGGAGGGACGCCAGCCGACACCGACCACCCACAGGCGGTACGGTACGGCCCGGCTCGATCCAGCGATCCTGGCTCAACGGAAGGAGTGGGTGGCCGAGATGCGCACGCTGAACAAGAAGGGGAAGTCCTAGCACCATGCCTCGGCTGAGCACGACCGCGAACGGGACGGTGGGACGGGCCACGCCGCGGCCCGGCCCCCGCCCCGGCCCCGCCACCCCTCGGGCGACCACGCAGACGCTGCCTCCTCCTCCGGCGCCGCCCGTGTCTACAGATGTGGAGGAGGAGGACTTCGTGGAGGACGCCGAACTGGCGCCGATGGCGACCGGCCCCGTGCAGGGGCTGGCGACCACGGTGCAGGCGTTCGGCCCCAACGGGGAACTCCTCACGATGGAGTTGGGGGACGACGGGGTGTACCGCACGGTGCAGACCAGCGTCCCCCCGCCGCCGGTCTCGGCCGAGGTGGACCACCCCCTGCTGACCACGCTGCGCTCCCGCACCAACCAGCCCGCCGCCCAGGCCCGCCGCCTGCCCGCCTACAACAACCCGTACCTCTGGTACATGAAGACGGACGGCGAGATCGTGCGCGGGCAGGGCGACCCCGGCAACCGGGCCTACTACGAGGAGAAGGGCTACATCGTCCTCCGCAAGGAGGAGGTGGACGCCTACCTCAAGGACAAGACCCGGACGGTGCCGGACGGGCGGGGCGGGTTCAAGAAGGAGATCGTCCAGCCCGCCGTCCGCCGCCTCGTCCTGGCCGAGCAGCGCAAGCGGGCCGAGTTGATCACCACCATCCGCAACATCGCCATGAAGAACCCGGCGGTGGAGTTGGCCGGTGACCTGTCGATCACCCCGAGCGACGAGTTGCAGGTGCTGCTCGACCAACTCAAGGGCAACCAGAGCATCCACTTCACCCTGCTCCAGGCGCGGCAGCCGTCGCGGTCGGAGGACTACGACGACGCCGACGTGACGGTGGGGGTGGAGATGCACTCCGGCCGGGAGTTGGAGCAGAAGCTGGAGGCGTTCCAGCAGGCCCGTTCGCAGAGCCAGTTGCAGGACACGCGCCGGATGAACCCGGCGCTCGCGGACTAAGGAGCGGCGATGAGCGAACAGTGGGGCGAGTACTCCCGTCCGGGGAACACGCCCGAGGACAAGACGGAGACGGTGGTCGGGCAGGCCGACGCGGGGAACCGCCGACGCTACGAGGGGAAGGGCTACACCTTCAACAAGTACGTGCGCAGCCCCGTCGAAGGCCCCAACGTGGGCGTCCAGAACTCGGGCAACCTCGCCATCAACGCTATCCAGGGGCGCAAGGTCAGCGACACCCCTGAGGTGGACGAGAGCGAGGTGGTCAAGGAGGCGATGGAAGTCGCCCTCCGCAAGATGACCGGCACCTGGACGGACGCCGAGCAGATCGCGGCCTACCAGTCCCACAAGGAAGGCCACCTCCTCCCCGAGGAGAGCAGCGAGATGCTGACCGGCGACCCGACCGCGGGCTACGAGGCCATCGCGCCCAAGCTGTCCTCGGGCGAGTTGCTCACCCCGCTCCAGGAGGCGTTCACCCCGCTGTCGCCGGGCGCCCCGCCGAGCGCGGCGGTCAGCCCCACCAGCGGCAACGGCGCCACCGGGAGCACTGGGAGCGACGGCACCGGCACGCCCGCGCCTGCGCCCACCCCGAGCACCGCGACCAACGCCTGATGAGCGACGACCTCCAGCCCTCCGTGTGGAAGTCCATCAACGAGGCGGTCGGGGAGGCCCTCGGGGTCACCCCGCCCGATCCGGCCCAGGACCGTGCGCCCGAGGGGGCCTCACCGCACGGCACCTCACCGGCGCAGATGGTGCCGCTGTCGGAGGGGGGCGAGGTCGTGGCCCAGGAGCGGCTCGAGGGGAACGGGGTGCGGTTCCAGATGGTGCCCGCGCCTCCTCCCCCCGACCCCGCCGATCCGCCCGTTCCGGACGAGATCGCGGCGGCGCTCGAAACGCCCCCGCCCGTCCCCCCGAACTACGTCGCCGGGCCGACCAACCCCCTGCCGGTGGTGCCCGGGGTGGCCTACGCCACCGCGGCCGACGCGATGCAGGTGTTCCTGGAGGAGGAGCGCAAGCGCCTCGCGGCCGAGTTGGCACGGGAAAACGCCAAGCGGCTGCGGCAGGCGATGCCCGCCTTCCACGAGGACGGCTCCCTCCTGGGGGAGTACTCCCCGATGATGGGGGACGCGATCACCCCGGACACGGTGGACGGCCTGTGGTGGCTGTCCCTCCCCGAGAAGCGGGCCATCTGGGAGTTGGGGATCGACCCCAAGGACTACCCCCGCGTCCACCGCGACATCTCCATCGCGGCGGCCGTGATGATCAACCGCCGGGCGCAGACCGGGCAGTACCTCCCGCTGATCATCAAGCGGAAGCGAAGGCGCCTGAACTCCTCGCTGTTCGTGGGCGGCGCATGGCATAACCTGCGGCGGGTGAACCCGCGGGACTTCCCGGGGATGAACGATCAACCCACCCCCTAGTCGTCCACAGCTGTAGACGGAGGCGAGGATGCCCCGCTCCCTGTACCGCGACACTGTCATGGTCAAGGGGCCAGCCGGGGCGATCCCGCTGGCCGGGGCCGCCGTCGAGTTCAAGGACGCGACGACCGGCCTGCCGATCAGCTTCTCCCTCTACCCCGACAACACGTCCCCCCTCCCCCTGGTGCAGCCCTACGTCACGGGCGACCTGGGGGAGTTGGAGGTCTGGGCCGACCTCCCCCACCGGGTGCAGATCACGGTCACCAAGAACGGGCTGACCCAGGCCCGGGAGACCATCGACCTGGAGTACCCCCCGGAGTACGGCGCCACCGACTCGGACATCACGGACGCCGTCGCGGCGCACGAGGCGAAGGACGACCCCCATACCCAGTACCTGACCCAGCCCGAGGGGAACCTCCGCTACCTCCCGCTCTCCCACGAGCCGGGCGTAGACCCCCACCCCCAGTACCTCCAGGCGGCGGTCTTCGCCCAACCCGACCCGCTGGGGCAGTACCAGCTGGAGACGGAGAAGGCGCAGCCCTCGGGCTACGCCCCGCTCGACCCCAACGGCCTCCTGCCCACCGTCCACCTCCCGCCCCTCGCCATCACCGACACCTTCGTGGTGGCGAGCGAGGCCGAGATGCTGGCCCTGGTGGCCCAGACCGGCGACCTGGCGATCCGGTCGGACACGGGCAAGTCCTACATCCTGGCCGCCGAGCCGGCCAGCCTCCTGACCAACTGGAAGGAGTTGTCGGCCGCCGCCCCCGTGCTGTCCGTGGACGGCCGGGTGGGGGTGGTCGATCTGTCCGACCGCTACGTCGATGTCGGCGGCGACTCGATGACGGGCAGCCTGACGACCTCGCAGCACCTGACGGCCGGGGGCAATGTCTACGCCGGGAACGTCGTGGTCAACCCGGGGACGATCTACCTCAACGGGCAGGACATCGACGCCCGGTATCTCACCCAGACCCAGGCAGACCTCCGCTACCTCGGGCTCGCCGGGGGCGCCCTGACCGGCCCGCTGTCCATCCAGAGCAAGCCCGTCGCCGTCTCCCCCGACGCGGGCAACATCCTCCAGTGGCTGCCTAACGGCCTCTTCGCCGGGCTGTCCACCGCCAACGTCACGGTGCTACGGCGCGAGGAGTTCTCCCCGCCCGCCTCGTCCACCTCGGTGACCCTGGCTTCCAGCCCCACCACCGTGCTGGAGGTCAGCCGGAACGGGGTGGCCCAGTCCCAGGCGCTGGGCCACTACACGCTCCTGGGCGCGGTCATCACCTTCGCGGACACCTTCACGGCCGGGGAGCAAGTCCTCGTCTTGTACGAGGTGGGCACCAGCCAGCCGGTGGACGCCTACACCAAGGCGCAGTCGGACGCCCGGTACGAGCCGTTCGATAGCGCCTACACCAAGGCCGAGGGGGACGCCCGCTACCTCCAGCCCGCCGCGGCGGCGACGACCTACGTCGCCAAGGCCGGGGACACCATGACCGGCACGCTCGCCTTCTCCGGGGGAGCCGTCCTCAGCGGGGGCGCCGTGGTGGTCTCCGGCAGCGGCGCGGCGGCGGGCACGGACGCGCTGGTCTACGGGCCGAGCAGCCCCGCCTGGGCGCCCCTGGCGAACATGAGCGGCGGGCTGGAGTACGGCCTGCGCTTCACCGCCACGGTGTCCCAGTACCTCGTCGCGGTGCGCTGGTATCGGGCCAGCGCCGCCACGGCGGCGCCCCTCTCCGTCCGGCTCTGGGATACGACCAGCACGGCCACCCCGGTCTGGGCACTGGGCAGCACGCCCCCGGCGTGGACGGACGCGGCCATCGCTTGGAAGGAGCACCGGCTCGTCGCGGGCACCCAACCGTTGCTCGTCGCGGGGCGCACCTACGTCTTGTCCGTCTCGGCCAGCGCCGGGAACAACCAGACCCGGCAGTCGCTCTACACGCCGGTCGCCGGGGCCGGGCTGACCTTCGCCGCCCACGTCAACGGCGTCCTGGGCGCGTACCCGGCCACGACCCAGACGGCCGCCTGCGCCATCGACGGCGCCTTCCAGACGGCGGTGGGCAGCGGCGCCCCGTCCGGGAGCGGCGCGGTGCGGCTGCCGAACGGCAGCGAGGGGGCGGTCGCCTGGCGCAACGCCGCGAACACCGCCGACCTCACCTTCACCGCCGACGCCAGCGACCGCTACACCTTGAGCGGCGCGGCGCTGCGCCTGGGCGGGGACGTTGACCTCACCCGGACGGGCGTTGGGGCGCTGCGCCTGGACACCAACCTGGGGGTGGGGGTGGCGCCGCCCGCGTGGGGCAGCGGCTACCGGGCGATCAACCTCGGGGAGCGGGGGGCGCTCCGCGCCGTCGCCTCCGGGTCGGACATCGGCCTGATCGACAACTCCTTCAACAACGGGACGGACAACCGCGCCATCGCCGCCGGGGCGGCGAGCCTCCTCTCGATGGGCGCCGGGAACCTGTTCTTCTACAACGCCCCCTCGGTCGGCGCCGGGGCGATCCAGGCGTATACGCAGCGGCTGCACGTGTCCCCGACCGGCACCCTCACCCTGACCCCGGATGCGGGAGTGCCGACAATGCTCGCCATCTCGGGGTCGAGCGGGGCGAACGCCTTTGTCGTCCAACCGGGGCTAGTCACGACCGACACCCGGATCGGGGCGGCGAACGCCGGTCAGTACCTGGAGTTGTATGGCGGCGGGGGCGGGACCATCCCGTACAGCGACAACGCGCAGGCGTTCGGGCAGCCGACCCGCCGTTGGAGCACGCTCTACGCCGTGGCCCCGGCGATCAACACCTCCTCGCTCAAGTTCAAAGACTCCCGCGGCGACCTCGACCCGGCGCGGGCGCTGGCCGCCGTGCTGCGTACCCCCACCCGGCGGTTCAACTACACGGGCCAGGAGCAGGTCTTCTCCGGGTACTACATGGAGGAGGCGGACGAGTTGTTCACCATCGGCCCCGACCAGACCAGCGCGGGCAACGACGTGGGCGTCCTGATGGGCGCGATCCAGGCCCTCGCCGCCCAGGTAGCCGACCTGAAAGCGAGGCTGGCCTGATGGCCCGCCAAGTCCTCCAAATCCCCGACGTGCCCGCCACGCTGCTCCAGGCGGCGACGGCGGCGGCCACCTACCTGCCTCTGACCGGGGGCACGCTGACGGGGCCGTTGACGGTCAGCGGCGCGACCGGGGCGGTGCGCTTCGGCCCGCAAGACCTGTCCGGGGACACCTACGAGGTGAAGAACCTGGACGGGAACATGCTCAGCCTCGGCCCGGTTGGGCAGACCGGGGACGCGACGCTGCGGGTCGCCTGGGGAGAGACGTTCCTGCGCGGCTACCTGTACTTCCCCGGCAGTTCGTCGGACGGCATCATGTGGCACGCGGGCGAGAACCTGTTCATGTTCCGCCAGGCGGCTAACACGCTGGGCCTCAACGGGCACTTCGTCGGGGGCAGCGCCAGCGGCTACGACCTGGGGACGCTCGGGCGGCGCTGGCGCGACCTGCACCTCGGTGGCGCCGTGCGGTGGGGGCCTGGCACCGCCGCCGCCGACGCCACCATCCAGCGGACGGGGGTGGGGGCGCTGCGGCTGGACAAGTACCTGGGAGTGGGGGCCGCCCCGGCGGCGTGGGCCGCGAGCGAACTCGGGGTCGTCCAGGTGGGTACGAGCGCCTACCGGGACAGCAACGTAGGATTCAACACCTACTACGACGGCACGAATAACCGGGCCATCGCCACCGGGGCGGCCCTGAGCCTCTCGCACCAGAGCGGGCAACTCTACGTCTACAACGCCCCCTCCGTCGCCGCCGGGGCCACCCAGGTGTTCACCCTGCGGCAGCAGATGAGCGCCGCCGGCACCCTCACCCTGTCCCCGGACGCGGCGACCAACGCGCTCTCGATCACCGGGCTGGGGACGCTGGGGCCGGGGCACAGCACCAACCTCGCCATCGGCGCCTCCGGGTCGGGGGGTGCGGTGGAGATCGTCTCCACCGGACTGGTTCCCTACTACGACAACTACCAGGCCCTCGGCGTCCCGACCCAACGCTGGGCGACGATCTACGCCGTCAACCCCACGATCCAGACCTCCCACGTCTCTCGCAAGGAGGGGTTCGCCCGGCTCGATCCGCCCCGCTGCGCCGAGGCCGTGCTGGAAACGGACTGGTTCGAGTACGACTACAAGCCCGCCGCGGGGGACGACGACGCGGTCTTCCGGCACCAGCGCGGCTACGTCCTGGGGTCGCCCGAGCACAAGACGCACGACCTCTTCGGCTTGGCCGACCGCTACAGCGCCAGCACCCACGCCGACCTCGCTGTCGTAGCCTGTGCCCTGCAAGACGCGCTCACGCGAATCGCCCAACTGGAGGCAAGACCCGCATGACCCTACCCCAAGTGACCGCCCCCCCGCCCATGATCGGCGTCCAGGTGACCGGCGCCGACGCCAACTCCCAGGCCGGGTTGAACGCCAAGAACCTCCGAACGGCGGTGGCGAACCTGGACGCCATCCGCCTGTGGAGCGAGGCGTTCACCTCCGAAGACCTGGAGGACATGGGCCTCACCCCGGGGACGGGCGACCAGTTCAAGAGCGCCATGGGCGAGGTGCCGTCCATCGTGGCCGCGCTCCAGGCGACGACCTTCCTGAAGAAGCTGTGGGGGATGGGAACGATCTGATGAGCACCAGCGACAGCACCCGCGACCCGCTCGGCTTGGGCGAGCGACGCGACCCACGCGACCGGCCGCCGACGCGCTACGACGAGGAGGGCAAGTCCTTGCCCGAGCGGGGGTTGGGGTACCTCCCGGCCACAGCTGTGGACGTGCCCCACGAACCGGAGAAGCTGGTCATCCCCGCCGAGGCGGTGGCCTACCTGCTGAACCTGGTGGTGCAGGGGCAGCCGGGGAACGCCTGGTGGAACGGGTTCGTCACCGCCCACGGCATC
>Ga0126304_10000712_pt1 | contig 14405 bp, 10 predicted proteins | sample Plot25_FD_92538 | JGI IMG/M metagenome (GOLD analysis project Ga0126304, IMG submission 92538) | Serpentine soil microbial communities from UC McLaughlin Reserve, CA, USA - Plot25 | ecosystem: Environmental > Terrestrial > Soil > Grasslands | place: USA: UC McLaughlin Reserve, Lake County... | reverse complement strand
CGGCCTGATCAATAGAGTGCCACTACTATGGCACCGGCGACGCACGAGCCCAAAACCCACCGCGCGCCCTATCGGTACTTTGTTGCAGTAGGAAAGAGGGCCTCGTCCCACCGCAAAGGACCTTCTTTATAGCTGAGTTTAGGCGTATTTACGGTGATCGAGCAAAGCTATTTCGACCCTGCTTAGCCCGCATATCCCTTCCTCAACAAAGTACCGCTATAGCGGGTTGCAATGATGTTGCCCCAGGTAGCCTTGCTCAGTACAAGGCGGACTAGACAGTGTCCCCTATCTTCCTCTGTAGGTTCTCTTATCAAGCATCCCCATACGCCATCGATGACAGGTGGTGCAACATCACCGCAAGGTGCTGTAGACTCGCCGGAAGGGCTGCTCTTACCGCGTCGATTACGGTGGTTGGCGAGAGCCACGAGTTTTCGGGCAATGAGCCGAGCCGACTGGTGGTGTGGGTAGAAACGAGCAGATCAGCCTCTCGCACCGTACGGTTCATGTTCCGCCGGTACCGGTCTTCCGTGCCGGTCGCTCAGACCGCCTCTCTGCTGCTCGACAGCTTTTGCGTTCTGAGTGTGGAACATCCGCGCCGCAATAGCCAGGCCAAGAAAATACCAGAGCACCGCTCCCGATAAGCCCGTCGTTACGCCGCCGGCGAGGCTCTGGGCCAGCATTGCGGCGACGATCCCGCGACTGGCGGCCGCGAAGAGGTCGGGCCGTTTTGTCCCTCGCAGGGCGTAGAACAACAGCCAGATCAGGCCGCCCACGTACAACAACGCGCCCGGCCACCCCAGGACGAGGGGGACGAGCATGGCCCCGCTGTCGAAGACGCCAAGCTCGCCCAGCTGCCCTCCCTCGGTGCTCAGCTTGGTTACGTCCCCCACGCTGCCCAGGCCCTGCCCCAACCCACTAGAAAACGCTTGTGAGGCAAAATCTGAGTAGAGCTGCAGGCGTTCGATGTAGCTTGTGTCCTGGTGGAGATCGCCAAAGGATTGCAGGCGGTTCCCGATTACTTCCGCCAACGGTCCAAAGGACAACAAGGGATAAACGATCAGCCCGGTCACTACCAAGGTAGCGATCAGCCGCGATCGGGACCGGCCTCGATGCGCGGCGAGGAAGAGCAAACCTACCACCAAGGCGCCCCAAGAGGAGCGGACCAGCGAGAGCCCGAAGCCCACACATCCTGCGACGAGGGCAGGCCAGCGTAGCAAGCCGCCACCGCTTAAGAGCACCAGCAGCCCGGCCATCACCACCGTCGCGTAGGGACCAGGAGAGTTCAAGGTGCTAAACACTCGCATCTCAAACGGTTCGGGCTCGCCGATTGTGTTCATCTCAGCATGGATCAGCCAAAACCGGTCCCAGGCCGGGGGATCAACATATTGCAGCAAGCCGTACAGGCCCATGACGAGGAGCCCCCAGGCGAAGGTACGCTGGGTAACCCATCGGTAATCGGGGTAGTTGCGCCAATGGATTACGAGGTAAAAAGCAGTCGTCACCGGGACGATCCAGGTAAGCAAATCATAAGTAGCGCTGGGTACCCCCGACCTTAGAACACCCACCCCAAAAGCGTACACAAGCCCTAGGGAGACCAGGCCAAAGGGGAAGAGGTGGCGAAGCTGAAGCTTCGGCGAGTGCCGCAGCAAGGTGAAGAGGGTGAGCCCCGCGACCAGGTACGGCGCAAGCATCACGGTGCTCTGGGAGTGCCAGCCGCTCTGGTAGTCGACCAGTCGCCGCACCTCTGGCGTGAGGAACCAGAGCCACCAAACGAACCCTACGTACAGGGTGGGGTGGCGCAGGTACAGCAGCACTCCCACGAGGAGGGTGCCCAAAGGGTAGAGCAGGAGCAGAAAGCCGCCTTTACCGACCTGAATAAAGCCGACGACGAGCATCACCAATCCCAGGAGGGCCACTAGAGCAACGAGCGTCGACAGGCGGAGCTTCAACCTTCCTCCCGATTTGTAGAAATTCGGCTCTGCTCGGGCTTCGTGGCGAGGGCACGCGGCCCAACACCGAAGCCTCCCCATACAGGCCCACACCTACGTATACTATACAAAAGTTCTTACGTTACACAAGCTCTTGTGACCCGAAAGGGGCTGGTGCCTGCACCTACGCTAGCACTCAGAATACAGTATACGGGCGCCCTAATCGGCGGACGCCCAATCGGTTGCGGTTGGGACAATAACGGCGAAACCCGAGGTTTCTAAAAGCTTCGCAGGCCATAAACTCTATAAGGTTTCTTTATAAGGTTTCAAGATCCTTCACGGTTACGGAAGTTACGGAAGGTCGCGATTATAAGAGCGAGGTCCGTACTCGTTGGCCACACCCGCGGTGGGCGCGTCTTCAAAACCAGCGGAAAGCTCACGAAAACGAGCACGAACCTAATCGCGGCCGAGATCAGCATGGCCAGCCCCGCGCCTTCAATACCGTAAAGTGGCACCAGCACCAGCAAGAGCGGCACGCTCAGGGCTAGGCCGCTGCTTTGTACCAGGGTAACCGTTCCCGGCCTGCCCACCGCCATCAAGGCCAGGCACAACACCTGGTCGGTGCCGTTGAGCACCACCGCGACAAGCAAGAGCCTAAAGACCGGAACCGCGTCCAGGAACTCCTGGCCGTAGAGCAGGCTCATCACCCAGGGGCCTAAGAGCGTGAGCCCGATAGCTGCAAGCACCGTCATGGCGAGGCTGCCCTTCGTCGCGCGCTCGGTAAGGGACATTACCTCCTGGAGACTACGGCCCGAGGCTTTAGGAAACGCCACCGACGACACAGCGACCTGGAAGACGTTGAGCATCTGCGCCAGACTCGACCCTACCACAAAAAGACCTAGCGCAGCTGGGGCCACCAAACCCACCACCAATATTCGGTCGATATTGGGCGACAGGTACGCCAGCAGTTCGGCCCCGTACGATCTCACGCCGTAGTGAGTCAGGTGCTTGACGGCCCAGCCCAAACCTGGCCAGGTCGGGCGATAGAGCCTCCACAACCGGATGAGCATCCAAAGGAAGAGCGGGAACGTCGGCCATATGTAAGCCAGCGTCGAGTTGAAGGGCGTGAGGTGATAGGTCAAGGCCAGCAGTACCAAAGTGAGCAGGGTAAGCAAGGGGTTTAGGTAGCGGAGCGCGTTGAACGTAGTGAACTCCTCGCGGGCCAGCAACGCGGAGGTGAACACGAGGGTGAGCGTCATCAGGGGAGCGCTGAACATAAGCAACTGAGCAAAGCTCACGACCTCCGCCGAATACTCGGCAAGCCACCCGGGAATGAGCAGCACCCCCACCGCCGTAGCGACCCCTCCTAGGAGCGTCCCCATGAGCAAGGCACCGGAGAAAAGCCGGGACGCCCCTTCAGGGTATCGCTTGAGATTGTATACCAAGGCGCTAGGCACACCGAGCGTTAGGGAACTAGCTAGGATCATTGGCCATATGGACATGGCCGTCTGTTCGCCCCGTCCAGTGGGGCCAAGTAGGCGGGCGGTGATGATGCCAGTTCCGACGTTTACGCCTAAGATAAGGACGTTGGCGAGCACGGTCTGTGCGGTCGCAGCCATGCCGCCCCTCGAGGTCGCGGCACGCTTTAGGTTGGCAAATAGGTTCTTACCTACCATGGACTCCTTGGCGAGAGATGGTTCCGTCGACGGTAGCCTGGTGTTTTATCACACACTGCCTAAACTATCGCTACCTCACCTCAATCCGTCCTTTTGCTCGGTGCCTGCCTCGGGGCCACCGCAAAACCTCTTCCGCACAGCGCAGCGCCGCCGTCTACGATCGCCCGACTCTTATAGACTTGTGCCGCCACAGCGTAAATCCACAGAGCAAAAGGTTCCGTAGAGAGTGGCAACGATGTTTTCGCAAACGAACGCTAGTACCGAGGAGCCGCGTCGGGGCGGACCACCTGGGATGGGTGGAAGTCGGACGAGGTGGCCTCCGGTGCTAATAGTGGGGATCTTCTTTGGGGGAGCTTTGACGGTAGCGCTGTTGGTTTTCGGTCTCTTGCTCGGCCGGAGCGGCGCGGAGCCAGCCAAGCGATCCGAGTCGTTCGTCGACTCGATGTGCGTTGGCGTCCATTGGGACTACAACGATACCGTCTACGGGCAACACTACGACGAAGTCCGCGACAAGCTGGCGGAGCTCGGGTTTCGCCACGTCCGCTCCGGCGGTTCTAGCACCGACGTCATCGACAAGATGAAGGAGTTAGCCGCTTTGGGCATCAAGAGTACCTTCGTGTTGGACCCTAGCTTGGGGACCAAGCCCGACTCCACCTACTGGGGCAACCCCCCCAACTACCCTATCAAGGACTTCGTCAAGGATATCAACGACCCCTCCGAGAACGGGGTCGGTACCGACGTCATCGATGCGGTAGAGATGCACAATGAGATAGACATCACTTACGGAGACAAGCGATGGTACCCAGACGATTCGACCCCGTTGAGCAGCGACCCGGACTCTTCGCGCTACTGGGTCAAGTACATTCGGGTCGCCACACGGGACACCCACGCGGCGCTCGAGAGCGACCCGGTCACCGCGGGGATCCCGCTGTACGGCCCGTCCTTGACGAGCGAGCAGGCCTATACCATCGTTGGTGATCTCTCGGCCTCCATCGACTATAGCAATGTCCACTGGTACCTGGCCGGCCGACACCCGGAGACCAGCGGCTGGGGGGACAACGGGTACGGAAGCCACCCGTACCACGTCTATCACTTGGCTCGCAGACAGAGCCCGTCCGACCCGGTCGTAGCCACCGAGGGCGGCTATTCGAACGCCGTCAACCAGAACTTCACGAACACCTCGGAGGAGGTGACCGCTCGCTACTTGCCCCGGCTCTTTCTCCACTCCTTCAACGGCGGCTTCGAGCGGTTCTGCGCCTACGAGCTCGTCGACGAGTGGCCTAACCCCGAGAAGGATGACAACGAGAAGAACTTCGGCCTCTTGCGCAATGACCTGTCCGAGAAGCCCGCTTACGTTGCGCTGAAGAACCTGACCGACCTGCTCAAAGACCCGGGATCCTCTTTCACGACGGGATCCCTGGACTACTCCTTGAGCGGCGAGACCACCGACGTCCATCGCACGCTGCTGCACAAGCGCGACGGGAGGTTCTACGTGGTGCTGTGGGTCGGCAAGCCGTCATACGATCCGACCAACGGGGAACCGATCGAGGTCCCTAGCCAGCGGGTGACCTTGACCCTGAACCAGCCTATCGAGAAGGCGAGCACCTACCTGCCAAACGAGTCTGCCTCCCCCACAGCCCATTACGACGCTCCCGCGCACCTGACCCTCGACGTACCGGACCATCCCCTCGTCGTCGAGCTCTCGCCGAGCTCCTTGCCGGCGCAATTCCTTTATGAGCTCGCGGAGGCTCTTGATCGCTTGCCTTGGCCTTAACGTCGGGAGAGGCGGGCCTGCAATGTTGCTCGGCGTTGTTGGAGTCGCACGCGGGCCGGCAGAGTTCGGACCGCGATCATCAGCGAGAAGCGCTGCATGCCGGCCCATCCCACATGATGGCCGAGTGCCGCACGTCCACCTGCCTTCCTTCCCCCGGCTCCTCGAAGGCTTAAGCTTGTTGGTTTCGGCTCGGACGCGAGCCCAGCTCGGAGCTCGCACATTCCTGTGAACATACCAAGCGACCCGGTTCGGCTGTCAGCGACGCTCGTGGTATTCGGCCACGCTCCGCTTCTAAAGCGCTCCTGTCGGCCTCGGCTCTCTCGAGACGTTACAGCACCTTGTAGTGAAGTTGGCCCACTACGCATCAGAAATGGACAATGCTTACTCGGGAGGCCCGCCTTGAGAGACGATAGACGCTATGGGGTGCAGCAGGCCGAAGAGCGAGGTCGCATGGGTCAATATCATTGCAAACCGCTATTGTAAGTCGAAATCGTCCTCGTTCTGTTCGTTGCCGGCCGTGGTTTCCTTGTGTGAACGAGTTCGCGGGCAAATTTACTGCTACCTCGTCGCTTTCTGCTATACCATGGTGATTTTTCGCTCTCCGCCGTGGCCCCTCCCGCAACAGCACCGGTCTCCTCGAAGCGATGCGCCCTTTGCGGGCGAGCAGCTTGGCGATGCTCTCGTTTCACGCCGCACCGAAAGCGAGGGTGGGGTTGCGGACACCAAGCGCATAGGCGGAGTACGCTACGACCTCTCGCAACGTCATGTCAAGCAGCAGGACGGGCTCGTTCTCGATCGGGCCCGTCGTCGTTGGTGAGCCGTACGCCGTTAGCCCCAAGTCCCGAGCCATCTCCAGAGAACGGAACATGTGGTACCGGTCGCTCACCAGCACCACCGACTTCACCTCCTTCCCCCGAGTTCGGGCCTCCACCTCCAGCAGACTCTCGTAGGTGTTGTCTCCGCGGTCGGCGGCGAGTAGCGCCTCTGGCGGCATTCCTAGGTACTCAAGGTAGCGTACACCAGCATCGGCCTCGGTGTTGACAGTGCCGTCCGGATCTCCCCCGGCCACGACCACGAGCGGTGCCACCCCCGCCTCGTACAGCGAAAGCGCGTGGTCGCAGCGGGCGCGTAACTCCGCCTCGGGCCACCCCCAGACCTCGCCCGCACCGAGCACCACGACGGCGTCAGCCGGCTGCGCGTCGTCGCGTTGGCCGGTTATTATTACTATGAGCGTCACGTACAAGGCCCACGCCAGGGCCAGGAGCGTGAGGACAACGGCAAGGATGGTGGTAATCCTTGCCAAGCGCCCTCGCTCCACTTCGGCCCGTCCTATGCGCTCAGGATTCATCCTGATGTGTCCTACTTTCTATCCATAGCAGCGAGGTCACCGGCGCCGGTAAAGAGGTGGACAAAAGATGATGCCATCTATCTCCGCCCCAGATTAGTACGAATGCTCCTATCACCCTCGCGGGAACCCGGGCCTCATCAGCACCATGACCTTGAGCGGTTTGCCCGTGTCAGCCGCGTAGACCGGCTACATATAGGCGGGTACGCTAGGTTCAGAATCCTTCTGTGGCGGCGCCGCGGTCGGATTTCCGTTGCTGATCAGATGCTCAGAGGAGCCTCGACGGCATCAACGAGGTTAGCGTTCTTCTTTGACAGAGTGCTTTCTTTCGGCCGAGAACGAAGCATCTTAAGCCTTTCCTCTCTTAGCTTTCTTGCCCTCCTATTCACCCTTCCTTTGCTATATCCTGACGGAGAGATAATCGCTTTGGCCGAGGAAATAGGGGCGGCGGGGCTGGTAGTGATGGGAAGCCGGGGTCTGGGCGGGGTAAGGAGAGCTCTTATAGGGAGCTTCTCTGATAGCGTCGTCCGCCACCTCCACTGCGCGGTGCTCGTGGTACGAGGTACTCCAGCAGGAACGCCAGGCCCACCCCGAGGATCGCCCCTATCCCTAGCCCTATAGCTACGTTACGCCAGATGTTAGGGCTTATGGGTTGCCCCGGCTCTGACGCTTTCTCCCACACCGTGGCGGTCACGGCGCTGACGTCCGGGCTGACTTCGGAAACCTGTTCCGAAAACACTTCGCCGACCGCGTCGGCCACCGCTTGGGCTCTACCTGGGTCGGTGTCTCTGTAATCCACTTGGACAAACTGGGTGTTTGGCACCTGAGAGGTCGAGAGCCCCCCCAACAATGCCCCCGGGGTAAGGTCCAGGTTCTGCTGCCGGATCACCTCTTCGGCCACCGGTTTAGTAGTGATGGCCTGGGCCATCGTCTGCGTCAAATCCTCGAGTTGCTGTACGTTGCCGTTAGCGGCGACGAACCCGCTCTCTTGCCCGACCAGTATCTTTACAGAAGCTTGATATTCCTGCGTCTGGATAAAGGTGAGCCCGGCGGATATGGCAAGCGCGATGATGATCACTAGCCCAATGAGCCACGCGCGTCTCAGAAGGATGTCAAGAATGTCGCCCAGGGAGAGAACCTTCTCATCTTCAAAGGCGCCTCCGGGAGTTACTGTGGAGCGGGCTCGCTCGCTGTCGGTAATCATTTAAGTAACACAAACCCTTCGTAGCTAATAGAGTCCAACGCGCAGAGCGTCGAGCCGATGACCACAGGCTCGCTCCTCGGTGTAGAACAGCTGTACACCGTATCTCTCCCTGTTTTTCTAGTTTTTACATTAAACATTAATATCAGGCGGTACCTTACACTAATAAGACCAAATGTTAAATACTACTGAAATGTCTTGCCCCTGCTTCATTGCCTGTATAACAACATATTGTGTTGTAGAGAGGAAAGAGCCCCAACATATAGCACGTTGTCAAAAACTCCCTAGACAAACACCCACTAACACTCCCTAGACAAACACACACTAGCTGTATAGCATCATACACACACTAGCTGTATAGCATCATAAGCTGTATAGCATCATAAGCTGTATAGCATCATATTGTGGTGCAGAGAGAGGGGGAAAAGTATTAAGGTCATAAGCTGTATATATTAAGGTCATAAGCTGTATAGCATCATATTGTGGTGCAGAGAGTGTGGTGCAGAGAGAGGGGGAAAAGTATTAAGGGTACCAAATATACGGTTAGCATCGGGCTGCCGGTTCGCAACGGCCAACGATACGTGGCGCAGGCTGTCGAGTCGATCCTAGCGCAGACCTTCGGTGATTTCGAGCTCATCATCTCCGACAATGCTTCAACTGACGATACAGAGGAGATCTGTCGGCGCTACGCCGCCCAGGATCCCCGGGTCCGCTATTACCGGCAGACGCACAACGTCGGCGGGGCCGCCAATTTCAACCGCACTTTCGAGCTCGCGACCGGCAGATACTTCAAGTGGGCGGCGCATGACGACCTGATCGAGCCGAGCTATTTGGAAAAGTGCGTCGAGGTTCTTGAAGCCGATCGAGGTGTGATCCTCTGCCAATCCCTGGTGGTGATGGGCCCCGATTGGGGCGAACCCCTGGAGACCCACAACCACGCGTGGTGGGGCACCGATCGTCCTCGACAATCCGAGCGTTTCGCCGCGCGCCTGGAGACGTGGGACTGTTCAGATGTCTTCGGCGTCGTCCGTACAGACGTGCTTAAGACGACGCCGCTCCTTGCCAAGTTTCTCGCGTCGGATCGAACGCTGCTCGTGGAGCTCGCCTTGCGCGGCCGGTTCGGGCTCGTCCCGGAGCCCCTGTTTCTGAACCGGACCCACCCCGAACGCCTCTCCCACTTTATGCACTATCAGACCCCCACGCAACAACTGGCTTGGTGGAGCCCCGCCAAGGCCAAGGCTGGCCGGTGGGCGACCTTCGAGTACTGGCGATTGTACGTCACTTGCCTGCGCTTGGTGCTCCGCCTCGTGCCCGACCGAATGGAGCGCTTACGTTGCTACGGCCACCTGCTGCACTCCTTACGGCTATACCGGCGGTGGTACCATCTGGCTCTCGAGCCGGTGATCGCGGTCGTGCCGGCGGCGGCTCGGATCGAGGGCCCACTGTTCCGGAGCCCGCTGTTCCGGATCCTACGTAAAATCAAACGTGCGCTCGGCGTGGGCCCCCGCGCCGTCGTGGCCGACGGTCTCGCCGGCGGATCGACCTCGGCCGTGGGCTCCTACGCCAGGACCCGTCCTCGATGAAAGTCGCGATCCTGGCCGGCGGGCGCGGCACGCGCCTCGCCGAGGAGACCCTGCACAAGTCGAAGGGGATGGTCGAGATCGGCGACCGGCCGATTCTCTGGCACATCATGCGCTACTATGCCCATTTCGGCTTTCGCGAGTTCGTGATCGCGCTTGGCTACCAAGGCGACAGCATCCGCGACTTCTTCGCCGGCCGTGGCTTCCAGCATATCGGACCGAATGGCTCATCGTCGGCCAATAGCGAGCATCAGCTCCTGCAGAATGACGCGTGGACGATCCACCTGGTCGAAACCGGGCTCGAGACGCAAAACGGCGGCCGGCTGAAGCGGCTTGCGCCCTATCTCGGCAAGAGCACCTTCATGCTCACCTGGTGTGACGGCTTGGCGGACGTCGACCTCCATCGGCTTCTGGCATTTCATCGCGCGCACCATCGGCTCGCCACGCTCACCGCGGTTCACCCGCCGGCACGTTTCGGCCGGCTGAGCCTCGACGGCGACCACGTCGTCGACTTCAAGGAGAAACCGATCGACCCGAACGAATGGGTTAACGGCGCCTTCTTTGTCCTCGAGCCGCAGGTGCTAGCTTACATCGGCGGCGACGACACCCAGTGGGAGCGCGAGCCGCTTGAGCGACTCGCGCGTGAAGGCCAGCTGATGGCCTATCGTCATCGGTCGTTCTGGCAGTGCATGGACACCCTAAAGGAAGCGAAGGCGCTGAACTCACTCTGGGCGGCGGAAACGGCGCCTTGGAAAGTCTGGAGGTAACGTCATGCGGGTCTTGGTGACCGGGAACGAGGGCTACATCGGCTCAATCCTTGTATCTTTGCTGCAGGGCGCAGGCCACAAGGTGTTCGGGCTGGACACCGGCTTGTTCCGCGAATGCGCCCTGACTACCTTCTCTCGGCCGCCGACGCTGCGCAAGGATGTGCGCGACGTGGAGCTCAGACACCTCGAGGGCTATGACGCCCTGATCCATCTCGCCGGCCTCGCCAATGATCCGCTCGGCGACCTCGACCCGCCGCTCACCTACGAGGTCAACCACGTCGCCACGGTCCGCCTGGCAGAGCTGGCCAAGCGCGCGGGGATCCGCCGGTTCCTGTTCGCCTCGAGCTGCAGCGTCTACGGCGCGGCCGGCGAGGACCTGATCGACGAACAGACGGCTCCCAACCCCGTCACGCCCTACGCACACTCCAAGTTTTTGTCGGAGCAGGATCTGCTGCGGCTCGCCGACGCCTCATTTTGTCCGGTGTTCCTGCGCGCGGCGACGGCGTACGGCGTTTCGCCCTATTTGCGCTTCGACCTCGCCCTGAACAATCTAGTAGCTTGGGCCTATACCACGCAGCGCGTCTACCTCAAGAGCGACGGCGCGGCCTGGCGACCGTTCGTGCACATCCAGGACATCGCGCGGGCTTACCTTGGCCTGCTCGAGGCGCCCGCCTTCAGCGTGCGTAGCCAGGCCTTCAACGTGGGCGCTACCGACGAGAACTACCGCATCCGGGAGCTCGCCAAGCTGGTGCGGCAAGGCGTGCCGGGATCGCGCTTGGAATACGCGGCGGACGCCTCGCCCGACCAGCGCTCGTACCGGGTAAGCTGCGACAAGATCAGGCGCATCCTTACGGACTATCGACCTCGGTGGAACGCTCGGATGGGGGTCGAGGAGGTCTACGAGGTGATCCGCGAGAGCGGGCTTCACGCCGAGGACTTCGAGGGTGCGCGCTACAACCGCATTGCGCACGTTCGCCGGCTGATGGAGCAGGGACAACTCGATCCCGACCTGCGCTGGGCCCCGCAACAGGCGGTCGCCGCAGGGAGGGCGTTGTGAGCTTTTGCGTCGAGCACGCCTGCCGGTCCTGCGGCAGCGCGCAACTCGCCCCAATCCTGTCGCTCGGCCGCACGCCGCTCGCCGATCGGCTGTTGACCGCGGCCATGCTGTCGGCTCCGGACATGACGGTGCCCTTGGATGTGGTGCTGTGCCGGGCGTGCAGCCTGGTCCAGATCACCGCCACGGTCGATCCCGCCCTGCTGTTCGGCGGCGATTATCCGTACTTCTCGTCGGTCTCGGAAACCCTGCTCGCGCACGCCCGGATCAACGCCGATGAGCTGATGGCCCGGCACGACCTGGGTCCGGACAATCTGGTGGTCGAGGTCGCGAGCAACGACGGCTACATGCTGCGCAACTTCACGGCGCGCGGCATCCCCGTGCTCGGCATCGATCCGGCCAAGGGTCCGGCCGCCGCCGCGAACCGGATCGGCGTGCCGACGCTGAACCGATTCTTCGGGCGGGAGCTCGCGCGCAGCTTGGTCGCCGAGGGCCGGGCCGCGGACCTGGTGATCGCCAACAATGTGCTGGCGCACGTCGCCGATCTGAACGGCTTCGTCGCCGGCATCGCGACACTTCTGAAGCCGGATGGCCTGGCCGTCCTAGAGATGCCCTACCTCGCCGATCTGATCGACCACTGCGAGTTCGACACGATCTACCATCAGCATCTCTGCTACTTCTCCTTGACCGCGCTCGACCATTTGTTCCGGCGCCACGGCCTCGTCATCGGCGACGTGCGCCGGCTTGCGATTCACGGCGGCTCGCTCCGGCTTTATGTCGGTCGCGAGGTCGGCCCCGGTCCTGCGGTGCGCCGGCTGTTATTTGAGGAACGGACGCACGGCCTAGATCGGCCGGAGGCGTATGCCACCTTCGCGGGGCAGGTCGAGGCGGTGTGCCAGCGCCTGCGCAACGTGCTGGCCGAGCGTAAGGCGCGGGCCGAGCGGCTCGCGGCATACGGCGCGGCAGCCAAGGCCACAACCCTGCTCAGCTACTGCGGGTTCGGCCGCGAGACCCTGGACTACGTAGTCGACTGCAACCCCTATAAGCACGGCCGCTACATGCCCGGCAACCGGCTCCCCATCCTGCCCGCGAGCCGCTTGCTCGAGGATCAACCGGATGCCGTGCTGCTCCTGACCTGGAACTTCGTCGAGGAGATCTTGGCGCAGCAGGCCGAGTATCTGCGGCGCGGCGGCGTGTTCATCGTTCCAATCCCAGAGCCGCACGTGCTCGATCGGCCGCCGACCCCGGCTGCCGAGACACCCGGAACCCTGAATTCGCCGCGCCTCGCGCCGCGGCCGACTGGAGGACGAATATCATGAACGAGGTGGCCCAGATGAGGGAGTTCTCCTCGACCGTCACGGTCGGCGGGTCGATCTGCCCGGCCTGCGGCGGCGACCGCAGCCGTGTATTCTACGAAGTCGAGGGCGTACCCACCCATCAGGTAAGGCTGGTGCGCACGCACGCGGCCGCGCTCGCCTGCCCGAAGGGCGACATCCGTCTGCGGTTCTGCCGCGGCTGCGGCTTCATCTGGAACGGCGCCTTCGATCCCAATCTCGTGCGCTACGAGGAAGACTACGAATCCACGCAAGCGGTCTCCCCAACCTTCAACCGGTTTCACGACCTCCTTGCCCAAGAGCTGGTCGAGCGCTACGACCTTAAGGGCAAGGAGGTCTTCGAGATCGGCTGCGGCCAAGGCGAGTTTCTGAGTCTGGTCTGCGCACATGGCGCGCGCCAGGCCACGGGCTTTGACCCGGTGCTGCGGGACGACGCGACGCCGCCGCCCGGAGTAACCTTCGTCAAAGACTGGTACTCGGAGGCGTACGGCCATCACCAGCCGGATTTCATCGGCTCGAAGATGGTCATGGAGCACATCCCCGACCCGGGCCGTTTTCTTGGCATACTGCGCCGCGCGATCGGCGATCGGCCGGAAGCGATCGCCTTTGCCATGATGCCGGAAGTGACCCGCATCCTGGAGTTGCGCGCGTTCTGGGACGTTTATTATGAGCACTGCTCGTATTTCAGCCTCGGTTCGCTCGCCCGGGCCTTCCGCGCAGCTGGCTTCGACGTCGTCGACCTTTGGCGCGATTTCGATGATCAGTACGCGTTGATCGGCGCCCGGCCGGGCACCGGGTCGGGTCCGCCCCTGCCGGCCGAGGAGACGACAGAGGAAATGGCGCGGAAGGTCGATGCGTTTGCCGACCGAGTCCGCACCGACCGGGCCGCGTGGTGCCGCTGGCTGTACCAGGAGCTGGCGGATGGCCGGCGGGTCGTGGTCTGGGGCGGCGGCTCCAAGGGCGTTGCTTTCCTGACCACGCTTGGCATCCGCGAAGGTATCGAGTTCGCGGTCGACGTCAACCCCAACCGCAACGGCACGTATATCGCCGGCACCGGGCAACGGATCGTAACGCCGGGCTTCCTCGCCGGCTACCACCCGGACGTGGTCGTGGTGATGAACCCGATCTACCTAGAGGAGATTCGCGCCGAGCTCGTGCGGATGGGCCTCGCGCCACTGCTCCTCTCGGTCGAGACGCCGCCCGAAGCGGTCTGAAAGGAAACAGAGGTGAGGTCCGCAAAGAAAGTTTACTGTACGCCGCGGCTGACGCAGCATGGTTCGCTCGTGCAGCTTACGCTAACCAACTATCCAATCGGCCCCAGTCATGTCGCGACCGACCCTCTGGCCTCCCCTGCCCCTATCTACGGTCCTAGAGTTCCTGGCAACCCTCTGGCCTCCCCTGCCCCTATCAACGGTACTCAAATTCCTGGCAAGGGTGGTCCGACCGACGGTGCTCCTGAGGAAGATCCTGCTCTTATAGAAGATCCTGCTCCTAAGGAGGATCCTGCTCTTATAGAAGATCCTGCTCCTAAGGACGATCCTGCTCTTATAGAAGATCCTGCTCCTAAGGACGATCCTGCTCCTAAGGACGATCCTGCTCTTATAGAAGATCCTGCTCCTATAGACGATCCTGCTCTTATAGAAGATCCTGCTCCTGAGGAGGATCCTGCTCCTATAGACGACCCTGCTCCTGAGGAGGATCCTGCTCCTGAGGAGGATCCTGCTCCTATAGACGACCCTGCTCCTG
>Ga0126304_10000711_pt1 | contig 14413 bp, 13 predicted proteins | sample Plot25_FD_92538 | JGI IMG/M metagenome (GOLD analysis project Ga0126304, IMG submission 92538) | Serpentine soil microbial communities from UC McLaughlin Reserve, CA, USA - Plot25 | ecosystem: Environmental > Terrestrial > Soil > Grasslands | place: USA: UC McLaughlin Reserve, Lake County... | reverse complement strand
GCTCCTGGAACAGAAGTCGGTCGAAAAGAGGACCCACTGACACAGTATAGAGAAAAAGAAGCAATGACTCCGGCAAAAGAAAAAGAACATGAACCTACAGCAGTAAAAAGAGAAATGACAGAAAAGATTACAGAACCAGGACAAACTGGAACAAGTTCTGAAGAAGCAAGAGAAAAGGCAAGAAGAAGTGGCATGACTAAAGGTACTGCAGGTGCAGATGAGACTGGTAGCGAATATGAACAAGGTGCAGCAGGAGCAAACAAATAACTAAAGAATATCAGTGTCTTAATATTTACTCTTATCATTATTTTCTTTATACCCATACGAATAACCAACCATCATTAGTCTGCAGCAGTGGATCCTTATTTTTAATCTGGTTGCACTTGATGTTTAACTTTTCATATTATTTTCAATTGGCTCTTCTTGGATTCTCAAGCAAGCAGAAAAGAGATCAGGTGCATATCATATACATTTAATGTTTTACACCAAATTCATCTACTGCTGATCCGCAAGCCGTTATATACTCCTCCTTATATTATCATACATAGAATACAAGAAAACTTCAGAAATTCTAGATATTTTATGGTACTATTCCTTTTTAGTTTCTCTATAGGCAACATATGTTTCCGTCTACTATGAACTACCACCTTAATAAGAAAAATTATAGTTTTTCTAGGATACTTCCTAAGAATTTGGTTGTAATATTCCCTATTCGGTAGAGTATTTTATTCTGATATTTATAGGAAGAAGTTCTTGAACCTTTACTATTTGCCGTCGATTGAGTCTTTGACTGTTATAGTATATTACCGCAGGCTTCATTCTTTGCTTATTTCTACCTGCTTTGAGTTAAATCATAAAAATTGTTTATAACATTAAAAAGGTATTTGGAGATAGTATTATCTAATGTCAGAAGATAAAGAACAAGATATACAGAAAATGGTAAGTGAACAGGGAGGAGTAGAAGGTCAGAGAAAGGAAGTAAATGTAGAAGATTATACAAAAGCTGGATCTATTGGTCAAATCCTTAAAGATATGGAATTTCCAGCAGACAAGAATAAGATAATTCAATATATACAACAACGACAATCTGCTTCTGCGGATAATCATGAAAGTAAAGATATATTGTCAAAACTTCAGAATATGGAAGATAAACAATATCAGAATGTTTCTGAGGTTACCAAAGCTGCTGGGTTGGTTTATTAATACAAAAAACTAAATTGCGGATAAGTATTTAGTACGCACAATAAATGATATGATATATCAAATTATAATTGCTTAATGATCTAAAAAAAGCACTCTTTGAAGCAGTATTAGATACGATAAACAAAAACTCTTCTTCTTTAGCAGTTGCTTTTTCCGGAGGAATTGATAGTTCTTTACTTGCAAAAGTATGCAAAGACATTGGAATGAAGGTTACATTACTGACTATAGGGTTTCAACTCTCTCAAGATATAGAATTTTCTAAACAGATTGCTCTAAAATTAGATTTGCCTCATAAGATATCAGTATTACAGCCAAAACAGTTCCAGAAAGATTTACTATATGTCCAACAAAAAATAGCGTGCAGGAACGTTTCCCATATTGAAAATTGTATAGCATATTTCTATATTGCGAGAATGGCCAATCAGAATAATCTTCGATCAATTTTAACTGCAAATGGTTGCGATGAATTATTCTGTGGTTATAATAAATTCAGACTAATCTATGACGAGGGTATAACAAGGATAATAGACTTAATGGATGAAAGAATCGCTAATGAACGTGTGCTCCTAAAAGAGATAGACAAGATAACAACAGAATTTGGGGTGCTTACAAAGCAACCATTTTTCTCACAAAAATTCATTGATTTTGCTAAAGATATACCCATTGAACAGAAGATCACTGGTTCTAATGATTTCATACGAAAACATATTCTGAGAAAATTAGCTCTTTCAATAGGTATTCCAAGAGAATCTGCAATGAAACCAAAAAAGGCTCTTCAATATAGCTCATTAATTCACAGAAATTTCAAAAGGACTAATAAATAATATTAGAATAGTAATAATACACAAAAAAGAGCAAGAAAAATTATCAAATATCTAACCTTCAACTACAAATTAAAATAAAACATCAAATTTATCTAGTGTAATTGATTATTATGATATTTCTTATTTGTGGCCTTTACCTTTCTCACGACATTCTCTATAATTTTTGATGATGCTGACAGATGATTTTTTGCATTAAATATGCCTTTTAATTCTAGAGGAGTAAGATTCTTTGAGAGATTCGAATCTTTTCTCAGAGCATCAAAGAAATCTTCCTCTCTCTCCAATGCTGCAAATGCTACCCTTTGGATATTACGATATGCTTCAAATCTGGGAACTCCTTTCTTTATCAATGCCTCAAGAACAAATTCTGCATAGATTTGACCCTTTGTAATATTGAGGTTAGAGGTAATTCTCTTTGTATTTACGTTAAGATCTATGATAATACTCTTCATAGAATTTAACATTTCATCTAAGAGAATTACAGCCATTGGAAGCGTAAATCGTTCATTTGCTGAATTTGACAGATCTCTCTCATGCCATAAGCCAATGTTCTCCATTGCAACATTAACTAATGATCGTAGAATCTTTGCAAGGGAAGAAACTCTTTCACTCTTAATTGGATTTCGTTTGACTGGAACTGCGCTACTTCCAATCTGTCCTCTTCTGAAAGGTTCTGCAACTTCACCTATCTCTGTTCGCTGTAAATTTCTAATCTCAATTGCAATCTTGTCAAGCGTGCAAGCAACAAGAGCAATCAAAAATTGCATCTCTGCATGTCGTTCTCGAGGAATAACTTGTGTAGCAGCTTCAACAGCATAAAGTCTCAAATCCATAGCTACTCTTCTCTGTACGTCTAACGCCCTATTTCCCATTAAAGAGCCTGTTCCAACAACACCAAGGGTTTTGCAAAGTAGGAATCGTTTTTTACCTTCTTCAATTCTTTCTATATGTTTTGCCATTTCAGCAGCCCATACTGCAAATTTTAGACCAAATGCAATTATACTTGCATGCTGTCCATGTGTTCTGCCAACTGCAGGAAGAGTACGGAATTCTAATGCCTTGTCAGTCAGAGCAGTTGCTATATCTAGAATTTTAGATTCAAGAATAGAAAATGCGTCTCTCATTTGCATTGAGATAGTCGTATCTAAAATATCGTTACTTGTTAATCCATAATGGATCCAAGGTCTTGATTTTTCTGAACATTGTTCACTTAAAGCTTCTACTATTGCAGCAGTATCATGTTCTGTAACTGCTTCTAATTCCTTAACTTTCTCAATAGTAATTTTGCCAGATTTTGCCTTTTTTGTGATATCGTCAGAAGCATTTTCTGGAATCATTTTAATATGAGCCTGAGCTGCTGATACTGCAGCTTCAAAATCTAGTTGGTATTGTAGGTGTTGTTCTTCCTCAAATATTTTCTTGATTTCTTTACTTCCATAACGTCCTGAGTCAATTGGTAGAATGGGCATTGTTAATTACACAACTAATGGACTAAAAATTAAATCTTATTAGAAAGAAATTATCGAATTTAAAAACTGATAATTGCAAGAAACACACATATCCCGGCAAATAATTTACAATGATTATTATACGACAATTACAGTGAATATATATTGTTGTTTGTATGTAAGCGAATGTGAATATACTATATTCAAAACAGTTTGAAATATATTCTCATATGAATGAATTGCTCAATACAATGAAGCAGATGATGGATTTAGCCATTTCATTTAAGACAATTGAGATTCTAACTTGTTCTTTTGTCATCTTTCATTTGTTGAAGTATTGTTTGATACTTTGATCATTCATTTGATAATAATGCGCATATATTTAAGATGATAAATAGTATTACTGTTCTAGAATTCCAGTTATTTTGTTAATTAGTCTCTTCTAAATATTGCTGTTATGATTGCTTTTTTGAGTTGCTGCTGTTATCGAGTAAATATATTATTATGACATATTTATCAATACGATGAAGGTATACAAATTAATGTAAACGGATTATGCAAAGTACATGGATTAATTCCAAAATTGATAGTAATTCCATTAATTAAAAAATTAATAGATTAAAAGATTTTGTAAAAAATACTAAAATTTGTAGGAGAACTTATTAATATTATCATTTCAAACAAACTATATGGTTGCAGCTACATTCTTAGTATTTTACCGATTCAAAGCAATGAGTAAAGACGAGGGACAGAAAGCTAATAATGAATGGCGAGAACTAAAAAATAGTTTGCCTTCAGGTATTGAGCTTGTAGGAGAATACGATCATGCTTGGGGGACAGAATACAATGGATTCTTGATATTTGAAGCAGACAGCAGTGATTCATTTTTGGATTGGTGGTCGAGTTTCAAGGATAAGGTCAGATGGTATGTAGAGCAGACCCATACAATAGTCGCAAGAAGACGATAACCTTCTTTTCTTTTTATAACCATTAGGCGCCGGTACAAATAATTCTATTTTGCTGTCTAATAAAACGCTTTAGCAGTTCTCATCTAAGTATTAACATAAACAATCTATGGTAGCGCACTTTTTTAGCTTGCTCTGCTGAGATGTTTCTTTATTCCTATAACATACGCCAGTGAGTATAATTCTCTTATTAATAGCGATGGAGTAACTATTAGCATACATTCCAGACTATTTAATTAAAATAAAATATCTCTATTATCAAAATTCCATTTTATAGCAAAATTATATGAGCTGGTAAATATCTTTTATCATATGGAATGAAGCGGTAGCAGTATCAGAAGGAGGAGATTGTTTTATTATTAGAACAGTTGGGTAACGACAGGTGGGGATATGAAAGTCCCCGTGCCTAGTATACAATATGATTCCATTCAAGTATGTTGCGGGGGATCATTGTTGAGAGTCATATATTGCATTAAAGGGTTTGATAGATAAAGAAGTCTCTGTTAACTTAGAGGCTTACCTCCTCATTATAATAATAATTAACAAAAAGATTAAACCAATTGACAACATGTATTAGTTTGCATTTATTCTTAATATTTTTAGCAAATGGAAAGTAATCATCAAAACATTCAGTTCTGTCTTTGATATACTGAATAGTTCTTTCAATTGGTATCAATAGTAGGTATTACAACTATCTGCAGCAATAAGTTCTCAATGTGGGACGACTCAGCACGTTCACTCAGCAAAAAAATCATTGAATCAACTGGTTCATACAAAAACTTTGGTGATACTATATCAAATCAGGTTATTGATCAGCCAGAAGGTTTTGTTGGTGAAGGTGTCGCAGTAGTAGAGTAGTAGCACATGATTGTGCTCAAAAACGATATCATCCACATCGCATGCCGGTCAATTCTCAGCAGCAACTACTCCATCGTGTGGCGGTCCTTCAGGTGAATGAATATTTTAAATGGCTCTAATACACTGCCTTTCTAACTCTTTTTCCTATTCTTGTTCTATACATGTATCTTAGAATTCTTTGTATTAAGTTTGGGAATAAATTTTTTAGTAATTGAATGAATTACATTTGAAATATGGCAACTACGATGTTATTTTGAAAAAATTAAACTAAAGCATTCTTTTTATTCTGTCGAGTATCGAATCCATTTCTTCTGGATTAGAAACTGGCCTTTTCTTAAACATTGAATGAACTGGTCCTGCTCCATCGTCGATTTTTCTAGGAATAAAATGGATATGGACATGAGGCACTTCCTGTCCTGCTTCTCTACCATTATGAACTGCTATAGTTGAAGCATTGACTTCTGCTGCCTTTTCTACTGCGAAAGACACTTGCCAAAGCAGGTCAAAAACTGCAGACGAGTCGTCTCTACTCATTTCCTGAATTTTTTTGTAGTGTGTTTTTGGAATAATTAGAGTATGACCTATGGATAATGGCATAGCATCTAGAAATGCTATGGCCTTATTATTTTGACTGATAATTCTCGCCTTAATTTTGCCATCAGCAATGTTGCAGAAAATACAGTTTGGATCAAACATAAGAGTAATAGAAGATAGACTCTCTAATAAATAGAAAATTCTTGTAGTTTATGCTATACAAATAGTTCGACTTACTAAAAAGGTATGAGCACACAACTACACTATTGTTATCATATTAGTGATGATGTAAGAAGCATATTTACTTTTTTAGGTATTAAATTTTAATGATAACCATATATTGGATAGGCGATCCCGAAGCCATGCATCTCTTGACATAACAGATAGGGATTATAATTGCCAAATGCGATCTGAAGAACATCTAGGCAATAGAACAAATAAAATAAAATAACAAAAATAGGCTTCATAATATGAAAATAGATGTATATTCAACTTGCAGACTGCTAAGCATATTTTGTTATAAAAAAGTGTTTTTTCTTTTTTGAATCCACACATTGGTCGTTTTCTTCCACTTATTTTCGAATATTACATTAGATAACTAAAATTCTAATTCAATAAAGTTGTTTACTGGCAAGTACTAAAAATAAAGTAAATTCAATGACAATGCTTACTTATAGGAAGAGATGATATAAACAATTTCATCATGAATATTTTCTATGATGTATATATTTTAATCTGTGCAAGTCTATCTCTTCGGATACTTTTTCTCTAGCTCTTCGAGTAGTTTCTTTGCATTACTTGGATCGATCCTGCGAATTATAAGATCAAGCTTCTCCTCTTGCCTATCATTTCCTTCTTTAGATTGTGGCGATCCAACATACCATAGAAAAGATAGACCTGCTACCTGCCATATTAGTTGCAAAAACTCTGATTGCCAATTTTCCATTGTGTCTCTAAGCGTAGCATTCAGATAGTTACCCATATCAATTGGCTGGTTGTGTTCTACCTGATCTTGGTTGTATGCAGACCATGCGAATATCCAATGTGCAGTTATGGTGATTACAAATAGAGTCAAAGTGACCCATAGATATCCGCGTTTGCTCTTTGTCATCATGCTCTTTTTTATTTTATTTTCTATTGGTATGTTTGTACTTGCCACCATGGCCAGATTATCAGCATCACTATTTTATAGTGAATAAGATGGCTTGATGAGGTACTTTGACTTTCAGCTAAACATTGACTAGCTAGATTTAAGATATCTTAATTTTTATAAAATTATATATATTTAATATCGACTACATTTCTAACGTCCCCTATACAATTTTTATACCTATTACACAATAATTAATCAAATATTATAAAAAGCAGATTGTGATGCAAAAAGATGAATAAATGATATAAGGCAAGTAATTTGTTTCGTGATTGTCAAGATCAATAAAAACATATCAAGCAATACTCTAATAAATGAGACTAGTAGCGAGCCTTACAATGTAAGAATAAAATTGAGTTAACATGATGGCATCGTTACCATCTGATAAAGCATACCAATAAGATGTATAGTTTTACTGACTTGATTACCAATTCTTTTGTATGTTTGGATAATGGCAGTCAGACAAATATGATGAAATACAAGGAAAAAGAAATCTAAAAGTAGTAGTTTCTTCTAAAAAATTATCTTGATAGTTTGTTAGCTAAGATACAGAAATGACATAAAATTATTTAGAGACATAAATATCGCTTTGTTCTATTTGTTCTACCATTAAAGAATTATTATTATTATTTTTATTTGATATACCTTGTTGTTCTCGCGTCTTATCTATGTCTATATTTATCCTAGTCAGTATATATTGTCTTAGTAATTCAGATAATTCTGATTTTGAATTAATAATATACATTCTAGTATTGCCTATTTTACCTGTTTCCTTAACCAATTCCTTCTGAACTAAATGAGGCATAACTCTCTGTACAGTTCTAAGAGGAATTCCAGTTATGGTACTTATTTCAGATGCAGAATAATCAAAATTCTGATTTAGAATGAGGAAATCTAAAACTCTAGCTGGACTATTTTTGAATATACTTTCTAATGGCCTATTTCTATTATATACTACTTCTTGCCTAGGTAGTGATACTTCAGACATGTAGACTTCTATCCTTCGGCGATATTTAAACCTACGCCAAATTTGGCGTTAGAACATTGAAACAAATTATGACACTTATGGCGTAAGTTTAAATACTTTTAGTATAGCTTTTACATATAATAATGGCTTCTGTTTCACAGTGGCGCAAATGGTTATTACAACAACTTATCGGTGAAGGTGTTCATAATGCATTATTAGAAGAAAGTATACGTAAGGAAGTTGGAAGACATTATGATGCAAATCTAGACATTGCCTTAAGGCTTCTTATGGATTATGGCATAATTATGTCATTAGAGTCAAATCGTCAAAAAAAATATGTTGTTAATTATGACAAGTTAGATGATGCGCAAGAAATAATAAATTCAAGACCAAGAGATAATGGCGATGATGAAAATGTCCTAATACAAGAGTATATGCCAGAACCTGAGGGATATATGTATTGGTTTAACAATACTGGAAATAGGCAATTTAGGAAGCAAAATATCTATAATATATACTTGAAAAAGACAGACAACATGGATTTTGCAGCGCAATTAATAACTAAATCTATGCGCGGTCATAAGACTATCTACATGGGCTCATTAAACGAGTCTGATTCTTACATTTCTAAACTTTGGCGTGCTGCCACTATAATAGCAAAGGAAAGTAAGGATGACACTTTCATATTACAAAACCTTCAAGATAAAGAAAGGATGGCATGTGGAAATAATAGGCAGCGTGGCAAAATAGCTTTAGCCATATTTCGCAAGTTAGGCTATATTAAACCTGTTGGGACTAAAGGAAATTCAACAAGATTCAAACTAACGGGCAAAAAACCTATTGATATTACATTAGATGAGATTTTTGATAATAATAATATGGCTCAAAATAAGGCGAGCATTAATATGTATTATAGTTAAATTTACTACTAATATAATCTCTATACTAAATATTAGATTTAACTATAAAAGACAATAAACACTGGATTCTGCATTCACAATTGCAAATCTGTTGGAAAATTTACAATAAAAATATGATCAAACAGGCATTTTAATATCATAATTATAATATCGGGTTATGAATACTTTTACTATTTATCAGGCAAAATAGAAAATTAACTAATTAGATAAACTATAATCCTCTAATATTATGTAAAGTATCCAATATTAATGCATAATAAATTGTCTTTAGAGAAGATAAAACCGTTAACCCTAAATGATATCTCACCTAGGTGGGCTGAACGTCTACACCAACTACCATTTCCATTGTCCTTTCAATGGCTAAGGTGGTATCTTGAGATAAAATGTGCTTCAAAATGTGTAGTAGGAGAAGCATACGGTTTTTCATCATCCTATATTCACAACTGCAAAGAATGTGATAGACTTGGCTGGAAATTTATGTTTTCCTTTATGATGCATTCATATTCAAAACTAGAAGAAAATAAGCAGTTGTTTGTTAAACACTGGAATGAAAAACATAGACACAGGTAGAGTTAGCTAATACTAGACCAATTGCAAGGGATATTTAATTCTGATTACTATATGAAGAAGGAGTAGACTAAATTGCGACCGTAAGTCGTAGTATAGAAATGGTCTATGATCTAACTGAATATCTATAGCTGAATGTCTGCTCACAACCATTCTAGCGCAAGTTGGAACACAATATCCATCTTTTTGTATCTAAGTAGTCAAGGACTATTGCAAATATAACTCGTTCTTATGAGCTGTAGAAGATGCAACTAGCCGCTATATGCCGACGGGTGTTATAAGGATAGTAATAACAGTATGTTGGAATTTGATACTTCCATTCTTCATGAAGCGCGACTTTTGTCTTTTAAGAGTCAAGTCATAGTATCTTAATGAGATCAAGATCACATACTTTGAGATCTTATCTTCATTTTTTAGGATAGCAGATAGTTTTCGAAAGACTTATGTGCTGTAATTAATCATGATATGTTATAGATTTATCAAACGCGGTGTTTAAATGTGCCTCCCCATAAGCAGTACTGAAGGATTTCCATAACAAGAGAAAATATGACAACAACAACAATCGAGAATACAAAAGAAGATACAAAGGAAGACAAAAGAAAGGTAGCCAGAAGAAAGGGCAAGCATGCATATTCAACTGAAAATCGTAGAATGGTGTGGGAAAATGTTGTTTGGCCTTTAATATTGAAAGTTAACAGATCATATTTTACATTGAAAGAATATCATGCTAAAAGAGATGAATTTTGTAGACTTAACAATATAAGGCCACCAAAGGTTGCAGGTGGTTTTGTTTCTCTATTGGTTAAAGGGATCCTTGCGAGAGAAAAGAACATCTATTCAATTCATTATAGGCTTATTCCATATATGAGAAAGAAAACAAATTTGGAATACGGTCTTGTGATTAGAGAAATTAATACAAAACGGTAAAGTCAGATAAATTAAGTTGGACTATATTAGCAGTAATGGAGATATTTTACTATAGAGTTTTTATTCCACCTTTGGAAAGTATGCTAAATCGCTTTTTTGAAATAAAAAATATTTAAATATAATTCTTATAATAACTTGGTTTTTTAGATATAACTCTTGTCTCAATTTATATTTTAAATGACAATATCTAAATATAGGCACCCAAAGACATTTCGGTTCTAAGGCATTAAGACTATTTCAAAGATAATATATATTGATAAGTAGTAAATATGACTCAGTCGGCATATATCATATTAGATAAATATCCAATTAATTAAGTATCTGCAAGCATGCTTCTCTGTAGGAATTATTAATTTTATGCTTTGATAGAAATATAAAGTCGCAGTAACCGCATATGTTATTTAGTTCTTGGGAAGTTTGGCTAGAATTTAGAGTGATATTAATGCTAACTAAAATAACGATAAAATCAAATATCGGTCTAGAGTAGATCATTACGTAGCCTGTGTATATATGTGTGAAGCCCGGTCGAACCTGAATTATTTAACTTAATCAGGTGCCGAATCTAGTGGCCAATCTACTTCTCCAAGGTAGGGCTATGGATTTCAGGCTCTGGATCTATAAAGAGAAAAGAAACCTGGAGACAGCAGTTCGAATCTGCTCCGGGCTACCATTTCTTGTTTATTATTTTAATGCCCTTTTACAAACTCATAATTTTGGGCCTGCATTTCGAATTTCCTTAGATATCACTCCGAACTTTTGAAAGTTCTTGACAAACAATTCTGCAAGTCTATTGGCAGACAAGTCATATTTGTTTTTATCAGACCATGTGTTGCGCGGGTCAAGAATTTCAGATGGCACTCCTGGACATGAAGTAGGAATATCAAGGTTAAAAATATCATCATGCTTAAAGCGTACTTTTTCTAATTCTCCATTCAATGCGGCTGTTACCATCGCTCTAGTATATTTGAGATCCATTCTCTTGCCAACCCCATAAGGCCCGCCAGACCAACCTGTATTGATTAGATACACTCTAGTATTATGTTGGGAGATCTTTTGCCCAAGCATCTTTGCATATTCCATAGCATGCAATGGCATAAATGGAGCACCGAAACATTGCGAGAATGTTTCTTTCGGTTCCGTGATTCCTCTTTCTGTTCCCGCCAATTTGCTAGTATAGCCTGACATAAAGTGATACATTGCGCCTTCTTTTGTCAATTTAGCAATTGGGGGCATTACTCCAAAAGCGTCTGCAGTTAAAAAAATGATAACAGTTGGATGACCAGCAATACTTGGAATTATTGCACCAGGTATAAAGTCAAGAGGATAGGCTACTCGAGTATTTTCTGTAAGGCTTCCATCAGTAAAATCAGGCTCTCGTATAGGAGTCTTAAGAATAACATTTTCCATTACTGAACCAAATCTTATGGCATCCCAAATTTGTCGTTCATTTTCCTTTTTCAGATTTATGCATTTTGCGTAACAACCACCTTCAAAGTTGAAAATTCCCTCATCAGACCAGCCGTGCTCGTCATCGCCAACAAGATGTCTATTATGATCAGCTGAGAGGGTTGTCTTTCCCGTACCAGATAATCCAAAGAACAATGCACTATCACCATTTTTGCCAACATTAGCTGAGCAGTGCATAGGAAAAATGCCTTTAGTAGGTAAAATATAGTTCATTACAGAAAACATAGCTTTCTTAATTTCACCAGCATACGAAGTTGATCCTATTAGAACAATCTTTTTCTTGAAGTTTATAATAATGAATGTCTCGGTTCTTGTTCCTTCTAGTTCCGGTATTGCTTTAAAGTCATTTACCGATAAGAGAGTGAATTCGGGTTCATGACTTTCGATTTCTCTTGAAGTAGGACGAATAAAAATTTGAGTTGCGAAAAGATTATGCCATGCTTTATCGGTAATTACTCTTATCGGTAATCGTGTTTTATTATCTGCTCCAACAAAACCATCAAAAATAAAGAACTCTTTGCCTTCGACATATTTTTTCATTCTGGTGAAAATTTTTTCGAAATTTTCTTCTGAGATTGAATGATTCACCTTGCCCCAGTGGACAGAATTATGAGTATACTCATCGTCAACAATATATTTATCATCTGGTGACCTGCCAGTAAACTTGCCGGTTTTTACAGAAAACGCACCAGTAGAAGAAAGATTCCCTTCTCTTCTATAGATCGCAATTTCTATTAATAAAGGGATTGATAGGTTTCGATATAGTTTACCGAGTTTAATATCCATTTTTTCAAGTTGCACTAGATATCTCGCCCTTGATTTGTCACTCATTAGCATGATTTAACAATATACTTGTATATTTAATTGATATGCCATAGAATTTAGAAGAGATTGTTTCTCTGTCAAGATATAATTTCAGTACATCATTTTTACAATAGGACTATTATTCGATTATATTATTGCTCACTATGGGGCCGTAAATATACTGATCTACACATTATTTAAAAATAATAAAAGATAATAGATTTAATAAGTTCTCTATCATTTTAAAAGAGATTGATCATCTCTATGGCATTGTTTTCATGTTCTGTTCAGAAAGTATCCTACACCAGAAGATATTTGCCTAAGGATTTCTTCATTTGGAAGTTGCACAGAATGAATGTTGATACCTGTTTCTTCATTCTGCATACCAGAGGCCAATTCAGATATGGTTATCAGTCATTTGTCCTCCAAGTTTAGCAGCTGCGATAGCACATTATACCAGGATTTTATTTCATGTGAGGATGTTTTAGTTATTCATAGTGTGACTACACAGGTCGATTTTAGCCCATTTTGCCAGGATGAATAGAGGCTGTGTATAACGCCATCTTAGCGATGTTATTATAGAGGCCAATACTGCAATAATAGAGAAATATTATTAATAGAACTGCACATTATCTTCAATTGTCTCTACTCTGTTAGATATATGCCGAATTATATGTAGTAAGATAAAATTCTAGTAGCTATATTTATTTACTTATGGGTTAAAATCTTAATATAAAAATTGGGGCATAATCTTTAAAATATTTAGTCTGCATTTATTCTCATGCGAACATTATCTTCTCTATAATGCTAAACAGTAAATACCTATAAAAAACATAATATGGTTTTTAGGTTTTTGCTAGAAGTTTTTACGCATATTATTAAACGAAATAAATACGTTGATTGTTTGTATGTCATCATCAACTGATGCTAATAACCCCCAGCCATATCCCACGCAAGAAGACGAACTTAGTACAAAAGAGGCTGAAGCAGAAGATTTTAATAAATCAGAGGAAGCTGCCTTTTTAGAAATGTTTCAAACAATTCCTAAGAAAAGCGGTCAAAAGTTATTCCAACAAGCTAGGGGGATCGTAGATACTTTCAATAGTATGATATCTGTTTCTAGGATTCAGCCATATGAAAAACAAGAGGAACTTATGTCGGGGCTTAAAAAAATGCTCATAGAACAAACAAATGTGATTGATGCCCACCGTACATATGTAAGAAAGATTAATCCCAACACTGTACGTCGCGAAGAATGAATATAAGATAGTAGACAAAAGCGGCTGAAAACATTCGAAAGAAAATAATATTATTTTAGATATTATATATTTACAATAATCTTAAAATTACAATATTAATTAAACCCAAAAATTCTAACCTATATCTAGCAGAATCAATTTCATCAGAATAGGTCTATTGTCTCTATGACGCTCCTACCAAAGAAAGAGAAAAATTAGGTGATAATAGAAGTATTAAAATTTGTCAGTTACCAGATAATATACAACACAACCCCGGTTTACAATAATCCATGAATAAATAAAAGAATAAAAATTGTTACTTACAGCATTATATTCTCTACTACTACTCTATAACTACTTTTATTATATTCTTACTTTTACTTATTTGCTCCTGCTGCACCTTGTTCATATTCGCTACCAGTCTCATCTACACCTGCAGTACCTTTAGTCATGCCACTTCTTCTTGCCTTTTCTCTTGCTTCTTCAGGACTTGTTCCAGCCTGTCCTGGTTCAACTATTTTTTGATCACTTGGATCTCTTT
>Ga0126304_10000707_pt1 | contig 14473 bp, 12 predicted proteins | sample Plot25_FD_92538 | JGI IMG/M metagenome (GOLD analysis project Ga0126304, IMG submission 92538) | Serpentine soil microbial communities from UC McLaughlin Reserve, CA, USA - Plot25 | ecosystem: Environmental > Terrestrial > Soil > Grasslands | place: USA: UC McLaughlin Reserve, Lake County... | reverse complement strand
CCGGGTCGTGGCCGTTCCCTCGTATCGCGGGCCCGCGTTCTGCAGCACCCCCGCGAGGGCGACACCCTGTGCGTCCTTCCACGTGACCTCGCAGGCGCCTTGGCGGCACTTCGGCTTGAACCTCCAGCCCGACTGGATGTTGCCGGGGAACGAGGAGAAGCCGTAGTGCGACGTGTCGCGAAGTTCCACCGTGAACGTCCCGTCCAGCCGGGCCATCCCGAGTGGGGCGGGCGGGGTCTTCACCCGGATCGGGTCGCTCCTGGCGGCCTTCCCGTCCAGGACGGCCTCGATGACGTACGTGTAGCGGACCGCGGGCAGGACCGAGTCGTCCACGAACCGCAACCGATCCGGCTCGAGGGGTGCCAGGCGGTCCCCGTCCCGGTAGACGACCAACCGATCGGCCTCACCCTCGGGCATCGCCCACCGCAGCATGACGGCGAACGGCCGCGCTGAGGCCTCGACGGACGTGGGCGGAGCGAGCGCGGGCCGCTGCTCGTGGGGATCGACCCCTCGAGGGGATCGGACGCCCGATCCCTCCTCGCCCCCGAGGACCAGAACGCCGATCAGCAAGGCGCCGACCAGCGTGAACGCGACGAGAGCCGCCACCAGGGCGACCCTGGATCTGCGTGGAGGGCGCCCAGGCCCGGATGCCGATCCGGGCTCGGAGGGGTTCGGTAGGTCGCTCGACCTCGTCGGTGTCTGCACACGCCCTCCTCGAAGATCGACTCCGGCCGATCCGTACGCGTCGGCGCCGATACGCGCTGGGGATACCATCGGCATGTGTCACCGGCCGATGAAGTCCTTCCCGCGAGCCGCGTGCTGGGAGCGGAGATGCCCGAGGGGGTTCGCTTCGTCGGCCCGCCGCCGGATCGCGAGCCCGCGTGGCGGTTCCCGCTCGACGCGCCGGCCGACGAGGACCTGGCCGCCTGCGTCGCCTGCGGGCTGTGTCTGCCCCATTGCCCCACGTACCGGGTCACCGGCGAGGAGTCGGCGTCCCCACGCGGGCGGATCACGGCGATGCGTTCGGTCGCCGACGGGCTCGCGCAACCCGACGAGGCGTTCGCGAGCTTCATGGATCTCTGCCTCGCCTGCCGCGCGTGCGAGGACGTCTGCCCGTCGCACGTGCCGTTCGGTCGGATGATGGAGCGCGCGCGCGTCCAGATCGAGCCGCTCCGTACGCGTTGGGCCCGGTTCCTGCGGTGGCTCGGGCTCGACGTCGCCCTCCCGCGGAAGAAGGCGCTGTGGCTCGCCGCAGCGATGCAGCCGCTGGCCCTCCTCGCCCTCCCCCGACGTGTACGCGCCCTCACGCCGAGACGGTCCGAGCTCTTCCGCCGCCTCCCCCGCGTGACCCCCGCCGCCGGCGACGAGCGGGGCACCGTCGCAATGCTGAGCGGGTGCGTGCAGGACCGGTGGTTCCGCGAGGTGAACCGCGCCACGATCCGCGTGTTGGCACGCAACGGCTGGCGCGTCGTCGTCCCACGCGAACAGGTGTGCTGCGGAGCGCTGGCGGCGCACCACGGACGCCTGGACACCGCGCGCGCCCTCACCGAGCGCAACCTGCGCGCCTTCGCCGGCGTCGACGTGGTCGTCGTGAACGCGGCCGGATGCGGCGCGCACCTGCAGCAGCTCGGGGACCTGATCGGGACCGACGAGGCGGGGTCGTTCGCGAGAAGGGTTCGCGATGTGATGGAGCTCCTGCACGACGAGGGGCTCGTGCGTCCGCCGGTGGGTCGGCCGGGGTTCGAGCGCGTCGCGTACCACGACGCGTGCCACGCCCTCCGGGTGCAGCATCTCCGCGAGCAGCCGCGCGCTTTGCTACGGGTCCTCGAGGGCGTCGAGGTGCTCGACGTACCGGACGGCGGCGTATGCTGCGGCGCCGCCGGCCTCTACAACGTGCTCGAACCCGAGATGTCATCGGAGCTTCGCCGCCGCAAGGTGCAGGCCATCGCGTCGACCGGCGCCGAGGTCGTGGCGAGCGCGAACACCGGCTGCACGATGCAGATCGCGGCCGGGCTCCGCGAGCTCGGGTCAGCGATGAGCGTCCTGCACCCCGTCGAGATCCTCGACCGGGCGTACGCGGCCGAGCCGTCGGAGGCGGCCCCGGCCGCCCCCGGCGAGCCGCCTCACATCCCGAGCGCCTGACGCGCCTTCGCGTTGTCGCTCGTGACCGCCACCGCGCGGTTCTTTGTCGCCAGGTACACGACCTGGATGTTGACGCCGGCATCGGCCATCGCGCGGGCCATCGCACCGATCGCCCCAGGGCGGTCGACCTGATCCGAGGGGAGTTCGGAGATCATGGGTTCGGCCTCGCCCTCCACCTTGACGCCGGCGCCCTCGAGCGCTGCGCGTGCCGCGGCCGCGTCCTCGACGAGGACGTGAACGATCGCTCGTCCCTCGCTGCTGACCGCGGTGAGTCCCTCGATGTTGATCCCGGCCTTGCCGAGCGCCTCGCCCAGATCGGCGAGGGTCCCGGGCCGGTCCTCGAGGGAGACCGTGAGGTCCTGCATCCGTACCTCCTTCGCTGAGACCACCCAACCCGTCACCGGTCGGTCTACGCTCGCCGGGACCCGGCGTCAACCCTCGGTTCCGCCTCAGGCTCCGAGCGCCGAGCGCAGCCCTGCCGGATCGTCGGAGGAGAAGACGACGCGAGACCGCGATGCCACGTAGCAGGCCGCCAGGTTGACGCCGGCGTCCGCGATCGACTGCGCGAGTTCCCCCAGCTTTCCGGGACGGTCCTCGCTCGAGACGTCGACGACCACCGCCTCGCGCTCGCCCTCGATCGTGACCCCCGCGCCCTCGAGCGCGGTCCGAGCGGCGCCCGCGTCCTCGACCAGCATGTGGACGTGGCCGTGCCCGCCGCCCCCCAGACCCGCGATGCCCTCGACGTTTACCCCGGCCGCCCCGAGCGCCTTCGCGGCCTTCGCGAGCCCACCCGGCTCGTCGGGCAGCGAGATCGATAGATCGGTCGCCATTCGGACCCTCCTTTCGACGCGTGGGAGCGGTCGTATCCCGGCAAGGACCGCCGCGTCAAGCCGCTAGCATCCCGCGCGTGCGTGTGGCCGAGCGATGGTTCGATCACGAGGAGGTCGACGAGGGCGTCCTGCGGATCACGGAGCCGCACGTCGACCCGTTCCTGCGAGCGAACCTGTTCCTGGTCCGCGGGCGCGACCGCGACCTCCTGGTCGACACCGGCCTGGGCATCGGGTCGCTGCGACGGGAGCTCGCCGACCTGTTCGAACGGCCGACGATCGCCGTGGCGACGCACCGGCACTTCGACCACACCGGCGGGCTGTACGAGTTCGAGGAGGTCGTCGTGCACCGCGACGACGCCGACGCCGTCGCGAACGCACACGGGTTCGCCTCGCTCGTGATCGAGGACTATCCGCCCGAGGAGCTCTCGGGGTACGACGCGCCGGCCTCGCTGCTCACCGCGGTGCCGCGTGAGGGGTATGAGCTCGCCTCCTACGCAGTGACGCCGGTCGCCCCCAGGCGCATCGTCGACGAGGGCGACGAGATCGATCTCGGCGACCGGGCGTTCAGGGTCCTTCACCTGCCGGGCCACACGCCGGGTGAGCTCGGCCTGTGGGAGGAGGGGACGCGGACGTTGTTCTCCGGCGACTGCGTGTACGAGAGCGGCGTCCTGCTCGACGAGCTCCCCGAGTCGGACATCCCCACCTACCTGCGGAGCATGGAACGGCTGCGCGGGGTGCCGGTCCGGATCGTGCACGGCGGCCACGACGACTCCTTCGGCCGGGACCGACTGCTGGAGCTGATCGACGGGTACGCCCGAACGCGAGCATGAAGCCCGTCTTCTTCGCCGACCGCGAGGCCTTCCGCGCCTGGCTCGAGGAGCACCATGCGACGGCCACCGAGCTGTGGATGGGGATGTACAAGAAGAGCTCCGGCCGGCCGAGCATCACCTGGCCCGAGGCAGTGGACGAGGCCCTGTGCTTCGGCTGGATCGACGGCGTCCGGCAACGGATCGACGATGAGAGCTACATGAACCGGTTCACGCCGAGGAGACCGAACAGCAACTGGAGCGCGGTGAACGTCCGTCGCGTGCAGGAGCTCACGCGGCAGCGGCGCATGCGGGCCGCGGGCCTGAAGGCGTTCCGCGAACGCCGCGAGGACAAGACCGCCACCTACGCGTACGAGCAGCGACACCAGGCGAAGCTCGACCCTGCCCAGGAGCGGAAGTTCCGTTCGACGAAGAAGGCCTGGGATTGGTTCAAGACGCAGCCGAAGGGCTACCGGACCACCGCCGTGTACTGGGTGATGAGCGCGAAGAGACCGGAGACCCGCGAGCGGCGGCTCGACACGCTGATCGAGGACTCCGCGAAGGGACACAGGGTCCCGCCGCTCCGGCCGCGGACGGGCCGGCGGTAGACCGCTACAGATGCGAGCGCAGGCCCCACAGCTCCGGGAAGAAGCGCTTGATCAGCGTCGAGCGCAGGTACTCGACGCCGGAGGAACCGCCCGTCCCCGACTTGGCGCCGATCTCGCGCTCGACCATCAACACGTGGTGGTAGCGCCACTGCGCGAACCCTTCGTCGTGATCCAGGAGCCGCTCCGATACCGCGAACAGCGGGGCGTGCTCGGCGTCGCGGGCCATCCGCAGCAGGCTCTCGCGCCGTGCCTGCTCGTCGTCCTCGGGCATCGCAAGCCCGTGGCGTGCGAGCAGCGCGACGAACCCGTCCCACACCGTGGGCTCGTCGAGCCGGCGTGACAGCCGCTCCAGCTCGTCCGGTGAGGCGGCGAGGTCGCGGAGGTACCCGGGCTGCTTAAGCCCGGAGAGGAACTCGACCTCGCGGAACTGGGCCGACTGGAACCCCGATGCCGGCGTGAGCAGCGAGCGGAACTCGAGGAAGTCCTGCGGCGTCATCGTCTCGAGCACCTGGATGTGGTCGATCAGGACGCGTTCGATCGCGTGGACCCGCGTGAGGTAGTGGCGCGCGCGTTCGGCGTCGTCCTCGAACATCCGGTCGCGCACCGACTCGAGCTCGAAGATCAGCTGCTTGAACCACAGCTCGTACGCCTGGTGCACGACGATGAACAGCAGCTCGTCGTGCACGGGGGGATCCGAGCGAAGCCGCTGGAGCCCGATCAGCTCCGGCACGGCGAGGTATTCGCCATAGGTGAGAAGGCCCTTCTCGGCCGGCTCGGTGAGCCGGCCCATCCGCCGGACGCGTCCCCTCGCTTCCTCGGCCTCGGTCATGCCTTCATCCTAGGGGGGCGCCCCTCAGTCGGAACGCAGGAACGCCAGCACGGCGAGGACACGACGGTTCTCGTCCGGGGCCGGCAGGAGGCCGAGCTTCGTGAAGATCCCGCGTACGTGGGCCTCGACCGTCTTCTCGCTGAGCGACAGGTTGGTCCCGATCGCCCGGTTCGAACAACCCTCGGCCATGAGACCGAGGACCTCGCGTTCGCGCCCGGTGAGCTCGGCGATCGGATCGACGACGCGACGACGGTTCACGAGCCGCGCGATCACCTCGGGGTCGACGGCGGAGCTTCCCTCCCCCACACGCCATACGGCGTCGCGGAACCCGTCGAGGTCCCAGACCCGGTCCTTCAACAGGTATCCCGTCCCACCCGAGCCGTCGCCCAGCAGGTCCATCGCGTGCTCCGTCTCGACGTACTGAGACAGGACGAGCACGCCGACATCGGGATACTCCGTCCGGATGGTCTTTGCGGCGAGGAGGCCCTCAGCCGTATGCGACGGCGGCATCCTGATGTCGACGACTGCCACGTCCGGCGTTCGGTCCGTCGGCGCCTCGCGGATGATGGCGAGCAGCTCGTCGGCATCGGCCGCCTGCCCGACGACGTCGAAGCCCGCGTCCGTCAGCAAACGGGCCAGACCCTCTCGGAAGAACACGGCGTCGTCGGCGACGACTACCCGCACGGGATCTCTGCGCGCAGCGTCGTACCTGCCCCCGGATCGCTCAGGACGTCGATCCTCCCACCCACCGCCTCCACGCGGTCGGCCAAGCCGCGAAGCCCGGAGCCCCTGTTCATCGCCGCGCCACCGACGCCGTCGTCGCCCACCTCGATGGTGAGCCGCTCGCCTCCATCCTCGGCGGCGACCCACACCGAAGGCGCCTGGGCGTGCTTGGCCACGTTCGCCAACGCTTCGGACACGAAGAAGTAGGCCGTCGCCTCGACCTCGGGAGAGAAGCGGCGTTCGGGGACGGACCGCACCTCCGCGGGAACGGCAGATCGTTCGGCCAGCGATCGGAGGGCGCCACCCAACCCGGTCTGCGTCAGGATCGCCGGGTGGATCCCGCGCGCCAATTCGCGGAGCTCTGCGAGCGAGCGTGCGAGCTCCTGCTCCGCGGGTGGCCAAACGAGTCGTGAGCTCGACATCACCGCGGGCATCGGCACGTTCGCGCGCCATGCGCAGGTCCAGGGACAGAGTGACCAGCCGCTGCTGCGCGCCGTCGTGGAGGTCGCGTTCGAGCCGCCGCCGTTCCTCGTCCTGCGAGGCGACCAATCGCTGGCGGGAACGCTGGAGCTCCTCGACCAGGGCGATGTTCCGAAGGACGAGCGCCGCCTGGCCCGACAGGTCGGAAAGCAGTCGCTCGGTTGCCTGCGTCATCGGTTCCTGCGGCGGCATCTCCACGCTGATCGCGCCGAGCAGATCCTCGCGATCGCGAACCGCGAAGGCCTGACCGGCCCCCAGGCCCGGAAGCTCGCCGTTCTCGACCCGCACCGACGCCTGCATCGCCGTGGACGGCCAGCCCGCGACCGCATGAAGCTCCCCACCGGCTCGGAGCCAGACGCCGACGCGTTGTGCGCCTGTTCCCTCGGCGACCAGGTTCGCCATCCGCGGCAGGATCTCGGTGAGCGACGCCTCGTCCAGGCGTTCGGTGAAGGTCGCCACCAGCTCGTAGGGGGACTTCCGATTCCCGTACACGATCCGGTCGGCGAGTCGGTGTGCGCGCCGACGGACCGGTTGGAACGCAACCGCGGCCAGGGCTGTCGCGGCGACGGCCGCGAAGACGTTCGGCCGGTCGCCTCCCCCCACGACGGCGCCGGTGACCCCGACCACCACCGCGTAGATCGCCGTCACCACCGCCGCGAGGGCGCCGTAGACGATCGACCGGTTGGCCACGACCTCGATGCCGCGCAGGTGATGACCGAGCAGCGCGATCGCCGCCGACACGGGAAGACCGAGCACAACCGAGAGGAGGAACGCGACACCGAACGGGTCGCCGATCTGGTGCAGGCCGAGCGCGCCTGCCCCGATCGCGACGACCAGGAGCGAGGCAGACAGGACGGCAACGACCACCAGCCATCGGAGCGCCTTCCGGTCGTCCGGTGAGGCTCGGCGGAATCGCAGCACGACCGACACGACCGCGAGGATCAGCGCCGCAGCGAACGCCAGCGATACGACCGCGAAGACGGTCTCGACGATGGACGCCGCATCGGCGACCGCCAGCGGGTTGGTGGGGTCCGCGTCATAGGTCTGCACCATCCGCGCGGCGGCACCGAGGCCCGCCAAACCGAGGACAGCGACGCCGACAGGCCGCCACCGGCGCGATGGCATGGCTCCGGTCGGGAACACGAGCATGTACAGGACGATTCCCGGCCACACCACGGCCACCAGCAGCCACGAGTTCACCCACAGCGCCCACTGGGCCAGCTCGAGGCGTCCATCCTCGAGCGCCACCGTGCTGGCAGCCTCCGCACCCATCGACACCACCAGACCGAACCCGATCAGGAGCAGCAGCCAGCCGCACGCGTTGCCCGGCAACCGCGCGGCGATCAGCCCCCCGACCACCGCGTAGCACGACATGGCAACGAGGGCGAGCACGTTCGAGACCGGGTCCCCGCCGATCGCGCCGTCGACCGTGAGCAGCGCGGCCGTCGCCACCACGAGGAGCAGGGTCGGCACGGTCGAGACGAGTGCGATCGCGCCCGCTCTGTGCCTCACGCCTGCGTCTCCCTCCCCGCCGCGATCCGGGTCCCGGCGGCGGCTCATGCTGTCACCTTCCAGCCCGCCGGTCATCAGGGAAAACCCTGCTCGAAGACGCGGGCTGTCATCGATGTCCCGCTTGCTCGCCGTGGCTACGTTCGTCTCGTCCACGACCGAAAGGAGATCGCGATGCGACGCGCACGAACATCGAGTGGCTCTCCGGTCGCACTCGTCGCAGCCCTGCTCCTTGTCCTGGTGCTCGCGGTTCCCGCGACCGCGCACGGCGAGGTGGCCGCTCGGGATGCAGCGCCGGCGACGGGAGGCGTGTACCTGGCGCTCGGCGACTCACTCGCGGCGAGCTTCCAGCCCAAGGGCGACCAGCACAGCGGCTACGCCGAGCAGGTGTTCCAACTCGAGCAGGCGGCGAACCCAGATCTGACGCTGGCCAAGCTCGGCTGTCCCGGCGAGCGCACGAACACGATCGATCGCCCGCGACGTCTGTGTCACTACGCGATGGGCACGCAGCTCGATCAGGCAGTCGCCGTGCTGAAGGACCAGGACGTGGCGTTCGTCACGCTCCAGATCGGATCCAACGATCTGTTCTCGTGCTTCCGGTTCGGACAGGGCCTCTTCGACCAGACGTGCGTCAACGAGCGTCTGCCGAAGGTGGCGGATCGCCTCGCCTCGATCGTCGAGACGCTCCGGTCGGCCGATCCGGACGTGCCGATCGTCGGCATGACGTATCTCAACCCGCTGCTTGCGCTCTGGACGGCGCCTGGATTCCCCGAGAACCTCGTCGTCCAGAACGCCGACGTGTGGCACGCGATCAACGATGCGCTCGCCCAGACCTACGCGGGGCTCGGCGTGCCCGTCGCCGATGTCGAAGCGGCGTTCTCAACGTCAGACTTCGACACCGTCGTCCACACGCGCGGCTTCGGCGACCTTCCGCTGAACGTTGCGCGGGTGTGCCAGTGGTCCTACGTGTGCGCGACTAAAGGGGACGACTCGCACCCGAATACGATCGGGTACGCCGCGATCGCTCGTGCGGTGGAGACGGCGCTCGCGACGATCTAGTCGGCGAGCGCGCGGGCGAGCTCCTCGAGGCTTTCGAGGTTGTGCCCCGGCAGGAACTCGTCGATCGAGGGCAGCGCCGCCGCCATCCCGCGCGCGAGCGGCTCGTAGTGCGGGCTCCCCTTGAGCGGGTTCACCCAGACGATCTTGTGGACCAGACGGCGGAGCCTGGCCATCTGGTCTCGGAGCAGGTCGGGCTCGCCGCGCTCGAGCCCGTCCGAGCAGATCACGGCGACCGATCCGCGGATCGACGCGCGCTGGCTCCAGCCGTCCACGAGCTCCTTGAGCGACGCGCCGATCCTCGTCCCGCCCTCCCAGTCCTCGACCAGATGGCCGATCTCGCGAAGGGCGCGGTCGGGATCCTTCGTGCGGAGCGTCCGCGTCACGCGGGTCAGCCGGGTCCCGAAGCAGAAGACCTCGACGCGCCGGCCGGCGGCCATCGCGGCGAACGCGAACTGCATCAGCGCACGCGAGTAGGGGGCCATCGAGCCAGAGATGTCGAGGATCAGCACGAGCGGACGGGTCCGGCGCCCACGAGCTCGCCACGCGCGCTCGAAGGGCTCGCCCTGGGTGCGGAGCGAGCGGCGCAGCGTCCGGCGCACGTCGAACCGCGCGCCGGACGGCGCGGCCCGGTAGCGGCGCGTGTGTTGCGTCGGCAGCTGGAGCACGAGCTTGCGGATCAGGTGCGACACGCGCAGGCGCTCCTCCTCCGTGAGGTCGCCGAACGACTTCTCCCGAAGCATCTCGGCGGCGCTCGCCACGATCCGGATCGACGCCTCGCCGTCGGTGAGCGCGTCCTTCTCGAGCTCGTGCCATTCCCGCGCGATCACGCGATCGTCGAGCGCGTCGCCCTCGACCTCGCGTTCGTCCTCGACGATGCCGTCGACGTCCCTCGGCGAGCCGGGCATCGGGAGCTCGAGACGGAACCCGGTCCCGAACCACGCGGCGAACGCCTCGTCGAAGGCCTCGACGTCCTCCGGGCGCGAGATGAGCGAGGACCGGCCGGCCCAGTACAGGTCGGCGCGTTCGAACAACCCGAGGGCCCCGGCGGCCCGGCAGAACGTGACGATGCGCCCGGTGCCGACGGCCAGGCCGCGGTGCCGCAGGTCGCGTCCGAACCCGATCAGGCGCTCGAGCGCGCCGGGGTCAGGAGCGTTCGCGCCCATCGACGACCTCGCCGAGGCGGTCGACCGCGAGCTGCTGATCGTCGTGGTCCTTCAGCACGGCGCCGAGCGTCGCCGCCGCGATCTCCTCGTCCAGGTGCTCGGCGCCGAGAAACGAGACCGCGTTCGCCCAGTCGATCGTCTCGGCCACGCCGGGACGCTTGGCGATGTCGAACCCGCGCAGCCGGCTCACGGCGGACGCGACGTCGCGCGCCAGGGCCTCGGGGACTCCGGCTGCGCGAGCGCGGATGATCTCGATCTCGCGGTCGAGCGCCGGGTGATCGATCCAGTGGTACAGGCACCGGCGCTTGAGCGCGTCGTGGAGCTCGCGCGTCCGGTTCGAGGTCACGATCACGACCGGTGGCTCCTCGGCGGCCACGCGGCCGATCTCGGGGATCGTGACCGCGAACTCGGACAGGACCTCGAGCAGGAACGCCTCGAACTCGTCGTCGGCGCGGTCGAGCTCGTCGACGAGCAGGACGGCCTTCGAGCCGGCGCGGATCGCCGCGAGGAGCGGGCGCTCGACCAGGTACTCGGGGCCGAACAGGTCCTCGACGTTGGCCTCGGCGGTCACGTCCTGCATCGCGCGGACCGCGATTAACTGCTTGGAGTAGTTCCATTCGTACAGCGCCTGGCTGGCGTCGATGCCCTCGTAGCACTGCAGCCGGATCAGCTCGCGATCCAGCAGCGACGCGAGCACCTTGGCGACCTCGGTCTTGCCCACGCCGGCCTCGCCCTCGAGCAGGAGCGGCTTGTCGAGCGAGACGGCGAGGAAGATCGCCGTCGACAGCCCCCTGTCGGCCAGGTAGTGCTCGCGCGCCAGCCCCTCCTGGAGCGACTCGACGAGGCTGAACTTCATCCGACCCATCGTGCCCGAAAGCCTACCGGCCGCTCGGCCCAGCGAAGGTCCGGAGGCCTAGGCTTCGGGCGCGGTCGGGGGCGGGGCGGCGAGCACCGGGGCTCGGATCCCGCGTTCGCTCAGTCGCTGGGTGATGCGAGCGCGCATCAGGCGTTCCACGTCGACCTTCTTGGACGGACGCGTGTCGGCCACCGCGCGGATCACGACCCCCGTGTCACTCGTGGTCTCGACACCGAGCACCCCGGCACCGTCCATCGACCACTCCTTCATCTGCGGGTCGTCGCGAAGCTCGTCGAAGAGCTCGTCGAGGATCGCCCGAACCTCCTCGGGGTCCTGCCCGTAGGCGATGCGGGTGTCGACGATCGCGCGCGCCCAACCGCGGGACTTGTTGCTGACGACCTGGATGTTGCCGTTCGGGACGATGTGCAACGTCCCGTCGTACGCGCGGACGGCGGTGGCGCGAAGCGTGAACCACTCGACCCGGCCGTTCACCGGGCCGGCCGTGGTCAGGAACTCGACGGTGTTCCCGACCCCGAACTGGTTCTCGAGGAGGATGAAGAAGCCCGTCAGCGTGTCCTTGACGATGCTCTGCGCGCCGAACCCCAGCGCGACGCCGGCGATCCCGGCGCTGGCGAAGAACGGTCCGAGCGGGACGTCCAGGCTCTCCAGCACGATCAGCACCGCGATCGTCCAGACGATCGCGAGGGCCGTGGCGGACAGGGCGCCGGTCAGCGTGGCGACCCGCTGGAGGTTGAGCTCCTGGGTGAGGTTCGGGGTCCCCTCGAGCTTGCGACGGAATCGGGCGACAGCGATCTTGATCGCGATCGTGATGATGAGGGCGGTCGCAAGCGTCACGAGGACGGGAAGGCCCCAGTCCTCGAACCACGACTGGTCCACGCCGGTCTGTCCGAGCATGCCCTCCATCTAGGCAGACCAGGGCGCGAGCGTCAAAGATGGCTCCCGACCTGCGCCGCTATCGCGCCTGCGCCTCCTCGAGCGCTCGGCGCACCAACACCTTCACGAGCTCCTGCCGGTACTCGGCGCTCGCGAACGCGTCGGTCGGCGGGCTCGTGCCCTCGGCGGCTCGCCGCGACGCCGCGGCGGGATCGGCGCCGCCTCCAAGCTCCTCCTCCACGCCCGCCGCACGCAGTGGTCGGTCAGACATGTTCGTGAGGGCGACCGCGGGCCCGGCGCCGTTCTGCGCGAGCGCCGCGACACCGACGAGCGCCCAGTCCTGCGCTCGGCGGTGGAACTTCAGGTAGCTCCAGCCGCGACCGGCGGTCTTCGGGACGCGGATCTCGGTCAGCACCTCGTCGGTCGCCAGATCGGGTTCGAACAGGCCCTTGAAGAAGTCGCTCGCACCCACGCTCCGAACGCCCCCGGGCCCCCGCACCTCCATCTCGGCCCCGAGCGCGACCAGGACCGTCGGCATGTCCGAGGCCGGATCGGCGTGCGCCACCGAACCACCGATCGTCCCGACGTGGCGGACCTGCGGGTCGCCGATCTCACCCGCCGCGTACGACACGATGGGACACAGCTCCTGCAGGACCTCGCTGTTCGCCACGTCGTGATGCCGCGTGAGCGCCCCGATCGCGACCCGATCTCCGTCCTCCTTCACGTACTTCAGGTCCCTCAGCCGCGAGATGTCCACGAGCAGCGACGGCCTCGCCAGACGCAGCTTCATCAGGGGCAGGAGCGAGTGACCGCCGGCAAGCAGCTTCGCCTCCGGTCCGTCGGACAGCGCTTGGATCGCCTCGTCGACCGTGTCCACGCGCCGGTACTCGAAGGGCGCCGGGATCATGTCGCACCCCCCTTCGCGTCGCGGATCGCCTTCCACACGCGCTCGGGCGTCGCCGGCTTTCCGATCTCGGTCACGCCGAGGTGCGACACCGCGTCCACGATCGCGTTGATCACCGCGGGTGGGGCCGCGATCGTGCCGGCCTCGCCGATCCCCTTGACGCCGAGAGGGTTCGTCGGCGAGGGCGTCTCGGTCCGATCGAGCTCGAACCCGGGCATCTCCGCCGCCGAGGGGACGAGGTACTGGGTCAGCGTCCCCGTGATCAGGTTGCCGGCCTCGTCGTACAGGACCTCCTCGTACAGCGCCTCGCCGATCCCGAACGCCACCCCGCCGTGCACTTGCCCGTCGACGATCATCGGGTTGATCACGACCCCGCAGTCGTCGACCGCCACGTAGCGAAGCAGCTGGGTCGCGCCCGTCTCGGTGTCGACCTCGGCGATGCAGACGTGGGTGCCGAACGGCCAGGTGAAGTTCTTGGGGTCCCATGTCGCGACCGCGGTGAGGTCGGGCTCGTATCCGTCGGGGAGGTCGTGCGCGGTCCACGCGGACACGGCCAGCTCGGGGATCGTTCGGACCTTGTCGGGGGCGCCCTGCACACGGAACGCTCCGTCTCTGAACTCGAGGTCGTCCTCGGCCACCTCGAGCTCGTGCGCCGCCAGCGTCCGAGCCTTGTCCTTGATCTTCTGCAACGCGACGTGGAGCGCCGCGCCGCCGATCGAGATCGAGCGCGAGCCGTAGGTGTCCATGCCGAGCGGGGAGATCGACGTGTCGCCGTGCAGGACCTCCACGTCGTCGGGGTGCACCCCCAGCTCGTCGGCAGCGATCTGTGACCAGGTGGTGTCGTGGCCCTGGCCGTGGGGCGAGGTGCCGATGGTGAGCGTGACCTTGCCGCTCGGCTGACATCGCACCTGCGCCGCGTCCCAGCCGCCCGCGGCGTACCGGAGCGCACCCAGGATGTTCGACGGCGCCAGCCCGGACATCTCGATGTAGCTGGAGAGCCCGATCCCAATCTGCTTCACCTCCCCGCTGTCGCGGCGAGCGGCCTGCTCCTTCCGGTACTGCTCGTAGTCCGCGATCTCGAGCGCGCGTTCGAACGCCGGAAGGTAGTCCGCCGAATCGACCAGCAAGCCCATCACCGACGGCTTCGCCTCCGCGTGGCTCGGCGCGAAGCTGATCCGCCGGATCTCGGCCGGGTCCTTGCCGACGTGCCGCGCCAAGGTGTCCACCGCCCGTTCGACGACGTAGGTCGCCTCCGGCCGCCCGGCTCCCCGGACGGCGTCGGTGGGTGCCATGTTCGTCATGATGCCCGTGAACTCGTACCAGTAGCCCTGCGTGTCGTAGGGGCCCATGTACACCCAGCCCCCGAGCTCGGGGATCCCCGGCGTGAGGAGCTGGAAGTACGCGCCCATGTCGCACAGCTCCTTCACCCGGAACCCGAGGATCTTCCCCTCCTCCGTCGCGGCGACCTCGACGTCGTGGATCACCCCGCGTCCGTGGACGGTGACGGCGTAGTTCTCCGAGCGGTCCTCGATCCACTTGACCGGGCGGCCGGTCCTGCGCGCGAGCGCGAGGCAGAGCGCCTCCTCCGCGTAGACGTTCAGCTTGGCGCCGAACGCCCCACCCACGTCGGGGGCGACGATCCGGAGCTTGTGCTCCGGGATCCCGGTCGT
>Ga0126304_10000706_pt1 | contig 14476 bp, 16 predicted proteins | sample Plot25_FD_92538 | JGI IMG/M metagenome (GOLD analysis project Ga0126304, IMG submission 92538) | Serpentine soil microbial communities from UC McLaughlin Reserve, CA, USA - Plot25 | ecosystem: Environmental > Terrestrial > Soil > Grasslands | place: USA: UC McLaughlin Reserve, Lake County... | reverse complement strand
TCGAGGCCAACCGCAGGCGCCTGACCGAGGCGCAGGCGAGGCTCTCGCGCCTCCTGATCGCGAGCCATCTCCCGCATCCCGAAGCCGCGTAGCGGCGGGTAGCGTCGCGCGGGTGCGCGAGGGCATCGACAGGCGGGCGATGACGTTGCTCGCCGCAGGGCACCTCGGCACGGACTTCGCCAACGGGACGCTGCCGGCCCTTCTCGCACTGATGCTGCTCGCCGGTGGGATCGGGACGATCGTCGCAGGGCGGCGGCCGACCGCTGGGGTCGCCGTCGCGTCCTGCTCGTGAGCCTCGTCGCGACGCCGCCGCTGATCGCCACCTTCGTCGTCGCCGGCGGGGCCGTCGGCGCGGCCGCGCTCGCGCTCTCGGCGCGTGCGTCGTCGGAACCTTCGGTGTCACGCACGTGATGAGCCGTTCCTCCCGCCCGCGCGCAGGGCGCGCTTCGAGCCGGAGCTGGCCCCCGGTTGACCGTAGGATCAGCGCACGCAAACACGTCAGAGAGGAGCAGCAGTGGCAGCCAGGGACTTCTTCGAAGGGCTGGAGTCGAGCGTCGACGACTCGAAGCTCGCGGGCGTCAACAACTCGTACCTGTTCGACATCGAGGGCGAGGGGCGGTGGCTCGTCGACGTCCGCGACGGCAACCTGACCGTCAACGAGGGCGGGGGAGACGCCGACGTCACGATCACGTCGTCCGCCGAGACCTTCGAGAAGATCCGCTCGGGCGAGCAGAACCCGACCACGGCGTACATGACGGGGAAGCTGAAGATCAAGGGCGACATGGGCGCCGCGATGAAGCTCCAGAAGCTGTTCTAGCGCGTGCTCGACGAGGCCCGCGCCCACGCCTCCGAGGAAGAGGAGGACGAAGAGCTCCCAGCGTGGAGCCTGCCGCGCGCTGCCGCCGAGCGGATCGCGATCGAGGCGCCGTGGCCGGATCGGGTCGATCGCGAGTGGGCCCTCGACGGCGCGACTGGGCGCGGCGTGCGCGTCTGCATCCTCGACAGCGGGATCGAGGCCGGGCACCCGGCGGTCGGCGAGCTTGCGGGCGCGGTCTCGATCAGGATCGGCGAGGACGGCGAGCCGATCGCCGATCCTGACGAGGAGGGCGACCTCTGCGGGCACGGGACGGCCTGCGCCGGGATCGTCCGCGCGCTCGCGCCGGAGGCGGAGCTGCACTCCGTTCGCGTGCTCGGCGCGGGCTTCACCGGCTCCGGCGCGATTCTCCTCGCGGGGCTGCGCTGGGCCGTGCAGCAGGGCTTTCAGGTGATCAACATGAGCCTGTCGACGACCAAGAGCCAGCACGCGGGGCTGCTGCACGAGCTCGCGGACGTCGCCTACTTCAACCGCAGCGTGCTCGTCGCGTCGGCGCACAACATGCCGGTCGAGTCCTTTCCGTGGCGGTTCTCGTCGGTGATTTCCGTCGGCAGCCACGAGGAGGACGACCCGCTGATCTTCTACGCGAACCCCGATCCGCCGGTCGAGTTCTTCGCGCGCGGCGTCGACGTCGAGGTGGCGTGGCTCGGCGGCGGCACGATCCGCGCGACGGGCAACAGCTTCGCGACGCCGACGATCGCCGGGATCTGCGCGCTCGTGCTCTCGAAGCACCCGACGCTGACCCCGTTCCAGCTCAAGAGCGTCCTGTACCTGATCGCGTCGAACGTGGGAGGAAGAAGCGCATGAGCGACGAGCAGACCCTGAACGCGGCCGTCGCCGCGGGCGTGCTGGCGTCGGAGGAGCGCTTCGCCGAGCTGCTCCGGTCGATCGTCGAGGTCGCACGCGCGATCTTCGGCGCGAAGGCGTCGTCGATCTTCCTCCTGGACGAGGAGGCGGACGAGCTCGTGTTCGCCGCGGTGGCGGGGGACAACGAACAGTCGCTCGTCGGGAACCGGATGCCGTCGTCGACCGGGATCGCGGGCTGGGTGCTCTCGTCGCGGACACCGCTCGTGCTCGACGACGTCCAGAACGACCCGCGGTTCTCGCGCGCCGTCGCCGAGAAGACGGGTTACGTGCCGCAGGGGATGATGGCGGTGCCGCTCCTGCACGAGGAGCGCACGCTCGGCGTTCTCCAGGTGCTCGACCGGCCGCAGCGGTCGCGTTTCTCGCTGCACGAGATGGAGCTGCTCGGCATGTTCGCGAACCAGGCGGCGATCGCGCTCGACCTGCTCGCGTCGGCGCGGCGCGCGCGGGCGGCGCTCGACGGCGGAGGCGAGACGGCCGCGGTGGCACGCGTCGCGGCCGCGCTCGAGCAGCTCGAGGACGAGCGCCGTGCGGACGCGCTCGCCCTCCTCGAAGCGCTCGAGCGCGTCCTCGCCTGACCCGCGGCCTCGCTACGACGCGGGCTGCTCGTCGAGCACGACCTCGTACATCTCGACCGAGGTCCGCGTGCCGCCGCCGGCGGGCGGGCTCATCTGGTTCAGAGCCTCGTCGACGCGACGCAGATCTTCCTCGGTGTCGCAGAAGACGAGCCCCGCGCCGCGGCCGCCCTCGCGGTCGGCGAGCATCAGCACGCGCTTGACGGCGTCGCGGACGCCGGCCATCGCCGTGCCTTGACCGCCGCTTCGGATGTCGTTCCGGACGCCCTCGACCTGGCGGTCCCAGTCGCCCTCGCCGCCCTCGAACCGCGCGATCCGAACGTACATGGCGCTCCTTTCGTCGCTGACGCCCCGAGCCTATAACCGCGGTGCGGCAAACGGCCCCAGAACGACGAAGGGCCCGGGAGACCCGGGCCCCGCAGTCTCGTCGGGTCGCGAACTAGTCGCTGAAGCGATGCTTGACGTGCGCCTCGACGTCGTCGCTCTCGTCGCTCGCCGTCGAGTCGGCCTCGTGACCGTGCTTCCGCTGGTGCGCCTCGACGTCGTTCTGCTCGACCTCGGTCTCCTCGACCTTGTCTTCGCGCTCTTCCGACACTGTGACTCTCCTTCTCCGACGTTTGCCCGCTGGACGCGGAATGTCGACCACTAGACGGCGCTCCGCCCCGTCATCTTCCCTCTTGCTTCCAAAAAGTGCAAAACCCTGCGATCCTGGCGCCGGTGGCGTGGCTGCGGGAACGGATGGCGGAGCCGGTCGCGGCGCTTCGCGGTGTCTTCGCCAACCCGAACCTGCGTCGCGTGGAGCTCGCGTTCGCGGGCCAGATCGTCGGACAGTACGCGTACTCGATCGCGCTGTCGGTCTACGCCTTCCAGCAGGGCGGCGCGGCGGCGGTCGGCATCGTCTCGTTCATCCGGCTGATGCTCGCGGCCGTCGTTGCGCCGTTCGCCGCGGCCTGGGCCGACCGCTACCGGCGTGAGCACGTGATGGTCGCGTCGAACCTCATTCGTGCGGCGCTGGCCGCCACGGCCGCAGCGTGCGTGTTCGCAGAAACGTCCGCGCTGATCGTGTACGCGCTCTCCGCACTGACGACGATCGGCGGCTCCGTGTTCAGGCCGGCCGAGGCGGCGCTGCTGCCGGCGCTCGCGCGGGAGCCGGAGGAGCTGTCGGCGGCGAACGTCGCGTCGAGCACGTTCGACAGCGTCGGCTCGTTCGCCGGACCGGCGCTCGGTGGGCTCCTGCTCGCGGCCACAGGGCCGGGAACGGTGATCGCGGTGATGGCGGGATGCTTCCTGTGGTCGGCGCTCCTGGTCTCCCGCGTCCGGCCGGACCGGCAGCCCGAGGTCACGCGCGAGGAGGGCGGCGGCCTGCGCGAGCTCACGGGCGGGTTCCGCGCAATCGCGGCGGAGCCTCGGCTGCGGCTCTTGATCGGCCTCACCGGCGCGCAATGCGTCGTCGCGGGTGCGATGAGCGTCCTCGTGGTCGTCGTCGCCATCGACCTGCTGTCGATGGGGCCTGGCGGCGTCGGCTACCTCGAGTCGGCCAGCGGGATCGGGTCGCTTCTCGGAGCGGCCGTCGCGCTCGCCCTCGTTGCGCGCCGGAAGGTCGCGGGCGACTTCGGGGTCGGGATCGTGCTGTGGGGCGCGCCGCTCGTTCTGCTTGGGATCGTCCCGTCCACGCCGGTCGCCCTGGCCGCGATGGCCGTCTCCGGTGTGGGCAACACCCTCGTCGATATCGCGGGGATAACGCTCCTCCAGCGGACGGCGCGGGAAGCCGTCGCCGGGCGCGTGTTCGGGGTGCTCCAGAGCACGATCGTCGCGTCGCTCGCGATCGGAACGCTCGCCGCGCCGGCGCTCGATGCGATTCTCGGGACGCGGGGCGCGCTCATCGTCGTCGGCGCGATCCTCCCCGCACTGGCCCTGCTGACGTGGCGGAAGCTCGCGGCGATCGACGTCGGCGCGACGGTTCCGGCCGAGCGCGTCGACGCGCTGCGGCCGATCCCGTTCCTGTCGCCGCTGCCGCTCGCCGCCGTCGAGCTGCTCGCGTCGCGCCTCGAGCCGGTGACGCTGCCGGCGGGCGCCGAGCTGTTCCGGCGCGGCGACGAGGGCGATCGCTTCTACATCGTCGCCGACGGCGAGCTCGAGATCGTCCTGGACGGACACACGAAGGTGGAGGGTCCGGGCGCGTGGGTGGGGGAGATCGCGCTCCTGCGCGACGTGCCGCGGACGGCGACGGTGCGCGCGCGGACGGACGCGCGGCTCTGGGCGATGGAGCGCGAGCAGTTCCTCGGCGCCGTGACCGGCCACGCGCGCTCGCGCGACGCCGCGAACGAAGTGGTCGGCGCCCGCCTCGGCTACGCGCCGACGGCCTGACGGATCAGCCGGTCGACGCGACCCCAGATAGCCCGCCGCGCGCCGGGGCCGGTGCGGTAGACCGACAGGTGATCGGCCTTGAAGCCACGGGTCGAGCGGATCACGCCGCCGTGGATCTGCGCGCGCGGCACTCCCATCGTCCGTAGCCGCTCGAACAGCTCGACCGCGCCCGACGCGCCGACGTTGCGGTCGTCCTGCCCTGCGAGGAGCCAGATCGTCGTCGACCGCGGGAGCCTGCCGAAGTCCGTCTGCGGCTCGTAGCTCGGGTTGATGCGGCCGGGGAAGATCGCGATCGCCTCGCGCGCCCGCAGGAACGGCGCCGCCTCGACCGCCAGCCGGCCGCCGCGCGAGTGGCCGACGAGGACGAGCGGCACGCGCGGACGGCCGAGGTGGCGCAGCCCGTTGCGGACGCCGTCGACGACGCCGTCGCGCGCCCGCGGCTCGCCACGAACGGCCTCGTAGCGCGGGAAGATCACGTCGTAGCCGCGCTCCGCGAGGTGCACGAGCCACGGCTGGAACGCGAGCGCGGGATCGGGTGCGAGGCCGTGGAGCACCGCTACGACCGCCTTCGGCCTCCCCTGCGCAGGGACGACCCACGCCTGCGCGCGTCCGCTGCCGAACGGCCCCTCGACGGTGGGCGCGTCGCCGCTGCCGCCGCCGCAGCCCGCGGCCAGGACGGCGAGGGCGAGCGCGCTAGTCGTCCAGCTCGACCAGCACCGCGCCGCCCGCGACACGGTCTCCTTCCTGCACGTGGACCGCGCGCACGGTTCCGTCGTACGGCGAGGCGAGCGGCGTCTCCATCTTCATCGCCTCGAGCACGACGAGCGGCTGGCGCGCGGCGACGGTCGCACCTTCGTGGACGAGCACCTTGAGCACGGTCGCCGGCATCGGCGCCGTCACCGTCGACTGCTCGACGCCCGGCACGTGGTCGTGCGCCGCGGCGTCGACGTCCGGCGGCGGCGCGGGCGGCGGTGACGGGAGGTTGAGACGGAAGGCGCCTCGCCACGGTCCGGGGGGAAGCGCGGCCGGTGGCGCCGAGAGCGGCGGGTGCTCGACGAGGAACGCCGTCGTCGTTTCGCCTGCGCGCAGCGCGGGGTGGGCGACGAGCCAGCGCAGGAACGCGAGGTTCGTCGTCACGCCGGCGACCTCGGTCTCTGCGAGCGCCGCGCGCAGGCGTGCGAGGGCGTCGTCGCGCGTCGAGCCGTGCGCGATCAGCTTCGCGATCAGCGGGTCGTACGACGTCCCGACCTCGTCGCCCTCCTCGACGCCCGCGTCGACGCGGATCGAGGACGGCAGCTGCAGCCGCTCGATCCGGCCGGCCTGGGGGAGGAAGGTTCGCGGATCCTCGGCGTACAGGCGAACCTCCACCGCGTGCCCAAGCAACAGAGTGTTACCTGGGAGGTCGAGCGGCTCGTCCTGCGCGATCCGGAGCTGCCACTGCACGAGGTCGATTCCCGTCACCGCCTCCGTCACCGGGTGCTCGACCTGGATGCGGCCGTTCAGCTCCAGGAAGTAGAAGTCGCGGCCGTCGAGCATGAACTCGGCCGTGCCTGCGCCGACGTAGCCGATCGCGCGCGCGAACCTGGTCGCGGCGTCGCTCATGCGCGCGCGTAGGTCGGGATCGAGCGCGGGAGACGGCGCCTCCTCGAGCACCTTCTGGTGGCGGCGCTGCACCGAGCACTCTCGCTCGCCGAGCGCGAGGGTCGTCCCGTGTGCGTCGCCGAGGAGCTGGATCTCGACGTGGCGCGGCCGCTCGACGTAGCGCTCGAAGAAGACGCGGTCGTCGGCGAAGGCCGCCTTCGCCTCGCGCCTCGCCGCGGCGACCGCGTCGTCGAGCTCCTCCCGCGTGCGCACGACCCTCATCCCGCGGCCGCCTCCGCCGGCGGCCGCCTTCACGACGAGAGGCGGCTCCTCCACCTCGCGGACGACCTGCACGCCCGCCTCGCGTGCGATGCGCTTCGCCTCGACCTTGTCGCCACCTGCGCGGAGCGCCGCCGGCGGCGGCCCGACCCACACGAGGCCGGCCGCCTCGACGGCGGCTGCGAAGTCGGCGTTCTCGGCGAGGAAGCCGTAGCCCGGGTGGACGGCGTCCGCACCCGCGTCACGCGCGGCCCGGACGAGCGCGTCGCCGTCGAGGTACGAGCCGACCTCCCGCGTCTCGTCTGCCGAGCGCGCGTGCAGCGAGCCGGCGTCGTCCGGCGCCGCCACGGCCACCGTCGCCATCCCGAGCGAGCGCGCGGCGCGGAAGACGCGCACGGCTATCTCGGCGCGGTTGGCTACGAGGAGCTTGCGAATCTCCACAGGCCCGCAAGCGTAAGCACGCACACCCCCGAGAGCGCGAGGTACGGGACGACGTCGCGGGTCGCCTCCGCGACGGCGCCGCCGAATGCGGCGCCGCCGCTCTGGCCCGGCGCCCAGGCGAGGTTCACGAGCGCGAACGCGTAGCCGTAGTCGAGTCCCCGCTCCTCGGCCGCGTGCGTGAGCAGCGTCATCCCGGGCGTGAAGAAGGTCCCGAACGCGAGTCCCGCACAGACGACGAGCAGCGCGAGCACGAATCGGTTCCCCGGCCACGGCAGGAGTGCCGCGACGACGGCCGAGGCGACGAGTCCGGCGCGGATCGGCGTGAGCGGGCCATAGCGGTCGGACGCGCGGCCGAGCACGACGTTGTTCGCCGCCTCGAGCGCCGCCGACACGAGAAAGGTCGCGCCGATCGCGAGCGCGCCGAAGCCGAGGTCGGAGAGGCGCAGCGGTGCGAGCACCCCGAGCGTCCCGAAGAGGAGCGCGGGAAGGACGACGAACCAGAACGCGATCATGACCCGGCGGTCCCCGAACGCGCGCACGAGCGTCGAGAGCGGCTGCGGCTCGTCCGGTCGCGGCGCATGCGTCGCGGCCGCCCACGCGGCGAGCGCGAGCGAGCCGACACCGACGACTGCGAACGCGCTGCGCGGCCCGACGATGGAAGCGGCGCCGCCGAGCACCGGGCCGAAGAGCGCGCCGGCGATCGCCGCGGCGAAGGCCGAGCCGATCAGCGCGCCGCGCCGGCCGGCTGGCGCGGCCGCGACGAGCCACGCCAGCGCGCCCGTCCACGAGAACGCGCTCGCGAGCCCCTGGCAGAACCGCGCCGCGACGAGCTGCCACGCCTCCTCCGCAAAGCCGAATGCGACGGTCGTCGCCGCGACGCAGACGAGCCCGACCAGCACCGTCCGCTTCACCCCGGCCCGAGCCGCGACGATCCCGCTTGGGATCGCGCCGACGAACGCGCCCAGCGGATACGCCGCCTGGAGCACGCCCGCACCCGCCTTGCCGAGGCCGAGATCGGCGGCGTAGTGCGGGAGCACCGGCGTGAGCGCAGCGAAGAACATCGTGTCGACGAAGACGATCGACGCGACGAGGAGCAGCAGGCGGCGCACCGGCGCCAGTCATACCATCGGCCGGAGTCGCGTTTTGCGTCCGCGCCGCACCGCGCTAGCATCCCGCGTCCGCGATGACGCTCTTCCGGCTCGTCCCTCTCCTGGCGGCCCTTGCACTGGCCCCGACCGCGTCCGCAGGGACGCTCTTCCTGCTGGACGGGCGCGGGTGGGGCCACGGCGTCGGCATGTCGCAGTGGGGCGCCGAGGGCGCCGCGCGGCACGGGTGGGACTACAAGCGGATCCTCGCGCACTACTACCCGGGCACGAAGCTCGAGGTCTGGCACCCGCGGCCGGTGCGCGTCCTCCTCGGCGACGGCGTCGCCAGGGCACGGATCGCGTCGAAGGCGCCGTTCCTCGTCGTCGACGCGAAAGGGAAGAAGGTGCGCCTCCCGCACGGGATCGTCCTCGACGGCCGCTTCCTCGTCGAGAAGAAGCGCCTCGTGCCGCCGCTGCGGTTCCGCGCCGGCGCGCAGCCGCTCTCCTACGACTTGCAGGGCTACCGCGGCGACCTCGTCGTCAAGCACACTCGCGGCGGGCTGCTGGTGGTGAACCAGGTGCCGCTCGACCGCTACCTGCGCGGCGTCGTGCCGTGGGAGGCGCCGCGCGGCTGGCACGCCGCGGCGTATCGCGCGCAGGCGGTCGCCGCGCGGACGTACGCGCTCGCGACGCTGCACCCGCAGGAGGACTACGACCTGCTGCCCGACACGCGCGACCAGATGTACGGCGGGATCCGCGCGGAGCGCGCCGAGACGAACCTTGCGATCGGGGCCACCGCCGGCCGCGTCCTCACGTTCGGCGGTCGCGCGATCGTCTCGTACTACTTCTCCACGTCGGGTGGCCGCACCTCCGCGATCCAGGACGCGTGGCCGCGTGCGCAGGCCGTGCCGTACCTCGTCTCGGTCGACGATCCGTTCGACTACTACTCGCCGCACCACGTCTGGCCGACGCAGCCGCTGACGCCGGCGGCGCTCGGGCGCAAGCTCGGCGTCGGCGGCTTGCTCGACGCCGTGGTCGTGGCGAACGCATCGCGCCGCGCAGCGATGCTGCGCGTCAGGACGGACGCGGGGTGGCGCAGCTTCCCGGCGCTCTCGATCCGGGAGAAGCTGGGTCTCGGTTCGGCGGACTTCCAGGTGCGCGCGCTCACTCTCGAGGATCCGCCGGGCCGTGCCCTCTACGGTGACGACATTGAGCTGACGGGGTGGATCCGTGGCCTCGGCAAGGCGCGCCTCCAGATCGCGCATGGCTCCGACTGGCGCGTGCTGGCGCACCTGCGCGCGCGCTCCGACGGCCGTTTTTCGGTGCGGGTTCCCGCGCTCGCCTCGACGCGCTACCGGCTCGCCTACAACGGCTTCGCCGGCCCCGAGGTGGGGCTGTCGGTCGTGCCGCGCGTCGACGTGCAGGCCGACGGGACGACGCTGAAGGTGCGCGTCACGCCCTCCCTTCCCGCGCGGGTGGAGCGCCTGACGGCGAAGCAATGGCGGCCGGTCGCCGCCGGGACCGGCACCTTCGAGCGCGAGTTCGGTCCCGGGTCGTACCGCGTGGCCGTCGGTGGTGACTCGCGCTACGCGAGCGCGATCAGCCGCCCGGTCGGCCTGCGCTGACCGAGCGGAAGCTTTACAGCCTCGCGTCCAATCCTTACGCCGCCGCCACGGGAGTCGAACAGCGGCGGCGCAGGATCGGGCGGTAAGCGAGCGACGGAGGATCCGATGAAGATCGCATTGACACTCGTCCTCGCCGCCGTGCTCACGGCGACCCGCGCAGGCGCTGCCGACTCGAGCGGCGTGGGCATGAACGGCCGGATCGTCTACACCGAGCAGGCGAACGACGCGCCGTTCGGACAGATCCGGGCCGCGAACGCGGACGGGACCGGCGCGGTCGTGCTCGTGGACGGGGCGTCAACCCGCAGTGGTCGCCCGACTCGCGCAAGGTGCTGTTCGAGTCGGCACGGACACGCGATGTCGACCTCTGGACCGTGAACTGGGACGGGAGCGGCCTGAAGGAGGTCACCTTCTCCCTCGGCCGCGACGGCGACGGTGCGTGGTCGCCCGACGGCCGCCGCATCGCGTTCGAGGCCGACCGCACCGGCAAGACCGACGTGTATGTCGCGGCCGCGGACGGGTCGGGCACGACGAGGCTGACGACGGATTCCGGCATTCGACGGCGACCCCGCCTGGTCTCCCGACGGCACGAAGATCGCGTTCACGAGCGACCGCACCGGGACACCGCAGGTGTGGATCATGAACGCGGACGGGTCGGATCAGCACGCACTGACGGCCGCGCCGAACAGGAGCGAGAACCCCGCGTGGTCGCCCGACGGGACGCGCCTCCTGTTCGACTCCGACCGCAGCGAGGTCGGCAACCTCGACGTGTGGGCGATGGCCGCCGACGGATCGGCGCAGCACGCGGTCGTGGCGTCGGCCGCCCTCGACGCGCTCCCCGCGTGGGCGCCCGACGGCAAGTCGTTCCTGTTCGTCAGCGACCGGACGCGGAAGGCCGAGCGCCGCGTCTACGTCGCGGGCGCCGGCGGCGCGAACGTGCGGCGGCTCGCCGTGCCGGCAACCGGCGCGTGGCAGATGACGCCCGACTGGGGCGTGCGGCGCGCGGGGACGACGTGCACGATCGACGGCACCGTGAACGACGACCACATCGTTGGCACGAGCGGCCGCGACGTGATCTGCGGCCGCGGCGGCCACGACACGATCGTTGCCGGCGGCGGGAACGACACGGTGATCGCGATGTCGGCCGGGGTGGTAAGCGGCGGCGCGGGCGACGACACGATCCGCGCGTGCGGCACGCTGGTCGGCGGCGCCGGGAACGACCGCCTTTACAGCGGCTGCAGCGACCGGCTCGTAGGCGGGCCGGGCGACGATCTGCTCGTCGGCGGAGCCGGGATCGACACTCTTGATGGCGGGCCTGGTCACGACCGGATGCTCGGCGGCGCGGGCAACGACGTCCTGAACGCGCGCGACAAGACGCGCGACGTCGTCGACGGCGGCGCCGGCAAGGACACGGCGCACCTCGACCGTGGGCTCGACGCCGCACGCGGCGTCGAGAAGAAGCTGTACCGGTAGGTCGCTCGAGGGGCCGGGGGGCGCGTCCGCGCTCCGGTCCCTACTCGAACGCGAGCCCGAGTCGCGAGAGCCGGTCCGACACCGACACCGTCGCCTCGAGGTCGAAGATCTCGATGATCTGCGGGTCGTTCCCGATCAGCTCCCGCGCCCGCGACGGAAGCGGCTGCTCGGAGGCCTCGCGTGACTCCCACACGTAGACGGCGCCCCAGCGCTCGCTCGCATCGTCGGCGATCCACGCCTTGAAGAGCAGGCCGTGCACGTCCTCGAAGGCGGGAACGGACTCCTCGCGGAGGTAGCGCCGCAACTCCTCGATCGTCATCGACGAGTCGGCGAGGCTCCAGAGGACGAGCCGGACGATCAGACGCGCGGCTCGTTCGGAGGGAGCTTCGCGATCAGCGCCTTGATCCGGCGCAGGACGTCGGACTCGTCGTGCCCGAAGTCGTTCAGATACGAGTGCAGCGCCGCGTGGAGGAGCTCCAGCTCGTCGTCGGTCACCTCGATCGTGTGCATCAGAAGGGTCCTCTCGGCTCGTAGCTTCCCGGGCGCGCGCCGACCGCGATCATCGTCAAGCCGTCGGCGCCGGCCACCGGCTGTCGTCGCGTCTCGGGATCGAAGCGCAGGAACGAGCCGACGCGCACCGGCACCTCCTCGCCGTCGACGAGATACGTCCCGGAGCCGCGGACGACGACGTTGACCTCCTCCTGCGCCGTCTCGGCCTCGTCGTGCTCGCGTCCCTCGGCGTTGGGAGGGATCTCGTACCAGTTGATCCCGAACGCGCCGACGCCGAGCTCGCGGCGGACGAAGCGCGCCGCGCCGCCCGGCCCCGCGGGCTCGATCTCGTCCACGTTGACGTGCGTGAAGCCCATGCCCGTGAGCGTACCCCCCGGCCGCGACGCCTCAGCAGACGAGGCGGTAGACGTCGTGGCGGAGGTCCGTGCGTGCCCACGTCTCGCCTCCGACGCCGTAGAGGGTGACGTCGTCTGCGTCCTCCTGCGTGGGCGGCGCAATCGTCGTCCACCGGCTGCCGAGTCGGTGGCGCAGATAGGGCGGAGACGCGGTGCGTGCAGGTGTCGCGAGCGACCCCGCGAGCCACAGGTCGCCGCGCGACGGAGCGAGCGCGCTCGCCGTGACGCCGTGCGTGGGCGGGCCGCCGCCGACGCGGCGCCACGTGCGGCCGTTCCAGTGGAAGAGGAAGGCGTCGTCGCCGTCGGATCCGCCGAGCCACGCGTCGCTCGGCGAGAACGCGAGCGGAGTTCCGAGATCGGTGAAGCGCGATGCCGCGGTCGGCGTCGTGACCCAGCGCCGGCCGGTCCACCGCTCGACACGCGGCGCCCGCGCGCCGGGCTGAGGCGAGGGGATGACCCGCCAGACGGTGTCGGTCCAGCGCGAGACGACGAGGCGGGCGTTGGCGGAGTTGTCCCCGAACTGCTTCTGAAGCCGCCAGCCGGACCCCGCCCTGACGTAGACGCGGCGCCCGACGAGCCATAGCCGCCGGTGCGAACCGAGGGCGAGCGAGGTCTGGTAGGCGGAGGCGCCGGGCGGGAGAGCGGCGCGGCTCCACCTGCGGCCGTTCCAGTGCAGGAGGAGCGTGCCGTCGCGGTTGTCGACGACGGCCCAGACGTCGTTCGGCGACAGCGCGACGACGGGCGCCGCGATTCCCCACCGCATCGGGACAGGCGTGCGGCGCCACCGGTCCCCGTTCCAGTGCGCGAGGAGGGGAGTCGCGCGGATGGCGTCGGTCGACACGCGCCTTCCGTCCCAGCCGCCCACCCATACGTCGCGGCCCGAGACGGCGGCGACGGTGTAGACGTCCCCGCGTGCGCCCCGGAGCACGGAGGTCAGCTGGAGCGCGACCTTCCACCTGCACGCGGCGGCCCGGGCGTCGCTGCCCGAACCCGCCGTCGCGGCCGCGGCGAGGACGGTCGAGACGACGAGCGTCGCGGCTACCGCCCTCACATGCGGAAGACGCCGAAGGTCGTCGCTGGGATCGGCGCGTTGAGCGCCGCCGAGATCCCGAGTGCGAGCACGCGGCGCGTGTCGAGCGGGTCGATGATCCCGTCGTCCCAGAGCCGCGCGGTCGAGTAGTACGGGTTCCCCTCGCCCTCGTACTTCGCCCTGATCTCCTCGGGGTCGGCGTCGCTCACCATCGTGAGGACGGTCGCAGCCTGCTCGCCGCCCATCACGGAGATGCGCGCGTTCGGCCACATCCAGAGCTGGCGCGGCCCGTACGCGCGGCCGCACATGCCGTAGTTGCCGGCGCCGAACGAGCCGCCGATCACGACAGTGAACTTCGGCACCTCCGCGCACGCGACCGCCGTCACGAGCTTCGCTCCGTCGCGCGCGATGCCGCCCGCCTCGTACTCCTTGCCGACCATGAACCCGGTGATGTTCTGCAGGAAGACGAGCGGGACGCGGCGCTTGCACGCGAGCTCGATGAAGTGCGCGCCCTTCTGCGCCGACTCGGCGAAGAGGACGCCGTTGTTGGCGAGGATGCCGACGGGGTAGCCGTCGAGCCGCGCCCACCCGCAGACCAGCGTCTCGCCGTACAGCGCCTTGAACTCGTCGAAGCGCGACCCGTCGACGAGCCGCGCGATCACCTCGCGCGCGTCCATCTGCGTCCGGTGGTCGTCCGGGATCAAGCCGTACAGATCGGACACGTCCAGAGCGGGCGGCTCAGGGTCGGCGACGGCCCAAGGTGATGTAGCCGTACCTACGTGTAAGTTGCTGACAATTCGCCTGCAAATCGCCAGTGCGTGCTCGTCCGAAGCGGCGAGGTGGTCGGCCACGCCGGACCTCCGGGCGTGGACGTCGGCGCCGCCGAGCTCCTCCGCCGAGACCTCCTGGCCGGTCGCGGCCTTCACGAGCGGCGGGCCGCCGATGAAGATCGTCCCGGTGCCGCGGACGATGATCGTCTCGTCGCACATCGCCGGCACGTAGGCGCCGCCGGCCGTGCACGAGCCCATCACGCACGCGATCTGCGGGATCGCCTTCGCCGACATCCGCGCCTGGTTGAAGAAGATCCGGCCGAAGTGATCGCGGTCGGGGAACACCTCGTCCTGGAGCGGCAGGAACGCGCCGCCCGAGTCGACGAGGTAGATGCAGGGGAGCCGATTCTGCAAAGCCACCTCCTGCGCGCGCAGGTGCTTCTTCACCGTCAACGGGAAGTACGACCCGCCCTTCACGGTCGCGTCGTTCGCGACGATCACGACCTCGCGGCCCTCGACCCGGCCGATGCCGGTGACGATGCCCGCCGATGGCGCGTCCCCGTCGTACATGCCGTGCGCGGCGAGCTGTGAGAGCTCTAGGAAAGGCGTG
>Ga0126304_10000704_pt1 | contig 14483 bp, 10 predicted proteins | sample Plot25_FD_92538 | JGI IMG/M metagenome (GOLD analysis project Ga0126304, IMG submission 92538) | Serpentine soil microbial communities from UC McLaughlin Reserve, CA, USA - Plot25 | ecosystem: Environmental > Terrestrial > Soil > Grasslands | place: USA: UC McLaughlin Reserve, Lake County... | reverse complement strand
CCGCGTCTCGAGATCAATGACCTTCACCATGTTCTCGTTGCGCACCGAGACGTAGCCGGTCCTACCGTCGGGCGTGACGAGGATCTCGCTCGGGTTGTTGCCGACGGGGAGCGACCACAGCAGCTCGCCGGTCAGCGCGTCGAGGGCGGCGATCTCGTTCGTCACAGAGTTGGTCACGTACAGGGTCTGACCGTCGCGTGTGACCCACACGGCGTGGGCGCGGGCCGCCGGCGCGCCGGTCAGGTACTCGGCGACCAGCGTGTCCGTCCCCGTGTCGATGACGCCCACCTTGTTAGCCCCGAACTCGGCGACGTAGACGTACCGGCCGTCCGGGCTCTGGCCGACGTGGTGCGGCCGGGGGCCCGTCGGGATCACGGCCACGACGCTCAGGCTCTCCTTGGAGATGACCGACACCTGGTTGCTGCCCTCGTCCGAGACGTAGACCTTGCCGGTGCCGTGTGGCGCCGTGACTCCGATCGGCGTCAGCCCCACGGCGACGGTGGCGATCACTTCGCCGGTGGCGGCGTCGAAGGCGGTCACGTTGTTAAGGCTCCTATTCGTCACCCACAGAGTGCCCCCCGCGCCCGGCAGCCCTTCGGCGAGGGCCGCGGCGCGCGGCGGGGGGACCGTCAGGGCTGACGCGGAGACAAGACCGAGGATGAAGATGGTCAGGCAATGTTTTCTGAAGTTCATGAGACTCCTCCTCTCGCGTTCCTGCGCTTCGACGGCCGGCGACGGGCGTTGAAGCGGTCAGTCATTTGTTTTATACTGCCCGCCGCCGGCACCACCCTGCCCCCCTCCCCGACGGCGGCCCTTTCGAGGCGACGCACTATCCCCCGGAGCACCGGAGGAAGTCTTTACAAATCCATGACAGTCGCCCTGACAAAGTTCTGACAGAATCCTTACAGGCGTTATGAGCACTCCGGCCAAACACTTGTACGAGTTCGGCCCGTTCATGCTGGACGAGGCGGAGCGCCGGCTGCTGCGTGACGGCGAGCCCGTGCCGCTGACGCCGAAGGCCTTCGGCACCCTCCTCGCCCTCGTCCGGCGGGGCGGGCGCGTGGTGGGGAAGGACGAGCTGCTGGGCGAGGTCTGGCCCGACACCTTCGTCGAGGAGGGGGGGCTGGCGCGCAACATCTCCGTCCTGAGAAAGGCGCTGGGCGACGACGCCGCCGGGCTGCGGTACATCGAGACCGTGCCGAAGCTGGGCTACCGCTTCGTCGCCGAAGTGCGGGAGTTACACGAAGGAAACGGCGACCTGATAGTTGAGAGGCACGTCAGGGCGAGCGTTGTCACCGAGGAGGAGGTCGGGGTCGAAGCGGACGCCTCGCCCACCGCGCCGCAGGCACCTCGGGTCGGCGGGGGCCACAAGGGGATGCTGCGGCGCCCGGGCCTGCTCGCGCTGACGGTGGCGCTGGTCGGGCTCACAATAGCCCTCGCCTACTCGTGGGTTTCACGCAGGCCGGAGAGGGCCGAAGCAGGGGCCGCCGGAGCCAGGGCCATCGCGGTACTCCCCTTCAAACAGATCGGCACGAAGGAGGACGAAGAACTTCTCGGCCTGGGCATGGCCGACGCGCTGATCACGAAACTCAGCAACCTCCGGCAGGTCGCCGTCCGCCCGACGAGCGACGTCCGCAAGTACGCCGACCTGCAGGATCGCGACCCCGCCACCGTCGGCCGCGAGTTGGGCGTGGACGCGGTGCTGGAGGGAAGCGTCCAGCGGACGGGAGAGCAGATACGGGTGACGGTGCAGCTCGTCAACGCCCAAAATGGATCACCACTCTGGGCCGGGAAGTTCGACGAGAAGTTCACCGACCTGTTCTCCGTCCAGGACTCCATCTCGGAGCAGGTGGCGCGCGCTCTGGCGCCGCAGTTGACGGGTGAGGAAAAGAGGCGGCTGACGAAGCGCTACACCGACAACGCCGAAGCCTATCAGGCGTACGTCAAGGGCCGCTTCACGGTCGAGAAGAAGACCGTTGACGAGGCGCATCTGGGCATCCGGTACTTCGAGCAGGCGATCGCGAAGGACCCTTCTTACGCACTGGCCTACACGGGGCTGGCCGACGCCTACTACACCCTCGGTGATAAGGACCCGGGCATGTCTTACAACGAGGCGATGGCGAAGTCGAGGATGGCGGCGATGCGGGCGCTGGAGCTCGACGACACCCTGGCCGAGGCGCACCTCTCGCTGGCCGTCGTGAAACTCGACTACGACTGGGACTGGCCGGGCGCCGAGAGAGAGTTTAGGCGCGCCATCGAGCTCAACCCGAGCTACACGCCGGCCCACCACGAGTTCTCACATTATTTGATCGCGATGGACCGAGTCGAAGAGTCCCTTGGGGAGAGTAATCGGGCGCTGGAACTCGAACCCCTCTCGGTCAAGATGAACGTGCACCTGGCCTGGCACTACCTGTTCGCGCGGCAGTACGACGAGGCCATCGCCCAGTGTAAGAAGACGCTCGAGATGTCACCGAACTACATCCGGGCGCACAACTTCATGGGGGTCGCGTACCTGAAGAAGGGGATGTACGCCGAGGCGATCAGCGAGCTGCAGAAGGCCGTCTCTTTGAAGGGCGAGGGGATGGAGGCCGTCGGGGTGCTGGGCCACGCCTACGCCGCGGCCGGGAGGAGGGAAGACGCCCTGAGGTCACTCGCCGAACTCCGCGGCGTATCCGGGCGGGGTTACGTCTCGCCGTGGGATCAGGCGATCATTTACACCGGCCTCGGGGACAAGGAGCAGGCGTTCTACTGGCTCGAAAAAGCTTACGAGGAGCGACACGGCGGGATGACACTGCTCAGGCAACACCCGTTACTCGACAGCCTCCGCCCGGACCCGCGTTTCGCATCACTCATTCAGCGTGTCGGATTAGCACCTTGAGGCCTGAATGATAGTTTGAGCGCGTCGGTTCCTGAAGGTAATTGCCGGCGTCATCAAAAGTGCGGGAGAATCATCTTACGGTTCTCCCGCACTTTTGATACTGCTGGCGAAGTCGGCGGCCCCTGAAATTCACGGCGGGATGCGGCGGAAACAAATAGAAGAGTCTTGTGTTTATTGGAATCTCTCGGACTTCGCCAGCAGTATCACTTTTGATGAGGTAGGAAGGGTCACTTCACTTTTTCGTATTCCTTCTTCGCTTCGATCACCACCGCCAAATCAGGATCGGCATCTTTCCAGAGTGCAAGGAAATCCAGATAAGCCTGGCGCGCTGTCGTCGCATCGCCGTTCAACGCCGCCGCGCGTGCCAGACCGAGGTGGGCCAGCGGGTACAAAACCGGGCAGGTGGGTGCTAAACGAGAAGAGAGCTGGCCCTGGCCTCGATGATCGAGAATCTTCTGGAATTCGGCGGCGGCTTCGGCGCCGCGCCCGAGTTTCAAGTAAGCCTCACCGCGCAGATATTGGGGCCAGAATTCTGCTGCCGCCTCATACCGGCGGGCGGTCTCCAACGTCTGAATAGCCAGGGCCGGGTTGCCACCTTTGATTTCACGCGCAGCCTGTATTACCGGCAGCCATTGGCCGTTGATTAAGGTGTCTTTCGGATACCGCTCCTTCAACTCATCAATCAGCTTTTGCACCTGCCCGGCCTCGCCACACAGAGCCAGCCCCAGGCCACTACGCACAAGCGATACCCGGTCGCGTCCGAGCGCGAGCGCCTGCGTCGCTGCGGTTTTGCTCTGCTGACACTGGTCGAAAACCGCATCCCGTAGCACTTCCCCGGAGGCATATTGCGCGGCCAGCGCTTTGTCGTTACGCCCGGCAGCCAAATCGACGACGCGCCGAGACAGTTCTTGTGCCCTCTGCCACTGACCGGCAAAGGCTGCGGTTTCGGCTTGCCAATGGAATACCAATCCCGCGGACTCATCTGACTGTCCGCGCGCCCAGTCAAGTTGTTGTTGCATTCCGGCCGCATCACCGCTAATGAAGGCAAGTAGATAAAGGCCTTCGCGGCTGGCCGCGGCATCCGGGCGCTGCGCAAGGTTTTGCTCAAAAACCTCTTTGGCCTCCGCGAAGCGATTCAAGTGCATGAACGCGGCCCCGCGGAGTGCATATGAGGGACTGAATTTCGGAGCGAGGCGAATCGCCTGACTGGCCGCTTCAGCGGCCTTGTCAAATTGGCCAAACCAGAAGTAACTAACGGCCAGCATATTGTACGGAACGAGCGACTTGTTTGGATAAGTGCTATTCCATAACTCTGCCGTCTCGATTACCTTGTCCCACTCTCCCGTAACTTGGCTGTAATAACGGATTGAGATGTCGAGCCGCTCAGGCTCGCTTACACGATCCCGCAGCTCGAAAGCTTTCCGCGCCGCCTCAGCGGCCAGCTCTTGCTGCCGAAGATTGCTATACGCGACTGATAGTGCTGAATAAGCCCGAGCGAAATTGGGATCAAGCTCGATGGCGCGTTTTAAGAGCGAAATTCTTTTGAGTCGGTCGCCTGGAAAAGTCTGGAAAAGTTTCAAAGCCTCAAGCGACGAGGTCGTGGCCTGCTCAATAGGCACCTCGAACTTCTCAATCGAGCGGAGCGATTCGCCCAGCTTCTGTCTGAGATCGGTCGCCGCCCTGCCGAGCGCCTCCAGCACTCGCTCCTTGCTCTCGGCTTCCATTTGGGTGCGCGCCAGCACGTCTCCGGTCCGAGCATTGACCACTTCCAGCGACAGAACATAATGCGCGCCGAGCGGAGCAATCGAACCTGCGAGCATGGCTTTAAGGCCCCGACGCTGGCAGATCTCTTTTGCCACAGCCCGCGTCACCCGCTCATCGGGCGAGCGTTTCATAAAACGCAGCGTCTCTCTGACCAGTTCGTCCGAGAAGATATTCAAAAATGGGGACTGCTCCAGTTGCACCGCCAGCGCCTGTTTGAGCGTGCCGTCGAAAAGTTCATCGCCGGTCTTATTGTCGAAATCCGCGATCAGGATTGTGTCCTTTTCACTCAAAGCAGTCCCGCGATTTTGTTTGAAGTAGAAGAAGTAAGCCAGCGCCACGGCGGCTATGACCAGCGCAGCCGACGCGATCGCCGCGCCGCGCCTGTGGCTTTTGATTTGACTGACGAGGTACTCGGCACTCGATGTCGCCGGGGCCGCCTGTTCGGTGGTATGTCGTCCCGACGTCTCAGGGCCGCCTGACGATGTAACCGTGGTTTCAACCTCCGCCGGCCCCGCCATCCCCTGTCTCACTTCCTTCAACTCAAGCGCGACATCCTTGATCGTTTGATAGCGCTCCTCGCGGTCCTTGGCCAGACAACGACGCACAATCCGCTGCAGTTCATCGGGCGCGTTCGCGTTTCTTTCCTTGATCAGCGGCGTCGGCGCATGCACGATCTTGTGAAGAGTATCCAGGATGTCCTGGCCCTCGAAAGGCTTGTGCCCGGTGGCCGCTTCAAAGAGGATGCAGCCGAACGAGAAGATGTCCGACCGCTGATCGATCTCTTTCACACGCCCCAGCGCCTGCTCCGGCGACATGTAGCCGGCGGTGCCCATCACCATCCCGGCCAACGACTGCTGCGCCATGATCCTCGTGCCGACTTCACTCAGTAGAGCGCCGCCTAAGCCCAATGATCTCTGTGTCTCGACGAGTTTCGCTAAACCAAAATCGAGAATCTTCGCGTAGTCGTCACGCGTGATCATGATGTTGTCGGGCTTCAGATCACGGTGCACGATGCCGGCGGCGTGCGCTTTCGCCAGACCCTCGGCCACCTGTTGCAAATACTTCAAGAGCTTTCGCAGTTCCGTCCTCTCGCTATGAATCTTGACCCTCAGCGTGACGCCGTCGACCAGCTCCATCGCGATGAAGTGCGTGCCTTCGTGCTCACCGATTTCGAAAATTTGCGCAATGTGCGGATGACTGAGTGCGGCCGCGGCCTTGGCTTCCTGAACGAACCGGCGCATCCGGTCTTCATTGGCAGCAGCGGCGGCGGGCAGCAGTTTGAGCGCCACCAGACGGCGCAAGGTGGTGTCCTCCGCCAGATAGACTTCGCCCATGCCACCTTTGCCGAGCAGCGAGCGAATCTCGTAGCGGTCGATTCGAGTATTGGGCGGGAGCGATGCGGCACCGGCAGCGCCGTGATCCTGCTCTGCCAGGTACATTGCAGCGGCTATATCGTCCGGCGGTCTCTGCGTGTAGCCCGCGCGCTGAACATGAGCCGCCAGCAGTGATTCCAACTCGCGCCGCAAGTCCGCATCGCCGTCACAAACCTGATCCAGAAAGGCGGCACGCTCGTCGGGAGCAACCTCCAGGGCGGCATGAAACAGCTCCGTCAAATGTTCGTATTGTCGCGGCGTCATATTTCACTTGCCGGACTGAGGGCACGATGCAACCAGGTCTTGGCCATGTTCCAATCACGCATCACTGTCTCTGGCGAAACCGCCAGGACCTTCGCCGTCTCCTCCACGCTGAGGCCCCCGAAGTAGCGCAATTCCACCACCCGGCTCTGTCGCTTTGAAAGTCTCTCCAGCTCTCTCAGCGCATCGTCGAAGGCGACCAGTTCGGCGGCCCGTTCAGGCGTCACCAGGGCAGCCTCTTCCAGAGAGATAGGACGGGCGCCGCCGCCCCGCTTGGCCGTATGTCGTTCGCGCGCGTAATCGACCAGGATGTGACGCATCGCTAGCGCGGCGACGCCAAAGAAATGCGCGCGGTTCTCAAAGTGTTTCTCTTTCTGTTTGACCATGCGCAGGTACGCTTCATGGATGAGCGCGGTGGTCTGTAAAGTGTGTCCGGGGTTTTGCTGGGCCATGTAACGCCTGGCCATCTTCCGCAATTCCTCGTAGATGAGCGGCATCAACCTGTCGAGCGCCTCACGGTCACCATGATTCCACTGCTCCAATAATTGCGTGACTGAATGGGCGTCTGACATTCGAGGTACCCTGGGAAGACCGGGACGGTTGAGAAGCCTGCTCGTTGCCGGGAAATATACCACCTCCCGGCGGACTCTCGAACCCGCCGCTCACCGCCAGGCTCGGAAACTCTGGCGGCCATGCCAGTTTTCGTTCACGAATCCCGTTTATCTAGGTGGAGACGAGAATATCTGTTCATCCGTCAGTGAAACACAAGGAGAAAAAACGATGTTCCAGGCTATGACGCATAAGCTCAAAACACTCGGCTGTGCTATCGGATTTGTTGCGGCTCTGGCATTGCCGGCGGCGGCGCAAAAGGATTCCAAAGTGACTGAGGTCTTTTTGAAGGCCGATGACGGCAGGCCGACCGGCAAATGTCCGCTGTTGGTGAAGTTCAACGGCTACATTACCGCTAACGGCGCAGGCACGGTCAAGTACACTTTCACACGCAGCGACGGCGCCACGGCGCCGATCTACACGCTGACTTTCGACAAGGCAGGGACACAGCCGGTTTCGACCGATTGGACACTCGGCGACGTGTCGGTTCTGCCGCACTATGAAGGCTGGCAGGCAGTTAAGATTCTTTCGCCTAACGAAGTCGAATCATCGCACAGCACCGGATCGTTTGTAATGAATTGCTCTGGCGCATCAACGCCGGAACGGTCACAGTCTTCGCCTTCAGGTCACGCGCGTTTCCGAGTCACCATCGAGGGTTTCAAAGTGATGCACCAGTCCCTCGACGACGCGTTCGAACGCGACGGCAGAGGCGATGAAGTTTATTTTCTGTCACAGTGGCGCATGACTGAAGGTGACCGCACTCTTCGCTCTTCCGAATTGCTGCGCAGCCGCGTGATGGGCGACGCCAACGGGCGCTCCGACCGCGTACAGGCTGGCTCGATGCCCCCGGGCTTGCTTGGTGGAATGGTCGGCGGTTTGCGGACAGGCGACATCTTCCCAAACAGCCCGTCGGTTTTGTCCGGCCCGCCGACTGCGGATCACGCGCCGATGCTTTTGTTCGAGGGCGAACTGACGTCAAGTCAGGTGCTCACGCTGGTGCCGACTATCTGGGAACAAGACGGACCCGACGACCTTCTAACTTCGATTACTCGCGTTTTCAATCCCGTTCTCGATCTTGGAGCGCGTTCTACCGTAGCTCCGCCTGAGTATCCAGGCTTGCTCGGCCGGATCCTTGCAACCGCGGGCGACCTCGGTGGTGATGTGCGTGTCGGGCTTGGAGTCTTCGGAGATCCGCGCGACCGTCCGATAGGAATGAGACTTGGACGCGACAGCTATTATTTCTCACCGCAGCGTCTTCGCTTTAACTTTGCCGACGCAGACGAGGCGAGCCGAACCAATTTCGGTTACGGCAACGGTGTGATTCCCATCACCTACACAGATGCCCCTGCGTTGCAAGGAGACTACCAGATATGGGTGCAGATTAAACGCCTGTAATTAATCGCGGCTGCAAAAAAGAACTATCCCACAATGACAATTCTATTGGAGGCTGTCGGTCATTCCTTCAGTCTCCAACCAGTCACCCGACTGTTTCCATTCCGCTGAAGGGCAGTTGGGTCTCCCTTGTTTGAACCACACCTGGCTACGTGTGTGACCGCACAGACGGATGCCCTTTCGAGTGATTAACTCAAGCCCAAACGTCATAGTTCGGACACTGCGCCCTACCTGGCCCGAGCATCGGTGCACGAATCAAAAGGAGTAAACCAATGACGAATAGCAGTTGGGCCATCCCTTCACGCTCCGGATGGTTGGTCATCATCGGGTTCGCGCTGGGGAGCCTACTACTGTTCTCGCCGACACGTGGGAGTATGCGACCGCTATCGGCCCCCACAAACGCTTCCCAGACACCAACGCCTCTAGACCCATGCTCGAATGATGACGACTGCGCGGATAACCTGTATTGCAACGGGAGAGAATTGTGTAGGCCCGGGGCTGCAGGGGCCGACTCCAGAGGCTGTATTGCTCCCTCTGGGCCGCCGTGCCCCCGCAGCGGATACAGGTGCGATGAGACCACGCAGCGCTGCACCGACCTCTCCTGCGTGGACGCTGACGGGGACGGCCATTACTCGCTGAGGTGCCCCGCCGGCGACGACTGCGACGACCACGATCGGAATCGTTTCCCCGGAAATACTGAAGTCTGCGACCCCGAGGGACACGATGAGGACTGTAATCCGAGTACTTATTATCACCGGGACCGGCTCTCCTTTCGCCCCATCGACGGCGACATCGACGGCGACGGCGACATCGACTCCCGGTGCTGCAACCGCCACGCGAACGGCGCTTGGCTTTGCGGCGCCGACTACGACGACAAAAATCCCGCGATCCGCTTGGGCTCGATGGTCTGCGACGGGGCGGACGCGGTGGTCGTGCTCTTCTCCGGTCCCTTGTCCCTCGCATGTCCACCGGAAACCAAGTGTGTAGTGCAACCGAACAAGACTGGGATCTGCATGGTGCCCCCGGCCAGCTACACGCCCCCGGGAAGGTTCGTACCTCTGTCTTCACCCGCTAACCTCCCCGCGCTCGGCACACTGCTGTCCCCTGAAACTGTGAGTCCGACAGGAGCCGGACAGACATCGGCGAAACAGCCGGTCGACAACTCAGTGGCGGTTGCGCGTGTCATACCCGCAGAGACTGTTTCAGCGAGCGGCTCTGCCGCGGAGGTTGCTCAGTGCAAGACCATACTTCAATCCGGAAAGGTGTCCTGGGGCGGCGACACGACCTGGGCGCCCGGCAACATCGACTTGCTCTGCAACGGTACGACGAACGCAAAGAATACGATTGCCTGCTTCCAGTCGAACGTCGAGGCGATGGGCTGGGCCGCAGCTATCGAGAAGTGCAGGTGAAACACTTTTCGAATGCCTGACGTCCTCGGGCGGATGAACCTTTCGGTCCCACAAGCGCTCCGTTCCTTCTCAATTTACTTTGCCATAAGGAGGCACCTATGAAACGTCTGTTTCTGTTGGTGGCACTACTAATCGCATCTTCGTTTACAGCTTTGGCTCAGCCTGCCAAGAACGACTATCGGAACATCAACCTTGTTGACACGCTGGAAGCAGCGGGTAACTTTAAGACCCTGCTCACTGCCTTACACAAGACTGGATTGATTGACACTTTGAGAGGACCCGGCCCCTTCACCATCTTTGCGCCTAATGATGAGGCGTTCGCGAAGTTGCCTCCCGGCACCCTGGACGCCCTGATGCAAGACCCCGTTAAATTAAGGGCACTGCTGCTCTACCACGTCACGGCGGGCAAATTCACTGTCAAAGAGTTGCAGAGTAGAACGGACAAGTCCATCACGATGATGGGGAACACGAAGGCAGAGATTCAATGTAACGGGTTGAGCCCGGCCAGCTCGCAATCAAAGGCGAAGATGCTGTGTAACGGGGCACCTCTCGTAGGTGAGCAGATTGTTATGGCGGCAATCCGTCAACCGGATGGAAAGATCGTCCAGGGGAAGAATCACCCGCAAATACTTTTGGACATGGGCAAGTCGGTGCCGGAAGATCGCAGTGGGCCTGAGTACGGTTTTGTCACGACGACGGGGAGATTCGTTTCGCGTGAGGAAGCCGCGAAAATCGCCGGTGTCCCGAACACGATAAAGGAAGGCAGCCTCTACACCCAGGACCTGGATGCCGCCCGCAAGAGCAAGGAGCCCGGTTCGCAGTCGAAGGCCAGGCTCCAATGTGATGACAACCCTGCGAACTCGAAGGCCAAGCTTCAATGTAATGAGAGCCCTGCGAACTCGAAGGCCAGGCTCCTATGTGATGATAGCAGCGCGGCGCCAATCGTCATCAACAAATCTGCCAGAGTTGTGATGGCTGATCTCTCTGCCTCAAACGGCATGATTCACGTCATTGATTCTGTGCTGATGCCGACTGGCCCCTAAAGCCATGACTTTTTTCGAAGGGGCCTGTTAAGGCCCCTTAAAACGCATGGCGATTAAATGACCTCGACAGCGTGCATGCCACGACGCTCGGCCAGCCAGAAAGGCCGGCCACAAACTTTCTCCCGAGGAAAAAACCGTGAGGACCAATAAGCTGTATGCAGGTCTCGGGCAGGAACAACGAACCACACTTCGACGACCGGTTCTGACATTCGCGGGTTCGCTCCTTTTCATTTGCCTGATGGCGCTGGCGTCTTTCTTCGCCGGTTCTTTCGGACCCACGCGTTTTCGGGCAGACCCGACTCACGCCGCGGCGCCGCTGTTTGAAATCAAACCCGCGCCCGATTCATGGGCTATTGAAGGCGCGCTTTCGGAATCCTGCACCTGCACTGTGCCCTGCACCTGCAATTTCGGCGAAGGGCCATCGCCACATCACTATTGCTATTCACTCTATTCCTACGACATTCGCCGGGGAAGATACGGCGACGTCACACTCGATGGTCTCCACTTCGGCGCCACTGAGCTCCAGAGCGGGCGCACGATCTTCATAGATGAGCGCGCCAACGAGCGGCAACGTAAAGCCCTGCGTGTCATAGCGGCGCGCGTCATCGAACACCTCTCCGTCGATGAGGCGGAAAGGAAAGCAGACGCGGCCGAGCCGACCGTGCGTTACGCCGCCATCACACAGGAGTACGACGAGCGCCACAATCATCTGGAAGTGGCGGGTGTCGGCGAATTTGCCGCTGACTACATAATGGGTTTGGATAAAACAGCACCGCTCGTGGTGCGCAACAACACGACCTGGCGCATTCGCGACGCAATCAAAGCCAAGACCACGGTCTATCGAGTGAAGGTCGGAAAAGACATCATCAACACGAAAGACACCAACAGTAATCAAGGCGACTTTGCCTATACCGATAAGACGAATTTCGGTGCGCCCGGTTCCTGGAACGGTAGCCCCACAATGACTTCGCCGGCGCACCATGGCAAGGGCGAGGCCTCGTGTGGAAACTGAATCCTGATCAACCTGTCGAGCTCCTTCCGATTACCATCCAACACTTCTACTCTTCCATCATAGCCAATGCTGACACGAGTGATCGTCTTGCGATGTTGGTGCAACCGGAGAAGCTGAACGATACGCAGCGATCTACGGTGGAAAAATTGTGCCAACTCTTTCCGCAAATTGAAATGGCGAGGGAGTTGGCTCTAGAGTTTGACCAGATTGTACAGGACCGGTTGCCGAATCAGTTCAATGGATGGTTATTTGCTGCAATGCAGAGTAAGTTGAAAGAGTTCGTGAGCTTTGCCCGCGGGTTGGACGAGGATTATGTGGCTGTAATTAACGCGTTGCGCCACGAATGGAGCAATGGTCAACTGGAAGGTCAGGTCAACCGTTTGAAATTGATTAAGAGGCAAATGTACGGGCGTGCGCAGTTCGACCTGCTCAGGGCACGAGTGCTTCATTCGATCAGATAAAACTAAGTATTTTGAGAACGAGAAGAGATCCGTTCTTATGTCATCAAAAGTGATACTGCTGGCGAAGTCCTTCAAGGCGCGGCTTGCGCGCCGTATCATCCTGCTCAACTTTGCTCTGCTTGAGGAGGATGCCCATGTCTCTGCGCCCGCAGCCTATCCCGCCGATCCCAGATGAGATCGCCCGCGTCGCCCGCGCCGCCTTCCCCAAAGGTAACATCTTCATGCTCCTGCGCGACGAGATCGGCACGCTCACCGATGACGAGGACTTCGCGACGCTCTTCCCCAGCCACGGGCAACCCGCCGAGGCCCCGTGGCGGCTGGGGCTCGTCACCGTCTTCCAGTTCGTCGAGGGGCTCTCCGACCGCGCCGCCGCAGACGCCGTCCGCTCCCGCATTGACTGGAAGTACGCCCTCTCGCTCGAGCTGACCGACCCGGGCTTCGACAGCACAGTGCTCTGCGAGTTCCGCGCGCGCCTCGTCGGCGGCGGAGCCGAGCAACTCCTCTTTGACAAGCTGCTCGACATCTGCCGCCAGCGTAAGTGGCTGCGGGCGCGCGGCCGGCAGCGCACCGACTCGACGCACGTGCTGGCGCTCGTCCGCGCCGTCAACCGCCTGGAGTGTGTCGGCGAGACGATGCGCCATGCGCTCAACAGCCTGGCGCTCGCGGCCCCCGAGTGGCTACGGGCGCAGAGCAGGGCTGAGTGGGTCGAGCGCTATGGGCGCAGGGTCGACGATTACCACCTGCCGACCGGCAAGGACGCCCGCCACGCTCGCGCGGAAGTCATCGGCGCCGACGGCGACGTGTTGCTGTCCGCCCTCTACGACTCGCAGGCACCCGCGTGGCTGCGCGAGGTCCCGGCCGTCGAGACGCTCCGCCGGGTGTGGGTCCAGCAGTTCTACATCGAAGCCGGGTGGGTCCACTGGCGCACTGAGGCGGAGGGTCTTCCGCCGTCGAGGCTTTTCATCAGCTCGCCTTATGAGACGGAGGCGCGGTACGCCAGGAAGCAGTCGACCTCCTGGGTCGGGTATAAGGTACATCTGACCGAGACCTGCGACGATGACGCGCCCCACCTGATCACCCATGTCGAGACGGCGGCCGGCCCTGTCGCCGACGGCGAGGCGACGCCGCTGATCCACCAGTCGCTCGGGGACAAAGCCCTTTTGCCCGAGAAGCACATAGTCGACACTGGCTATCTGGACGCCGAGCTGCTGGTGAGGAGTAAGCAAGACTACGGGGTAGCGCTGCTCGGCCCGACGCGCGCCGATTACAAGTGGCAGGCCCGCGCGGCGACGGGGTTCGACGCCAGCAGTTTCCGGGTCGACTGGGGGAGTGAGCAGGCCACCTGCCCGGAAGGGCGGACCAGCCTGAGTTGGACCCCGGCGGTGGATAAACGTAGCAACGAGGTGGTGAAGATCAAGTTCTCGATGAAGGACTGTCAGCCGTGTGCGAGTCGCGCCAAGTGTACGCGCGCGAACCGGCGCACGATCACCGTGCGCCGGCAGGATCAATACGTCGCGCTGCAAGCGGCGCGTGCGCGGGAGAAGACGACTGAGTATGAAACAGAATACCGGAGGCGCGCCGGCATCGAGGGTACTCTCTCGCAAGGGATACGGGCGTGCGGGCTGCGGCGGTCACGTTACCGCGGCGAAGCGAAGACGCACCTCCAGCACGTGTTGACGGCCGCGGCGATCAACCTGGTTCGCATCTACCACTGGCTGACAGGGACTCCGGTAGCGCAGAATCGTCAGAGTTCCTTCACTAAATTAATGGGGCAACCAGCACACGCATGACTGACTTCGCCAGCAGTATCACTTTTGATGATCCCGCTTGCCCCGAGCTTGCTACCCTTATGGCATGAGCCCGAAGCGCCGCAAGAGGTCTTGGAAGCGCTGGTCTTTTCGGAGGTCGTCCCATGCCGGATCGCCTTTTAGCCCCAACAGGTCAAGACTCCGAGTTTCGTAGAGCTTCTCTATCAGTGCGAAGGCACGCTCATGGTCGCCCAGCGCGGCATAGGCCAGCGCCCGGAAGTAGAGCTGATCATCGCGTTGGTTCGCCCGTCTCTCCAACTCATCTAAGATCTGCCGCGCCTCGCGCACCCGTCCCGCCTTAGCGTAGATGTATACGAGTTGGTAACTCACTCGCGGCGAACCGCCGTCTTGCCGCGCGGGGGCGGAGAGCGCCGCGGCCTTCTTCGCTTCCGCGATGGCCTCGTCGTATCTACCCATCTGCGCGTACCAGTTCGCGAGGACGTTGTGCGCGCGCGGGTAGTTCGGGTCAATCT
>Ga0126304_10000702_pt1 | contig 14490 bp, 15 predicted proteins | sample Plot25_FD_92538 | JGI IMG/M metagenome (GOLD analysis project Ga0126304, IMG submission 92538) | Serpentine soil microbial communities from UC McLaughlin Reserve, CA, USA - Plot25 | ecosystem: Environmental > Terrestrial > Soil > Grasslands | place: USA: UC McLaughlin Reserve, Lake County... | reverse complement strand
CATCGCCAGAGGTGGCGACGGGCGCCGGCTGGCCAGCATCGTGTTGGCCGGCATGCGCGGATAGGTTCGCGTCACGGTGCCCTGACCGCGTCGGGCAGGGGCGTAACCGGCAGGTACGTCTCCGGCTGGCCCTCGACGTGCAGTTGCGGGAGTCGCCGATCCATCCAGGCCGGCAGCGACCAGTTGGCCCGGCCCAGCAGGTGCATGACCGCCGGAACCAGCAGCATCCGCACGATGGTCGCATCGACGAAGATCGCTGCCGCCATGCCGACCCCGATCACCTTGAGGAAGACGTCAGGGCTCGGCACGAACGCCGCGAACACCGCCACCATGATCGCCGCGGCAGCGGTGATCACCCGGCCGGTGCCGGCCAGCCCTTCCATGATCGCGCGTCCGTTGTCCCGGGTGCGCATCCATGCTTCGCGCATGCGGCTGACCAGGAACACCTCGTAGTCCATCGAGAGCCCAAAGAGCACCGCGAACATCAGCACCGGGATGAACGCGGGCATCGGTGTCTCGGTGTCGATGCCGAGCAGCTGGCCGGCCCATCCACCCTGCAGGACGAGCGCCACGACACCGTACGCCGCCGCGACCGACAGCAGGTTCATGAGCGCCGCCGTCAGCGGGATCACGATGCTGCGGAACGACAGCAGGAGCACCAGCATGGACAGCACGACCACGCCGCCGATCAGCAGCGGCAGCCGCTCCGCCACGTTGGCGTTGCTGTCGATCGCCGTCGCTGTCACACCGCCGACGTGGGCCTGCGTACCTGTGCCGTCGACGCTCTGCGGGATCACGACGTCGCGTAGCGTCCGCACCAGGTCCTCGGTGGCGCCGTCCTGTGGGCCGGTCGTCGGTATGACGGTGATCAGAGCGGTGTCGCCGTCCGGGTTCAGCTGCGGTGGCGAGACGGCCGCGACACCTGCGGTCGTGCTGACGTCGGCGGCCAGTAGGTCCAGCGATACCGGCTCGCTCGACTCCGACAGGTCGGCGACGAGCAGCAGGGGCCCGTTTGCCCCCTCACCGAAGCCCTCCGCCAGCGTGTCGTACGCAACGCGGGTCGACGTGCCTTCGACGTTGTTGCCGGCATCGGGGAAGCCGAACCGCACGCCCAGGAACGGAGCGGCCAGGGCAAGTAGCACGCCAACGCCCGCGAGGCTCGCGAGGATGCTGTGCCGGTCGACGAACCGGCTCCACCGGACCCAGCCGCGGGCCGGCTCGACGTGGCCCCCGACTGCTACCTGGACCGGCCTCCGGCGGCCGAGCGGCAGACGCAGCCGGTCGATCCGGCGGCCGAAGTAGCCGAGCAGTGCCGGGAAGAGCGTGACGGCTGCAGCCATGACGACTAGGACGGCGGCGATCGTCACCACGGCGGCGCCACGCATGAACGAGAGCCCCATGGCGAACAGGCCGAGCATGCTGACCATGACCGTGCTCCCGGCCACCAGCACGGCGCGACCCGCCGTGTCGAGGGTGGCGGCCGTCGCGGTCTCGGGATCGAGCCCGGCCGCACGCCATTCGCGGAAGCGCGTGACCATCAGCAGCACATAGTCGATGCCCAGGCCGATGCCCATCATGGCGGCGAGCGCTGTGGACCAGTCGGGAACGTCGGTGAGCGCCGCGAACAGACCGGTCAGTGCGCCGCTCACCGTCAGGCCCATCACCGCGACCAGGATCGGCAGACCGGCGGCGACCACCGTGCCGAAGGTCAGCAGCAGGATGACGGCGGCCGCCACGATGCCGATCGTCTCCGAGCCGATCTCGCCTTGCTCGGCGAACTGGATGCTCTGCCCGCCAAGCGCGACCTCCAGGCCCGGACGCTCGGCGGCGTCGGCAGCGTCGAGCAGTCGCTCGGTGTCTTCGATCGGCATGTCGACCGGGTTGGTGACGTCGAGCCTGAGGTGGGCGACCAGCGTCTGCCCGTCCGGTGAGATGGCGCCGCTGGTCCGGTACGGATCCTCGACGCCGGCAACGTGCGGCAGGGTGGCGAGGTCGTCCAGCAAGGCCGTGACGTCGGCCTGCACGGCGGGATCGGTGGCTGCCGCATCGGTGCGAACCACGACGTCCACCGTGTCTCCGGCCACGGCCGGGAAGCGGTCCTCGAGCAGATCCTGGGCCTGTTGGGAATCCGAGCCGGGGGCGGAGTAGTCGGCGGCGAAGTCACCGGCAAATGCTGCGGAAAGGCCCATCGCTACCACGAGGGCCGCGACCCAGGCGAGGACGACCCGGCCGCGCCGGCGGAAGGCCACTCGGGCCAATCGCCCCAGCGGGCCGGGTGTGCCGTTCTCGACCGGACGGTCGTCCAAGGCGAGCGTGGTGTCGGTCATCCGAGAGTCCTCTCGAAACGGAACGGATCGTGACGTAGGTGACCTGGCTTCAGTTACGTTATGATGTGTAACGAACACTACGACGGCTCACTTGTCAAGGCACATCACGTCTGTGACGATGCTTAACCAGAAGTTCACTTCCGCAGAGAAGGGCGGACCGGGTGCCCAAGGCCCTGTTGCACCACATCGCGTCCCGCCGGGAGCGGGCGCGGGCGGCGACGATCGACGAGATCAAGCAGACGGCTCAGCGACTCATGCGCGAACAGGGCACGACCGACGTCCGCTTCTCCGACATCGCCCGGGAGATGGGCATGACCGCCCCGGCGCTCTATCGCTACTTCGCGGACCGCGACGAGTTGCTCACCGCGCTGATCGTGGATGCGTACGACGACCTCGCCGACGTCGTCGCGGAAGCTCAAGAGAAGGTCGCCGCCGACGACCCGAGCGGACGTCTGGTGGCCGTTTCACAGGCCTACCGGTCCTGGGCGCGCCGCGAACCGCAGCGCTTCGCACTCATCCTCGGCATGCCTGTACCCGGGTATGCCGCGCCGGAGGAGGGCCCGACCACGGAGGCCGCCCGCCGGGCGATGGTGCAGCTCAAGTCCTTGTTCTTCGATGCCTACGAGCGGAAGGTGCTCAAGCCGCCCCTGATCAGCGAGGTCAGCGAGGCACTGGCTGCCTGTGCTGCGGCCGAACACGAGGTCGTGCATCCGGACGAGCCGCCGCTTCCGCCCGAGACGTTCCAAGCGCTGCTCCATTGCTGGTCCTCACTGCACGGGTTCACCTGTCTCGAGGCGTACGGCCACCTCGACTTCATGCCCGCCGACGCGCGCGATGCGCTCTTCGAGTCCGGTGTCCGCCTCGCTGCCATGACGGCGGGCCTCCCGGCGCCACACGCGGACTCGTGAGCGCCGGGATCCGCCACGTCGCACTCTGCGACAACGTCGGGACGTTTCCCGAGCGGCTCGAGTCCGCGTTCCCGGCGGCCGGACTCACCGGACCGTGGCCTCTTCACGTTCACTGCCACCTGCTGTTCGTCGACCACCGGATCGTCCTGGTCGACACCGGCGCGGGGCCGCCGTGGTCACCGGCCGCATCATGGTTCACCCGGCCCGGTCGGCTGCTCGCCGCTCTCGCCGGCGACGGACTGACGCCGGACGACCTCACCGACGTCGTGCTCACCCACCTGCACAGCGATCACGTCGGATGGACCGTGCACGGCGATCCGGCGACACCGAAGCCGACGTTCCCGAATGCTCGCCACCTGGTGCAGCGGGCCGAGCTCGACCGGCTGACGAGCGGGACACCAGCACAGAAGGCGTTGTACGACACGCACGTCCGGCCGCTTCGAGATTCCGGCCTGGTCGACGTCGTCGACGGGTTCGCCCGTCCGGTGCCGCGGCTCGAGCTTAGGCCGTCGCCGGGCCACACCGCCGGGCACCAGAGTGTTGCCGTCGACCTCGGCGAGGACACACTCCTGGTGAGCGGCGACGCGTTCGTCCACCCGCGGCAGGTGAGCTCACCCGAGATCGCGTACACGTACGAGGACGACCCCATCGTGGCCGCGGCCACCCGACGCGAGATTCTCGCCGCGGCCGGGCACCGGCGCACGCTTCTCGCGCCCGCCCATTTCGAGTCCACCGTTGCCCTGCTCGAGCTCATGCCGTCGAGGTACGCCGCGCTCGCGCCCCGGCGCATGTGTGCCGAACGACAGGAACAACCGCGCCATGAGGATCCGTGACCTGCGGAAACATCGCCTCATCGGCGCGCTGTTCCTGTCGTTCGGTCCCTCCGGCCGTGCATGCCGGCCGTCTGGAACCATCGATGCATGCCGGAGGGCGACACGGTGTACCTGGCGGCGCGTCGCCTCCGTGAGGCGCTCGCCGGCCGCACGCTCACCCGCAGCGACTTTCGCGTTCCGCGCTACGCCACCGTCGACCTCAGCGGTCGCGACGTCGACGACGTCGTCTCGCGCGGCAAGCACCTGCTGATCCGCGTCGCGCCCGACGTCACCGTGCACAGCCACCTGAGGATGGACGGCGTGTGGCGAACGTACCGGTCCGGCGAGCGCTGGCGGGGTGGTCCGCAGTGGCAGGTGCGGATCGTGCTGGCCAACGGGGCCTATGACGCCGTCGGTTACCGGATCCCGGTAATCGACGTCGTCCCACGGGCGCGCGAGGACGAGCTGGTCGGGCACCTCGGTCCCGACCTGCTCGGCCCGGACTGGGACCCGGCCGAGGCAGCCGGACGGCTGGCCGCGCAGCCGGACCGCGAGATCGGCGAGGCGCTGGTCGACCAGCGCAACCTCGCCGGGATAGGCAACGTCTACAAGACCGAGCTGTGCTTCCTGCGCGGCGTCTCGCCGTGGACCACGGTGCGTGACGTCGGAGATCTCCGCCCGTGGGTCGACCTCGCACATCGCCTGCTGGAGGCCAACAAGGACGGCCACGCGCAGTCGACGACCGGCGACCTCCGGCCCACACGCAGGAACTGGGTGTACGGACGTAAGACCTGCCTGCGCTGTGACGGTCCGATCCGCCGCGGCCGGCAGGGCGACCCGCCAGATGACCGGGTCAGCGACTGGTGCCCGCACTGCCAGTCCGGGCCGGGACCGGGCGCCGGCGGGACATGACATGACACCACGGCGCACTCGCTAAGCGGAGCGCGGCTCGAGGACGACGACGGGGATCTGGCGGTCGGTCTTCCTCTGATATGTGTCGTAGTCAGGCCAGACCTCGGTCATCCGCGACCACATGGCCCTACGTTCCCCGGGTGCCGCGGCCCGAGCATGAGCGGGGAAGCGCTCGCCTTTCACCTGCACCTCGACCTCGGGGTTCTTCTGCAGGTTCTTGAACCACGCGGGGTGCTCGTCGTTGCCGCCGTTGGACGCCACGACCAGGTACCGGCCGTCGTGCTCGCGGAAGATCAATGGAGTGAGGTACGTCTTGCCCGAGACCCGGCCCTTCGTCGTCAGGATGAGGATGGTCGTGCCGCGTCGCCAGACGTAGCCCTCCTCGCCGTCGGTCTGGAGGTAGCGGCGCACGTGCTCTCTTCCGTACAGCATGTTCCCTTTCTCCCGTTGGCCTTCACCGAGGTAACCGGACTTGCCCGCTCGTTACTCCCCCGTCGCCAGGAGGAGCAATGCACGCCCGTACGCGTCGTCGACCTCAGGCTCGGTGATCTTCGTCCGTCGGCCGGCGACGTCGACGACGACTTCGAAGCCGCCGTCCGCGCCGGACAGGCTGACGAAGGTTCCACCGAGCCGTTGCCGCAGCTGCGTCTCACTCGGCAACCACAGGGCCACGTCCTGGTCGACACTGTCGAGTGCCCATTCGACGGTCCCGTTGAACCCGAGCACCCGGCCGGACGGGAACTCGTGTACGTCGACCGTCATGTCCGCCAGGACGAAGACCTGGTCGTCCATGTCGCGATCGGGGATGACGAACCGGTCGCCCGGTGCCGGGTTCCAGCGGACGCCGGCGGCGCGAAGGCTCTTGGCGAGCTCGATCGAGATCACCTGTCCATTGTCCGTCCGCGGACCGCCGTACGTGGACCTGGGTGCACAAGATCCACACAGCCCAGGCGTCACTGCCGGTGACGGCGGCGGCTAGCGGCTTCGGAAGGTGAGCTCGGTGAGCGTCTTGTTGCCGCCGGCCTCGATCGCGAGCACCTCGACCTTGTACTCGGTCCCCCGCTGCACGAACTCGGCAGGGACAGACAGCTCCGTCGCCGTCGCTGGCAAGTCCGCACTGAAGACCCGCAGCACCGGCTCCTCCTGCTCCACGAGCACCTGGTAGCCGGTGATGTCGATTCCGGCGGGAGTGGTGACCGGCGCCCACCGCACCACGACCTGGTCAGCGGGCACCTTCGAGTCGGCGGCCGGCGAGAGGATCTCGGGACCGTCGGGGAAATCGTGGCTGAACGTGGCGGTGCCGGTCATGGGCACTCCGTCGATGGTGGTGCCCCGGAACGTGTACGTGCCCTCCGGGAACAGCTCCTTGAACCGTTCGAGCGGGAACTCCTCGAAGGGTGGCTCGCTGCTCTCCGAGAAGAGCTCGGTCAGGCCGTAGTCCTCCGCGCGGCCGGTCACATCGACGTCCAATATCGCGGTGCCTTGCGGATCTAGCAGCTCCACCGTGTTCCACGCCTCCCCGTCGAGGAAGATCTGCAGACCGGCGTCACCATCGGTCGCGTTGATCTCCACTATGAGGCGGGCGTCGGCGAACTCGACAGGCTTGGGGTCGGAGCCGGCGGCGGTACCGAGGTAGACGGCGGAAACGCCGATGAGAAGGGCCAGTCCTCCCAGTCCAAGGGTGAGAAGTCGGCGTTCCATGATCGCTCCTTCGTGGCGGGCAGATCAGTCGATGTGCCCTGGTACCACGACCCGGCTGAAGCGTTCCTGAACGGGGCAAGCAGACCGTTCGACAATGTCTTCCGGCTGCGGACGCCATCACCAGTGGTCGCCGGGCAGCTTCCGCCGTTCCGGCCTGCGACCGCCGGAGCGCTCGCGCAGGCTGGTCGGCTCCCGCCGCCTCGACAAGTCGATCGCGCGGACGGCCTCCGTCAGGTCGCCGTCCAGTGGCGGGTATGCGGCGATCGGCTCGGCACCGGACCACACGACCCAATGCTTGACGCCGTCGACGTAGACGTCCAGGTAGGTGCCGTCGCGGACCCGGCCGGCGTGGGCGCGGGCGGTCCGCCACGCCAGGGCGTTGTCGCGGCCCCGCTCGACGGCCGGCTTGACCGTCGGCCAGAGTTGCCGGCCGATCTCGACCAGGGCGGCCGCGCCGCCAAGCCTGGCCAGACCCCGCTTCGCCCGGTCGACCACTCCCATACCGGCAGGCTATGTCACGACGAGCGGGAGATCACCCGGGCTCCGCGCCGGTCTTGACCGGAAAACCGGCGCCGATCCACTCGCTTGTGCCGCCCTCGACGTTGCGCACGTCGAAGCCGAGCTGGTCGAGGTACCGGGCCACCTGCATGCTCCGCGCGCCCACGGCGCAGACCAGGTAGACGGTGCGGTCACGAGGGAGCTCGTCGTGCCGGTCCGGGATCGTGTTCATCGGCATGGACCGGGCGCCGGGAACATGCCCCTCGTGGTACTCGTACGGCTCGCGCACGTCGACCACGTACGCGCCGTGTTCCAGCGCCGACGACAGCTCGGCGACGTCAACCTCTGCGGGCAACGGCATCAGGAAGCACTCACGAAGATGTGAGCGGCGTCGTCCGAGCGAAGGTGAACGCTCTCGACGCCCTCGACGGTGTAGCCATCATCGACCGCGCTCACCGTCACGGTCCCGCCCGGGCGGACACCCGCGCCGTACAGCTCGGCGAGAAGCTTCTCGTCGGTCTGCAGCGGCTCGCCGATGCGCCGGACGACGAGCTCGGCCTGCTTGCCAACGGTCTTGGGGCCGAGCGGTCCGATCCCGGGGCGCGGCTCCTTGGCCACCGCCGGGCTGCCGATCTCGTCCAGACCCGGAATCGGGTTGCCGTAGGGATCCTCGGTCGGGTCGTTGAGCAGCCCGACCAGGCGGCGTTCGACGGCTTCCGACACCACGTGCTCCCAGCGGCAGGCCTCGTTGTGGACGAGCTCCCAGTCCAGCCCGATGACGTCGACGAGCAGCCGCTCGGCCAGCCGGTGCTTGCGCATCACCCGCATGGCCAGCAGGCGGCCCTTGTCGGAAAGCTCGAGATGACGATCTTCGTCGACGTGGACGAGGCCGTCGCGCTCCATCCGGGACACGGTCTGGCTCACAGTCGGACCGGACTGGTGAAGGCGATTGGCGATGCGGGCGCGGAGCGGGACGATGCCTTCCTCTTCCAGCTCGAAGATGACCTTGAGGTACATCTCCGTGGTATCGATGAGGTCGCTCATCGGCGCCTCCCTGTCGTCTCGGCGTCGCCCCCGTAGAGCCTATCTCGACCGATGGACATGGCAGACTTTGCGACCGTGCTGACGGTAAGCGTTCTCAGTCTGAAGGGTGGCGTCGGCAAGACGACGGTCGTCCTGGGCTTGACCGGCGCTGCGCGTGCACGAGGGCTCCGCACACTTGTCGTCGATCTCGATCCTCAGGCCAACGCGACCACGGTGCTCGACCCGCATGACGTCCGCCTCACCACCAGGGACGTACTCAGTGACGGGCGCGCCAGGGTCGTCGCCGACGCCATGGTCGAGACCGGATGGGGCCCGACCGTCTCCGTGGTCCCCAGCGAGCCCGCACTCGAACGCCGCAACCATCCGGCCGACGGCGCGTCGGGCGAGCATCGGCTGCGCGCTGCCCTGAACGGCCTGTCCGACGTCGACCTGGTCCTCGTGGACTGCCCGCCCAGCCTCGGCGAGCTGTCCAAGAACGCGCTCGCTGCCAGCGACCTGGCGCTGGTCGTCACCGAGCCGACGATGTTCGCGCTGACTGGTGCGCAGCAGGCGCTCGCCGCGGTCGACGTCGTGCGGCGCGGCTTCAATCTGCGGCTCCGCCCGGCGGGCATCGTCGTCAACCGGTTCCGCGTCCGCTCGGCCGAGCACCAGTACCGCCTCGACGAGCTGATCGCCGCCTACCGTGGCCTCGTCCTCGATCCGGTGGTACCCGAGCGCTCGGCGATCGGTGCCGCTCAGGGCAGCTGCGTGCCGATCCAGGCCTGGCCGTCGCCCGGCGCGAGAGAGGTCGCCCGGATCTTCTCGCTTCACCTCGATAGTCTTCTAGCGGCGGCAGGTTCCGAGGGGCCGCTGACCAAGGGGGGCCGAAGACGATGACCACCGTCCCGCAGCCACGTCCGGCACTGCGCCGGGGCGAAGATGGCGCCGTCCACCCGGTAGCAGCGCACCTGTCCTCGCTGGCGGTCGGCGTCGCTGATCTCGACAAGGCGCGCAAGAAGAGCAAGAAGGGGGACAAGGACAAGGCCGAGGAGACCGTCGACGTCACGGTGACCATTCCGAAACGGGCCCGCAAGCGGCTCCGCCGCAAGGCCGAGAGCTACGGGTGGACAACCGAGGAGGCAGCGTCGCACGTCCTGCAGGTCTGGGCCGACGACTAGGAGCCTGACATGACTCGCACGCACCGGTTGGCCGCGCTCGTTTGTGGCCGGCGCAGCAAGTGGATCGTCCTGGCATTCTGGGTGGCGGTGCTCGTCGTCACGTTTCCGCTGTCGGCGAAGCTGATGGACGCGCAGGAGAACGACGCTGCGGCGTGGCTTCCGGGCAGCGCCGAGTCGACGAAGGTGTTCGAGGCCCAGCAGGCGACGTTCCAGACCGGCGAGAACCTTCCCGCTGTCGTCGTCTACGAACGGACGAGCGGCATCACAGAGGCCGACATGGCGGCCGCAGCCGATCATGCCGAGCAGATCGCCGAACTGGACAACATCACCGGCGAGGTCATCGGCCCGGTGCCGTCCGAGGACGGCCAGGCCATGCAGGTGATCGCCCAGGTCGACGTGGGCACCGAAGGATGGTTCGTCCTCATCGACGTGGTCGACGACATCACCGGCGTCACGGGCACGGACAACGACGGCATGTCCGTCCACGTCACCGGACCGGCCGGGATCAACGCGGACTTCGCCGGCGCCTTCGAGGGAATCGACAGCACGCTTCTCTACGCGGCGATGACCGTCGTCATCGTGATCTTGCTCCTGTCGTACCGCAGCCCCCTGCTCTGGGCGCTTCCGGTGCTGTCCGCGTTCACGGCGCTGACGGTGGCGCAGGCCGTCGTCTACCTGCTGGCCGAGTATGCCGACCTCACCGTCAACGCGCAGACCGCCGGGATCCTGCTGGTGCTGGTGTTCGGGGCAAGCACCGACTACGCGCTGCTAATAGTCGCCCGGTACCGGGAAGAACTACGCCGGCACGAGGACAGACACGAAGCGATGGCGTTCGCGCTGCACCGGGCCGGTCCGGCGATCGTCGCGAGCGCGTCGACGGTCGTCGTCGGCATGCTGTGCCTGCTCGCCGCCGACATGAACTCGACCCGGGGCATGGGCCCGGTGCTCGCGATCGGCATCGTGATCGGGCTGGTCGCCATGCTCACGCTGCTGCCGGCGCTCCTCGTCGTGGTCGGGCGCTGGTTCTTCTGGCCGGTGCGTCCGAAGTACGGCACGGACGAGCCGACCGAGTCCGGCGTCTGGGCGCGGACCGGCCGTAACATCGCACGCCGGCCCCGACTGGTGTGGGGAGTGACCGCCGCATTGCTCGGCGCGATGGCGCTCGGGCTGTTCAACCTCAACACCGGGGTGATCGCGAACCGCGACGCGTTCATCGACACGCCGGACTCCGTCGTCGGCGAAGAGGCGATAGCTCGGCACTTCGCGGCCGGCACCGGCAACCCTCTGGTGGTGATCGGCAATGCGGAGGCGGCGGACGAGATCCGCACGGCGCTCGCCGACACCGAGGGCATCAGCGAGGTGAGCGAACCCGCGGTGCAGGACGACGTGGTCTACCTCGAGGGAACGCTCGAGGCGGCGGCGGACAGCACCGAGGCACAGGAGACCGTCGACCGGGCTCGGGACGCAGTTCACGCTGTACCGGACGGGGACGCTCTCGTCGGCGGCAACACCGCGATCGCGCTCGATGCGCTCCGGGCGGCCGAGCGTGACAGCGCCATCATCATGCCGCTCATCCTGGTCGCGGTGTTGATCATTCTCGCGTTGCTGCTTCGTGCGCTGGTGGCACCGCTGATCCTGGTCGCCACAGTCGTGCTCTCGTTCGCCGCGGCTCTTGGAGTGAGTGCCCTGGTCTTCGACCACGTGTTCGGGTTCGCGGGTGTCGACACGGCGTTCCCGCTGTTCGTCTTCGTCTTCCTGGTTGCGCTCGGAATCGACTACAACATCTTCCTCATGACCCGCGTGCACGAGGAGGCGAAGCAACACGGGACCAGGCGCGGCGCTCTGATCGGTCTCGCGGCCACGGGTGGGGTCATCACGTCGGCAGGCCTTGTGCTTGCCGGCACGTTCGCCGTGCTGGCCACGCTCCCGGTGGTCGCATTCGCCGAGATCGGATTCGCGGTCGCCTTCGGCGTCCTGCTCGACACACTGATCGTACGCTCGATCCTGGTGACGGCGCTGAACCTCGACATCGGCCGGTGGCTGTGGTGGCCGAGCGCGCTGTTCCGCAAGCCCGACGTCAGCCTCGACGAGCTCGAGGAGGTCGCCGAGCCGGCCGCCCGGCCCTAGATACCTCCTCGTACCGCTGACGAGGTGCGGGTCGGCTCAACCGTTCCGGGCACCGGTGGCAGCGGGCCCCAGCCGTAGTCATTCTGGGCCGACGGCGTCGCCGCATCCGAGCGTTCAGGTCACGAGCCGATGCGGTCCCATCCGCGGCGAGGCGCACGCGACCCGACGCCGGCTTCGTCGCGGCTGCGGTAGACGATATACGGCCGGAACAGGTAGCCGACTGGTGCGCTGATGGCATGCACGAGCCGGGTGAACGGCCAGATCAGAAACAGGGCCATCCCGCCGAGCGTGTGCAGCTGGAAGGACAGCGGCGCGTCGGCCAGCAACTCGCCCTCCGGCTGCAGAAGGAAGATCGACCGGAACCAGGGCGAGACGTCCTCGCGGTAGTCGTGGCCGTCACCCACCAGGCCGGCGCCCACCATGGTGGTGAGCAGGCCCGTCGCGATGGCCGCGACGAGGAAGACGTACATCGTCTTGTCGTTCACCGTGGTGGCCATGAAGACCGGACCGGTGGTACGGCGGCGATAGATCAGCAGTGCGACCCCTACCAGGGTGCAGAAACCGGCGACGGCTCCTAGGCCGATCGCGAACGCGTGGTAGACGTTCTCGGAGACGCCGAGCGCCTCGGTCCACCGCGACGGTATGAGCAGGCCGACGACGTGACCGCCGACGACGGCGAGGATGCCCAGATGGAACAGCGGGCTGGCGATTCGCAGCAGGCGACGCTCGTAGAGCTGTGACGACCGCGTGGTCCACCCGAATCGGTCATAGCGGTAGCGCCACCACAGCCCCACCACCAGCACCGCGATCGTTATATAGGGCAACGCGACCCAAAGCAGTACGTCGAGCGTGCTCACCTCGGTGCCCCCGTGGTCGGGAAGGGCAGGGGGGTCGGGAACGGTTCGAGGCCGACTGTCTCGACGGGCGGTCCGGTCGCGGCCAGCCGCCGGGCGGCGGCCAGGTCGTCGGGGCCGGGTACCGGCAGGGTCGAGCACACTGCGCCGACCACCAGCGCGTACGTGCTCTGTGCCTGGGTCAGAGCGTCGCGGAGCATCGCAAGCGGGGTGCGGTGCTCGGCGAGCAGGTCGTATCCGATTGCGCCGTCGACCGTCGCGGCGAACTCCAGGACGACGGCAAGGTGGTCGGCAAGTTCGTCGGACGGTGGGACGACTCCCGCGGCGCGGTAGGCCCGGGCGAAGCGCAGGATGGCCTGACCCCGATTGCGCGTATCACCGGCGGTCCAGTAGCTCAGGAACAGCGCCCGGCGGCGCTTCCAGTCGAAGGTCTGCACGTACTCCTGCTGGGCCTGGATCAGCGGGCGGCCCAGGATGTGCGAGGCCACCGTGAGCAAGGGCGCGCGCGCATGCTCGGGCAGCGCGTCGGCGGCCGGCTCGACGAGCACCATGCGGGCCACCGAGTCCTCGTCCGGGTAGGCGAGAAGCAGTGCGGAGGACTGCCAGACGAGCACGCTCCCGTCGTGCGCGCCGCCATCATGACCGGCGCGACGCGACAACACCCTTGCGATGCGGGTCACGGCTGCCCCTCATCCGGCCGGCCGCCTCGGCGCGGGGGCGGGAACAGTCCGGGCGGGCGGCCCTGGCCGTCCCAGTTGAGCAGGTTCACCCGGACGGCCGGTTCGGCCACGTGGGCAGGTGTCTCGGCGGTCTGACGGTCCCGCAGCGCGTGGAATGTCTCGACTGCCACCGGCACCGGCGTGCCGGATGCCTCGCCGAACGGTCCGGAGCCGGTCATGTACATGCCCGGACCGCCCTCGAAGTCGAGAGAGCAGCCGGTCTCCTCGACCTGTCCCTTGAGATTCTCCGGCACCGCGTAGGCCGTGGGGATGACGTACCGGTCCTCGTACTTCGCCAGCGCAAGCAGCCGGTACATGGCGTAGACCTGCTCCTCGTCCATGCCCACGCCGGCGGCGATGTGGGGGCGGGTCGGTCGGCCGAGGTTGACATCGCGCATGTAGGAACGCATCGCCGCGAGCTTGCGCAGCACGGCGTCGACGACGGCCGTGTCGCCGGCGGTGAACAGTTCGGCGAGGTAGGCGATCGGGATGCGCAGTGCCTCGATGGCGCCGAACAGGTTGCCTTCATCCTCGGCGTCGTGGCCAGTGTCGCGGAGTGCGTCGACGACGGGGGACAACGGCGGCACATACCAGACCATGGGCATGGTGCGGTACTCCGGGTGGAGCGGCAACGCGATCCGGTAGGTCTTGGCGAGTGCGTAGACCGGGGAGCGGACGGCGGCGTCGAGCCACTCCTCGGAGATGCCCTCTGCGCGGGCAGCAGACCGGACGGCCGGATCGATCGGGTCGAGCATGAGGTCGAGTTGGGCCTCGTACAGGTCCTTCTCGTCGGTCACCGACGCGGCTTCCAGGACGCGGTCGGCGTCGTAGAGGAACAGGCCGAGGTAGCGCAGGCGGCCTACGCAGGTCTCCGAGCAGACCGTCGGCAGTCCCACCTCGACCCGCGGGTAGCACATCGTGCACTTCTCCGCCTTGCCGGTCTTGTGGTTGAAGTAGACCTTCTTGTACGGGCAGCCGGACACGCACATCCGCCAACCCCGGCAGCGGTCCTGGTCGACCAGGACGATGCCGTCCTCCGACCGCTTGTACATCGCACCGCTCGGGCACGAGGCCACGCAGGACGGGTTGAGGCAGTGCTCGCAGATCCGCGGCAGGTAGAACATGAACGTCCGCTCGAGCTCGAACCGAACCGCGTCCTCGGACTCGCGGCGGATCTTTTCGACGATGGGGTCGAGGTGGCCCATCTCGCTGGCTCCGCCGAGATTGTCGTCCCAGTTGGCCGACCAGGTGATCTTGGTGTCCTGGCCGGTGATGAGCGACTTCGGCCGGGCCACGGGGAAGTCGTCGCCGAGGGGCGCTTCGACGAGCGTCTGGTAGTCGTAGGTCCAGGGCTCGTAGTAGTCGTTGATGCTGGGGAGTTTCGGGTTGCTGAAGATGGTCAGCAGCTTGCGCAACCGCCCGCCACCCTTG
>Ga0126304_10000701_pt1 | contig 14503 bp, 18 predicted proteins | sample Plot25_FD_92538 | JGI IMG/M metagenome (GOLD analysis project Ga0126304, IMG submission 92538) | Serpentine soil microbial communities from UC McLaughlin Reserve, CA, USA - Plot25 | ecosystem: Environmental > Terrestrial > Soil > Grasslands | place: USA: UC McLaughlin Reserve, Lake County... | reverse complement strand
GGTGAGGCGCAGAGTCTCGCGCAGGAACTGCACCAGAAGCGTGCGCGGCTCGATGTCTCCGGTGACGGGTTTCCCGTTCACCGTCATGCTGACGGCGGCCATCTGGGCTCCTCCTCGCACGGGGCCGGCACGGATGGCCGGCTCTTGACCGGGAGCCCTGCCGGCCCCCGCTGTGAACAGTTTGGAACTGATCGAATTCGAGTGTGAACCCGCCCGAATCGGCGGTCAAGCGGCGAGTTCCGCGGCAGATCGGGCGAAATCGCGCTTTTTTGGAGCCGAAACGCCAGCGCCCTTGACGGACGCGCGCACCCCTCGACGTCCACGGCGGACGACCGGCTCGACGAAGCTCAGCTGGTCATCTGGGTACAGCAAGCGAGCTTATTGCCCGGCAAATGCCGTGCGCTATGAAACCGATCAACGCCCCGTCCACAGATACAGAAGGGAAGAGGGTGACGACGAGGTCCTCGGTGCCCCAGACACTTTCAAGTATTTCGCGTACGGCTCCAACATGTGTACTGATCGGCTTCGCTATCGCGTGCCACGTTGCCAAGCGAAAGGTATCGCATCGCTGGTTGGGCACGAACTTCGGTTTCATAAAACCAGAAGGACGGTTCGGCAAAATGCGACGCTTTCGAGACCGGCGATCTCACCTCTGTCGTGGTCGGTGTGCTTTTTGACGTACCTTTTTCCGACAAGGCCGCCTTGGATAAAGCTGAGGGCCTTAGCAGGGGTTATGATGACGCGAAGGTAATCGTCATCGATGCGGATGGGTTTCCTGTCGAAGCGATCACATATGTTGCCAGCCCGACATGTATCGACGCCGACCTCAAGCCGTACGACTGGTACAAGGGCTTCGTTCTACAAGGTGCGATCGAACATGATCTGCCGGACGTATATGTGAACCGCTACATCACGCCAATCGTAGCTATCGCCGACCGTGATCAAGACCGAGCGCAGAAGCGCGGCGCTGAGATCGCAAAGCGCCCCGAGTTCCGCCTAGACCTGTGATGTGGCAGCGGCGGCATAATATGAGGGAGAGCAAGAGCGGCTCGAAGGAAGGAAAAGGCGAAGCCTCCCCCTCTCAGCTGATCGACGCGCGAATCGCGGAGCTGGGCGATTGGCGGGGCGAGACGCTCGCCCGAGCGCGAAGTCTCATCAGAGAGGCCGACCCCGACGTGGTCGAGGCATGGAAGTGGCGCGGGGTTCCGGTGTGGGAGCACGCCGGCATCATCTGCACCGGCGAGACGTACAAGTCGGTCGTGAAGCTGACCTTCGCCAGGGGCGCCTCGCTCGCGGACCCGTCACGCCTCTTCAACGCCAGCCTCGACGGCACGTGAGGCGCGCCATCGACATCCATGAGGGCGACACCATCGACGAGGCGGCCTTGAAGGCGCTCATCCGCGCCGCCGTGGCGCTGAACATTTCGGTGCGAGCGACCGCTCGCCCCGTCCGCTCCCGGAAGAGACCAAAGAGCGCATGAGGAGCGTCTGGGGCGCCTTGTCTTGGCGGCATCGGCTTGACACGAGCAATGAGAGAAGTGATATCTAACTCTGGTATCTCGACCGAGCTCACACGCCAAGGAGGGCATCTCGCATGACGAACTTCGGGGGGCTTCTCCATGGGAAAGCTGAACAGCCGGCAGCGCGCGACGTTGGAGGAGATCTTCTCACGTCCGACGAGGCCGAACATCCGCTGGTCGGACGCTGAGGGCTTGTTAAGGGCCCTGGGCATTGAGGTGTCGGAGGGCCGCGGATCGCGGGTGCGGCTGCACTATCAAGGGCTGAGGATGGTCCTGCACAAGCCACATCCGAGACCCGAGATGGTCCGAGGAGCAGTCGAGGATCTGCGGGAGTTCCTGTCGCGAGCGAAGCTAGAGCCGTGAACACGCTGCAATACAAGGAATACACCGGCGTCTTCGAATACGACGAGGAAGCCGATCTGCTGCACGGCCGCGTCGTCGGCCTGCGCGACGTGGTCACGTTCGAGGGCCGCTCGGTCGATGAGTTGAGGACGGCCTTGGCCGACTCGGTCGAGGATTATCTCGAATTCTGCCGGGAACTCGGACAGGAGCCGGACAAGCCGTTCTCCGGGCGCTTCCTGCTGCGGATCGACCCGGAGCTGCACCGCTCCATCGCCGTCGCCGCAACCCGTAACGGCAAGAGCATCAATCACTGGATCAAGGAAGCCCTGCAGGAGGCTGCCGAGAAGACGGGCTGAGACCGGGGCTCAAGCCTCCCCCGCCAGCACCTTGGCGAAATTGGCGAAGAACTCGTCGGCGTATTTCTTGGCGACGCCGTTGATGAGGCGGCCGCCGAGCTGGGCGAGCTTGCCGCCGACATTCGCCTCGACGTCGTAGGCCATGAGCGTGCCGCCGGCCTCAGCGTCGGCGAGGCGGACCGAGGCGCCGCCCTTGGCGAAGCCGGCGACGCCGCCCTGACCCTCGCCGGAGATGCGGTAGGCGTTCGGCGGATCGAGATCCGTCAGCGTGACGCGGCCCTTGAAGGTCGCCTTCACCGGCCCGACCGCCGCCCTGACGGTTGCCTGGAACTCGGTGTCGCTGACCTTCGTCAGCTCCTGCGTGCCCGGGATGCAGCGCTTGAGCACCTCGGGATCGTTGAGCGCCGTCCACACCGTCATGCGGTCGGCCGGGAGGGCGACCTCGCCGGACATCGTCATCCCCATGGCCGTCCTCCCCGCAAGGCGCTCGCCACCGCGCCGCGTTCGCAACTAGTCTAGCCGATGGCCCAGTTCCAGTCAGTCTTGCCGTGGCGCAGGAAGGAAGGGGCGCGGAGGGATCGCGTTCATGCTCTTCGCTTCCAAGCGCCGGATACAACTCTCCTCATGCTGAGGTGCGACCCCGGGCTTGATCCGGGGGAGCCTCGAAGCACGCACCGGCGGCGCTGCATCGGCAGGGTGCGTCCTTCGAGGCTCGCCTTCGGCTCGCACCTCAGGATGAGGGCTTGGGAGGGTGGCCCTCGGCTCGCACCTCAGGATGAGGGGCTTGGGAAGGGCCGGGATAGCGTCTACAGCCCGTGGTACCCCCGCTCCCGGTAGGCGAGCGCGGTCGTCGCGGGGCCGAGGCGGACCCCGACCACCGCGCCGATGACGACGTAATGGGTCGCGACGAGGCGCGCCTCGACGAGGCGGCAGTCGAAGGCGACGAGGCTCGTCTCGAGCGCCGGCGCGCCGGTCGCGAGGCTGCCCCAGCGGCCGGCCGAAAACCGCGCCTCGCCGGAAAGCCCCGAATGGCCGGCGAAGGCCTCGGCGAGCGCGCGATCCGAAACCGCCAGCGTGTTGACGCAGAACACGCCATTCGCGGCGAGCGCCCGCGCCGAGCGCCCGGCGGCGTCGATGCAGACGAGGAGCGAGGCCGGGCTGTCCGTCACCGGCGCGACCGCGGTCGCCGTGAAGCCGGCGCGGCCGGCCGGCCCGTCGGTCGTGACGACGTGGACCGAAGCCGCGACCCGGCTCATGCCGTCGCGGAAGCGGAGCGCATCGACGACCGGGCCGTCGGCGCCGCCGGGCGGCGGGACAAGGGGCGGCACGCGGTTCAGCATCGCTTCGTCGTCATCGTCGTCATCGTCGTCATCGTCATCATCATCGTCTGCTCATCGGCCCATCACGCCGTCATCATCGTTCCGAGCGCTCTTCATATGTGGTTGCGCCCCGGCAGGGGAAGCCGGAGGGATGCCGGCGCCTCGCCCGCCCTTGTTGACGCCCGGCGCTTGGCGCTGGCGGCGGGCCGGAATTGCGGGCATGATCGTTGCAATAGCGTCGGGCGCAAGGGGCGACCGGAGGGCGGCGGGCTCATGGATTGGGGCGTGTTCGTGCAGCAGCTCATCAACGGGCTGACGCTGGGTTCGATCTACGGTCTCATCGCCATCGGCTATACGATGGTGTTCGGCATCATCGGCATGGTGAACTTCGCGCATGGCGACGTGTTCATGCTGTCGGCCTTCATCGCCTTGATTTTCTTCCTGATTTTGACGACCTGGCTCGGCGTCACCTCGGTCGCGCTGGCGCTCCTCATCGTGCTTATCATCGGGATGGTGCTGACCTCGCTCTGGGGCTGGGCGATCGAGCGCCTCGCCTACCGGCCCTTGCGGGGCTCGTTTAGGCTCGCGCCGCTGATCTCGGCGATCGGGGTCTCGATCGCGCTGTCGAACTTCGTCCAGGTGGCGCAGGGCGCGCGCAACAAGCCGACCCCGCCGATGGTGCGCGACGTGATCGTGCTGTTCGAGAGCGAGCGCGGCTACGCCGTCGCGCTCGCCTACAAGCAGATCATCATCATGATCGTCACCGCCGTCCTCCTCGCCATCTTCTGGTACATCGTCCAGAACACGGCGCTCGGCCGGGCGCAGCGCGCCTGCGAGCAGGACCGCCGGATGGCGGCGCTCCTCGGCATCGACGTCGACCGCACGATCTCGCTGACCTTCGTGATCGGCGCCGCGCTCGCCGCCGTCGCCGGCACCATGTACCTCCTCTACTACGGCGTCGTGAGCTTCGCCGACGGCTTCGTGCCGGGCGTCAAGGCGTTCACCGCGGCGGTGCTCGGCGGCATCGGATCGCTCCCGGGCGCTGTCCTCGGCGGGCTCATCATCGGACTGATCGAGACCATGTGGTCGGCCTACTTCTCGATCGAGTACAAGGACGTCGCGGCATTCTCGATCCTTGCCATCGTGCTCGTCTTCATGCCCTCCGGCATTCTCGGCCGGCCAGAGGTCGAGAAGGTCTGAAACCGCCGTGGACGCCGCCGCGACCCCGACCCTGTCCGCCTCGCAGGCCCGCGTCGCGCGCCGCACGCTCGACCTTGCGAAGGCCCTGAAGGAAGCGGCGTTCTGGGCCCTGATCACGCTCGGCCTCTCGATCCCGATCCTTTCCTTCCGCACCGACCAGGGGCAGTCGAACGAGCTCATCCTGCGGCCGCGCTGGGGCCTCGTCGCGCTCCTGTGCGCCCTCGTCTTCGCGCTCAGGCTGATCGGGGAGACGGTCGGCAGCCATCGCCGCAGCCGGCCGGCGCGGCCGCAGGCGCTCGCCACCGACCCGTCGCAGCTCAGCGCCATCCAGCGGATCGGAACCTTCGGGCTGCCGGTCTTCCTCGGCATCGCCGTGACGTTCCCGCTTCTGATCTATCTCGGCAAGGGCGGCCTGTCCGAATCGCGCTACTGGGTCGATCTCGGCATCCTGATCCTGACCTACGTGATGCTCGGCTGGGGCCTCAACATCGTCGTCGGCCTCGCCGGCCTCCTCGACCTCGGCTACGTCGCCTTCTATGCCGTCGGCGCCTACGCCTACGCGCTGCTTGCGACCACCTACGGCCTGTCGTTCTGGATCTGCCTGCCGCTTGCCGGCATCCTTGCCGCCTTCTGGGGCATCCTGCTCGGATTCCCGGTGCTGCGGCTGCGCGGCGATTATCTCGCGATCGTGACGCTCGCCTTCGGCGAGATCATCCGGCTCGTGCTGATCAACTGGGTCGCGCTCACGAACGGCGGCGCCGGCATCTCGTCGATCCCCCGCGTCAGCTTCTTCGGCATCCCCTTCAACGCGGACGACGACGGCTTCGCGAAGGTCTTCGGGCTCGAGTTCCACCCGATGCACCGGATCATCTTCCTCTACTACCTGATCCTGGTGCTGGCCCTGATCACCAACTTCGTCACGCTGCGGCTGCGCAAGCTGCCGGTCGGGCGCGCCTGGGAGGCGCTGCGCGAGGACGAGATCGCCTGCCGCTCGCTCGGCATCAACACCGTCAACACCAAGCTCACCGCCTTCGCCATGGGCGCGATGTTCGGCGGCTTCGCCGGCTCGTTCTTCGCCGTCCGGCAGGGCTTCGTCAGCCCGGAGAGCTTCAACTTCCTCGAATCGGCGATCATCCTGGCGATCGTCGTCCTCGGCGGCATGGGCTCGCAGTTCGGCGTCGCCATCGCCGCCGTCGCGCTCATCGGCGGGCCGGAGCTCCTGCGCAACCTCGAATTCACCAAGCACATCTTCGGCGAGGGCTTCGACCCGAACGAGTACCGCCTCCTCATCTTCGGCCTCGGCATGGTCGCCATGATGGTCTGGCGCCCGCGCGGGCTCATCGCCACGCGCGAGCCGTCGGTGATCCTGAAGGAGCGGAAATCGATCGCCGGCTCCCTGGTGAAGGAGGGCCACGGCTGATGCGCTGGCTCGCCGACGCGGTCCTGACGGTCGAGCACTTGACCATGCGCTTCGGCGGCCTCGTCGCCGTCTCCGACCTCTCCTTCCGGGCCGGGCGGCGCGACATCACCGCCATCATCGGCCCGAACGGCGCCGGCAAGACCACCGTCTTCAACTGCATCACCGGCTTCTACAAGCCGACCGAGGGGATGATCTCGCTCAACCAGGAGAACGGCGCGACATTCCTGCTCGAGCGCCTGCCCGGCCACCGCATCGCCTGGAAGGCGCGGGTTGCGCGCACCTTCCAGAACATCCGGCTGTTCTCGGGCATGACCGTGCTCGAGAACCTCCTCGTCGCGCAGCACAACCCGCTGATGATCGCCTCCGGCTTCACCTTCCTCGGCGTCCTCGGCGTCGGCGGCTATGCGCAGGCCGAGCGGCAGGCGATCGAGAAGGCGAGCTACTGGCTCGAGAAGACGCGGCTCGTCGACCGCGCCGACGATCCGGCCGGCGACCTGCCCTACGGCGCCCAGCGCCGGCTCGAGATCGCCCGCGCCATGTGCACCGACCCGGTGCTCCTGTGTCTCGACGAGCCGGCAGCCGGCCTCAACCCGCGCGAGAGCACGGAGCTCAATCAGCTCCTCAAGTCGATCCGCGACGAGCACGGCACCTCGATCCTGCTGATCGAGCACGACATGTCGGTCGTGATGGAGATCTCGGATCACGTCGTCGTGCTCGACTACGGCACCAAGATCTCGGACGGCACGCCGCGCGAGGTCCGCGACGACCAGCGCGTCATCGCCGCCTATCTCGGCGTCGAGGACGAGGAGGTCGCGGTGGTCGAGGCGGAGGTCGGCGTATGAGCGTCGCCGGCATCAACGTCCTCGTCGAGGAGACGCGTGCCGCTCAGGACGCGGCGCGGCAGCCGCTCTTGAGCGTGCGCGGGGTCAAGACCTATTACGGCAACATCATCGCGCTCAAAGGCGTCGATCTCGACGTTTACGAGGGCGAGATCGTCACGCTGATCGGGGCGAACGGAGCCGGCAAGTCGACGCTGATGATGACGGTGTTCGGCAGCCCGCACGCGCGGGAGGGCACGATCACCTATGCCGGGCGCGACATCACCCGGGTGCCGACCCACGAGATCGCGCGGCTGTCGATCGCCCAGTCGCCGGAGGGGCGGCGGATCTTCCCGCGCATGACCGTCTACGAGAACCTGCAGATGGGCGCCTCGGTCAACGGCTTTGCCCATTTCGAGCCCGATCTGGAGCGGATCTGTGCCGTGTTCCCGCGCCTGAAGGAGCGCCTCCACCAGCGCGGCGGCACGCTCTCGGGCGGCGAGCAGCAGATGCTCGCCATCGCCCGCGCCCTGATGAGCCGGCCGCGCCTGCTCCTCCTCGACGAGCCGTCGCTGGGCCTGGCGCCGCTCGTCGTGAAGCAGATCTTCGGCGTCATCCGCGAGCTCAACGAGCGCGACGGCATGACCGTGTTCCTCGTCGAGCAGAACGCCTATCACGCCCTGAAGCTCGCCCATCGCGGCTACGTCATGGTCACCGGCACGATCACCATGACGGGCACCGGCAAGGAGCTTCTCGACGACCCGCAGGTCAAGGCCGCCTACCTCGAGGGCGGACGGCATTAGGGGCGAGGATGATGCGCGATGTCGCCGACGATGATGCGCGATTCGGCCGACGATGATGCGCGTTTTGGCCGACGATGATGTGCGATGATGATGGAGCGCGCGCGACGTAGCGGCGCCGCCTGAGGGAACGGTCGACGATGCAGGGCATACTCTACGAGGAACAATCGATCTGGCTCTTCGCCCTCGTCACCGTGTGCATGGGCGGCTGGGCCGCCTGGATGACCGGGCGCGCCGTCGCCATCACCTGGCGCCCGGTCTGGCAATACGTCGCTGCGGCGTTCGTGCTCGCCGGCGTCGTGCGCTTCTTCCACTTCGCCCTGTTCGACGGCACGCTGCGCTCGCTGCACTACTATCTCGTTGACGCGGCTGTGGTTCTCGCCATTGGCCTGGTCGGCTACCGCTACACCCGCGCAAACCAGATGACGACCCAGTACCGCTGGCTCTACGAGCGCGCCGGGCCGCTGACCTGGCGCGAGAAGCCGCCCTCAGAACCGGCGTGACTTTAGTCGAAAAAAACGCAAGATTGCGCCGATCGGCGGGGTTCCCCGCCGTCGCGGGCGTCAGGAACCCGAGAATCTCCAGAGGAGTGACCAGATGAAGAAAATGCTGCTGACCGGCATCGCGCTCGGTCTCGGTGTTGCTTTCGCGAGCGCGGCGAACGCGCAGATCAAGATCGGCGTCGCCGGACCGATCACCGGGCCGAACGCCGCCTTCGGGGCCCAGCTCAAGAACGGCACCGAGCAGGCCGTCGAGGACATCAACGCCGCCGGCGGCGTCCTCGGCCAGAAGCTCGCGCTTTCGGTCGGCGACGACGTCTCCGATCCGAAGCAGGGCGTCTCGGTCGCCAACAAGTTCGCCGCCGAAGGCATCAAGTGGGTGGTCGGCCACTTCAACTCCGGCGTCTCGATTCCATCATCGGATGTCTACAAAGAGTCCGGCATCATCCAGGTCACGCCGGCGTCGACGAACCCGCGTTTCACTGATCGCCCGGATATGTGGAACGTCTTCCGCACCTGCGGCCGCGACGATCAGCAAGGCGAGGTCGCCGGCACCTATCTCGCCAAGAATTTCAAGGGCAAGAAGGTCGCCGTCGTCCACGACAAAACCCCCTACGGCAAGGGCCTCGCCGACGAGACCCAGAAGACCATGAACAAGCAAGGCCTCAAGGAGGTCATGTACGAGGGCGTCAACACCGGCGAGAAGGACTACTCGGCGCTGGTGTCGAAGCTGAAGCAGGCGAACGTCGACGTCGTCTATTTCGGCGGGCTGCACACCGAAGCCGGGCTGATCATCCGCCAGATGCGCGACCAGGGCCTCAACGCCCCGATGATGTCGGGCGACGGCATCGTGTCGTCGGAGTTCGTCTCGATCGCCGGTCCCGGCGCCGAGGGCACGCTGATGACCTTCTCGCCGGACCCGCGCAAGAACCCGAACGCCAAGGCGGCGGTCGAGAAGTTCCGCAAGAAGAACTTCGAGCCCGAGGCCTACACGCTCTACAGCTACGCGGCGGTCGAGGTCTACAAGCAGGCGGCCGAGGCGGTGAAGTCGACCGACCCGAAGAAGATGGCCGAGTACATGCGCTCGGGCAAGAGCTTCAAGACGGTGATCGGCGACCTCTCCTTCGACAAGAAGGGCGACATCACCCGTCCGGATTATGTCATGTACGTCTGGAAGAAGGGCTCGGACGGCAAGATCGACTACTCGGGCAACGAGATGGGCATGTAAGTCCAGGCCTATGCCTGACGCAAGGGCCGCCCTGGCGACGGGGCGGCCCTTGTTCCTATCTAAGCCGGGTTTGCCGAGGACGTAATGTTCAATGGCGGGCTTCATCTTCTTTTCACTTGACCGCGGCGAGGTCACAGCTTTCGTTACGAGGACCAGACCTGAGGCTGCACCGTGGCGAAGAAGCTTGAAACGCCCGAGCACAAGACCACTTTCGTCATCGGGCCGATCGGAGCACGCCTGGAGGCTGACTGGCTTCTTGAGTTCATAATCGAGCCCCTGATGGAGCAGCACCCCGAGTTCAAAGTGCTTCGGGCCGACAAGATCGCTGTGCCGGGCAGAATCGACGCTCAGGTCATAAATCACCTTCACGATGCAGAGTTAGTTATCGCGGACCTCACCGGGCACAATCCAAATGCCTTTTACGAAATCGGCATTCGGCACATGATTCCGAAGCCGATCATCCATATGATTCAAGAGGGCACGAAACTACCGTTCGATGTAAACCCACAACGTACGATCTTCTACGCCCGCACCAAGCCCGCTCAGATTAAGCGAGCTCGTGAGGAACTGTCCGCACATGTTACGGCGGTTCTTGCGCCCGAATTTGTGCTCGACAATCCAGTGACAGCGGCACGAGGTCGCTTGCAATTCGAAGAAAGTGCAACACCTAAAGATAGAGTGATCCTAAACGAGTTGGAATCTATTAAAGATCGTTTGTCTGCGATCGAAGATAGAGGCACGTCGTCGCCTGAAAATACCCGGTCTCTTACTGCACTCGACACGAATTCTCCTTTTGAGAAGCTTCTTGCGCTAAAGGCCCAGTTGGAGGGGCAAGGTGCACATTAGAGTGGGGTTCGTTCCACCTATAACCGCCGAGCAGCGGGATGAAGTCCAGAACCGACTCGCACAGTATTTCGGAAATCTTTCCGTCAAGCGCGTCGCGAAAGATGCGCTGGGTTGCGCCGTAAGAGGCGATCAATTGAATTCGAGCTTGGAGCGCCAGATAGCTGAAGAGTTGGCCCAAGTGCGCGGTGTCACGGAAGTGCGAATCGGGAACACGCATCTAAAGTGAAGCAGCGGCGGATAAGGTGAGCGACGCTCGTCTCTGCGTCAGCCGAGCCGCCCCAGGCCCGGGAAAGCCTCGAGCAGCCAGTACGACGCGGTCTGCACCCAGCCGCTCAAGAAGCCGATGCCCGTCAGGACGAGGAGCGCGCCCATCGCCTTCTCGACATAGGCGAAGCGCGAGCGCATGCGCTTGAGGAGCGCGACGAACGGGTTCATGGCGAGCGCCGCGAGGAGGAACGGGATGCCGAGGCCGGCCGAGTAGACGGCGAGCAGCGCCGCACCGCGCCAGACGCTCGTCTCGGAGCCGGCGACGGCGAGGATCGCGGCGAGGATCGGGCCGATGCAGGGCGTCCAGCCGAAGGCGAAGGCGAGCCCCATCACATAGGCGCCCCACACGTCCAGGGACTTGTCGACGGTCAGGCGCGCCTCGCGGTAGAGGAAGCCGATCCGGAACAGCCCCATGAAGTGCAGGCCCATGACGATGATCGCGGCGCCGGCAAGCGTCGAGAGCAGGCCGATATGCTGGCGCACGACGTTGCCGAGCGCCGAGGCGGTCGCGCCGAGGAGCACGAACACGGTCGTGAAGCCGGCGACGAACAGGAGCGCGGTCAGGATCGCCCGGCGGCGCACGGCCCAGTCGTCGCGCGCCTGCATCTCGTCGAGGGTGACCCCGGCGAGATAGGACAGGTAGGGCGGCACGAGCGGCAGGACGCACGGGCTTAAGAAACTGATGAGCCCGCCAAACAGCGCCGCCGCGAAGGAAACCTCGAGCATGCCGGGGTTCTAGCCGCCGCGCTGCCGCGGCGATAGCCGCCGCGGGCGCCGTCCCCGGCTTGTGAAAGCGCCCCGAGTGCGCTCTCCTCGGGCGATGCCCGGGCCGCGCAACCTCATCACCGACGTCGCCGGCATCCTCGTCGGCAACGCCGCCGCCGCGCGCCTCGCCTCCGGCGTCACCGTCGCCCTGTTCGAGGAGCCGGTCGTCGCCTCCGGCTTTGCACTCGGCGGCGCGCCGGCGCACCGGGACGCCGCCTGCCTCGAGCCCGAGATGGCGGTCGAGCGCGTCAACGCCGTCGTGCTCTCCGGCGGCTCCGGCTTCGGGCTCGATGCCGCGTCCGGCGTGCAGGCCTTTCTGCGCGAACGCGGCATCGGCATCGAGGTCGGCCGCATGCACGTGCCGGTCGTGCCGCAGGCGATCTGCTTCGACCTCCTCAACGGCGGCGACAAGGAATGGGGCCGCTACCCGCCCTATCGCGAGCTCGCCTACGAGGCGGTGGCGCAGACGAGCGCCGATTTCGCTCTCGGAAGCCACGGCGGCGGCCACGGCGCGACGACGGTGAACCTCAAGGGCGGCCTCGGCTCGGCGAGCACGGTGACGCCCTCGGGCTACACCATCGGCGCCCTCGTGATCGTGAACGCGATCGGCTCGGCGGTCGTCGGCGACGGGCCGCATTTCTGGGCAGCCCCTTACGAGGAGGACGACGAGTTCGGCGGGTTCGGCTGGCCGGCGGCGGTCACGCCGGCGATGCGCCGCATCGCCTGGAAGGGCGGCCCGCAGCCGGGCACGACCATCGGTCTCGTCGCCACCGACGCCGACCTTTCCAAGGGCATGGCGAAGCGTCTCGCGATCGCGGCCCATCTCGGCCTCGCCAAGGCGCTGAACCTTTCGCACGCGCTCTATGACGGCGACACGATCTTCTCGGCGGCAACCGGGCGCAAGCCCCTGCGCGATCCGGCCCACCACGTCATCGAGATCTGCGCCGCCGCGACGAACTGCATGGCACGCGCCATCGCGCGCAGCGTGTACGAGGCGACGGCGCTCCCGTTTCCCGGGTCGCTGCCGGCCTGGCGGGACCGTTTTGGCGGCGATCAAGGGCGGGAACGATCGTGATCCTTCCAAGTTGACCTCGACCGCGGCAGGGTCCGTCCGCGTTGGGTTCTTAGGGTTCGACCCTGCCTCTGCCGGACTTTCGTCCAGGAGAGAGACCGATGGAATTCAAGAACCCCGCTCAACTCCGTCGCATTGCCGACGTCTCGACCGCAGCCCCCAAGACCATGACCCGCCGCGAGCGGCTCGACCGCTGGGCGGAGCTCCTGGCGCGAAACCCCGGGCGGGTGCTGAAGACGCTCGAGGAGATCGAGTTCAGGCCGTCGCGCGAGCGCGCGGCGATGCGCGCCGACAACTCGCCGCTCAGCGTCGCCTATGCCGATCCGGTGCTGCGCGAGGAGGGCCTGAGGAGCGACCGCCTCGGCGACGCGACCGCGTTCTTCAGCATCAGCGAGCACCAAGCCCATCGCGTCGTGTGCTCGTGCCTGAACGGCCGCACGATCGAAAGCGGACGCGCGGCGCAGAAGGTGCGCGCGATCGCGCGCGGCACGCACGAGATGCTCGCCGGGGCGGCGATCGCGGCGATGATCGGCGCGCCGCTGTTCCTCTACTTCTTCTGAGGATCGCACACAGACGAGCGAGGAGCCTAGAAGCGGTCCGCGCGGTAGGGCGTCGGATCGATGAAGGGCTTCTCGCCGGTCATCATCTCGGCGAGGAGCCGGCCGGTCACCGGCCCGAGCGTCAGCCCGTGATGGGCGTGGCCGAAGGCGAACCACAGCCCGCCGTGGCGCGGCGCCGGACCGATCACCGGCAGCATGTCGGGCGTGCACGGGCGCACCCCCATCCAGGGCTCCGGATCGAGCCGCTCGCCGAGCGGGAACAGCTGTCGCGCGACGGGCTCCGCCCGAGCGAGCTGGACCGGCGTCTTCGGCGCATCGCGGTCGGCAAACTCCGCGCCGGTGGTGAGGCGGATGCCGCGCGCCATCGGCGCCATGGCATAGCCGGTCTCGGCGTCGAGAACGGTGTGGTTCAGGACGGCATTGCCGGCCGGCCGGTAGTGCATGTGATAGCCGCGCTTGACGCCGAGCGGCAGGCGATAGCCGAGCGGCCCCGTGACCACGTCGGCCCAGGCGCCGAGCGCGACCACGGCTTCGCGCGCCTCGACCGCCCCTTTTTCGGTCGCGACCCGCCAGCCGTCGCCCGCGGGCTCCAGGCTCGCGGCATCGCCGCGGGCGACGCCGCCGCCGAGCTTCTCCAGCAGGCCGGCATAGGCGAGCGTCAGGGCATGCGGGTCCTTGACCCCGACCGGCTCCGGGAAGTGCAGCGCCCCGACGAGCGTCGGGTCGAGATGCGGCTCCTTCTCGGCGAGGGCGCGCGGGTCGAGCACCGCGTATTCGATGCCGAACTCGCGGGCCCATTTCTCGGCATCGCTGACGCGCTCGTCCATCGCGGCGGGGGTGCGGAAGAGCTTGATCCAGCCGCCCGCACGCAGCAGCCCGGTCGCGTCCGCCTCGCCGGCGAGCGCGAGATGCTCGGGCACGCAACGCTCGATCAACGGCGCGTATTTCCGCGCGATCTCGGCATGGCGCTCGGTGCCCGAATGCCACCAGTAGCGGGCGAGGAACGGCGCGAGCTTCGGCAGCGATCCCCAGTGATAGTGCGAATCGATCGAGCGGTTCAGCCCGTGCCGGAAGATCTCGGACCAGCGGCGCGGGAAGCCGTAGGGGTAGACCGCCTCGCGCTGGATGAGCCCGGTGTTGCCGAACGAGGTCCCCTCCCCCGGCGCCTGACGGTCGACGAGGAGCACGGCGCGCCCGCGCTTCTGCAGATGCACCGCGACCGACACGCCGACGATCCCGGCGCCGAGCACCACCACATCCGTGCGCATCCCGCGAATGCCCCCCTTTTTCGTTCGCGACGGTCCTTAGTGCAGTTCGTCGCCAGCGCGAACCCCTCTCCCGAACGGGACCCGAACGGGAGAGGGGCAGGGGTGAGCGACTGTGTTGTTGGTCAAGCGTTTTGCCATGGTCTGTTGTCGCGGATGATGGCGTTGAGGATGGTGAGGAGTTTTCGGGCTGTTGCGATGAGGGCGACCATCTTGGACTTTCCGG
>Ga0126304_10000700_pt1 | contig 14510 bp, 15 predicted proteins | sample Plot25_FD_92538 | JGI IMG/M metagenome (GOLD analysis project Ga0126304, IMG submission 92538) | Serpentine soil microbial communities from UC McLaughlin Reserve, CA, USA - Plot25 | ecosystem: Environmental > Terrestrial > Soil > Grasslands | place: USA: UC McLaughlin Reserve, Lake County... | reverse complement strand
TGACCGAGCCAGCTCCCGCCGATCGAGACGCTACCCTCGTCGTCAGGGCCACGGTGGGCGATCCGCCGCAGCATACGATCAGCGGCGCTAAGGTCGATGGTGCCGTACTGAGCAGCTATCCCGCACATTGATAATCCCCCCGATGTTGTGGGACAGGACCAAAGTTTAGCCTATAGGCATGCCAGAAGGCACCTTCGGTAGATTCCACACTCAACGGCTGTTGGAAGTGTTGGCGTTCTTAACCAGGCACCGGGTCGTTCCGGGTGTTCGAGAGCAGGGGCAACGCTGTCGATTGAGCTGGGGGTGGAAAACCGTCAGCGTATCCGAGCCCGTGCCCTCTAAACCCCGCTGAAGGCGCCGAAGCCGCCGTCCACCGGCACAACGACCCCGTTGACGAAGCCCGCGGCCGGGGAGCACAGCCAGACTATCGTTCCGACGAGCTCCTCCGGCTCTCCGAAACGCCCCGCTGGTGTGTGCTGGACGATGGCGCGCCCCCGCTCGGTGAGGCTCCCGTCTTCTTCGGTCAGCATTGCGCGGTTCTGCTCCCCGATAAAGAAGCCAGGGGCGATAGCGTTGACCCGCATGGCGTCCCCGTAGCGCTGGGCGAGGTCCACGGCGAGCCAGCGGGTAAGGTTCTCCACCGCCGCCTTGGCCGCGGAGTAGCCGGCCACCCGGGTGATCGCCCTCGCGGCGGCCATGGAAGAGACGTTGATGATGCAACCCGCTGCCCCCCGGGCCATCGCCTCGCCGAAGACCTGGATGGGAAGTAGCGTGCCCACCAGGTTGAGGTCGAAGACCTCCCCGAAGGCTTCTCGCGACAGGTCGAAGATAGTCGCGTCGCCGCTCAGGGTCGCGCTGGGGACGTTCCCGCCGGCGGCGTTGACCAAGATATCCACGCTCCCCCAACGGCCCAATACGGTGTCCCGGGCATCCCGCAGCTGCCCCTCGTCCAAGACGTTGGCCGGCAGGGCCACTGCCTCGCCGCCCACACCAGAGATCTCCCGCACCACCTCCTTGGCCCTCTCCTCGCGGCGGCCGAGCACGCCGACCCGGGCGCCTGCGCGGGCGAGCCCCGTTGCCATCTCGCCGCCGAGGACTCCGGTCGCGCCGGTCACGACGGCGACGCGTCCCTCGAGGGAGAAGAGATCTTCCAGTGCGCCGTTCACGACCCTACCTCCCCCTCACGCTCTCTCGACCGGATCCTGCTCGAGCCCGTAGGCTTTCCTGGCGAGACCGTGGGCGAACTGGCGCGCCATGTCGCGGGCGTCTTCCTCGTCCACCACACCGGTGACGACCGCGCCCGCGAGCCAGTCGCAGCTGACCCTGCGCCATACGTCGTGGCGCGCCGGGATGGAGGCGAAGGCCCGCGTATCGTCGTTGAAGCCCGCGGTGTTGTACAGACCCGCCGTCTCCATCACCGAGTCCAGGTAGCGCCGCATGCCAAGGGGACTGTCGAAGAACCACCACGGTGCTCCGAGGAGCAGGGCCGGGTAGTGTCCTGCCATGGGCGCGAGCTCCCGGGTGTAGGCGCTCTCGTCAAGGGCGAAGGCGACAAGGCGGAAGCGCGGGTCGTTGCCAAACTCGTTCAAGAGGGCACTCAGCCCACGCGTCCAGTCGGCGGCTACTGGTATGTCCGTGCCCGCGTCCAGGCCGAAACGTCGGTACACCGTTTCGTTGTGGTTGCGCAGGCTGCCGGCGTGCAACTGCATGACCAGCCCGTCCTCGGCGCTCATGCGAGCCATCTCCACGAGCATGTGGGCAGTGAACCGCGCGGCGTCCTCCCCGTTCGCCCTTCCGCCGAGCGCCCGGTCGAAGATTTCTTGCGCCTCTCTCTCTGGCAGGCGCTGCGTGTGAGGAGCAGTGGCGCTGTGGTCGGTTGCGACCGCCCCCATCTCCTTGAAGAAGGAGCGCCTCACCTCTATGGCGTCCACGAACGAGCGGTAATCCACGACGTCTATCCCGGATGCCTCCGAGAGCTTCTCCACGTTCTCCAGCCAGGCGGGGGTTGAAAGGTCCGTCACCGCGTCTGGTCTGAAGGTGGGGCGCACCCTGTCTCCCCAGCCCTCGTACCGAAGCGACGCGTGGTGCTCGAGGGTGTCGGTAGCTGCGTCCGTGGTGCAGAGTACCTCGACCTCGAAGCGCTCGAAGAGCGCCCTCGGAGAGTACTCGGGGCTCGCGAGTCGCTCCTCCAGGTGGTCGTACAACCTCTGCGCGGTCTCCCTGTTTGGCTTCTCGGTTACGCCAAACACGTTGACCAACTCGTCGGAGAGCCAGAGACCGGTCGGGGTACCGCGGAAGAGGTGGAAGTTCTCGCAGAAACGCTGCCAGATCTTGCGGTGGTCGGTCTCCACCGGCGTGCCGTCGAGGGTCGGAACACCGAGGTCCTCCATCGGTATTCCTTGGCTGTAGAGCATCCTGTAGACGTAGTGGTCGGGGATGATGAAGAGCTCGGCCGGCGTGCCCAAAGTGGCGCCCGGGTCGGCTAGGAGCGACGGGTCGACGTGGCCGTGAGGGCACACCAGTGGTAGATCCCTGACCGACTCGTAGAGCTCGCGGACGACCGGGCGCCAGGAGGGGTCAAAGAGCCTATCCGGCCTCAGATCTCGACCCTTCATCTCTCTTCCGCCTGCGTGGTAGGTGACCGAGGCGTTACGTCCACTGCGGGGTCGAGGGGGAAGGTAACATGCTTCCCGCTGGCCGCGGCCCCGTAGATCCCAAGTATGATCTCGACCGCCTTGCGGGCCTCATCGCCTGGGACGGGCGGCTCACGGCCCTCGCGCAGTGCAGCCAAGATCTCCTCCAGTTGCCGCCTGTGTGCGACACCGAGGGGTTCGTCTTCACTACGCCCGGGGAGGGACTTGAGCTCGCGCGCGGAGAGCACGTTCTCTTCGCGAACGGGCTGCCAGACCGTCAACCGCGGCCCTTCCAGCGTGGCGCTGCCTTCGGTGCCCTTTATCTCGATCCTGAGGGGCCAATCTCTGTGTGCGGAGGTCGTACCCTGAATGACGCCCAGCGCTCCGCTCGCAAAGCGCAGGGCGGCGCTGGCAGTGTCCTCGGCCTCTATATCGTGCGCGAGGGTGTCGGCATAGGCGCAGACACTCTCTAAGGGCCCGAGTATCCACTGGAGAAGGTCTATGGCGTGGATGGACTGGTTCATAAGGGCGCCGCCACCGTCGAGAGTCCAGGTGCCGCGCCAGCCGTCACTCTCCTCGTAGTACGCCTGCGTACGGTGCCAGTGGACGAAGGCGTTCCCCAGCACGGGACGGCCGAACAGCCCGGCCTCAACGGCGCGCTTCAGGCGCAAGGCATCGCGGTTGGAGCGGTACTGGAGGATCACCGACAGGGTGACTCCCGCATTGCGGCAGGCACGGATCATGCGGTCGGCGTCCGCGAGGGTCGTAGCCATCGGCTTCTCTGCGATCACGTGCTTGCGGGCGTGGGCCGCCGCCACAGCCTCCGCCGCGTGCAGCCCGGAGGGGGTGCACAGTATCACCGCGTCCACGTCTGGCCTCGCGAGCAGCTCCCCGAGCTCGGCGTGCCACTCGGCCCCGTGCGCATCGGCGAGCTCCCGGCCCGTAGCCTCGCGCGTCGAGGTGACCGCGACCAACCTTGCGCCCTCGATCTTGCCGAGCGCCTCCGCGTGGACGGCGGCGATGGTCCCCGCCCCGGTGATGCCGACGCCGAATGTCTCTATACGATCTCCTCGCACAGTCAAGATTCAAGTTCCACGCCGGCCTGCCCGCACAACTCTCGGAGGGCGGCGACCGACTCCCGCGTCGCCTCTTCTAGCCCGTCGTCCGCGACCTCGTAGTGCGTCTCTAGAGAGAGTACGCCCGCATACTCGTCCTCGGCCAGCGCGTGGAGTTGGCCGGGGTAGTCTATTACCCCCGTGCCCACCCTCACCCAGTTGCCCTCTTCGTCCACGTCCTTGAGGTGAACGTGGGCGATGCGGCCCCGGATGTGACCGTAGCCGTCGGGGAATGGTCTCGACTCCAGCATGGCCTCGTTGCCAGGGTCCCAGATGACTCCGAAGGACGGGGAAGAAATTTGCCCCAGCGCCCACCCCGCCTCGGCTCCGGTACCAACGTTGCAGGTGTGCTCGTTCTCAAGCCCCAGCATGAGCCCGGCCGATTCGGTGCGCCGGGCTGCCTCGGAGAGAACATCGGCCACCTCTTCCCTCACCTCTTCCGGTTTCTCGACCCGCCAGAAGGAGAAAGCACGCACTACCGGAGCACCAAGAAGCCGCGCGACCCTAAGCGAGCGTTCCAGGATTCCCCATTGTTCTTCCCTCGACGCCGGAGTCGCGAAATGCATCGCACCTCGCGGAGCTCCGCCCTCGTAGAGATGGCTCTTCAGAAAAGGCGAGGAGATAGCGCAGACGTCGAAGTCCCCGTCCGCCAGGATGGCTTTGATCCGCTGCAGGCTGCTCTGATCGTGGGAGACAATGTTCGCGCCTCCGACCGCGCGCAGTTCCACCGCCCTGATCCCCAGGTCTGCGCAGACTCCGAGGGCATGCTCCAAGTCTAGGGAGATTTCGTCGGTGATTACGCTCAGACGCACCGGTTCGCTCCTCCGACCCTGTGGTCGCCCTTGCGTACGGCTCGTCGCTCACCGCGCCGCTCACCAAGTGAGCCGACCAACATGGTTCTTCTCAATGCCTTACTGCCATGAGAGTAGTGGTGGCAGTCTAGGGCGAGCGATCAGCACACGCCACATCTATTCGAGATTGGAGTCGTTTGCAGGCGAGCTGGTTCCCTACCATCCGACAGACCCCTTATACAGTGGATCATGCCCCGGCTCCCAGCGCACGTTCCGGGTGTCATCAGGTAGCTGCGCATGGAACCTTAACCTCCCGAGGTACGGAGGTTTGTAGTTTCTGCTCGACATAACCTCCTCATAAAAGTACCGTGCAAGATGCTCCAGCTGCTCTTCGCTCAGGGCAGCTCCATCGTCTCTCACCGAACCTTCCCTTCTACTGGATCCCGCGGTTCGCCGGCTTCGTCCATGCCCCCAGCGTATTCCCGAAGACGGTCTGCGGAGTCCAGCGCAATCATCCTAGTTGGTAGCTCCGAATACCCTCCGCCACCACGAGCGCCGCTCTGAGACTCCTCGGGCGCCTCCGCTGACCGAGCCGGTGTCCTCCCTCTCCAGGTCCTTCGCCGCCGTTTCCGGGACTCTTGACGGCACTGTGAAGGTCTTCAGTCGCCAGAGCAGCTTGTCACGCTCCCGCTCGACCTCCTCCCGGCGCAAACGTTCGCGTTCTAGGCGCTCTGCCAGCAAGGCCCGATCGACCTCGAGAGAGATGCTGGCCTTCTCCTCCGACTCCAGGCGCCCCTCCAAGCGCCCGAGCTCGCGTTGCAGAGCCTCGGCCCGCTCTTGCACCTCGCGGATGCTCACGGGGTCGTATCCGGCCGCCTCCAAGAACTGCTCGCGGCGGAGCCGCTCCAGGCGCTCGACCACGGCGCGGGCAGGTATCGACCAGTGCCCTGCCCCATCGCGTTCCCCTTCGAGTTCGCCGGCTTGCAGGAGTTGGCGCACGCGGGTGGGCGTCACACGCAGGACGCGCGCGGCTTGCGCGGGGCTATAGTAGTCGTCGCCGTTGTGCCGTCCCTCAGCCACCAGGATCGCTCCCCGGATCGCCGCGCCCGGAAGCTCCGATGTTACGCACGCCCTAATGGTGTCTCTTGGGTACCTTCGGCGCTCTTCTGGACGGACGCGTCCGCCTTGGCGCCGCCAGTGACTTCCGAGCGCTCCGGAGAAGCGCGCGCCGACCGTGCAGGCGAATTAGGATCGTTCTTGGGTAACGCAGGAGGCCGCTCCTCGTGCCTTACGAGCCACTCCGCCAGTTCGACGCCATCCACGAGCCGCACCCCGGTGGTCTCGGCCAACTTGACCGCCTTTCGAGTGAACTCGCTGGTGGTGATCAGCCACGCTTCGTCCGTGGCGTAGTGTATCCTCCCGGTGAACAGCGCGTAGACGGAGCGGTCGCCCACTGGCGCCTTCCAACGCTTGAGCTGCACCGCCACCTTACGGCCCGTCATCTCGAGTAGGAGGTCGACGTCGTGGAGGCCCGACTGTGGGGCGGACCGTACGATGTATCCGAACTCGCGGAGCAGCCTACTCACCTCGGCCTCGAACTCTGCGACGTCCATGCCCTCGAACCTCGCAGCGATGCCGGGTGATCTCCTCCGGAGCACCGCTCCCCGAGCCCGCACGCTCCGGGGCTTCGGAATCGCCGCAAGCCTAAACCGGACTTCGCCGGTCGCCGACCGCTGAAACTTCAGGAAGAACATGAGTAGCAGCACCGCACCCACCGCGACGAAGGCTGGCAGGTGCGGCCAACTCAGCACGCTCTGCACGGCCCTACTCCCCTCCTAGGCGCCTTCTCCACCAAGAACTGCGTTCTGAGGGCAACTGAGCCCCCTCCGCGGTAGCTACCGCCGTCCCTTCCGTGTCCGGTGGCTCGGTGGGCGGGGCCTCGAACCGTGGCACGCGGGTGGTTAGGGCCGCGTTGAGCCGCGTGAGCTGGGCAACGATCGTGTCCACCCGCCTCCTGGCCTCTCGCTCTTCCTCAAGCTGATGTCGAAGGATGCGGATCGTCTCATCTTTGGCCTCCATGACTTCCCGAGCGGCGTCAGTTGGTTCGTCCCTGGACCGGTCTCCGTACTGTCCTTGAGACTCGCCCCCCTTTCCATCCCGAGCCACGTCTATGCCGTCCACGTACACGTAGAGCCGTCCGTCCGGGCCCTTCTCGGAGCGCATCTTCCCCCTGCGGACGCGCTTCCGCACGGATTCTTCCTTGATGCCGAGGCTGCGCGCGGCCTTCTCGACCGTCATCTTGGCCACTACTCCCATCCCGTTTTACCTTGAGGCGTCCACGTACCGTCCTCCCACGGTCCGGCGGCACATCCGCCCTTGCGTCGGATATATCCTACCCGCCCGTCCGAGGCCTCGCCTCGAGCCCCTATATGTGGCCCGTGCATGCTCAGAACGCGCTAAATGTAGCACACGACGAGACTGGACCTGTAGTTGAGGTACAGGTCAAAAACGGTTGATCTTGCGCACCTGAAGCGAACGTGTAAGGTGAATGCGGACGAGCTAGGAGGGATCCTCCGTGAAAGAGGAGGGTGAGGTTCTCACAGGGATGTATTAGCTCGCCCATATCCATAGTGCTTCGCCGCCGTGGACGCAGAGACCCGAAGGAGGCCGAGAGGTTGAGACCCTTACCCGCACTACTCGCGCTCGGAGCTGTCGGCAGCTTCGCTGCGGCGCTCGTCCCCGGTTCCAACGGCGCGAGGTGCGTGCGGCGAGCCGTCGCACTTGGGGCCGTGGCGTTCTACGCCTGGATGGTCGTGTAGCCCCGGGGTTCCCCCGGAGAGCCCTTGCGCCTGGCGGCCGACTACCTCCACCCTTTTGAAAGCGTGAGCGGTATCCGCTCGCGCTGCCGAATCCGCGTCTACCTTCCCGAACAGGAGCATGACGCGCCGGTAGTGGTCTGCTCGGAGCTGCCGGAGAACCCGGGCATCCCCGTGACCGGGGCGGCAGAGCACATCGCCGCGGAGGTCATCATGACCCATTGGCTCGTAGATCCGGTGTGGATCGAGTACCACCCCGAGGAGACCACCGCGGCCGGAGTAGAGTCCTTCGAGCTGGTCGTCTTCTCCGACCACAAGATCAGGGAGGCGGTGCGCAGCGCCGAATCTAGGATCGAGATCGGCGAGCCGTCTTGGAAGACCCTAGACCGTCGATGCGTGGAGATTATCGTGGGTCAGCCTCTCGACTAGAGACTCAAGCTTGAACAACGGGCCAAAGGGGCGGAGAGAACCTCTCTTGTGTGGGTCGAGCGTATTAGAGAGACCCACAGGAAGACCGGTTGCCAAGGGTATGGGCAGCCTCTCCGAAGGAACAGCCCTGCCAGCGGACCGCCCCAGGCGGCAGGATAGGGTACGTATGCATCGGGGGTGCCTCGGGCCGGTGCAAGAGCACATCAGTTGCGTTCCCCCTTCGGGAGATCTTGCCAGCAGCGAGAGGGGAACCTAGCCTGCTCGGCCGTGGACGTCTGAATCCTAGAGAAATCCAAGAGGATTTAGGCCCCCGGTCGAGGGTTTGTAACGTCACCGCGTGAGGGTAAAGTCCAACTCTCAAGTACGTGCGTGGCTTCATAGGGTGGGGTAAGCGGTAGGGATTCGTATGGGCAGCGAGAATAGCCGCACGCAAGGACGCCTGCGCGCCCGGCCGGGAAAGGTGACGGGGGCAGCGCCCGTCGGTCTGCAACCACTTATGCTCGGTGCCTCGCGCGACAGTTATCTGTACGTGCCTCTGGGCTACCGAACTCAGCGTTCGGCTCCGTTGGTCCTCCTGCTGCACGGCGCGGGAGGGCACGCAAGACAAGGCCTGGAGGTGCTCCGTGACCTGGCAGACACGACCGGGCTGCTATTGCTCGCCCCGGCTTCGCGCGAGCGCACGTGGGACCTCCTCGTAGGTCGCCGGTACGGCCCCGACCTGGCCTTGATCGACCGGGCCCTCGAGCAGACGTTTTCCCGCTACGCCATCGATCCGGCGCGTCTGGCCATCGGTGGTTTCTCGGACGGTGCCTCCTACGCGCTCTCTTTGGGGATCACCAATGGGGACCTGTTCACACACGTGCTCGCCTTCTCGCCAGGGTTCATGGTCCCAGCCGGGCAGACCGGCTCCCCGCGCATCTTCGTCTCCCACGGAACGCGCGACCGGGTGCTACCGATCGACCGCTGCAGCCACAGGATCGTCCCTAGCCTCAAACATGATGGGTACGACGTACACTATCGGGAGTTCGACGGAGGCCACACGATCCTACCAGAGATAGCCTTGGAGGCGGTCGGCTGGTTTACGCAGGAGAAACTAACCTAGGAAATCGTCTGCCTTCGTCAGGAATGTGCGACCTTAAGGGCGGCAGTCCAGAGGAGCAGAGAAGGTTTTCTTGGAGGAAGAGCGGGCGCTGTGCGCTCACTCGAACCTCTTGAGAAGAGGCTGTATGGCATCTAACCTTCGGCTTCCGTACTCTCCTCGGCGCACAGCACGATCCGCAAGAGGCCCAGGACCCCGAGGCGCAGGTCTGCGAGGTTGGCGGTTCCTATCCCACGGTTCATTCGATCGACGTGGGGCCAAATTTTCTGGCGCACGTCCTCGCTGAAGTAGAGTTCGGCGAACCTGAGTAAGCTGGCGGTGTGATCGTGGTCGCCGTCTTCGGGTGCTTCCCAACCGCCGGCAGCATCCAAAACCACTAGCGCGGCGTCTAGCAGGCGGTTGGCCCGGTCATGATCCCAACGTTCCTCGCTCATATGTCCCCTGTCCTTCTGAAGGCTCGCGACAAACAGGTTCGCACCCGCAGCCCGTATGATGGCTAGGCCACGTTACGTCTTTTCCGTAAAAACCCGTAACCGGCGTAACCGTAAGCCCGTTGCGCCAGAGAACGACGCGTAATGACTGATGCCCTACAATCCGACAGACCCCTTATACAGTGGATCACGCCCAGGCTCCCAGCGCACGTTCCGGGTGTCATCAGGTAGCTGCGCATGGAACCTTAACCTCCCGAGGTACGGAGGCTTGTAGTTTCTGCTCGACATAACCTCCTCGTCGAAGTATCGCGCGAGCCGCTCCAACTGCTCCTCGTTCAGCGCTCCTCCACCGTCGCCCTTCCTGTTCCCCTCCCTCTCAACCTCTCGGCCCGCCGGCCACGTACAGGACATGCCCGCTCACGAACGCGGCCTCTTCCGAGGCGAGGTACAAAATCGCGGCGGCCACGTCCTCCGGCCAGCCGCCGCGGCCCACCGGTATCTCCTTCACCATCTCCTCTACGAACTCCTCGAAGTCCAGTCCAAGGCGGGCGGCGGTCTCCCGGGTCATCTCCGTCTCGACAAAGCCAGGGGCGACCACGTTCGCTGTGATCCCGTAGCGGCCGAGCTCGATCGCGAGCGTCTTCGTGAGGCCGACCACGCCCGCCTTGGCGGCCGAGTAGTTGGCCTGCCCGCGGTTACCCAAAGCACTGGTGGAAGCGACGTTGACAATGCGTCCGTACCCCCGCTCGACCATGCACCTCTGCGCCGCCCGGCTGCAGAAGAATGTCCCCGTGAGGTTGACGTTAAGCACCGTCCTCCAGTCCTCGTCGGTCATCTTGTGGGAGAGGTTGTCCCTGGTTACCCCCGCGTTGTTGACGAGGATGTCGAGTCGACCGTAGCGCTCGACCGTCTTCCCTACGGCGTCCTCGACGTCGGTGCGGCTGGTCACGTCCATGCGGGTCGCGAAGGCGTCCATGCCGCCGTCCACCAGGGAGGCGGCAGCCTCGGCGGGGCCGTCCGGCTCCACGTCGGCTATGCACACGCGCGCGCCCTCCCGGGCAAAGCGCGTCGCCGTGGCCCGCCCGATACCGCGCCCCGCCCCCGTCACCAGCGCTACCCTGCCTTCGAGTCTTCCCACTTGGCTCCTCTCTAACGCTCTTGCGGGTACTCATAGAAACCCGCGCCGGTCTTGCGGCCGAGTCTACCGGCCCGAACCATAGTTTTCAGTACGTGCGGCGGGGCGTAGTAGGGTCAGCTCTTCCGCGTTCACCGCCTAGCGGACGCGGTCGTAGGCGCTCCGGGCGTCGCTCTCCGAGATGACTCCTTTTCGGGCGAAGCGGGCCAGGCCGTCCCGGACGTCGAGCTGGGCCTTCTCAAGGGCTGCGACCGAGCGGTCGCAGGCGATCACCCTGTAACCAACCTGGGATGTTAGACGGGTGATGCCGGCACCCATCGTGCCGGCGCCGAGAACGCCGACGGCGCGGGCGGCCTCCACTAGAGATCCCCCCTTTCAATGAGATGGTTTGCGTAGAGGATCAAGGTCCGCACCCGTCCGTCGAAATCGGCGAAGCGCTCGTCTGTGGTCTGGCCCTTTTCCCACCGGGCGTAGATCTGCTGCAGGATCGCGGCCAGCTTGAAGTAGCCGAAGACCATGTACCAGTGCATCTTGGAGAGATCCCGCCCGCTCGTCTGCGCGTAACGCTCCATGAACTCTTTGCGGGTCATAAAGCCGGGCGTGGAGGTCACCGTCGGCATTACCTCCTTGAGCTCCCGCGGGTCGCCGGGCTCGGTCCAGTAGGAGAGGGAGACGGCCAGGTCGAAGAGCGGGTCGCCTACCGTGGCCATCTCCCAGTCGAGGACGGCTCGCACCTCGGTGAGATCGTCGGGGTCGAGGACCAGGTTGTTGAGCTTGAAGTCGTTGTGGATGATGGTCGGCTCCGGGCTCTCGGGTATCTCTTCCGAGAGCCAGCGGGTGAGCGGCCCGACCCCCCCTATCTCGTCGGTCCTAGCCTTCTCGTAGCGCCCGATCCAACCCTCCACCTGCCGCTCCAGGAAGCCTTCGGGGCGTCCCAGGTCCCCGAGGTCCGCTTCGTAGGGGTCCACGGCGTGCAGCCCGACCAGGGTATCGGCGACCGTGCGGGAGATCCCGCGCCCCATCTCGCGGGTGGGCTCGACCCCCTCCGGAAACTCGTTGTCGACCACCACGCCCTCCCTACGCTCCATGACGTAGAAGGGCGCCCCCATAACGGACTCGTCCTCGCAGAAACAGTAGGGCCTGGGGGCGAGCGGGTACGGCTCGTGCAGCCTGGCCAGGACGCGGGACTCGCGGCCCATGTCGTGGGCTCTGGGAGGGATAGGGCCCAGGGGCGGGCGCCTGAGCACCCCCTCCCAGCCCCCGATCTTTAACAGATAGGTGAGGTTCGAGGCCCCGGAGGAGAACTGCCGGACCTCCAAGTCGCCCTCGGGCAGGTCCTCGACGTGCTCCCGGAGATACCCTTCGACGGCCTTGAGATCGAACCCTTCCCCCTCGCGCACGCGTATGGTATCCAAGGTGTGCCTCCCTCTGGTCGGCGGCTTGTCAGCATCTCACCTCGTCAGCACTTCGGCTTTCGACAGTTCGACCCTTGCCCGAGTCTCGCTCTGCGGAACGGCTCCCGACAGGAGCATCCTTGACCAACGGTCTGCCCACCCCTCGGAGTAACTACCCGTCACCTCCCTGCTAACCGGCTGAGCGGCTGAGCGGTTCTAAAAAGCTGGCCGCCCACGACCTCCGGGACGAGATCGCTCGCGCCCACCTCACCGATGAAGTCGAAGGCGTCTACCCGGTCGTGGTCGAAGAACCACCGCCCCGCCCGGCCCTCTCTCAGCGCCTCCCGCTCCCTTCCCCTGTACCGCTCCATGAAGTCCAGCGCCATCCACGCGCCGTCGTTCAGGCGCCATCCCCTTGTGTCCATGTGGGAGAGGACAGTGGCTGCCCCCAGAAAGTCCTCGACGGTGAAGCGTCCGGCGGAACCTGCGCAGACCAGGTACACCGAGTCGGCGTTCGAACCCTCCAGGTGGCGGGCGACCGCCGGGGCGTTGCGGAGGCAGCCGAGAAGGATCCTCTCTGCGGGCGCCGCGTCGGCTATAGCGCGGGTGCCGTTGGTGGTCACGAAGATGACGTCTTTGTCCGCGACGGTCTCGGGCGGGTACTCGCCGGGGAAGGGGCCGTGGTCATAGCCGTCTATCCTCTCAGCGCCCTGCTCGCCGCCGCGCAGAACATCCGAGGAGACGAGCTTCCCCCTGGTCTCCTCGGCCTCCTCCAGACTCGCGACGGGGAAGACGCGGCGGGCGCCGTTCTCAAGGATGGTCAGGAGGGTAGTCGTGGCCAGAAAGATGTCCAGTACGACGGCGGTCGCGCCAGCCAACCTCTCCGGCACGATCTCCTCCCGGATCATCAAGACCCGCAACCGTTTCACAGGCTTCTCGATAGGGGACGCTGTGCTCAAGGGCGGCCTCATCATACAGAATTTATTCTTGCCGGCAGCAACGGGAGGGCGCAGCTCGAAAGTCCCCAGGCTAGCACCTTTAGAAGGCCTGTAGGGACGGGCTTACCCCGTGCCGTCTAGCCTCCACCCCGTCGAGCTCCGCCACCCTCGGATATAGCGTCCACCGCTCGAACCCGAAGCCCTCGAAGAGCCTGAGGCTCGGCTCGTTGTGGGCGAAGATGCCCCCGGTCAGGGTCTTGAAGCCGAGCTCCGGGGCGCGCCGGATGGCTTCCTCTAGCAGCCGCCGCCCCACCCCCTTGCGCCGACGCCTCTCGGAGACGTAGACGCTGATCTTCGAGGTGGCGCGGTAGGCGGGCTTCTTGCGACACGGCTCGAAGCTGAACTAGCGGGCTATCTCCCCGTCCACCTCTGCCACCCAGAGGAGCCTGCTCTCCGGGTCGTGCTCGGAGAGCCAGGCGCGCCGGCTCTCGACGGAGATCGGCCCGGGATCTGCCGTCACCAAGCGGGTCGGAACCGTTGAGTTGTAGGTCTCTACGATGACCGGCAAGCCGTCCTCGAGTCGAGTCTAGATCTTCTGGGCGAGCTCGGCGAAGCGGTCGAGCGACTCGGGGTTGCTCAAAGAGTCGCGGCTGGCAGCCTCGTCTGGCGCGGTACCGGAGAGGATCTTCTTCACCGGCACCTCCAGCTTCTTGCCGTTGAGGGTCCTGGGGATGTCCGGGACGGCGAAGATCTCGTTGGGCACGTGCCGAGGCGAGGTCCTCTCGCGGATGGAGCCTTTGATCTTCTTTTTGAGTTCGTCGTCGAGCCCAGCGCTCCCCTTGAGGACGACGAAGAGGGGCATGAAGGCCTCGCCGCTCGGCTTGTGGATGTCCACGACGAGGCTGTCCTGGACCTCTTCGACGCTCTCGACGGCGGAGTAGATCTCGCTGGTCCCCATCCTGACGCCGCCGCGGTTTATGGTCGAGTCGGAGCGGCCGTAGATGACACACGAACCGCTGCCCTTCACCTTGATCCAATCTCCGTGCCGCCACACGCCAGGGTAGACGTCGAAGTAGCTCTCCCTGTAGCGCTCGCCCTCCGGGTCGTTCCAGAGATATATGGGCATCGAGGGCGCGGGCTCCGTGATGACCAGCTCCCCCACCTCGTCCACCACGGGCTCGCCCTCGTCGTTGAAGGCCTCCACCTTCATCCCGAGCGACCGGGCCTGCAGCTCCCCGGCGTGGACCGGCAGGAGCGGCACCCCTCCGACGAAGGCCGTGCACAGGTCGGTGCCGCCGCTGGTCGAGTAGAGCCAGAGGTCCTTCTTGACATGCCTGTAGACCCACTCGAAGCCCTCCGGCAGAAGCGGCGATCCCGTGGAGCCGACGCCTTTGAGGGAACCAAGGTCGAAGTCCCGGCCCGGCTCGATGTCGGCGTTCATGCAGGAGGTCAGGTAGCTCGCGCTGGTCCCGAAGTGGGTCATACCGGTCTCCCCGGCGAACTGCCACAAGGCGTTCATGTCGGGGTGGCCGGGGTTACCGTCGTAGAGGATCGCGGTAGCCCCCGCGAGCAGGCCGCTCACCAGGAGATTCCACATCATCCAGCCCGTCGTGGTGAACCAGAAAAAGCGGTCGCCGGGGCCGAGGTCTATGTGCAGATACACCTTCTTGAGGTGCTCCATGAGGATACCGCCCTGGCTGTGCACGATGGCCTTGGGGAGCCCCGTGGT
>Ga0126304_10000699_pt1 | contig 14520 bp, 14 predicted proteins | sample Plot25_FD_92538 | JGI IMG/M metagenome (GOLD analysis project Ga0126304, IMG submission 92538) | Serpentine soil microbial communities from UC McLaughlin Reserve, CA, USA - Plot25 | ecosystem: Environmental > Terrestrial > Soil > Grasslands | place: USA: UC McLaughlin Reserve, Lake County... | reverse complement strand
GATGTAAGGTGTAAAATCGTCCAGTTTGTAACGCGTGCCTACAAAATAGGCGGCACCTTTTTTAAAATGATCTGCTTCCACGCAATTCCACATCATCCATTTGGGAGCAGCCGCCGGACTTACGTTTTGCCAGTTTTTGCCTCCGTCCCTGCTAACGGAGATCACACCATCGTCGCTGCCCGTCCACAACAAATCTTTTTCAAAAGGAGATTCAGTAGCTGTAAAAATGGTTGAATAATATTCCACCGAAGTATTGTCTTTTGTAATAGGACCGCCACTGGACGCCTGTTTCGTTTTGTCGTTGGTTGTAAGGTCAGGAGAAATTTGTTCCCAGGTAGCACCCTCGTTTTCTGTTGCAAACAAAACATTGCCAGCAGTGTATAAACGTTTTGGGTTGTGAGGAGAAAAGAAGATGGGAAAGTTCCACTGAAAACGATATTTCAACACATCGGCACCCGCTCCCATCGGATTGTCTGGCCAGGGAGATACAGCACGGTTCTCTCCTGTTTTATGGTCCAGTCTCGATAAATATCCACCATAGTTACCTCCATAAACAATATCCGGATTTAGGGGATCAGCTACTACATAACCGCTTTCTGCGCCTGCTGTTGACTCCCAATCTCTTTCTGTAATAGCCGGCCCGGTTGTCCTACTTTTTATACGTACAGTAGTATTATCCTGTTGCGCTCCTAAAACCCGGTAAGGAAAAGAATTGTCAGTTGACACGCGGTAAAATTGCGCTGTTGGCTGATTAAGATAAGTGCTCCAGTTAGTACCACCATCAAAAGAAATTTGTGCACCTCCGTCATCGGCAACAATCATACGGTTTCCATCCTCGGGATCAATCCAGAGATCATGATGATCACCATGCGGTGTATTGACAGACTGGAAGGTTTTGCCACCATCGCGGCTGCGCATAAAACCAACGTTGGGTGCATATACCAGGTTTTCATTTTTGGGATCAACAAAAACCTTGGTGTAATACCAGGCACGCTGTCTGATATTGTTATCCTTGCTCGTAAGCGTCCAGGATTCTCCTGCATCATTTGAAACGAACATACCACCATCTTTGTTCTCGAGAAGCGCATAGACCTTTTCAGGATTGGATGCTGGTACTGCCACGCCTACTATACCCCAAACTCCTTTGGGCAATCCTTTCTTTGAAGAAATATTTTTCCATGTTTCTCCACCGTCTATACTTTTCCACAGTCCACTGCCTTCTCCGCCACTTTCCATACTGTAAGGTGTACGTAAGGCCCTCCATGTACCCGCATAAAACACTTCAGCATTACCAGGTTCCATTACCAGGTCAGATGCACCAGTTTGATTGTTGACATATAAAACCCTCTTCCAGTTTTTACCGCCATCTACTGTTTTGTATACGCCCCTTGTTTCATTTGGCCCAAATAAATGTCCCATAACAGCAGCCCATACAATGTCGGGGTTGCGTGGGTGAATGACTACCCGAATAATATGGCGCCCGTCTCTAAGGCCAATATTCTTCCATGTTCTTCCGGCATCTTCACTACGCCACATACCACCCAATCCTTCGCTCACATTACCACGCATGGTATTTTCACCTTCTCCCACATAAACGACGTTTTCATCACTCGGAGCCACAGCAACGGCACCAATAGTTCCACCAAAATATTTATCTGTAATATTTTTCCAGTTACTACCTCCATCGGTTGTTTTCCAAACTCCGCCACCGGTAGCCCCAAAATAAAACGTGTTCTTATTCTTATAGCTTCCTGCAACTGCCCCACTGCGGCCACCACGAAAAGGACCAACCAAACGATATTTGACCTTTGATAATAGAACAGAATCGGTATCAATTGATGCCGGAATAAATTTTTTCTTTTGTGCAAAAGCATTGAGTGAAATAAAGGCAGTGAGATAGAATAAAATTTTTCTCATTGTGTTTTAGGATTGATACGTAAAAGATACAAAGCTGGGTTGATTGAGAAAAAGAAATGCAGGGAACCATGCGTTTTCATCACTGATAGGCTTACCTGAGTTGTGACTAAATATTTTGATAGTTTTATTCCATGAAGCAATCCTTTACCATCAGTGGTAACCTGGTGGATCTTTACAAACAAGAAATATACGCTGCAGAAATAATAGTGGATGGCGAACGAATCAAAGATATTAAACAAGTAAGCCTGACCATAGATCCAACGCTCCATTTTATCCTTCCTGGGTTTATTGATGCTCATGTACATATTGAAAGTTCCATGTTGATCCCTTCTGAATTTGCCAGGTTATCAGTGGTGCATGGAACCGTAGCTACTGTAAGCGACCCACATGAGATAGCAAACGTTTGCGGAATGAAAGGAGTAGAATATATGATAGAAAACGGAAAAACCGTTCCTTTTAAATTCAACTTTGGAGCACCTAGCTGTGTACCTGCCACTACATTTGAAACGGCCGGCGCTGTTATTGATGTCAGGAACATAGATGAACTGCTGAGTAGGGACGAGATTCTTTACCTGAGTGAAATGATGAATTTTCCAGGCGTATTAAGTAGCGATATTGACGTCCTGCAAAAAATAGCAGCTGCTAAAAAACACAATAAACCAATAGACGGCCATGCACCCGGGTTGAGAGGCGAAGCAGCCAGAAAATATATTGATGCTGGCATTTCTACCGATCATGAATGTTTCACAAAGGAAGAAGCATTGGACAAGTTGAATAACGGAATGAAAATCTTAATCCGCGAAGGAAGTGCTGCCAAGAACTTTGAAGCCTTAATCGACTTATTGCATGATTACCCGGATATGATCATGTTCTGTAGCGATGACAAGCATCCGGATAGTCTCATAGAAGGACACATCAATCAATTATGTGCAAGAGCAATAGCTAAGGGAATTGATGTTTTCAAGGTTCTTAAAGCTGCTTGTATTAACCCGGTTAATCACTATAAGCTTAAAGTAGGTTTATTAAGAAAAAACGACTTTGCTGATTTTGTGGCCGTAAAAGATCTAGAAAAATTTGAGGTGTTAAAAACTTACATAAATGGACAATTGGTGGCGGAGAATGGAAAGACATTAATTGAAAAGAGCGAACCTTCAGGCTTAGGCCACATAAATAATTTTAATTGCAGCAAAAAAATAGCCCACGACTTTGTTGCTGGAGGAATGACAGCAGATGAAGCTGGCTATTCTGATTGGCTCCATGCAAATGGGCCACATGGCCTTAGAATACCTGTAATTGAAGCGCTGGACGGACAATTAATAACCAATAAAATTTATTTTGAATTAAAGGAGCTTGGTCAAGTATCGACTGCTAACGTTGAAGATGATATTCTTAAAATAGTTGTTGTTAACCGGTATAACGAGGCCCCTGTTGCCAAATCTTTTATTAAAAACTTTGGTTTAAAAAAAGGCGCTATTGCTTCATCGGTCGCACATGACTCTCATAACATTGTTGCCGTAGGTGTTGATGATGAAAGCATTTGTAGAGCAGTTAATATAATTATTGAAACCAAGGGCGGTGTAAGTTGTGTTGGTGACATGGAAGAAATTTTATTGCCCCTGCCAGTTGCGGGTTTAATGAGTGCAGATGATGGTTACCTGGTAGCTGAAAAATATTCAGCAATTGATAAGGCAGCTAAAAAATTAGGTTCTACTCTTTCAGCACCTTTTATGACCCTGTCGTTTATGGCTTTGCTGGTAATCCCCCATTTAAAACTAAGCGATAAGGGATTATTTGATGGCGACAGCTTTAGCTTACTTTAAAAGGTGTCTCTTAAACCTGTTCTTCCTGGTAAATTGAAATAAGATGATACTCCTCCTTACTAAATACAATCCACTTAAAACCAGGAGAAAATAAAATGAACTGATAGCGCCTAAGTAAACTAGAAAAATGAGTACGAAAACGATAGCAGCATAAAAAATTAAAATCTGCCGGTTGTCCCGTATATATATTTTATCAATTTCTGTTACAAGGGCAATGGCTTTTTCTTTAGAAAATTTTGACTCGGTAGTTAGGTAAGTAATAGCACTTTCTATTCCGCTATCCCGGTAAAGAAGTACTACTCTTTCCGCCAGCTTTTTATCATATCCTTTTTTTCCCAGCTCATGGGTTGTATCTAAAACACGATCAAACATATTACCTGTAATTTAGTTAAGCCTCCTGTCCTATCCATATGGCCCCACCAATGCTGTCTCTCTGAGCTCCTGTTACAGAAGAAAGAACATTATATTCCTGCCGCCACCTTAATACTCCTATCAAAGCCATCACCAATGCTTCTTTATATTTTACAAGGTTTTCCTCTGGTACAACCACTTCAATGCCCAATGATGATAATTCCTCAGACAATCTTTCGATCAAAAATGTATTAAGGGCGCCACCACCAGTTACCAGCAACTTTCCATTCTCGTGACGATTTTCCATTGACCATTCGGCACTGGCAACTGACCGAGTTATCTGTTCAATAATATGCTCAACATACGTTCTCAATTCATCCTGATGAGATAAACCAAAAGACTTAATCAAAGGAAAAACTTCATCGGTACCAAAATTATTGGCGAGCGATTTGGGGTAAGGCAAGTTATAATACTCCAGCTCATTTAATTTTTGTAATAAATCCTTCTGAACACTGCCTGTGGCAGCCATTCGGCCACCTTCATCATATTCTTTATTGACACCGTTACAAATAAGATCAAGCACCCGGTTAGCAGGACAAACATCAAAAGCAATGTATCCATCCGGCCGGTTAAAGGAGATATTAGCAATGCCACCGAGGTTCAAAAACAAGTCAAAGCTGCTCAAGAGCAATTTTTCTCCTATAGGAACAATTGGCGCACCCTGTCCTCCGAAAGCAAGGTCCAATGCTCTCAGATCACTAACCACGGGCAAACCTGTTTCTGCAGCTATTGAGGCACCATCTCCTAACTGCGCTGTCATTTTTCTTGAGGGAACATGAAAAGTTGTGTGACCATGAGATGCGATTAATCCTACCTTGTAATGCAGATTATTCTTTTCAATAAACCTGGCTACCTCGCCCCCTAAATAATGGCCATATTCTATATGTAACAATTGATAATCCAATGCTGAAAGTGAAGTAGCCGATTGCAATTTTTTCTTCCATTGAGCATCATATTCAAAGCAATCAGAAGCTATGATTTCATAACTCCATTTACCCGCATTTTCCTGTAATTCTGCAAAAACAATATCCAGCCCGTCCAGCGAACTCCCGCTCATTAAACCAATAGTTCTGTAAACCATAATATATTATTTCCGATTATTAAATTGGGATTTCTAATTTTGGCGAAGGTAGAAATTCAAGGTAATGGTTATAAATCTAAGCAAAGAACATTCATTGGTAAGTAACTGGGTGGCTGAACTCCGGGACGTAGAAATTCAGAAAGACCGGATGCGATTTCGCCGAAACCTTGAACGTATAGGGGAAGTAGCAGCTTTTGAAATCAGCAAGCGATTACCTTACGTAGAAAAAGAAATTCAAACTCCATTGGGTATAGCGGTTTGTGAAGTACTGGAAGAACAACCCGTCCTTACTACCATATTAAGGGCAGGGCTGGCACTACATGATGGTCTGCTTAGTTATTTCGACAAAGGTGATAACGCCTTTGTATCGGCATATCGCAAACATGCGGCAGACGGTTCTTTTGAAATTGCTCTTGAATACTTGTCCTGTCCCGAGATTGATGATCGTACGCTAATTATTTCTGATCCTATGCTTGCAACCGGGGCTTCTTTAGTTAAAACCATCCAATATTTAAAAGAAGAAGGGCTTCCCAAAGCCATCCATATTGTTACCGCTATTGCCTGCACCGTTGGTATTGAATTTCTGCGCCGTGAAGTTCCGGAAGCCATTATCTGGTGCGGGGCCATTGACGACGAACTTACAGCCAAGGGATATATTGTTCCCGGTCTTGGAGATGCCGGCGACCTTGCTTATGGAACTAAAATCCAGTCCTAGTAATGATCTTAATATTTTAAGACTTGAAATTGAAGTGCTAAGGTGGTACTTATAACTATTGTCAATTGCAATTGGACTCTTCAACTAAATAACTATAATTTTCTTTGCAAAAATGCGCATTCTTCGTAATTTCCACATCTAACCAAGTGTGGATGAGAAAACTATTCTTCTTTTTTTTTCTTCTGAGTACCGTACTTTCTCTGAAGGCGCAAGACCCCAATTTTTCGCAATTCTTTGCTTCGCCACTTACGTTAAATCCGGCGTTAACGGGCAAATTTGATGGTGCATTCAGGGTGGCAGGCAACTATCGCAATCAATGGCCAACTATCAATAATGCGTTTACAACAGCTACTGTGTCGCTAGATGCAAGTATTTTAAGAAGCTCTATTCCGGAATATGATCAATTTGGTTTTGGTATTATGGCTTTTAGTGATAAAAGCGGCAACGGAGTTTTACAAAATAACTTTCTTGCCGTGTCAACTGCTTATCATAAAGCTTTGGATGAAAGTGGTTTTCACCAGATAGGCCTTGGTTTCCAGGGAACTTATGTAAATAAACGCCTGGATATTGCCAGCCTTAAGTTTGAAAGTATGTTAAGGGCAGATGGTTTCACCGGCTTACTTGATGAATCTTTCTCCTCAAACCAGATCAAGCTTTCTTATTTTGACATGAACCTTGGCCTTTTGTATAATGGAACAAATGGTTCCAGCAATTATTATTTCGGTGCTTCTATGTACCACGTTAACCGGCCAAAGGAAACATTTAAAGAAGGGAATTATTTATTAGAACCCAGGGTAACTTTCCAGGCAGGTGCAATGGTGCCTCTAGGTGAATTCAATGCCTTTCACTTTAGTGCAAATCATAGCCGCCAGGCAAATGCTACTAATACCGTAATTGGCGGAGCTTATATGATCAATGTAACCCAGGATCCTTCAAGTCCTACTAATTTATACCTCGGAAGCTGGTTTCGCTTTGGAGATGCTATTATCCCTTATGTGGGATTAGAGTTTGGTGAATTTCAGATAGGCGCTAGTTACGACGTCAACACTTCTAGTTTGAAGCCCGCATCCAATATGCGCGGCGGTGCTGAAATTTCCCTTATCTATATCAAAAAGCACAATGACCCAAATGTCAAAAAACTGAATTGTCCTAAGTTCTAAATTATTATTTCTTAGCAATTCGGTTGTTTTAGCTGTTAAATAAATATTTAGTTTCGGTTGTTGCCTGTGACGCAGCAAGCGCCATCATTCACTTTTATATTTTAAGCCTTATTCAGCTACAATCAGGAAAAGCGTGTTGTGCTTTTTTGACCGCGTATTACTTCATCTTTCCACTCACATGCTTATTGCCCTTGATATAAAAACGATAATGCCATTCAGCATGTTCTCCGGCATAATCTACGCCAATACGCGGAGAACTTACAATCATCGAATTGGTAACCTTGAAACCGTCGTCGGCAATAAACAATTCATTACTAATAAGGGATAGCCCGCATTGCGATGTATGAAAACCAAAAGCCCTACCCACATTACCAGGCCCACGCGTAAGCGTTTCATCTAACTTTTTCTTGCCTGTTCTTTGGAGCATGATATCAATTCCATCAATGGGCTCAATGGCTCGTATTAAAATAGCATGCGGTGTTCCTTCCTTGTTAGTAACGATATTGAACATCTGGTGAATGCCGTAGCACAGGTATACGTAAGCTTTGCCTCCCGCTCCAAACATTATTTCTGTGCGTGGTGTTTTTCCTTTTGAGGCATGAGAAGCCCTATCTATCTCCCCTGCATAAGCTTCTGTCTCCACTATTCTGCCCGAAGTAAATTCCTTGTTCCAGTTAGTAACCAATATTTTCCCTAATAACTCTTTCGAAATTTTTACAACATCATTCCTTAAATAAAAAGATAAAGGCAGCTTTTCCATGACCACTGCTACAGTTTAAGGGTGAACGAAATCCAATATATTTACCATTCAAATCTACTATTTGCTCAAAGAAATTGTTATAGCCATCCAATCCTATTTTGATGCTCACCACTTTATTCGTAAGCACAGGCTATGGAAGTGGATTATTATACCCGGCATTATTTATACCATTTTATTTCTGGCAGGTATGTACTTCTTCTGGAACTCGTCAGACAGTGCAGTAACATGGCTCAGCAAAAAAATTGGTTTGGAAAACTGGCTTCAGCAACAACGCAATGCATTGCTCAGTTTTTTGTTTTTAATGGCAGGGATGATGTTGCGCCTGATATTGGTATTCTTTTATTTTTCTCTTTTTAAATATCTATTTCTAATTATTGGGTCGCCTGTCTTTGCTTATTTAAGTGAGAAAACATCCAGCATCATCGAAGAAAGGGAATTTCCTTTCAGTTTTTCACAACTCATGAAAGACGCGTGGCGTGGAACAAAGCTTGCGCTGCGTAATACTTTATGGCAAACACTTTATGCGTTTTCCCTGATATTTCTTTCCTTAATTCCACTAATAGGTTGGATTACGCCCCTAATAGCCCTTTTTGTGGAATGCTATTATTACGGTTTTTCGATGATGGATTACAGTTGTGAACGTAATAAAATGTCTCCGGCTGCCAGTATCAACTTTATAGGAAGACATAAAGGTTTGGCTGTTGGCAATGGACTTATATTTTACCTTATGCACGGCATTGTTTTTATAGGATGGATACTGGCGCCTGCTTATGCTGTTATTGCTGCCACGTTAAGTTTGCACAGAATAAAAAACCAGTAATGCCGGCAACCGTTTATCTTATTCCCACTGTTTTAGCCGAAGGTGAAACGTCCTGCTTACCTGCCTATATTCTTGATGCAATAAAAAGTTGTACTGTGTTTTTTGTAGAGAATGAGCGTACAGCCAGGCGTTATGTAAAGCTGCTTTGGAGAAAAATGGTAATTGATGAATATGAGTGGTATAATATGAAAGAATTCACCACCGAAGTAGCACTGGCTTTTAAACAAAAAATAAGGGAAGAAAAAACAATCGGTATTATTAGCGAAGCCGGTTGTCCAGGAGTGGCTGATCCGGGGCAGCAACTGGTAGGCTTAGCACAGGAGATGAACGCAATCATAAAGCCTTTGGTGGGCCCAAACGCTATATTGATGGCCTTGATGGCCAGCGGAATGAACGGGCAACAATTCCAGTTTGCAGGTTACTTACCTATAGAACCGATACAAAGAGCAAAGGTTATAAAGGCCCTGGAAAATGAATCAAAACAAAAAAATTGCACACAGATATTTATTGAGACACCTTATCGCAACAACCAATTACTGGAAACACTAACCAAAACCTGTCAGCCAACAACTCAAATTTGTGTAGCCGTTGATCTCACTGCAAAAAGTGAAATGGTGCGGACACGAACAGCGCAACAATGGAAAACTGCAATGCCACAATTACACAAAAGACCAGCGATTTTTTTGCTGTATGTAGCTTGAGCAATGAATCAAGTTTATAAGCCAACACACAAAAGTTAAAATCTTACCCCTCACCTTAGGTGTTCCGAATGTTTTATTTTGCATGATGGAAATTATTCATGCAGATTACCTTATCAGTAGTCCTTCTGTTGAAAAGTGCCCTGATCCAAACAAAGCCGAATATGCTTTTATTGGCCGCAGCAATGTAGGTAAGTCTTCGCTGATCAATATGCTTTGTAATAAAAAAGACCTTGCAAAAGTGTCTTCTTCACCCGGAAAGACACAGATGATCAATCATTTTATAATTGTATCGAGTGATAAAAGAGAATGGTACCTGGTAGATTTGCCTGGCTATGGATATGCTAAACGCTCTATAAAACAACGCAATAGCTGGCAAAAAATGATAGAAGGATACATTCAAAAAAGGCAAAACCTGGTTAACCTTTTTGTGTTGATCGACAGCCGTTTAAAGCCTCAAAAAATTGACCTGGAATTTATTAACCAGTTGGGTGAATGGCAGATGCCGTTTGCGCTTGTATTTACAAAAGCCGACAAAAGTACCCAACGGGAAGCAGCCAATAACGTGAATGACTTTCTGAAAGAGTTATTGAAAACATGGGAAGAAGTGCCACCCCATTTTGTTACCTCAGCTATCAAAAAAACAGGAGCAAAACAAATTTTAAATTTCATCAACGAATCAAATACTTCCTTCCAGGCTCACAGAAATAAAGCGTAAATTTTATATATTGCATCGGTTTAGCTAAATAGATATGAAAAAAACGGTCCTGGAAAGAAATATTGTTGTCGTTTTGTTTGTTTTAGTATTGGTTGTATTTTCTTTTGCGGAGAGAGATACGAGGAAATTAAGCCGGCTTTATAATAAGCACCCTGAATCTTTTGAGCCTGCAAAAAAAGACAAAAACTTAGCATCTGCACAACCCGACAAAAAAGTTATTAACGGCCGGCTTACCAGCAATTAATTATAAAAATCTATTCCTTAAGTTATCGTACACACAGATGCTATCAGGCAGTAAAAGCTTTTCGCAATCATTCGCATAATATCCCTTTCCTGACAGCATTGGCCTTTTGCTTATTGATGCTTCTTCTTAATTCACTACTTTATTAGCACAACTACTGCTGGCAAAGGCTTCCGGTTTCGCTTTGAAGGCAAAACCCATCCCCAATATGTAACCCATGGCTTCTTTTAAAGCATCATTACTTTTAAAGTGTGGGTTGGTATTAATATCAGCATGAACTTCCATATCCACATCATATAAAGTAAAAAGATTGCACAATTCGTATGCAATCTCTATGCTTTTGGCTACTTCTACCAGCATTCTTTCCTTTATGGAATACTGCTGGCGCGTTTTCTCGTTGTGTATAAACATGAAGCCTCCATGACCTTCGCGCAAAAACACAATTACAGTAGCAAATTCAGTTTCCTGACCTTTCACCTGGGAGTCAGTACCAATGCAAACTTTTAAATGATAACCGGCTGCTGTTTCCCGTTTGATGACATTTTCTACAGCATCATAGATGGGCAGATTGATGGTTTCTCCATTGAATTTTCTCCATTTCATATAAAAAGAGGTTTTTCCAAGTTACGAAAAAACCTCTAAGTAAGCAAGAGATGTAGATTATGATATGCGTTATTGCTTCATAAACTTTGCTGTGTATTGCTCTCTTCCACTGTTAAACTGAACCATATAGACTCCATTGATTAAGCCTGTTGAAGAAATGCTGTTAACTCCCTGCGCCAGCTTCCCTTTGGAAATTTGCCTGCCATTATAGTCTATAATCTGGTATTGGAATACGGAAGGACTGTTTATAGAAATGTTATTCCGCACAATATTCCCAGCTAGAGAAGGGTGTAATTGCGTTGTAGAAGACAGGGCGATAACATTGGAGTACTGTTGCTGCCCGTTATCCAGTACTACACCTAAACGATAGTAAGTTATATTCTCACCACCGGCAACGTAACTGTAAGCCCTCTCATCGCTGGCTGGTTGCGTAATGGTGTGATAGTTTCTGCCATTTGCAGAAAATTCCAACGTTTGCTTAACAACATTTTCATCGGCTCCAATAACCCAATCCAGTTTATGAAGGTTGCCTTCTTTCTTACCCCTTAATTCAAGTTTGTGCAGGGGCAGCATCACAAAAGAATTAGTGCTTCCGTGGATAGTATAAGACCCTAAGCTTGCATATTCACTTGTAAAAGCATTACCGGCGCCTTTAATTACCAGGTAATAAGTGCCAGCATTAAGTGTAGTGTCAATAGCGGCGTTTAACAATTCAGGTGGGTTGTAGGTATTAATCAGGTTTTGCTTGCCGTTAAATAATTGTACCTGTACATCCAGGTTAGACCCATTGTCACCCGGCGCAACACTGTAAGGTTGAATGTTGATTTTCACAGGCGAAGCAACAGCTAAGCTAAACTTGTAAAAATTTTTATCTGTGCTTGTAATAATAACTCCGTTGGCTGTAAGTTGATTATTTTCTACTGCTATACTTGTAGCTGAAGAAAAGCTGCTTGCAGCTTTAGAAGCAGGCCGATATCCGAAACCGTTATCAGCACTGGTAATGATAGCCAGGTCATCCTGTTCATTAGTGCACCCGGTTGAGCTTGGACCATTATGCCACGTGGTTAAATTTTTGTAATAGCCTACTCCCATAATTGGCGCCCAACTTATTTCCCCGCTCCCATCACCTGAATTATATTCTTCTCTTTTTACACAACTTCCATCATAACGAGATTGATGACGTAAGCCCAGGGTATGCCCGGCTTCGTGTGAGGCAGCCTCGCCAATGTTCTTTGCTTTGTAATTTAATAGTGCTGTAAAAACAAATGCCGGAGTGTTATCACCCCATGTAAATGATCCCATAAAAGATACGCCTCCTGCAGACCCATACCAGTCGGAAGTTATAGTATGGACAATGCGTATCCTTTGATTTGAAGGCGCCGCCCAATATTTTGTAGAATCGGTTGTTACGTTCACATTAAAAGGACGATAGTCTTCCGCCACACGATTGAATATCTCTGTTATCTGGCTTGCATTTAAGTTGGAGGGACCACAGATAATAGGACCGTTCATGTTCCAGCTAGTGCCCGTAATATACTGTCCATTGAAATCCAAATAAATTGTAGCTGCGGCAGATGGATAACTGCTAAAAACAGGTGTTTGTGCAAATGTGGTAAGAGAACCGTATAGCAGCGATACTATTAAAGTTTGGTAATAGTTTTTCATTGCAGTTTCGGATTTGGATTTCGTATAGGATATCGTATGGGAATTGTAACGTTTTATTCATTTACCAGTTCATCAAGGTTTTTCTTTTGCAAAATATATTGATCGTTTTCTTTCACTATATCAAACGCATCGCCATTTTTTAAACTGATAATTCTTCCTAAGTATTTGATTGTACCATCCGGTTGAACGGTTCGTGTAAAGGTTAACGTTGCTCCTTTCCTATTGGTACATTGAACTACAATACTTTTTACCGTTGCATTTGAAGCAGGAGAAGTGGAGACAACAGTTCCCTGGAAATTAAAATTATTGGTAAGAAATGTATTAACCGAAGTACCAACCGGTAGATCCAACAAAGATTCCAGGTTTAAAGTCTTAAGCTTCATGCTCCCGGGCATGTCAGCAAAGAGCTTAGGTTGATTTTTAAAGTTTTCGTTTAAAGGAATTTTTTGGGCTGAAGAATTTAAATAGCATACAATAAGCAGTACGCCAATTGCGCTGGTTTTAAAGGTTTTCATGGACGGATGTTTACAGTTAATTTCTAACTTTTGCAGGAATTAGCTGGTTATTCTAAAGACGTATATCACAAATTGGCAAAAAAGAAAATTAATTCAAAATTTGTAACAGTTGTTTTTTGCAATAGTAAGTGTAACTACTAAGGCCTGCCATAAAACCGGTTACAATTGCTATTAATACTGTCCTGTGCTTAACATAACTAAAGTACAACCAATAAAAGGTTCAATATTATTTTCCCGCGCTTTTTCAATCAGTTCTTCATTTTCAGTACCAGGGTTAAAGATGATGCGTTTCGGATGAAGGTCTAAAATATAATCATAATACTGTACCTGGTTGCCGGGATTGAGATATAGGGTAACGGTATCAACATCACTTTCCACGACGTGTTCTTTATGTATAGTTATATCGCCTACCTTCCCTTCCCTTCTTCCCACCGCAATTACAGGGTGATTATGTGCCGACAGCTTACGTAAAGCCAGGTAACTATATCGGGAGGGATTTTGTGAGGCCCCTAATACAACTGTTTTTTTTTCTTTTTGCATACAAAATAGTTCCTAACTAAAGCACAAAGCCTGTGCCTTAAAATGATTTTCCATGGGTCATCTTCACCACTGGAGATGCCAGGAAAGGAAACATTTTAAACAAACTAACAAAGACATTGCTGAGGATTGTACTACCAAAAAACTTTTGCAATGTTCGGCCCGTTTGTAAACGCCTGGCAAAATTATGTTGCCATTGATATATATATTGTTCTTCCATGTGGTTTCTGCTGATTTCTCCTTGAAGGAATCTCCTGATCAGTTGTGCGCCAATTTTAGATGTGTGTAAGGCTATGCTCATTCCATTGCCACAAAGAGGTGTTATCATTCCTGCAGCATCACCGAACATTAAAACATGATTCTCTACCTGGCTTTTTTTATGAAAGTTAATTTGCGAAATCGTTACAGGGAATTCATGCATAATATTGCTTTCTGAAAATATTTTTTCGAGATGCGGATTTTTCATTAGCACCGATCGTTCCAGGTGTTCTATATCATTATTACAAATCCGAAGGTTCTTTGAACTTGTCATATAGCATAAGCAATACTTACCTTCCTCAATTTTAGAGACGCCGCAGTAACCATCTTCAAAATTGTGCAATCCAATAACGTTGTCTTTCCATTCAGTTTCAATGTGGTATTTCACAGCCACATAATTGTTCAACTTCCTGTCCTGCTGCTGTAAAAATTTCCTCCGCCATTTTACATCCAGGTTACTACGCTTGCCATACGCGCCGCAACAAATCTTTGTCCTGATAGTTTTCTGTTGTGTTAACCGCGAAGTAAAACTGATCTCGAATTCTTCATTGAAGAGAACCTGCATAACCTTTGTTTCTTCTAAAATCAAAGCTCCATTTTG
>Ga0126304_10000698_pt1 | contig 14525 bp, 11 predicted proteins | sample Plot25_FD_92538 | JGI IMG/M metagenome (GOLD analysis project Ga0126304, IMG submission 92538) | Serpentine soil microbial communities from UC McLaughlin Reserve, CA, USA - Plot25 | ecosystem: Environmental > Terrestrial > Soil > Grasslands | place: USA: UC McLaughlin Reserve, Lake County... | reverse complement strand
CCCGCTGTTCACGGTCGAGTTGGCCTTCCAGCTCCAGACGGACGAGGTCATAGCTGTCGTGGGGACGGCGGACACGGCGCGGGGCCGCCTCGCCGTTCCGCCCACTGAGCTCGATCGCCTCCGTCTCCCGGTCCGGGTGGAGGAGGTCTTCCGTGCTCGCCTGGGCGCGCTCTCCGACCGCCAGCGCATGGTGATCAGAGCCGCGAGTGTCGTCGGCACCAGCTTCGACGACAAGCACGTCCTGGCCGCGGACCCGCTTCTGGACCCCCGCTTCCTTGCCGAGGACCTGGAGGACCTGAAGCGCAAGAAGGTGATCGCTTTGAAGCCGGACGGCTGGCGGTTCGCCCACGCCCTGATCCGGGATGTCGCGCGGCAGTCGTTCCTGCCCTCGGAGCTCAGACAGGGGCACCGGGCGCTGGCGGAGTGGTACGAGAAACACGACAGGGAGCCGGAGAACTACGCGATCATTGCCCGGCACTGGGCCGAGGCCGGCGATGTGGCCCAAGAGGTCGAGTACCTCGAGGCTGCCGCGACAAGTGCGTTGGCCCGAGGGGCGGAGGAGGCGACCTCCCTCCTCGAGCTCGCCCTGGCGCTCGACGTGGAGCAGGCCGGCCGCCTCACCGCGGTATCCGATGCCAGAAGGGCGTTCTGGCACAGCGAGTTAGGCCAGGCCCTCGCCGACCACAACCGGCTGGACGAGGCCATCTCGCACTTCAGGACGGCTTTGGGCCTGTTGGGCCACCGCGTGCCCACCAGCCGGCTTGGCTGGCTGGCCAAACTCGTGGGGAAGGCCCTCGTCCAGGTGGTGCACCTGATCGTGGCGCCCCGTGCGTCGCGCGACCGAGATGCCGCGGTGCTCCGTCAAGCAGTCGGGATCTTGTCGCAACTGGGCCTGGCGTACTACTTCAAGGCCGAGGTGGTGCCATGGACCGCCACAAGCCTCGCGGCCATCAACCTGGCCGAGCGGGCGGGTGATGAGGGCATCGCTGGTGAGGCCTACAGCGGTCTGGCCAATCTCGTCGGAACATTGCGCCTGCACCGTCTTGCGGCGCGATACTTCGAACGGGCGCGGCGAAAGATCGTCGGGGAGCCCACGGGGACCGCGAGTCCGCTCACCCGGGAAGTCCTGCCTGACGCGGCGTGGCAGCACGGTGCGACGGCGGCTCTCAGCGAGGCCATCTATCTCCGGACCATGAACCGGACCACGAACGTCACTGCGATGCTGGATGACGTCATCCAGGGTTCGCGGGCGTTCGGCCAGAACCAGGTCCTCGAGATCCAGTTGGCCGTCCGGGGCTTCTTCCATGAGATGGACGGGAGGTTGCGCTCGGCGCGGGCGGACTACGAAGAACTGCTCATATCCGCCCGGCGACGGGGCAACGCCGAACACGTGGTCTGGGGCATCGCCCTGCTGGTGCCGCTTCTCATCAGCCTCGACCACCCGCACGAGGCGTCGGCCCTGGACGACGAGGCCTTCCGGGAGTCCAGCGAGAGCTTCGGGTTGTTCGGACCCATGCTCCACGCCAGCCATGTCATGGCGCTTCAGGTTCGTGGGCTGGACGAGGACGCGCTGGCCCATGGTCGGCGCGTCTTGAGCGCCTCCGGAATGACGCCCTACATCTATCTGACCAGCCTTACGGCAATGGTGCAGGTCTGCGTCGAGCTCCTCGAGAAGCGGCAGGTGACCGCTCTGGGAAGGGACGTCCGCGACGTCAGCAGGCGAGCCCTTGCCGCCCTGCGGCGGTACGTGCGGCTCTACCCGTTCGCTCGCGCCAGGTACCAGCTGTATCTGGGGAGGTATCAAGCCGCACTGGGCAGGGACAAGGCTGCCCGTCGCCGCTGGACACGGGCGCTCAGTGACGCCCAGCAGGCGGGACTGCTGCTCGACGGCGCGCGGATTCGACTTCTGCTCGCAGCTCAGCTCCCGGAAGGCTCCGCTGCTCGTGACGAGCACCTCCGACAAGCCCGCCAAACCGTCGACGAACTGGGACTACGTCGTCTCAAAGAGTTCGAGCGCTTGGCCGCCTCATAGTTCGACGACGATCCGGGCGGCTCAACCGTGCCGCATCGCCACCCGTGCGCCGTAGCCGCGGCCTTCCGGGACACCGGTGGGTACCCGACCGGGACCCTCACCGGTGAGCCCGGGCTTCTCGACCGCTCCTTGTGACGGTCCATGACGGCGATGCCGCCAGACACTGTCGGCTAGCCGCCGGACCACTTTCGCGCTCGTCCCGTTCCCCGACCAGGGGACGCCATGCTCCCAGCCCCGCCCCCGCCGACCGGGCGCCGCTCGACGTCGTTGTCGTCGGCGCCCGGCCAGGCCGATCTCGCCCTCGGCCACCACCTCTCCCGCCGCGACGCGAACTTCCTGCTCTTCGACGCCGGCCGGGAGATCGGCCACTCCAGGCGGTCCCGCTGGGAATCGATGCGGCAACCCGGTTCCCGAGCTGAAATGACGACCGCCCACCTACCCGCGCGGAGGTCCTCGCCCCTGCGTCCCTGGTCGAGCAGGGGCCGCAGCCAGGCGACTCTTCCGGCGTGACGAGGGGTCCGGCGTCCTCTTGGGCCGTCGCGATGACCCCATAGAGGCACACTGAAGGCACGGTGCAGAGGAAAGGACCCTCTGACCAGCCGACAAGGAGGCCAGGAACTTCAGCCTTCCAAGCTGGCCATGCCGGTTCGATCCCGGTCACCCGCTCCACGCAAAGGCTCAGGTCAGACTCCCCCGCCGCGAAGGAAGCGAGGCGCGCGACCTGCGGGGGGGCAGTTGACAGCCTCGCTGACTTTGCTGAACCGCCTGCGACGCGACCGCCGACCTCCCGCTCGTACGCGTCGAACTCAGTAGTGCTCGCTGCCGCCCCGGCCGGTACGGAGGTTGTCAACTGAACTGGGGGCAGTCCCCCGCCTATTAGCCCGGATGTGCGGCGTCACGTCACTGGTGGCGCGCGAGCAGCGTCCGGGCGAGCGTGTCGGTGAGCCACTCCTCGAACCTGTCACGGCTCCAGCCGCAGCGGATCATCGCGAGGTACGTGGCGCTGCTGCCGTACATCAGCAGCACGTCCGTCGCCCCGTCGAGCTCCAGCCCCGGACGGAGCGGGAACCGCTCGGCGATGGTCTCCAGGATCTCGCGGTAGCCCTGACGGCGCAGCTGCTGGTTGGCCTCGACGACCGCGGCCGCCTCCTGCTCGTGCATCGCGGCTCGCGCGACCTCGTCGGTCGTGGCGATCCGCTCCAGGATTTCGGTGTTGCCGGCAACGAACGCGCGCAGCGCGGCGCGTCCGGAGCGTGCCCGGGGAACCCCGCGCATCAACGGCTGCTCCGGCGGGATCAGCCGGTCCGGCCCCAGGACGGCATAGTCGAAGCATTGCTGCAGCAGCTCGGGCTTGGTGTGGAACACGAAGTAGAGCGTCTGTACGGCAACCCCGGCCCGGGCCGCGATGTCGGCCATACGCGCGCCGACGTACCCCTCCTCGGCGAACACCTCAATCGCGGCGCGCAACATCCGCTCTCGCGTCGCGGCCGCCTTCTCCCTGCGCTTGGACCGGGGCCTCTTGACATCAGTCATCCGGAGGCTCACATTACCAGAATCGTTCACTAGTGAGTGTCTCTAGTGAACGTCTACAAAGGAGAGCGCCCATGAGCGCCGTCGACCCGACCACCGCGGCACACCCGGTGCTGTGGAGCATGGCCCTGATCCACCGCATCTTCCGCAGCAGCTTCGTCGAGCTCGCCCGGCTGGTGCCCGACGTGCGGGTTGGCGACGTCGCCCGCGTGAACGCCGTCGCCAACCACCTCGGGTTCACCCTCGACGGGCTGACCGCCCACCACACCACCGAGGACGACCTTGTCTGGCCGGTGCTACTCGCACGGGCGCGACCGTCAGCCACGCTCGTCGAGCAGATGGAGGCACAGCACCGCGGCCTCCACACCGCTATCGAGGAGGTGCGTCGACTAGCGGACGTCTGGCGCGCTGCCCCCTCCCCCGACTCGGCGAGCGAGCTCGCGACGGCGATCACTGGCACGCTCGGGCAGCTGACCACGCATCTGGACGAGGAGGAGCGCGACGTCGTACCCCTCATAGCCGAGCACCTCAGCGTGGCCGAGTTCGACCACGTCGGCGAGGCCGCGTTCGACAAGTTCACTCCCGCGCAGCGGTTCACCGCGCTGGGCCAGATGCTCGAGGTCGCGAGCCCGGCCGAAGCTGCGGCGATGATCGCGCCGCTGCCTGCCCCGATCAAGGTGCTTTGGCGGGTGGTCGGCAAGCGGCGCTACCGGCGGTACACCGAGGCGTTCCGCGGCACACCTGCGGCGTCAGCCCGGTCTTGACCCCGCTGCCCCTCGCGAGGGGGTCAGTTTCAGGCGTGGTCGACAGAAGCTGAGCCGCGCAGCGAATAGGTCTGTGTGACGCTCTGAGGGGTCGACCAGTCGGAATCAGGCCGGTTCGACGGTGAAGTCGTGCCAGGAGATCAGGAACCGGTCCGCGCTCTCGTCCTCCGCGGCGTCGTAGGCCTGGAGGCCGGCGGTCCCGTTTCCCAGTGGGTCCTCCACCCGGGTGTCGAGCACGGCCGTCCCGTCGAGGCTCAGGCTGAGGGAGGCCGACTCGTCAGCTGCGTCGACGCAGGTGGCGGCGATCGAGGCGGTCGAGCTGAGCGGGAGCCGCGGGCTACTCGTCTCCGCGAGGACGTCGAGGTTGCCGGCGCTGTCGGCGAGCCGGATGGCGGCGTACCCGTCGCGGACCACGAACTCATACCACTGGAAGTCGGCATCGGAGTCCGGGACCTCGCGGCAGAACACGCCCATAGCCGCAGCGCCACGCTCGGGCGTCACGGACGCGGTCACGAGGACGTCGGTCATCGCCAGCCGTCCTTCGTCGAAAGCCTCGCCCAGCGTCGTGGCGAGGACGTGCGGGCGCAGACCCGGCTGCGTGCTCTCCCAGACGAAGTCGCCGCCCTCGACGGTCGTCGTGCCCGACGGTGCGGGCGGCAACGCCCATCCGTGACGATCATCGTCAAAGGAGTCCTCGAACGCGGACACCGGCCCCGTCGCCGACTCGGATGCTGCGGTCGTGTCCGCAGCCGGGCCGGCCGGCGGTGCGTCCACGCCCGCCCCGTCACTACCTCCGACGGAGCTGCAGGCCGTCAAGGCCGCCGCGGCCACCCCCACAATGGCCAGCCGCTGATGCCTCTGCGCCGTTCCCTGTCTCGTCCCGCGCATCCCGATCCTCATGATGCCTCCTCGAACTGTCGGTGGGTCCACGCTAGGAACGGCAGCGTCCGGCGTCTGCGGAGCCAGCCCGCAGAAACGTGCAGGGACAGCCCTCTTGGCCGCGGTGGGAGCAGGCCCCACGCTGGACCGCATGACGGCGCGGGCCTCCGAGGCGACGCCCCGGGGCCGACCGGTGCCGGTGCCTCGCGTCACCCCGTCCACCAGGGGTTACACCCTGGCGGCCGCATTGGCCTGCGCGGCCGCCGTCGGGTTCGGCCTGTACGCGGAGGAAGGCCGCCGCGCGCTCGGCCGGTCGTGGGACGTGGCCCTGCTCGACCTGATCGCGGGGTTGGTTTTCGTCGGTGCGGGAGCAGCAGTGTTCCTGTGGCGCCCGGCGAACCGGTGCTGGTGGCTCCTCGTGGCCTCGGGCGCCACGTGGTTCCTCGGCACGCTCGCGGGGGTCGGCTACGACGACCTGGCGATGGTTGGCTTCGTCACCATCTCGTGGCACTACTACTTCCTCGCCCACCTGCTGCTGGCCTTTCCCACCGGCCGCCTGCCGGCCCGGAGGGACGTGGTGCTTCTCGCCGCGATAGCGGCCGTGCTCACGGTGAAGAGCCTGGTCCGCCTGCTGCTGTACGTGCCGCCCGACGGCACCGGGTGCCAATGCGCGCAGAACCGCTTCACCGGAGTCGACGACGGTCGCTGGTACAACCTCGCCGAAGCTACCTTCCCATGGGTGATCTCCGTCCTCTTCGCCCTCGTGGTCGCCGAGGTGGTGGTGCGCTGGGCGCACAGCAGCGGTGCCGGTCGCCGGATGCTCACACCCGTGCTGATCATGAGTGCTGCCGTGGCGGCGCAGATCGCCTACTCCCAGGTGATCCGGCAGGAACTCGCCTGGGCCGTGGTCCGGTCGCAGGACCTCTTCGTGCTGGTCGTCGGGCTGCGCGCGATCGCGGCCTACTCGATCGTCGTGGGGCTCCGCCGTACGGGCCAGGCCAGGGCCGCGATGGCCGGGGCCGTGAGCGAGCTGGACGCGGACCCCGCCCGGCTGACTGCCGCGCTGCGGAGCGCCCTGGAGGATCCCAGCCTCGAGGTGCTGCCCGCGTCGTCCGACGCGGTGCCGTCTCCCCCTCCTGGGCGCGCCGTGACCGTGATCGAGGGGGACCACGGCCCGCTCGCGGCACTCATCCACGACGAGGCCCTGCTGGAGGACCCCGGGCTGATCTCGGCCGTGACCGCGGCCATCCGACTCACGACCGACAACGAGAGGCTGCGCCGCGAGCTCCAGGAACGCCTCGACGAGCTGGCCGCTTCCCGGGTCCGCATCATCACGGCCGCGGACGCCGAGCGGCGGCGGATCGAGCGCGACCTGCACGACGGCACCCAGCAGCGGCTGATCTCCATCGCCCTGCAGCTCCGACTGGCGCTGGCCCGCGCCGAGGACGCGGAGGACCCGAACGGCCGGCGGAGCCTCGGTCTGGACTTCGCCGTCCGTACGGCGGTCGAGGAGCTGGCCGGCGCGGTGGGCGAGGTCCGTGCCCTGGCTCGCGGCATCCACCCGGCGATCCTCACCGACGCCGGCCTCCAGGCGGCACTCGAGTCCTTGGTGGACCGCTCGACGCTCAACATCCGGACAGACCTGGACGTCGCCGTCGAACCGTCCGCCGGTGCGGCGAGCGCGGCGTACTTCTGTGTGTCCGAGGCGCTGACGAACATCGCCAAGCACGCCCACGCGAGCGACGTCGTCCTGCAGGCACGCGGCCGCCCGGGAGCCGTCGAGATCACGATCGCCGACGACGGTGTCGGCGGCGCGGCCGAGACCGAGCTGGGCTCGGGGCTCAGCGGCATGCGCGACCGACTGGCCGCCGTGGGTGGCTCGCTGACGGTCGAATCCCCGGCCTCGGGCGGGACGCGGGTGCGGGTGGTGGTCCCGTGCGCGTAGTGCTCGCGGACGACAGCGTCCTGCTTCGCGCCGGGATCGCCGAGCTGCTGCGCCTCGACGGCCTCGACGTCGTCGGGGAGGCCGGCACCGCCGACGAGCTCCTCGAACAGGTTCGCGCGACCGTTCCCGACGTCGTCGTGGTCGACGTACGCATGCCACCGACGCACACCGTGGAGGGGCTGGTGGCGGCGCGCCGGATCCGGCAGCAGTGGGGCAGCGCCGTCGGCATCCTCGTGCTCTCTCAGTACGTCGAGACCCGACACGCCGTCGAGCTGCTAGCCGAGGCCCCCGACGGCATCGGGTACCTGTTGAAGGACAAGGTGCTGCGCCCCGAGGACCTGGGCGAGGCGGTACGACGGGTGGGAAGCGGCGGTTCCGCGCTCGACCCGTCGGTCGTCAGCCACCTGCTCCGGCGCCGACGCGACGACGCCGGTCTCACCTCGCTCACCCCCCGAGAACGCGACGTGCTGGCCCTCGTGGCCGAGGGCCGCTCGAACCGCTCCGTGGCAGCCACCCTGTTCCTGAGCGAGAAGACCGTGGAGAGCGCGATCACCCGGATCTTCGACAAGCTCGGGCTGGGCGAGGACCCCGCGGCGCACCGCCGCGTGCGGGCCGTGCTCACCTGGTTGCAGGGCTGACCGACCACAGGCTCGCGCGCATCACTCCTCTCGGCGACGCTCATCGCTTGCAATCCCCCGCCGGACTCGCCCACTCGGAGTCACGTCACACGGGCAACGATTCCGCTACTGACAATGGAGGTGCGGATTGAGGCACATGGGAGGCACGGAATCGTGCGGAGAGCGCGCTTACCAGGCCCTATAGGCATCAGCTGTCAAAGCCTTGAAGAATCCCGCCGCACATCCACGTGGGTCTTGAATCGCCGGCTATCGCGTCTCGGATAGGTCGGGGTCGACCTCAGCCGATTACGGGGGCCCTACTGCCGGGCAGTTCGGACTCAGGCACGCCACTGGCCAGGAGGTGTTCCCGAACGCGCGTGTTGATCTCGTCCCGGGGGACGTCGCGCTCGCGCACCTCGAGCAGCCATGCGGTGAGAACGGCGTTGGGCACCATGAACTCCAGCGGGATCCCATCCGGGTCTCGGAAATTCAGATGGAACCCGAAAGGCATGTCCCTGATGGGGGTGTAGACGACGCCCGCCGTCTGGAACCGGCGCTCCCACTCGACGAGCTCTTCCCGGGTCGACGCGGTGAGACCGATGTGGTCGAGCCCTGGGTTCAGCTCGCTGAACGGTCCCCGGCGGCCGGACGAGTGCCGGACGAGGCTGAGCGTGAAACCCGTCGGCCTGTCCAGGAGGACCCGGACCTCGCCGAAATCCACGAGCAGCATGAAGTCGAGGACGTCGATGTAGAAGTGCTGACTTTCGTCGAGGTCGTTGACGCTCAGGCTGAGATGGTCGATTCCGGCGAAGGTCGGCATGTCGCCCTCCTTCCGACCGGCGGGACAGAGCGAACCGCGCGCGGCTCCGGTCGCGTCGATGGACGGACGGGACGGCCCGATGAGGCCCGCGGGGGAACCGGCCACCTGGGGTCGACGGGGGCTCCGAAGGCCCACGGAATCCAGATCATGTGGTGGGCGAGCCTGGCTAGTATCCGCTCCGATGACAGCGTCATGGCTTCCTCCTCGTGGGGTTCTGCCTGACGAGCGTGAGCCCGGCGCGGGGGCCGTCGCGTCGGGGAAAACCCTCGATCTGCTCGGCGCGGGCGAACGCCTGGTGGGTCGCCGATCCGAGCTCGAGCGGATCGACCGGTTGCTGGCCGACGCCCGGGGAGGCGGAGCCGGAAGCCTGCTGATCGTGGGGGATGCCGGCCTCGGCAAAACCACCCTTGTGAAGTCAGCTGCCGCACGCGCCGACGGGTTTCTCGCGGTCGTGGCCCGCGGCCTGGAATCCGAGACCCCATTGGCGCACGCCTGCCTACTCGAACTCCTGACTCCCCTTCGCCGCTACCTGGACGGGATCCCGGCCGGACAGGCGGGGGCTCTTGCGGCCGCCCTCGGCTGGGGCCCGGTGAGCGGGGGCGATGACCGGTTCCTGGTCGCGGCGGGCACACTGTCGGTGCTTGCCGCCGCGGCCGAGGCCGCGCCCCTGCTGGTGCTCGTCGATGACCTGCAGTGGGTGGACGCCGAGTCCGCGGCGGCGCTGTTGTTCGCCGCGCGGCGCATGCATCGAGACCGCGTGGCTTTCGTCCTGGCTCAGCGACCCGGAGGCCTACCGGGAGTCGAGGGGCTCGACGTTCTCGCCTTGACGGATCTGCCCCTTACGGTCGTGCGGGAACTTCTGGGCCCCGAAATTGCGGGCTCCGCCGCCACGGCCCTGGTGGCGCGAGTGGGTGGAAACCCTCTGGCCTTGCTCGAGGTGGCGGGGAGTCTGAGTTCCGCACAGCGGAGAGGGGCCGTTCCGCTGCCCGATGACCTCCCGGTGGGTGGAACGCTGGAAGGCCTCTTCCGTCCCCGGCTGGATGCCCTGTCCGCCGACGCGCGACAGGCGCTGGTGCTGCTCGCAGCTACACGCGACGGTGGCACCAGCCACGTGGCCGCCGCACTGGAACTCTCCGGCGCGAATACCGAGGGCGCCCTGGACGAGGTGGAGCAGCACCGCCTCGTGCGGCACGACGGAGAGACTCTGGCCTTCCAGCACCCCCTGATCCGTTCCCAGGTCTGGCACCTGGCGAGCCCGCAGCAGCGTCGGGCTGCTCACCGCGTGCTCGCAGACACAGCGCGTTCGGGTGACGCCGTCGCCCGGACATGGCATCGTGCCCAGGCAGCGAGCGATCCGGATGACGAACTTGCGGAGGCCTTGGTCGAAGTTGCCGACCAGGCCCGCATGCAGAGCGGCTTCGCGGCGTCGTCGGCGGCCCTCGAGCGGGCGGCGTCTCTGACGACCGATGCCGCCCGGTCGGCGAGCCGGTTGGCGGCTGCCGTCACGGACGCCTTCGTGAGCGGCGACGTCGATCACGCGCGGGAGCTGGCGGCCCAGGTGCTGCGGGAGGCCTCGCCGGCGTCCGCCCGCGGTGAGGCGCTGCACGTCCTGGGCTTGCTGGAACACCACGCTGGCTCGGTGCAGGCCGCCCGGGACCTCCTGCGCGAGGCCATCGATCTGGCCTCGGGAAGCACCCGGATGTGGTCGTGCGGGGAGTTAGCGCTCGCGCAGCACCGCCTCGGCGACGTTCCCGGGATCACCGAGACAGCCGAACGGATGGCGGCCATGCCCCAGGACGGCGGGCCACTCCGGGACGCGCTCACCGCCTGGGTCACCGGCGCCGCGCAGATGCACGCGGGCCGGCCGGAGCATGGCCGGCCGCCCCTGCACCGCGCGCTGGCGGTGATGGAGTCCGACTCGTCCCTGCGGGACGACCCCCGATTGCTGGTCTACGTGATGCTGGGGGTCAGCTGGCTAGGGGCACTTGAGGAGATCCCGCGGATCGAACGCCGGATGCGGGTGGCTCGCGCCCGGGGAGCGCTCGGAGTTCTGGTGACGGCGCTCTCGATGAGCGCCTACGGACGCGCCGAGTTCCTGGGCGACCACGCCGGCGCGTTCGCCGACGCGGGCGAGGCCGTCGAGCTGGCCGACCAGTTGGGGTACGTCGCGGATGCCGCACCGGCGGTGGAGTTGCTCGCCTGGGAGCACTCAGCACGGGGTCTCCATGACGAGGCACGCCGGCTGCTCGACCGAGCCCGGACGCTGGTCACCCGGTCCGGGACCGCCGAGGTCGCAGCGCATCTCGCCATCACGACCGCGTTCTGCGCGCTCTGCCGCGGGGACCTGGACGAGACCGTCCGCGTGCTGGAGGCCCGGATCGCGTCGGACGGCGGTGTCGGGGCCGTGGGAGAGCCGCTGGGGGTGGCCCCCCTCCTCGTGGAGGCCTACGCCGGTCTCGGTCGGCGGGCCGACGCCGCCGCGCTGGCGGAGCGGTATGCCGAGGTGTCGCGACTGCCGCTGCCGACGACGGCCGCCCTCGTCGCGCGCTGCCGCGCGCTGGGCAGCGCTGACGACGACGCAGCCGCCGCGGCGTTCGAGGCGTCGCTGGCCTTCCACGCGGAGTCACCGGACCGGTTCGAGGCGTCGCACACCCGACTCCTGTACGGCGCCCGGCTCCGCCGTGCGGGACGCCGCACACATGCCCGCGAACAGCTCGCTGCCGCGGCGGCCCAGTTCGCCGAGATGGACCTGGTGCACTGGGTGCAGTGGGCGGAGACAGAGCTCCGGGCGACCGGCCAGACCGCCCGCCCGCGGCGTCAGCTCCCCGAGGAGCCGTTGACCTCCCAGGAGACGAGAGTCGCCATGACCGCCGCTCAGGGCCTGTCCAACCGCGAGATCGCGGCCGCCCTTTTCCTCAGCCCGAAGACGGTCGAGCACCACCTCTCCAGCGTCTACCGCAAGAGGGGGCTGCGTTCACGCGTCGAATTGGCACGCGCCTTCCGTGCCGATTCCGATGGGGCGCCTGGCGCATGACCTCGCAAAAATGGGATCGACAGATTCGCCCGCCTGGGGACGTGGTGCACGTGGCCGTCGCCAACAGCACCCGGTGCCCGGCCTGGCAGGCGAGGATGGCCAGGCCGTGGCCAGGTGGGTCTTGCCGGTGCCGGGCGGGCCGAGCGGCAGCACGTTCTCCTTCGCGGTGACGAAGGCCAGGGTGCCCAGGTGCGCGATCAGCTCCCGTGTGAGTCCGCCGGCATCAGTGCATTGCGCCGGAGCGCGCCGAGGCAGAGCATGGAATATGGCTCGGCGTACATTCCTCATTCCCCTCGCAGGACTCCTCTGCACGCTCCTCGCCGGCTGCGGCGGAGACTCCGAGCGAGCGACGAGCACGGGTGATGCGGCCACCACCACCGCCGCGCCGCCGAACCTCGAGCGGTACCTCTTGCAGGACGATGAGGTCCCGGCTCTGGAACCCGTCGAGTCCCCGCGGACCGACTCGGGACCGCCGTTCGACCTGCCGGAGGACGGCGCCGATCGGCTCCAGCGCAGTGGCTACATCTCGACGACCTACCAGCCCGCCCAAGGCGACCGCGGTGCCGGCGTCAGCAGCGTCCTGCTTTTCGAGACCGAGGCCGGCGCGCGAGATTGGATGGCCTACGAGACGAGCGACGAGGCGATCCAGCACCAGATCCCTGGCGCGGAGATCCAGCGCTTCGAGGTTCCCGACGTTCCTGATGCCCATGGATGGACGGGGCCCGACCTGCACGGCAACTCGATCGGCCAGGTCTATTGGACCCAGGGGCGCTGCATGATGCTCATCGGCCTCGAGGTTGAGGGCCCGCGTGTCGAGCGGCTGTCGGCCGGCGCCAACGCAATATACGAGCGCACGGGTGGCACCTGCCCGGATTGAGGCGCGGTGACCGGGAGGCCTACGCTGGCGGATCGATGCCGCGTGCCGCGAGGTGGCGGCTGCCCGGTCGTCCACGTCACGGCGGTCCCTGGAACGAGTCGGCGCTACAACACTGCTTCGCTCGCCGGCCCACGAGACTCCAGGCGTCGGATGTCAGCGGATACGCCGACCACAGCGCCTTACAGGTGCCGACGCCGTCTCGACGGAGAACCCCAACCTGGAATACCGCACGACAGTGCACAGACCATTCGGCCACCGTCTCGTAGGACCTTGCCGGGTGAGCCGTCCCGCAAGGGGACGACAACCGGGACTCACTCTTCTGGCCAGCGTGGGTGCAATGGCGCGGCCCGTGGCGGCGCCAACGACGGCTTAGAGCATCTCGCTCATCGGACAAGCACGTTGCGGCGCAGCGCGGCTGAGGCAAGCAGAGGGCACGGCATCCGCCCGACCTCGTGCTTGACCAGCCAACATGTGCTGGAGACCGCCCCGCATGCATGCCGCGGCAAACAGGTGTACTGGCTGTTGCGGTGCTCAACACGGCTGTCAAACCTCCCTCGGGCAGGTACCACTCGCGTACTACCTCGAAGTCGACAGGGGCGCCCCTCAGTCCGGCCGGAATGCCCGTCGGAGCGTGGCAGGGCCCGTCGATTAGCCCTGCGGTGTGGTCAGGGCCGCGCTTCGAGTACGAGGTTGAAGGGCGTCTCAGTTGCCCGCCGAACCCGGGAGAACCCGGCGGCGGTGAGCACGTCGCGTAGTCGGGTTTCACCGGCCTGTGCACCGAGTGCGAGGCCGACCTGTTGGGCGCGCGATCCGGGTGTGCAAAGCATCGTCGATCCCGCGTAGAAGATCCGCCCGATCGGTGTCAGGTTGTCCTCGAGTCGGTCCTCGGCGAAGGGTTCGACGAGCATGCACGTGCCGTCGTCGCTCAGCGTTTCGCGAATGTGCGAGGCGGCGCCTACCGGGTTTCCCATGTCGTGGAGGCAGTCGAAGAGGGTGACCAGGTCGTAGCCCCGTCCGGGATACTCGGTGGCTGCGGCAACGTCGAAACTGCAGCGGTCAGCGACTCCCGCGGTGGCCGCCGCCTTGCGGGCGGCGTCAACCGATGGCGGGTGCGGGTCGTAGCCGACGAACGACGACGCCGGATAGGCGGTGGCCATGATGATCGTCGCGGCGCCGTAGCCACAGCCGATGTCGGCGATGCGGGCGCCGGCCTGCAGCTTGGGCTCAATGCCGTCGAGTGCGGGAATCCAAGAGGTGGTCAGATTGGCGATGTAGTTGGGTCGGAAAAAGCGGTCGGTGCCCACGAACAGATCGGGGTGGTGGTCACCCCAGGCGACGCCGCGTCCGTCCCGGAACGCGTCCGCGATGAGCTCAACGTCTTTGATCGTGGAGGCGGCGGCCTGGAATCCGCCCGGAAAGAACACCGGGTTGTATTCGTCGGTCAGGGCGAAAGCCTGCTCCTCGGAGAGCCGGAATCGCTTGGAGTTGGAGTCATATTCGGCGTATCCGGCTGCGGCCTGAGCTGCCAGCCATTCGGCCACGTACCGTTCGTCCGTTTCTGTCCGTTCAGCCAGGTCCACTGGAGTGACCCACTGGCTGTCCGCCATTGCTTGGTAGAGGCCGAGTCGATCCCCGACCAGCAGGGTGGCGGCGTGCATCACTGCTCCGAGGTCTTGCACGAAGCGGCCGAAGAACTGCTCCAGCTTGTTATTGTCGAGGTGCGGGATTGATGGGGGCATCGCTATCACCTTTGTGGTGTGTGTTGATAGGCACCTGCGATTACATCCTGGCTCCGGGTGGCACCCAGAGTTGTCCGTACCAGTACGGACGGTGGTACGGAACTTCGGCCGCCGGTCGGTTCTGAGGCGTACGGTGCGCCTGTGGGCCGGCATGACGGCTGGCAGGCTCCGCTGGTTGGTCGCGGCGCCGAGAGCAGCGAACTCGATGAGCAGTTCCGGCGGTCACTGCGCGGCGAATTCCGCCTGACACTGATCGACGGCGCGCCCGGCGTCGGGAAGACACGGCTG
>Ga0126304_10000697_pt1 | contig 14541 bp, 8 predicted proteins | sample Plot25_FD_92538 | JGI IMG/M metagenome (GOLD analysis project Ga0126304, IMG submission 92538) | Serpentine soil microbial communities from UC McLaughlin Reserve, CA, USA - Plot25 | ecosystem: Environmental > Terrestrial > Soil > Grasslands | place: USA: UC McLaughlin Reserve, Lake County... | reverse complement strand
TGGGGAGGTCGAAGCGGCGCTCGAGCAGGGCGTGCGCTTCGAGATCCCCAGCGACCGGGCGGTGCCGCTCGCAGTCAATCGGGGCAATCCCGCCGTCGTCTCCGACCCGAAGGCCGACTTCTCGCGCGCAGTTCGCGAGATGGCGAAGGCCCTCCAGCCGGCGTCGCCGTCCAAGTCCAAGAAGCGCTGGGGCCGCAAGCACGCCCTCGCGAAGGCATAGGGACCTCGATGGGACTCCACGATCGCATCAAAGGCGGGAACGGCTCCGGGCCCGGCGAGGGGAACGGCGAGGCACCGCCGATCCAGCTCGTCGGCGCGCCGGCGCGAGACCCCGAGCCACAGCGGCCGCACAACGATCCGTACGCAGAGCTGAAGACGCGGGTCCACCACGCGTGCATCGCGAAGCTCGGCCCGCAGCTCTTCACAACCGAGACGAACGAGGACCTGCACGAGCAGGTCCATCGAGCGGTCACCGAGCAGCTCGCCCTCGACCGGACGCCCCTCACCCGCGAGGAACGCCGTCGGGTGGTCCGTGAGCTGACGGACGACATCCTCGGTTACGGGCCACTCGAGCCCCTGCTCCGGGACGACGACGTGACCGAGGTGATGGTCAACAACTTCGACCGGATCTTCGTCGAGCGGGCGGGCAAGATCGAGCGGACCGACGCGACCTTCGCCGACAACGCTCACCTCCTCCGGATCATCGACAAGATCGTCTCCCAGGTCGGGCGCCGCGTGGATGAGGCGTCCCCGATGGTCGACGCGCGCCTGCCGGACGGCAGCCGAGTGAACGCAGTCATCCCGCCACTCTCCCTCAAGGGCCCGACGCTCACGATCCGGAAGTTCTCGCGCGACCCGTACACGATGGACGACCTGATCGCGTTCGACACGCTGACCGCGAAGTCGGCCCAGTTTCTCGCCGCGTGCGTCCGCGGAAAGCTCAACGTCCTGATCTCGGGTGGTACAGGTACCGGTAAGACGACGACGCTGAACGCAGTCTCGGCCTTCATCCCCGGTGACGAGCGCATCGTCACAATCGAGGACGCCGCCGAGCTTCAGCTCCAGCAGGAGCACGTGATCACGCTCGAGTCGCGCCCGCCCAACATCGAGGGCCAGGGCGAGGTCCGCATCCGCGAGCTCGTCCGGAACGCGCTGCGGATGCGCCCCGACCGGATCATCGTCGGCGAGGTCCGGGGCGCCGAGACCCTGGACATGCTCCAGGCGATGAACACAGGCCACGAGGGCTCGCTGACGACGATCCATGCGAACTCACCCCGTGACGCGTTGTCCCGTCTCGAGACCCTGGTGCTGACCGCAGGCGTCGACCTTCCTCTCCGTGCGATCCGCGAGCAGATCTCGAGCGCATTCGACCTGCTGATCCAGATCTCCCGTCTGGTCGACGGCTCCCGCCGGGTCACGAACATCACCGAAGTGCTCCGCATGGAGTCCGACGTCGTGACCCTCCAGGACATCTTCGTCGCGAAGCCTCCGGAGGAGGACTCACCCGCAGCCGGACGGACGCTCGCGCTTCTTTCCCCACTCGGCTGCACGGGGCTCAAGCCCCACTTCCTCGAGAAGATGGCCGCTTCTGGCGTCGCTCTTCCGCCGACGTTCTTCGAGCGGGAGGACGTCGTCCATGCACGCCCAGCCTTCGCCGCCGGGTACGGCCGATGATCTGGAAGCGCAGGCGGATCCGGGTCGGCATCGCCCTCGGCGTAGTAGCGCTCGCTGCGGTGCCGGCAGCACACGCCGGTGTGAAGGTCTCGGGCGTCGACGCGACGTCCTTTCCGCGGATCCGGGTGACCGTCGTCACCTCGAAGCCCTCCGCAAAGTCGCCGGCGTTGAAGGAGAACGGCCGTGCCGTCAGCAGCGGCTACCGAGCCGAGAACCTCGCCGCGGCAAAGAGCGTGGTGCTCGCCGTCGACCGCTCGCGGTCGATGCGCGGCAAGCCCTTCGCCGACGCGGTCGCGGCTGCACAGGCGTTCGTCCGGGCCAAGTACCGTCAGGACCGGGTGGCCATCGCCACGTTCGCGACCAGTCCCGTGATGCTCACCGGTTTCTCGGCGCAGCCGGCAGACGCACACAGCGCGCTCGGCTCACTGAACGTCGACGCCGTTGAAGGGACGACTCTCTACGACGGGATCGTCAAGTCCGCCAGGTCGTTCGTCGGCGAGACGAACAGCGGCCGAGTCGTCATCGTGGTGACCGACGGCAACGAGACGCGAAGCACCGCCACGCTCGAGAGCGCGATCCACGCCGCCCGCGAGGCAGGCGTCCTCGTCTACGTCGTCGCGATCGAGAGCCGCCAGTTCAATCCCGCGCCGCTGAAGCGACTCGCGCACGACACGGGCGGTAGCTATCGCGGAGCCGGGTCGAGCGGCGAGCTTCACGGGGTCTACGCAGGAATTGCGGCAGAGCTGCGGCGCACGTGGCGCGTCGAGTACCTCACCTCCGCACGGGGCGGCGACGCCCTCAAGCTCGACGCCTCCGTGCCGAGGCTTGGAGCCGCCTCTGCCGGCCTCACGATTCCCGGCGAAGCACGCGTCGAAGGGTCGGCGCCGTCCAGGCTCCTGCCGGAGACGGCGTACGAGAGCTTCCTCGGCACTCAGGTCGTGGGCGGGCTCGTCGGTCTTCTGGCGCTTCTCGCCGGCACCTTCGTGCTCACCTCGGTTCGAGGCTCTCGCCTCAAGAGGCGGCTCGCCCCGCACATCGGGCCGACGGCGACGAAGCGGAAGCAGGAGCGACAGCGGCTCCAGGCCGCCGCGGGTCTCTTCCGGGCTACCGAGCGAACCTTCGGCCACTGGCGCCACTGGGTGGCCCTCGGCCGACTGCTCGAACGCAGCGACGTGCCGCTCCGCACGGTTGAGTTCGTCTATCTCAGCTGCGGAATGGGCCTGGCCGCCGGGCTGGTCGCCGGCATCCTGGCCCAGGGCACCCTGATGATCCTCGCGTTGATGGTCGGCGGGGCCGTCGTCCCGTGGCTCGTTGTCTACATCAAGGGCAAGAGGCGGACCACTGCATTCGAAAACCAGCTCCCCGACCTGCTGATCACGCTTGCGGCCTCGCTCAAGGCCGGTCACAGCTTCAAGACGGGCCTCCAGACCATCGTCGATGAGGGGCATCCGCCCGCGAGCAAGGAGCTGAAGCGAGTGCTCACCGAAGCGCAGCTCGGGCGTCAGATGGACGAATCGCTGGCCGAGATGGCCGAACGCCTGGGCTCGAAGAACTTCGAGTTCGTGATCACCGCGGTGACCATTCAGCGACAGGTCGGCGGCAGCCTCGCCGGGCTGATCGACATGGTCGCCGACACCGTTCGCCAGCGGCAGCAGTTCATCCGGAAGATCAAGGGCCTGACCGCGATGGGACGGGCGGGCGCCTACGTGCTCGTCGGCCTGCCCTTCTTCATCGCAGCCGTGATCACGCTCATGAACGGCTCGTACATGGATCCGCTGTACCACACGTCCACCGGCCACAAGCTGATCATCACGATGCTGGTGATGATGGCCTTCGGGAGCCTCCTCCTGAAGCGAATCGTGTCCTTCAAGGGTTAGGAGGAGCCGCCAATGATGCTGCTGATCATCGCTGTCGCCTGTCTCGCCGGAGCCGTGTTCCTCGCCGGCGAGGTTGCGACGCTGCCCTCGCGCGAGCGTTCGCGTTCGATGCGGCGCGCGACGACGTACGGATTCGTTCGAATTGCCTCGCCGCTCGACAAGCAGCGGCTACGGGAAAGGGCGTTCGAGCCCCTGCGCGAGACCTTCGCCAAGTGGGTACTGAAGGTCAACCCACGGACGAGCATGGAGGCGATCTCGCTCCGGCTGCTCGGGGCAGGCCTGGGACGGCGCCTCTCGCCGACCGGGTTCCTCGCCGCCAAGGGCTTCCTCGCCGTCGGCGGCGCACTCATGGGAGTCTTGGTCGTGTCGGCCACCGGCTCCGGCCTGGGCCTCCTGTTCATGGGCGCCCTTGGCGTTGGAGGGTTCATCGCACCCGACTACTTCGTCTCGTTGAAGGCGAAGGGGCGCCGCGAGAAGATCCGCGCCGATCTCCCGGACGCGCTCGACCTGCTCGCGGTCAGCGTCGAGGCCGGCCTCGGCTTCGACGGCGCGATCGCGAAGCTGACGGAGCACATGGAGGGTCCTCTGGCCGAGGAGTTCGGCCTGACCCTCGGGGAAATGCGGATCGGCGAGAGCCGGGCAGACGCGCTCAAGCGGATGTCCGAGCGCGTCGACGCGCCGGAGCTCTCGTCGTTCACCCGCGCGATCATCCAGGCCGATCAGCTCGGCACGTCCCTCGGCCGGATCCTGCGGGTCCAGGCCGCCGACACTCGGATGCGCCGTCAGGCAGCTGCCGAGGAGAGGGCCATGAAGGCCCCGATCAAGATGCTCTTCCCGACCGTCCTGTTCATCTTCCCGGCGATGTTCCTGATCATTCTGGGCCCCGCCTTCCTGAACCTCGACAAGATCTTCTAACTGCGACCTCCGAGGAGACGCCATGGCCGCTAAGCCGACGAACGAGAAGCCCGACGAGAAAGACCAGAACGAGGTCGAGACCGAGGGGGGCTTCGGCACCGGCCTGCGTGCCCAGCTCCAGCGGCGCCGCGAAGGCGAGGCGCCCGTCACGACCGAGGTCACAACGCAGAATGGGGATACTCCGCTCGTTCGGCTCGACCTCTACGCCTCGCCTCCGCCGGCGGCGGCCGAAGCCGCATCGGCCGCCGTCGACGAGGGCGAGCTCAGCGAGCTTCAGGGAGAGCTCGAGGGAGTTCGTGCCGAGTTGGCTCAGGCGACGAAGCGGGAGCAAGAGCTCCGCACGGCGCTGGCCGAGCAGGTCGAGGCCTACGAGCGACGGTTGTCGGAGGAGTCGGACGTCTCCCGCCAGGCGACCATGCTCGGGGAGCGGGACGCCCGGATCGCGACGATGGAGACCGAGCTCCTGAACCGCGAGCGCCGAATCACGAACGAGCGGCGCGAGCTGGACGCCGAGCGCAAGCGGCTCTCCCAGCTCCATTCCGCCGTCGCTGCCGAGCAGTCCGAGGCCCAGAAGCGCGCAAGCGCCGTCGTTGCCCGGGAGGACGCGGTCAAGGAAACGGAAAAGGCTGTGGCCGAGCTCCAGCAGCGTATCGCCGCTGTGGCGAAGCGCGAGGAGAAGGTCACGAAGGCCGACCAGGAGCTCTCGGCTCGGGAGCGCGACGCCAAGCAGCGCCACGAAGCGCGGGCGCGCGGTATCGCGGAGCGCGAGGACCAGCTGCGCAGGCGCGAGAAGGAGCTCTCCGAGCGCGACCGGTCGTTTGCGAAGCGCGAAGCGCGGATGCTCGAGGCCGAGGAGCAGTTCACGTCTCGCGAGGCGGCGCTCGAGGAGCGTGAAGAGCACGCGCGGGCGGAGGCCGAAAAGCTTCGCGTCCAGCTCGCGAGCCACGGAAGCGTCACCCAGCAGACCGAGGCACGGGCAACCGCCGTCATGGAGGCGGCGGAGGCCAGGGCGGTCGAAACGGAGGAGCGCGAGCTTCAGCTCGCCGCCCGCGAGGCCGAGCTCAACCGCCGCGAGGCGAAGCTGGGCCGGGTCGAAGGCGAGCAGCAGGTCGGCCGCGATCTCGAGCAGATGCGCCGCCGGCTCGAGGAGCGCGAGCGTGACCTCGTCGAACGGGAGGCCGGGCTTCGCGACTCAGAAGACGCCGCCGAGTCACAGGACAAGCGCCTCGAGCGCCGCGAGAAGCGTGTCTCCGACAACGAGAACTCGCTTCGCGACCGCCTACGGGAGCTCGACGAGCGCGAGGCCGAGCTGGAGCTCCGCGAGGCGAGCGGCGAGGCGGACGTCGAGCTCACGCTCGAGAAGCTCGAGAAGCGCGAGGCGAAGCTGGAAGCGCTCGAGAAGCGACTCGCGGCCAAGGAGGCGGAGCTCGCGAGCTACGTCGCGCAGGCGCAGTCGTCACTGCACACCCGGGAAGCCGACTGGTGGAAAAAGGTCCTCGGCCCCGAAGAGGTCAAGTCCTAGTAACAAGTTGTTACTTGGCCGGCCGAAGCGCCGGGCGCCGCTCCACAAGCCGCACCGCGGGCCCAGAACCGAGCTCGTAACAAGTTGTTACTAGGGTCGAGCGGGACGCTACGCCCGCTCTGCGGCCTCCTTGTCCACGTCGACCTGCCACGGGAAGCTCCGCAGCGTTGCGAGCGTCGCGATCGTGCCGAGCGTCAGGTTCACGGTGATCACGACGATCTTCAGGCCGACGCTGAAGCTGAGCACGTCCGTCGCGGGAGCCGTGCGCGCAAACATGTAGACGAGCAGCGCCTGCTCGGTGCCGATGCCCGCGGGTGTAAGCGGCAGCAACGTCGACAGCGTCTGCGCGACCTGGACGACGAAGACACTGTGCAGGTCCGAGGGCATCCCGAAGGCCCGAAGGGCGAAGTAGATCGCCGCCAGGCGGCACGCCCAGTCGAGCGCCTGCCATGCCGCCACCTCCCGCAGATAGCGAGGAGGCTCCCTCAGGATCGAGAGTCCCTGGCGCACGCGAGCCCAGAACTCAGTGATCTTCCGGACACCCGTGATCGCGAGGATCGTCGCGATGACCAGCACCACGAAGAGGATCCCGGCAGCGGCGCGCGGGTTGTGGAAGGCCCAGAGCCAGTCGATCCCGGGGAGATCCGGCAGCACGCCTGCGCCGGGAAGAATCCCGGCCGACAACGCCCAGCCGAGCAGCAGCAGTCCGACGGTCGTGTCGAAGATCGTCTCGGCGAGCAGGCTGGAGGCAAGGGTCGGGTACGACGAGCCTTCGATCCGGTGTCGCGCGATGTAGAGCCGGAGCAGGTCGCCCCCGCGCCCCGGCAACAGCGCGTTCGCGCCGATGCCCGCCGCGTACGCACCGAAGATGTCGCGCCACCGAACCGTGGACTCGGGGTAGGCCGCGGCGACGATGTTCCGCCACGCTCGGCTCCGTGAGGCGATCCGGCCGAGGTGGAAGGTGATCGCAAGCGCGAGCGGCAGCGGCTCGATCGAGGTGAGTTGGTCGAAGAACGACTCGACGGCGTCGATGAATCGGGCCACGGGCCAATACTTGCCCTCAGGGCTTACGATCGATGCCGATGGCGACCAAGCGGGCCACCCAGCCGGTTCCGACCGTCGCCGAGGCCGCACGCGTCGCGGAGTTCCGCGTCGCCCTGAGACGGTTCCAGCACCAGACGGACGTGGTCGCGCGCGAGTGCGGGATCACGCCAGCCTGGTACCTGCTCCTCCTGCAGATCAAGGGCGTTCCGGACCTGAGCGAGCAGACCACGGTGACCGCGCTCGCCGATCGCCTGCAGCTCGCCCAGAGCAGCGTCACGGAGCTCGTGTCCCGGGCCGAGCAGGCCGGTCTCCTCGAGCGAAAGCCTTCCTCCACCGACGCAAGGGTCGTCCACCTTCGGCTCAGCGCACAGGGTGAGGAAATCTTCGCCCGCGCGTTCCGGAGTCTCGCTTCCGAGCGGGAGGCTCTCCGGGAGTCGATCGCCGGCCTCGAGGACTGACTCGGCACACCCGGTTTGACCCGGGGACCCATCCGTCCTATAGATGCCGCGGTATCGATGGGCGTTGGTGGCCAGGGAGGGTGCCGCGCCCTCAGGAGGTGTTGCCCTTGTCCCCCAGCCGCCTTACGACGTTCTTAGGGCTGCTCGCAGCCCTGTTGACCGCGGTGTTCCTCACCGCAGGGACGGCCGGTGCCGCCATCGCGCCGCCATGGTGCGGCACACCCGAGCCGGATGCTGCCGGCAGCCTTCCTGACGGGAGCTTGCCCGCACACCCGAACGGAAGCTTCCCGCACATTCCCTACTACGCAATCGGCTGCACGCTCGACAACATCGCCGCAGCCAGCGGCGGTCGCATGACGGTCGAGCGCTTCGGCAAGTCCGCGCTCGGCCGCGACAAGTTCCAGGTGGTCATCAACGCCCTCGACACGAAGTCACAGCGACGCGGCTACGCCAACTGGCAGAGGATTCGGCGCGACATGCTCGATGATCCCGAGCGCGCGCAGAAGATCCTCGACCGTGTCGGCGACGACGTGAAGGTGCCGCTCTTCATCCAGGGCGGTATTCACGGAAACGAGTACGAGGGCGTCGACGCCGCGATGCAGGTGATCGAGCGGCTGGCCCTGACTCCGTACGGGACGGATCCCGAGGTCGACCAGATCCTCGACCAGGCGACCGTCGTCTTCAACCCGGTCCAGAATCCCGACGGCCGGATCGCGGGCGCTCGCACGAACGGCAACGGGTTCGACCTCAACCGCGACTTCCTCACGCAGTCGCAGCCGGAAGTCCAGAGCACGGTCGAACTCATCCAGGAGTGGCTTTCGCCGGAGCTGCTCGATCTCCACGGCTACGTCTCGCCGACGCTAATCGAGGCAACGACGAAGCCACACAACCCGGGCATCGAGTACGACATGTGGCTCAAGTGGAACCAGAGCCGGATCGACGCCAACGAGGCGGCGATGAACGCTCAGGGCTTCAACGTCACGCGTCCGATCAACGACTGGTGCGCGGATGGGAGCATCCCGGACCAGAACCCGGACGGCCTTTGCGATGACGACACGTCCCGGATCGGACCGAGGTGGGCGGAGAGCTGGGACGACTGGGGCCCGTTCTACACGCCGATGTATTCCCAGCTCGTTGGCCTGAATGGCTCGACCGTCGAGATGTGCAACAACGCGGCCCTCAACTCGGGCGGGAACATTTGCGGGCCGGGCGCGAACATCTACGAGAAGGTCGGCCGGTCCGGCTCTCGGCTGATGCAATACATCACCGTCTGGTCGACGCTGCTCTTCGACACTGAGAACCGCGTCGAACTGATGAAGGATCAGCTCGAGATCTACGTCCGGGGCGAGGACGACGCACCGAGGCCGACGACGGCCGATCTGGCGCCGCAGACGCCGGGTGACCCGACCGACGTCGACATCCCGCCGGGCTTCGACAACGTCGAGAACAACTGGATGATCGACTACCCGCAGGCGTTCGTGATCCCGAAGGGCGATCACCAGCGCAGCGACCCCGAGGCTCGGCGGCTGGTCCGCTGGCTCCTTGCCAACGGGATCGAGGTCCGCCAGCTCAAGAAGGGCTACCAGGTCGACGCCACCACTCGCTTCGAGCAGGACTCGTGGGTGGTCTTCATGGATCAGCCGCTGCGCGGGCTCGCTTACACCTCGCTGGGAGCGGGCCAGGACATCAGCTCGCGGATCAGCATCCTCTACGCGCCTCCGGGCGCCTGGAGCCACGGCTACCTATGGGGCGCCGACGTCGCGGAGATCTCAGACGCGGCGACGTTCAACCCGAAAACCAAGCGCGTCCGGAAAGTCAGGAACGTTCGGGGTGGGGTCGACGGCAGGCGGAACGCCGCGGCGTTCGCGCTCGCGATCGACTCACCCACGGCGGTGCGGACGTTGAACGACCTGCTGGATAGCGGCCTCGACGCAGAGCTCGCGACCTCGCCGTTCACGAACGCCTTCGGTGAGCAGATGCCCGCCGGGACCGTGCTCTTCCCGGCGAGCGCTCGGTCCGTGCTCGAGGACGCGGGCGACGAGTCAGGCGTCGGGTTCATCGGCGTCAGGGGCGGAGCGCTGCCGCCTGTCGAGGCGGTCGACCAGACACCGCGGATCGCGGTCCTCACCGCTGCCGTCAACCAAGACATCTGGGTTCTCCGCGAGCTTGGCTTCACGGCGAATCCGGTCTCGACGGCGACGCTCAACACCGCGCCTACGGACCCGCTCGTTGACTACGACGTCGTCTTCAACACGGCCGCGTGGCCCTCGGCCGCCAATCCGACAGCACGCGCACGCTTGACGGCGTTCTTCGCCGCCGGCGGCGGCTACATCGGAGCGCTGGCAAACGGTGCCAACTTCCTGGTCACCGGCGCCCAGGTGACCGGTCTCGCCGCCATGTCGAACAGCGGCGGCGGGGCGGGTTACAGCGGGATCGTGAACTGGATCAACAGCGGTTCCGGAACCGGCATCATCACCGGGGCCTACCGCAGCCAGGACACGGCGATCATGGACCCGCCGACATGGTTCACGGGTCTGCCGGCTACGTGGACGGCTGACGGAACCCTGCCCTTGACGGGGTTCTTCCTCTCCGGCCTCTGGCCGGTCGACGCGCAGTCGGCGACCGCTCCGGGCTCGCGGGTCATTGCTCACGGCATGAACACCGCGGGCACCTCGCGGATGACGACCTTCGCGATGAACCCGGCCTATCGCGCAGATCCGGAGCGCGAGTGGCCGATGCTGGCCTCGGCCGCCTACTGGGCCGACCAGTAACGACACTCGACGGGGGGCGGCGCGAGCCGCCCCCCGTCGAAAAATTGTCGAATTTGAAATTCTTCCAGGCGTGGAGTACGGTCAAGTAGGGTTGCAACCTAAGGCAGCGGGGGGCGAAAGTTGAACGAGGGCCCGATGTTGCTGCGGCGTGGAGGTCGGCGTGGATTTCTCCGCCGGTCTGTCTTCGTGGGGGCTCTGGCCGGGATGTTGCTGGTTGCACCCGCGCCGGGCGTGGCAGCCGTACCAGGACCGCTCGAAATCAACGTGACGCAGATCGGGACTCCAGGGGCGAATGGGTGGTACAGGGGGAACGTAACTGTCACATGGGTGGTGACCGGCGCAACTTGGTCGGACCCCCAGGGCTGCGCAATAAGGACGCTCGTCACAGACACACCCGGCACCAAGATCACCTGCTCAGCGAGGAACGACGACTTGGGAGAAGAGCTGTCGAAGAGTGTGACTATCAAGCTCGACAAGACAGCTCCGTCCGCCGCCGCTGTCCCTGATCGCCCCCCGGACGCGAACGGCTGGTACAACCGTCTGCTCAGCGTGACGTCGGTCGGTACTGACCCGACCTCCGGGATCGAGAGTTGCTCATCTGCTACGTACGCCGGGCCTGATAATCCAGCGGCCGTGATTGTCGGCGCATGCCGCGACGTCGCCGGGAACATGGCCGGAACTGCCCTCCCGTTCAAGTACGACGCCACCGCCCCCAGCGTCTTTGCGGTCACAGCCGTGCACGGAAACCGCAGCGCGCAGATCTCCTGGCGCAAGTCCAGCGACACGAAGTTCATCGAGGTCTTCAGGACGCCGGGCCGGAAGGGCCAGGGCGAATCGGGGATCTACCGCGGCTCAGCGACCGGGGTCAAGGACACTGGGCTGGTCGTCGGACGCAAGTACGAGTACCGGGTGGTCGCCTTCGACGAGGCCGCGAACCGTGCAGAGCAGAAGCTCAACTTTGTCGCCACGGGCGCGCTACTGAACCCGACTCCAGGACTACGGCTCACATCGAAATCCCCGCCAACCCTCGTCTGGGCTCCTGCAAGGAAAGCGACCTACTACAACCTGCAACTGATTCGCGGGCGCAAGGTGCTGAGCGCCTGGCCCGCGCGTCCGAGCTTTCGACTGCGGCGAACGTGGCTTTACAACGGACGGCGCTATCGACTCGAGCCGGGCGTTTATCGCTGGTACGTCTGGCCCGGGTATGGGCGGATCTCCGCCGCCCGCTTCGGCCGCCCGCTCGGAAGCAGTACGTTCGTCGTGACGAAATAGCGCTGCCGCGTGCGCCGGCACGCTGCAGCTCTCATTTTCGCGGTAGCCGCACTCCTGCTCACGCCGGGCGCCGCCGGCCTACCAAATGTCCCTGGCGACCCGACTCCGCCGGTCGTGACTCCGGTGATCACAGGGATACTCGGGCTAAACGGCTGGTACACGACCAACGTCACTGTCAACTGGTCGGTGACGGACCCGGAGTCGATCATCCTTTCGACGACGGGCTGCAACACGGTCACATTCGCCGCGAATACGCCAGGCAGTCAGCTCACCTGCTCCGCCGAGAGCGACGGCGGCACAACTATCGTCACGAAGACGTTCAAAGTCGACAAGACCGCTCCTGCGACGACTGCGACGCCGTCGCGCGCCGCGGATTCGAACGGCTGGTACAACCACGCGCTCTCGGTCGACTTCAACGGGAGCGACACCACCTCCGGGCTCGAGTCGTGCTCCCCGGATGCGACGTACGCCGGGCCCGACACGAGCGGAACCACCGTCAGCGGGACTTGCCGCGACCTTGCCGGAAACACCGCGCCGGCCACCTTGCCTCTCAAGTACGACGCGACGGCGCCGCAGGCGAGCCCCGCCGCACGGCCGGCGGACGCGAACGGCTGGCACAACCACGCGGTCACCGTCACCTTCCAGGGCACCGACGGAACCTCGGGCGTCGCCACGTGCACCCAGACGACCTACTCAGGGCCCGACGATCCCTCCGTCGCACTGAGCGGATCGTGCGTCGACCAAGCTGGCAACCAGAGCGCCTCCGCGCTCTTCACGACGAAGTACGACGAGACCCCTCCGCAGGCGACCGCGACGCTCTCGCGACCGGCCGACGTCAACGGCTGGCACAACAAGCCGCTCACGGTCAGGTACGCCGGCAGCGACGCGACTTCCGGGCTCGCCTCCTGCGACCCGGAGGAGTCCTACGCAGGTCCCGATTCCGCGGTGGCCACGATCAGCGGCGCCTGCCGCGACCTCGCGGGCAACGTCGCCGCACGCTCGGTCGTGGTCAAGTACGACGCGACGGCGCCTCAGGTGACGGCGACGCCCGGGCGGGCCGCGAACGCAGCCGGCTGGTACAACGCGCCGATCTCCGTGACCTTCGCCGGCACGGATGTCATGTCGGGCCTCGCCTCGTGCGTCCAGCCGCAGAGCTACTCGGGACCTGACAACGGCGCCGCGGCGGTTCCTGGAAGTTGTAGCGACCAGGCCGGGAACGTCCGCAACGCGTCCTTCGGGCTCAAGTACGACGCCACGGCGCCGCAGGCCAGCGCTTCCCCCGGACGGCCGGCGGACGAGAACGGTTGGTACAACCACGCGCTCTCGGTCACGTTCGCGGGCACGGATGCGACGTCCGGCATCGGTTTGTGCGATGCGGCGAAGACCTACTCAACGCCCGACACCGCGAGCACCTCGCTCGCCGGTACCTGCCGCGACGTCGCCGGCAACCAGAGCGCAGCAGCGAGCTACGGCTTCAAATACGACGCGACAGGCCCTCTCGTCACTACCGCGCCGTCGCGCCAGCCGAACACCAACGGCTGGTATCGGGCGCCAGTCACCGTCGGCTTCACCGGCGGCGACGCCACGTCGGGTGTCAGCTCGTGCGAGGCCGCGAAGAGCTACGGCGGCCCGGACGCCGTTTCGACGTCGGTCGGCGGCACCTGTCGCGATCTCGCAGGGAACACGGGAACCGCGTCCTTCGCCCTCAAGTACGACGCAACTGCGCCGCAGGCGACCGCGTCGGCCTCGCGAGCCCCGAACGCCAATGGGTGGTTCAACGCTCCGCTCACCGTCAGCTTCGCGGGGACGGATGCCACCTCGGGACTGGAGTCCTGTCCCGCCCCCCAGAACTACGCCGGGCCGGACACGGCGACGGGCTCGGTGAACGGAACCTGCCAGGACAAGGCCGGCAACGCCGCGACCGCGTCGCTGGCGCTCAAGTACGACGCGACGGCGCCGCAGGTGACCGGAGCCAGCCCCGCCCGCCCGACGGACGCCAACGGCTGGTTCAACCACCCGGTCGAGGTGAGCTTCGCGGGCACGGACGCCACGTCCGGGATCGCAGCGGGCGGCTGCACCCAGGTGACGTACGGCGGGCCGGACAACGCCGCGGCCTCCGTCAACGGCACCTGTAGCGACCGGGCCGGCAACCAGAGCGGGATGAGCGCCTTCGGGTTCAAATACGACGGGACTGCGCCGGCGGCGAATGCCGCCGCAGGGCGCCCTGCGGACGCGAACGGCTGGTACAACCACTCGCTGACCGTCAGCTTCACCGGCTCAGATGCGACCTCTGGGCTCGAGTCCTGCCCGGCACCCAAGACCTACGTAGGGCCCGACACCGCCACGGCGTCGGTGAGCGGGACCTGCCTCGACCGCGCAGGGAACAGCGCCGCCCCGTCGTTGGCGTTCAAGTACGACGCGACCGCACCGCAGGCGAGCACGTCCGCCTCGCGGGCGCCGAACGCGAACGGTTGGTACAACGCTCCGCTCTCGGTCAGCTTCTCGGCAAGCGACCTGCTCTCGGGGCTGGCGTCCTGCCCCGCAGCGATCAACTACGCAGGCCCCGACAGCGGCACCGCCGTGGTCAGCGGAACCTGTCTGGACCAGGCGGGGAACGGGGCATTGGCATCGCGGCTCCTCAAGTACGACGAGACGGCACCGACGGCCCAGAGCGTGCCCTCGAGGCCCGCCGACGCGAACAGCTGGTACAACCACCCGCTCACGGTGAGCTTCCACGGCTCGGACGCAACGTCCGGCATCGCCTCGTGCGCGGCCTCGAGCGACTACTCTGGCCCGGATTCCGCCGCCGTCTCGAAGAGCGGGACGTGCACCGACCGAGCCGGCAATCCGAGCGCCGCGACGACGTTCCCGTTCAAGTACGACGCGACGGCGCCGCAGATCGGAAACCCCCTCCCCGTGAGGCCGCCGGACCGGGCCGGGTGGTACAACCGGCCGGTCGGGTTCGCCGTGCAGGGAACCGACGCAATGTCCGGCATCGATTCGTGCCC
>Ga0126304_10000696_pt1 | contig 14556 bp, 15 predicted proteins | sample Plot25_FD_92538 | JGI IMG/M metagenome (GOLD analysis project Ga0126304, IMG submission 92538) | Serpentine soil microbial communities from UC McLaughlin Reserve, CA, USA - Plot25 | ecosystem: Environmental > Terrestrial > Soil > Grasslands | place: USA: UC McLaughlin Reserve, Lake County... | reverse complement strand
ATCGTCGGCGCGCTGATACGCCTCCATGCCGCGGAGATAGGCCGCCTTCGCGTCGGGATGTGCCTCGACTTGGTCGTCGAGCCCGACGACGTCGTCGGCGAGCGCCACGAGGTCTTCGCGCGCGACCGCCTTGACTTCCCCGAGCTCGCGCTCCTGTCGCCTCCGCCGCCGATATGCCCGGACTCCGAGGAGCGCCGCGATCGCTCCCCCGGCCGCGATCAGCCACGTGGGGAAGCCTCCGCGGCCTTCGCTCTCACCGGACTCGCCCCTCCCGGCCCGTACGTCGCCGACGCGCTGGACGAAGTCGAGCAGTACCGCGGCGACCCCGTCCTGGTTGCGCGTCTGAAAGGCGCGGGTAGCAAGCGCCGGAGCCTGGTCGCGCGCGAGATCGTTGCTGACCGCGCGGAACTGGTTCCCGACCACGACTGCGTAGACGCCTGGCTCGCCCACGAGCCGGGCGAGCTCGACGGCCACCTGAGTGCTGGAGCCAGCTTCCCGGCGCACGGATCCAGGCAGGATCGCGATCGAGACCGGCGCGGCCCCTTCCTCGTCGATCGCATCCCGAAGCCGGTCGGCTTCGGCATCTGTCAGCGCGTCGGTGCCGGGATGGACGTAGACCGGGTCGGCGCGCAGACCCTCGGTGGCCTCGTCGAGCACGGTCGACTGGGCAGCCGCGGTCGAAGCGAACGCGAGTGCCGCCAGCCCGGTTGCGATCAGGTGGCCCGCCATGCCTCCAGCAGCTCCCCTTCGCGCTCCGGCTTCATCCCCGCGTCGTCGGTTGTCTCCGCCGCGTCGAGCGTGCCGCGGATCGTGTCGTCGAGCGGACGGTGCGACAGGCCGGCCGCCTCGGCGCGCGAGACCTCGGCCTGGTTCATCCCGACCCACTCGGGATCGGCGAGCCACATCGGGAGCTCCATCCACTCGCCCACCTCGTGCTCCGAGAGGAACTCGTCAGGGATCCAGACCGGTGTCGCGTCCGAGCCGGCCACCGACCGCGCGGAGTCGATCAGCTCCTGCCACGAGACAGCCGAGCGGGTCGCGTTGAACGCGCCGCCCTCGTCCCGCTCCAGAAGCTCGACCAGCCAGCGGCCGAGATCGCGGACGTCGACGAACTGGACGGTGCGCTCGGGCGGCGCGGGCACGACCATCTCGCCGCCGCGCGCAGTCCGGTGCGGCCAGTACGTGAAACGTCCCGTCGGGTCATGGGGCCCGACGATCAGCCCGGGCCTGACGATCGTCGCCCGGTCGCCGTAGACCTCCCAGACGGCGTCCTCGGAGAGGGCTTTCAGCGCGCCGTAGTTGTCGTACTCGGGAAGCATCTCGTCCGCAGGCATGTCGCCGAGCTCGGCCCTGGGCGAGTCCTCGCTCGGGCCCTTGCTGAGGTCCGAGTAGACCGAGATGCTGGAGACGAAGAGGTAGCGGCCGACCGAGCCCTCCAGCGCCTCCGCCGATTTCCAGACCACGTGCGGGAAGTAGCCGGAGGGGTCGATGGCGGCTTCCCAAGCGCGACTCTCGAGCGGCGAGAGGTCCTCCGTCCGGTCGCCACGGATCTTCTCGACCTCGGGGAAGAGCTCCGGGTTGGTCTCGCCGCGGTTGAAGAGCGTGACGTCATGCCCCCGCTCGAGCGCCGCTTCGACGGTCGCGCGTCCGAGGAATTTCGTCCCCCCGAGAACGAGGATCTTCACCTTCTGGTGACGCCCCGTAAGGATTGTTTGAAAACGCTCGGGCTAGGCATGGGCCGTCGGTAGCTTGCCTGTGGAACCCATGGTCGGCGCACTCACAATCATTCTTCTCTTCGCGGCTGCGTGGCTGCTCGCTCGGGCGGCGGCGTTCGTCGCGCTCAAGGTGCTGGTCTGGAACGACCGGCGCTCGGCCGACCACGACCTCACGAAGGCCGGGAAGATGACCCGTCTCAAGCGGCGCGAGACCCAGGTTTCGATCGTGCGTGCGGCCATCACCTACCTCGCGTTCGGAGCTGCAGTCGTGCTCTCGATCGGCCAGCTGATCGGCGGTGTCGATCGCCTGACGGCAATCGCCGGTGCGTCCTTCATCCTGATCCTGGTCGGCTTCGCGGTGCAGCGGGTCCTGATGGACATCATCGCCGGGCTCGCCATGTTCATCGAGCGCTGGTACTCGGTCGGCGACACGATCCAGATCCCCATGCATGAGCTGCAGGGCGTCGTCGAGGACTTCTCGCTCCGGCACACACGGCTGCGGACGCTGGACGGCGAGGTGATCCACATCCACAACTCGCAGATCCCGTCCGTTCGGGTCCTCCCCGGCGGCGCGAAGGAGCTGCGGCTCGAGGTCTTCGTGACCGACCAGGAGCGGGGAATCGAGATGGTCGACTCCGTGGCATCGATCCTGCCCGAGGGCCCGACGACGTTCTTCCGCAAGCCGCGGATCGAGCAGATCGACGAGCTGTCGGAGACGCTCGCTCGGATCTCGGTCCGCGCGTCGGTGGCGCCGGGCCGCGAGTGGCTGGTGGACGGTTTCTTCGCCGACCTCATCCGGGAGCGCGCCGAGCCGGGGCTGATCGCGCACGGCCCGGTGACCCTCTCCGTGGACGAGTCGGCCGCGCGGAGCTACGCGCGCGCCTCGCACCTCACACGCCGCAGCGCGGAGTTCACGCCCGCGATTCGACGAGCTTCCTGAGCTCGTCGAGCAGCCGGTCGACCTCGTCGGCCGTGTTGTAATGGACAATCCCGATTCGGACTGCGCCGTCCTTCAGGCCGAGGCGCTTCATCACCTCGAGCGCGTAGTAGTTCCCGTCCCAGACGAAGATGCCGTGCTCGCCAAGGCGCGCGGCAACCTCCGTCGGCGTTAGCCCGTCCAGCGTGACCGCGAAGGTCGGAACCCGGCCGTCCATCGTCTGACGTCCGTACAGCGTCACGCCCTTCGGAAGACCGGCGAGGAAGCGCTCACCGAGCTCGCGTTCGTGGGCCACGATCGCCTCCAGCCCGATCGACTCCAGGTACTCGATAGCTGCAACGAATCCGGCGAGCAGCTCGTGCTGTGCCGTCCCGGTCTCGTAGCCGGGGGCGGGACGCACCTTGTAGGGCCGCCAGCGGTCGAGCAGTTCCCGCCGGGCGAATGCAAGCCCCAGGTGTGGGCCGTAGAACTTGTACGGCGAGCACAGCAGGATGTCGGCGCCGATCTCGGCCACGTCGATCGATGCGTGTGGCGCGTAGTGGACTGCGTCGACCCAGGCGAGAGCCCCCGCCTGGTGGGCGAGCTCGCAGACCCGCGCCGCGTCGACCAGGGTGCCGAGCGCGTTCGACGCCCAGGGGAAGGCGACGATGCGAGTCCTGTCGGAGAGCTGCTCCTCGACGTCCGAGAGGTCGTAGTCCGCGAACCGCACGACGAGCCCGAGGTCGTGTGCAAGCTCGAGCCATGGTGCGACGTTGGCGTCGTGGTCGAGTCGCGTCGTGACGATCTCGTCGCCCTCCCGCAACTCGCGTCCGACGGTCCGCGTGAGCATGAAGTTGAGGTTGGTCATGCTCGGCCCGAAGATCGCCTCGTCCGCCGAGCAGCCGAGGAAGCGGCCGGCGGTCTCGTGCGCGGACTCCACGAGCTCACCCGTGCGCCGACTCGTTTCGAACTGCCCTCCGACGTTTGCGTTTGAGTCACGGAGGTAGCCGGCGATCGCATCGATCACCTCGTCCGGCACCTGTGTCCCGGCCGGTCCGTCGAAGAACGCGTATGGCCGTCGCAGCGCCGAGAAGCGCGCTCGGACCGCCGCGACGTCGAGTGTCACCTGCACGTTCTCAGCGCCTCGTCGTAGAACCGGAGGTACTCGTCGACATGCTCCCGCCAGTAGGCGGTGGAGTGCCCGCCGGGCGGCGTTTTCGCCGGAGCGTCGACGAGCGCGCCGAGCCGGACGGTGTTGTCCCGGAAGCTGTCGTCGCGACCCACGTCGAGCCAGACCCGCGCCCCGCGGAACAGGCCCGGCCGCTCCTGCGCGAGCTCGAGCACGTCGTGGCGCTCGAAGTCCTCGGCGTCGTCGAAGGCTCCCTCCGGCGTCTGCCCGCCGCCTTCCCAGAGAGCCGGGGAGTGCGCGCCGACGGCGCAGAAGCGGCGCTGGCGGGCGAGGTCCAGTGCGCCGAAGCCGCCCATCGAGAAGCCGCCGATCGCCTCCTTGCGCGGGTCGGTGTCCAGTCGCTCGCGTGCCGCCGGGATCGCCTCCTCGAGGATGTGCCTACCCCAGTCGAAGTCGTCGCGGTCGTGGTAGTAGCTGTGGTCGCCGCCGTCGACGAGCAGGACGGCGGGCGCGTTCGTCATGGTCTCGAGCGAGTCGACGAGCTCGGGCCAGAGGAGCTCTTCCGGGGATCCGCCCCGCTCATGCAGGAGGATGAGCAGCGGTGCGCCGTCGCGTTCTGCCGGGATGACCCGATGCCGGCGCTCACCCAGGACGAGCGGCTCGCCGATCACGGACGAGTCCTCACCGCCCCGGTACCAGGAGAAGGCGATCGCACCGACCGCGAGGAGGATTCCCGCCGCGAGGATCCACTTCACAGGTCGCGGCCGTTGACGCGCCAGCTGTACTTCGGCGCCGGATCGAGCGAGGCGCCGATGAAGCAGCCCCACTCGGCGCTCTCGAACAGGTTGCGGAGCTCGTCGTCGGCGAGCTCGCCGACGAGCTGGACGTCGAGCTTGCACTCGATGCTCACGAACCCGTAGCGCTCCTGGTCCTCGCGTCGCGTCACCGTCCCGGACGCGTATGCGGAGGTGGTGACGTCGACATCTCTCTGCCGCGCGAAGTGCTCCAGGCTTGAGATCGAGCAGCGCGCGAGGGCCGTCAGGAGCAGGTGCTCGGCGCTGACGTCGCCTCCGATTGTGACCGGATCCCCGTCCGCGGTCAGCTCTCCCCGCTCGTCGAGCGAGATCCAGTAGTCGAAATGCTTCGCGCGAACTGCCACCGTCCGGTGGGCAATTTACGGTCAGATCGTGCGGTTGCGCGTGCTCAACGAAGCCGAGTGCTACACCCGCTGCTACGGCGATCGTGAGGAGGCCGTCCAGGTCCTCGAGGTCCAGCCGCGGTCGACTCGGTATGAAACGACGCTCAGTGGCGAAGACATCCGACGCCTCTTCGAAGTCCGGCTCGACGCGCGCGAGCCCGAGTTCGAGCTCGAAGCCGCCTAGCTCAGGCTACGACTCGATGTAGACCGTCAGGGGTTGGACGACGCCGTGCGCTTCCATCCGCTCTACGACCTCCGCGGGCGGCTCGGCCAGGATCGACGTCATCGCGCCGATGTCGGCGACGTCGGCACAGATGGCGATGTTGTTGCTTCCGTCCTGCGCGACGTAGTCCGTCACGTTGCTGCCGGTCCCGGACTCGATGGCCGCGGCGCGTTCCGCCTTGCCTTGCAGCCAGCGGTCGATGTCCTGGACGGCGTGGGTGATGACGACCTTCGGCATTCGACTCCCTTCGGGGGCGAGTAGCGGACTGGGTCGTCGACCCTACGGGCAGCGTTATCCCCCGCGAGCGTGCCGCCTCTTCGAGGAGGCGGGCGGGCGCGAGCGCGAAGCCGCTCACCCATACGATCCGGAGATGGACGCCGTCGCCGAGAGCGCGGTCCCGGACGTTCTATCGACCAGCCTCCGGGTCGTCTTCTGCGGGATCAATCCAGGCCGCTGGTCCGATGCGGCCGGCGCTCATTTCGCGAACCCTCGGAACGACTTCTGGCGGCTGCTCCATGACGCGCGCTTCACCGCGCGCCTGTACGCGCCGGAGGAGCAGCACGACCTGCCGGCACTCGGCCTCGGGCTGACGAACGCCGCCTACCGGACGACGCCGGGGTCGGGCGACCTGCGCCGCGCTGACTTCGAGGGCTCCGCCGAGCGGCTGGAGGCGCTCGCGCGGAAGCTGCACCCAGCTTGGATCGCCTTCGTCGGCAAGGAGGCCTACCGCGGCGTCTTCAACGAGCGACCGGAGCTCGGCGTCCAGGAGCGGTGGCTTGGCGAGACGCGGTTGTTCGTCCTGCCGTCGACATCGCCGGCGAACGCAGCCGTGCCCTACGAGGAGCGGCTGCGCTGGTTCGAGGAGCTCGCCGCTCTCGTCTAGCGGTTCTTGATCGCGCGGCGGATCGAGCGGGCGACGTAGAGCGCCGACTTGAGGAAGAAGAGCGCGCCGATAACCGCGCGTACCTGGTTCGCGGTCAGCGGCGTGCGCTTACTGACCGGCTTCTCGATCTTCTGAGCGAAGCGCTGGCGCCAGCCGATGAGCGGCGCCTGGAGTGTCTGTGTCTTGTTCATGGCCCGTCCTTACCCACGCCAGCGGTTCGTAATCGGCGTGCGTCGGTCTCGGCCGAACGCCTTCGGCCGCAGCTTGACCCCCGGCGGGGCTTGGCGGCGCTTGTACTCGGCCCGGTCGATCAGCGCGATCGCGCGATCGACGACGTCCTGGTCGAACCCGTCGGTGGTGAGCTCCTCGTGTGAGCGGTCCTCCTCGACGTAGGCCTCGAGCACCTTGTCGAGCGCGGGGTAGGGCGGGAGCGAGTCCTCGTCCTTCTGGTCGGCGCGGAGCTCTGCGCTCGGCGCGCGCTCGATGATCGTCTCGGGGATCAGCTCGCGTCCGGCGTGGTCGTTCAGATGCTTGGCGAGCCGGAACACGTCCGTCTTGAACACGTCCTTCAGGAGCGCGAACCCCCCGGCCATGTCCCCGTAGAGAGTGGCGTACCCGACCGAGAGCTCCGACTTGTTCCCCGTCGCGACGACGAGCCAGCCGAACTTGTTCGAGAGCGCCATCAGCAGCGTCCCGCGGATTCGAGCCTGGAGGTTCTCCTCGGTGATGTCGGCCTCTCGTCCCTCGAACACGCTCGAGAGCGTCTGCTCGTAGCCGTCGAAGATCGAGTCGATCGGAAGCTCGAGGAAGTCCGTGCCGAGATTCCTTGCGAGGCGCTCAGCATCTCGCCGGGTGTCCTCGGAGGAGTAGCGGGACGGCATCGAGACGCAGTGGACGCGCTCCGGCCCCAGCGCCTCGACGGCGAGCGCCGCAGTCAGCGCCGAGTCGATCCCGCCGGAGACGCCGAGAACGATATCGCCGAAGCCATTCTTGTCCACGTAGTCCGAGAGGCCGAGCTCGAGCGCACGGCGCATCTGCTCGAGCTCATCGAGCGGCTCTGCGACGTACGGCTTGACCGGGCCCTGCTGCCGGCGCCGCCCGCCAAGATCGATCACGGGCGGGTCGGGGATCTCGCGCTCGCTCGCGAGCGCGCGGCGGCGGGCGTCGACGAGTCGGCGCGCGATCGCGGTCGAGACGTCGATGTCGACGACGAGCAGCGCCTCCTCGAACGACGGCGCGCGGGCGACGACCTCGCCCTCCTCGTCGATGACGACGCTGTGCCCGTCGAAGATCAGCTCGTCCTGGCCGCCGACGGCGTTGACGAGCGCGACCCAGCAGGCGTTGTCCCGCGCTCGCGTGATCAGCATCTCCTCGCGCTCGAGCCCCTTGCCGACGTGGAACGGCGAGGCGGAGATGTTCGCGATCACGTGGGCCCCCGCCAGTGCGAGATCGGTTGCAGGCGGGCCCGGCTGCCAGATGTCCTCGCAGACGGTCGGGCCGATCAGCGCCTCGCCCACGCGCAGCAGGAACATCTCCCGGCCCGGTTGGAAGTACCGCACCTCGTCGAAGACGCCGTAGTTGGGCAAGAAGCGCTTCGGATACACGGCCTTGATCTCGCCGCCGGCGCAGATCGCGCAGCCGTTGGCGAGGTCGCGGTCGAGCCACGGAACGCCCACGAGCGCGGCGATGTCGGTCGACTCGGCCGCGACCTGCTCGGCCGCGCGCCGCGCCTCGCGGAGGAACCCGGGGCGGAACAGCAGATCCTCGGGCGGATAGCCGGTGATCGCCAGCTCGGGGAAGAGGACGAGATCCGCCCCCGCGTTCTGGGCTTCACGCAGTCGGAGGCCGATCCGAGCAACATTGCCGTCGAGGTCGCCGACGACAGAGTTCATCTGGGCAAGTGCGAGCCTCATGGTTTTCGCCTCACAGTCGAAAACATAGTCTACGCGTCGTGGAGCTTGTCATCGACCGGCATTTTCGCGGGCCGACGGAATCCGCGAACGGCGGGTATACCTGCGGGGTCCTCGCGTCGCTCTTCCATGGCCCCGTCGAGGTCACGCTCAGGCTCCCACCTCCGCTCGAGCGGAGGTGGGAGCTGGAGATGGACACCGGCCGCCGGAGCCTCGAGCTCCGCGACGGAGATGCCCTTGTGGCCGAGGCCCAGCCGATCGACCTCGAGCTGGAGCTTCCGGAGCCGGTTGCCTTCGACGAGGCGGGAGATGCGGCGCTGCCCGAGGGCGACAAGGAGAGCGCGTTTCCCGAATGCTTCGTGTGCGGCTGGGCTCGAAGCGACGGGCTGGGATCTACGCGGGACCGGTCGAAGGGCGCGATGTCGTGGCCGCAACGTGGACGCCTCACCCGGACCACGTCGCGTCCGAGTTCGTCTGGGCCGCGCTGGACTGTCCCGGCGCCTATGCCGTACACGGCGGGGAGCGGGGAATGCCGGTGCTCGGCCGGCTGGAGGCGAAGGTGGAGCACCTGCCGCATGCCGGAGAGTCTTGCGTCGTGATGGCGTGGCCGCTCGGAGAAGACGGGCGGAAGCTCTACGCCGGCACCGCGCTCTTCGGCGAGGACGGAAGGGTGCTCGGCTCGGCCCGAGCGACGTGGATCGCTCCGCGCTGACGCTCAGCGCTGGAGCCGGATCGCGTTGAGGTCGTTCTCGGCGATCTCGTCTGCGCGGCGGATCAGATCCTCGATGTCGTCGTGCTCGGCATGGATGTACCGGCCGCTCAGCGCGTCCGCCCGCCCGGACGCGAGCACGCGGACGAGCCTCGGAGCCAACTCCGGCGGAGTCCAGGGCGTGGCGTCTCCGAACGACTCGGTCATGTCGGTCTTGACGAGCCCGGGGCTGATCGTGAACACGGAGATGCCATGCGGCTCGAGCTGGAGGGCCAGGCCCTCCGCCGCCCGGTAGAGCGCAGCCTTGCTGGCGCCGTAGGCGGTCGTGCGCTGGCCGGGGAGGTACCCGGAGCCGCTGCCGGTGTTGACGATCCGCCCGCGGCCGCGCTCGATCATCCCGGGCAGGACCGCGCGCCAGCTGAGGAACGCTCCGAGGACGTTGATCTCGAAGGCGCGCCACCAATCGTCCGGATCGTCCTTCCAGGCCTCGTCGCCCCAGTGCGCGATCCCCGCGTTCGCAACGAGCAGGTCGATCGGGCCGAGCTCCCGCTCGACCTCGGCCACCATGCGGTCGACGTCCTCCTGTCGCGAGACGTCCGCGACCACCCCGTGGCCGCCGATCTCGCGCGCGACCTCCTCGACCTGGTTAGCCGAGCGCGCCGACACCGCGACCTTCATCCCCGCGTCGGCAAGCTCCCGCGCGATTCCCGCGCCGACCCCGCGGCCTCCGCCCGTGATGAGCCCGACCTGTCCGTCCATCCGGTCCGCCACGACGAAGAGTCTTCCATGCCTCGATAGGGTCACGACGTGACCCTCGCCGAGCTCGCCGTCACCGTCGGGATGCTCGGAATTCTGGGGCTGATCGCGAGCCGCTTCGGGCTGTCGGCGATCCCCGCTTACCTGCTCGCGGGCCTGCTGCTCGGTCCGAATGAGCCCAAGGTCGTGACGCTGATCAGCCCGTCGGAGGTCACGGACTTCGTCGCCGAGGTCGGGATCATCTTCCTGCTGTTCTTCCTCGGCCTCGAGTTCACGCTCACCAGGCTGTCGCGAAGCCGCCGCCACGTGGTCTTCGGCGGGCTCTTCGATCTCGTTGCCAATGCCGGCCTGGGGCTGCTCGTCGGTGTCGCGGCGTTCGGCTTCAGCTTCGCGGCGCTGATCCTTGCCGCGGCGATCTACGTCTCGTCGAGCGCGATCGCCGTCAAGGGCCTGATCGACTTCCGTCGCCTTGCGGACGAGGAGACCGACCTCGTCCTGGCGATCCTGATCGCCGAGGACATCGCAATTGCGCTCGTGCTCGGCTTCGCCGCGGGAGGCGGCGGCGCGGCCGGCGCCACCCTCGCGATCGTCGCGAAGGCGATCGGCTTCATCGCAATCTCGCTCGCGCTCTCGAAGTGGCTCTCAGGGCCGATCGACCGAGTCCTGGACTGGCTTCCGCGCGAGTTCTTCCTGCTGGCGGTCTTCGGTTTCCTGGTCGGGATGGCTGCGGTCGCCGACGCCCTCGGCCTCTCTGAGGCCATCGGCGCCCTGATGGCCGGCGTCGTCCTGTCCGATACCTCGATGCGGGAGGAGATCGAGGAGCGCTTCTTCAGCTTCAGGGACGTCTTTGCCGCGCTCTTCTTCTTCGTCTTCGGGCTCTCGATCGACATCTCCGCGCTCGGCGACGTCGGGTGGCTGTTGGCGCTCGCCGTCCCGGCGACCGTGCTCGGGAAGATTGCGGCAGGCCATGTCGCCGGCAGGCTCGGTGGCTTCTCGGCACGGCAGAGCTTCAACGCCGGCATCGCGCTGATCGCCCACGGTGAGTTCACGATCATCCTCGCCCAGGTTGCGTCCGCGAACGACGAGCTCCTGCCGGACCAGCAGGAGACCCTGGCCGCGTTCGCCGGGCTCTACGTCCTGCTCACGGCGACCGTCGGCGTGGTGCTGATGAAGGAGTCAAAGGTGCTCGGTCGCCGTCTGTTCCGTGCCCCTACACTGGCCGAAGGAGGCTGACGCGTTGCCCACTCAACTCGAGGAGACCCGCCTTCCCGGGATCGGGACGAAGTTCACGATCCGGACTGGCGAGGGCTCCCGCCTCACGGTGATCCTCCACAACGACGGGAAGCGGGAGCTCTACTACTTCCGGCGCAGCTCCGACGACGAGCCGCGGTCCGTGATCACGCTGGACGACGACGAGGCGCGGCAGCTCGGGGCCGTCCTCGGCGGCGCCTACGAGCGGCCGAAGATCGTCGAGGAGCTCGAGATGGCGCTCGGCGAGCTGCTCATCGAGTGGATTCCCGTGCCCGACACGAGCCCGTGGATCGGGAAGACGCTCGCCGAGGCGGGCTTCCGCGCGAACCTCGGGATCACGGTCATCGCGATCCTCCGCGAGCCCGAGCCCGTCACCGGCGCGCTCCCCGACGACGTGATTCAGAAAGGCGACACGCTGGTCACGGTCGGGAAGGCGGGGTCGTACCCGGCCTTCCAGCGCGTGCTGGCCGAGGGTTAGAGGGCTCGGGCGATCTCGTCCAGCGCCTCGGGGTTCTCGAGTGACGAGAGATCGCCGGGGTCGGCTCCGAGTGCCTTCGCCCGCACGGCGCGGCGCATGATCTTCGCGCTGCGTGTCTTCGGGAGTGCGCTCACGAACACGACGCGGTCGGGCCGGAACGCCTTGCCGAGATCGCGTGAGACGAGCTCCGACACCTCGCCGGCGAGGTCCTCGCCGCCGTCGGCTCCCGGCGCCGCGATGCAGAAGATCCAGGCGACCTCGCCCTTGACCTCGTGCGGGATGCCGACCGCCGCCGCCTCCAGCACGGAGGGATGCTCGACCGCGGCGGACTCGAGCTCTGCGGGACCGATCCGCTTTCCCGCGATATTGAGGGTGTCGTCCGACCGGCCGTGGAGGAACCAGAAGCCGTCCTCGTCCACGGACGCCCAGTCTCCGTGCGTCCAGACCCCCGGGAACCGGCTCCAGTACGTGTTGAGGTAACGGTCGGGATCGCGCCAGAACCCGCGCGTCATCCCCGGAAAGGGCTTCCGGCAGACGAGCTCGCCGACCTCGCCGCTCCCGACGAGCGAGCAACCCTCGGCGTCGACGACGTCCATCGCCATCCCGAGCGCCGGCCCGCCGAGCGAGCAGGCCTTGATCGGGCTCGCCGGGGTCGGGGAGAGGAAGCAGGCGCCCACCTCCGTCCCGCCCGAGCAGTTGATGATCGGCACCCGCCCGCCCCCGACCTCCTGGAAGAGCCAGCGGTACGGCTCGGGGTTCCAGGGCTCCCCGGTGGTCACGATCGTGCGAAGCGAGGAGAGGTCGGCCCTGGGATCGCCATGAGGGATCAGACCCCTCACGAGCGTCGGTGAGATGCCGAGGATCGAGACGCGCTCCTGCTCGATCAGCCGCCAGACGCGGTCGGGAGGCCAATCCGGCGCGCCTTCCGCGAAGACGAGCGTCGAGCCCATCGCCTGCCCGCCGACCACCGTCCACGGGCCCATGATCCAGCCCATGTCCGTGGCGAAATGGATCACGTCGTCGGGGCCGGCGTCAGCTTGGTAACAAACCTCTCGCGCGATCGAGACGAGGAAGCCGCCCTGCACGTGGACGACGCCCTTCGGCTTACCGGTCGTCCCGGACGTGTAGGTCAGGAGGTACGGCGTCTCGGACGGGAGCTCCGCAGGCGGCAGCTCCCCCGGCAGGTCGGCGAGGAGGTCGTCCCACGGCGCCAGCACCACGTGCTCGACCGACGGCGAGTCGGCCCGCGCCTCCTCGAGGATCGCCAGCATCGGCACCTCTCGCCCTCGCCGCCAGGACACGCGGGTCGTGACCGCGACCTTGGCCTCCGAGGCCTGGAGCCGCTGCGCGACCGCGGGCGCCGCGAAGCCGGAGAAGATCGGCACCTGGATCGCGCCGATGTGGGCGCAGGCGTGCGATGCGATCGCGACCTCCTGCGACATCGGCAGGAAGATCGCCACGCGGTCACCCTCCTCCACGCCGAGCCGCACGAGCGCCTCCGCCAGTCGGGTGACCTGGTCGGACATGGCGGCCCAGGTCAGCTCCCGCCGCACGCCGCCCTCGGCCAGCGACACTGCCGCCACCGCCTCCGGTCGGCGGCGCGCCCACCGGTGGACGCAGTTCCAGGCGATGCTCACTTCCCCGCCCACGAACCAGGTCGCCCATTCCGGGCCGCACGAAAGGTCCAAGACGCGGTCCCACGGCCTCGAGAACTCGAGGCCCATGTCTTCGACCGCGGCGGCCCAGAACCAGTCCGGATCCTCCTGCGAGCGGCGCACGAGCTCCCGGTAGTCGCCGATGCCGTGCCGGCGCATCAGCCGGACGACGTTCGCCCGCTCCAGCACCTCCGCCGTCGGCTGCCAGACGACCTCAGTCAACGCTTGCCCTCGACGTGGAAGTCGGGCAGCCACTCGAGCCAGGTCGGGAGGTACCAGTTCCAGTCCCCGAGGAGCTTCATCGCCGCCGGCAGGAGCACGGAGCGGACGATCGTCGCGTCGATCAGCAGCGCGATGGCGACGCCGAAGCCCATCTGCTGGAACATCACGAGATCACCCACCGCGAAGCCGCCGAAGACGGCGATGATGATCAGCGCGGCGCCCGTGATCAGGCGGGCGGTCGAGCCGATCCCGTGCGCGACCGCCTCGTCGTTGTCACCCGTTTGCACGTACCGCTCACGGATTCTGCTGAGCAGGAACACGTGGTAGTCCATCGAGAGGCCGAAGAGGACGGCAAAGAGGAAGAGCGGCACCCAGGCCTCGATGAAGTCCACCTGGTGGAAGCCGAAGACCTCGTTCCCGACCCCTTTCTGAAAGACGAGGATGAGAACGCCGTACGCGGCGCCCACGGACAGGAGGTTCAGCACGATCGCCTTCCCGGCCACCACGATTGATCTGAAGGCCACGGTCAGGAGGATGAACGACAGGGTGAGCACGACCGCCAGCAGGATCGGCAGCCAGCGGTCGGTCAGGGCGTAGTAGTCGATGCTTTCGGCTGTCTCGCCCGTGACGAGCATGCGCGCGCCGGGGATCTCCTCCTCACGCAGCGTCCGGACTGCGTCCAGCGCCCGATCGTCGCGGCTGTCACCGGTCGGGAGCGCCTCGACCACGGCGAGCCGCTCCTCGGGGTGGAACTCGGTCTCGACCTGACGGAAGGTGTCGTTCGCCCGCATGTCTTCGGCGAGCTGCTCGACCGCTGTCCGCGTCTCCGGATCTTCGACGTCGCCGTCGACGACGACCTCGATGTTGTCGGTCGTGCCGATGCCGAGCTCTTCCTCCAGCGCGTTGAACCCCTGCTTCGATGCAAAGCGGTCGGGCAGCGTGCGGATCCCCGCCTCGCCCGTCGTGTAGCTGAGGACGGGAATCGAAAGGGCCACCAGGAATCCGGCGCTCAAGACGAGGCTCACCACCGGCCGACGCATCACTGCCCGGACTACCCCGCCCCAGAAGCGGCTCTCGGCGCCGGTCCCGCGCTCCGCGCCGCGACCGAGGATCGGAATCCGGAGCGCGTTCACCCGGTTGCCGAGCAGGCTCAACACCGCGGGAAGCAGCGTCAGGGCCGCGACGACCGAGGTGATGCCCACCAGGATCGCGCCGGCGGCAAGGCTGCGGAAGATCGTGTTCGGGATCAGCAGGAGCCCGAACATCGCGATGATGAACGCGCAGCCGCTGAAGAGCACGGCGCGGCTTGCCGTCGCACCCGTCGCAGCGATCGCGTCGAGCTTGTCCCGCCCGCCCGACCGTTCCTCCCGGAAGCGCGAGACGACGAACAGCGCGTAGTCGATGCCGAGCGCCAGCCCCATGCCCGTGAGCATGTTGATCGTGAAGACCGAGAGCTCGAACACGGTGCCGATCAGGGCCACGAGTCCCAGCGCGGTGAGGATGGCGACGAT
>Ga0126304_10000691_pt1 | contig 14586 bp, 14 predicted proteins | sample Plot25_FD_92538 | JGI IMG/M metagenome (GOLD analysis project Ga0126304, IMG submission 92538) | Serpentine soil microbial communities from UC McLaughlin Reserve, CA, USA - Plot25 | ecosystem: Environmental > Terrestrial > Soil > Grasslands | place: USA: UC McLaughlin Reserve, Lake County... | reverse complement strand
CCCGTCGCGGCCCATGACGATCGCGCCGGTCGGGAAGTCCGGACCCTTGACGAACTTCATCAGGTCCCTCGGCCTGGCCTCGGGGTGCTCGATGAAGTGCACGACCGCGTCGATCACCTCGCCGAGGTTGTGCGGCGGGATGTTCGTCGCCATCCCGACCGCGATGCCGCCCGAGCCGTTCACGAGCAGGTTGGGAAAGCGCGCAGGGAGGACGACCGGCTGCTGCTCGTAGCCGTCGTAGTTGGGGACGAAGTCGACGGTCTCCGCCTCGATGTCGCGCAGCAGCTCGAGGGCGATCGGCGCGAGCCGTGCCTCCGTGTAGCGCTGGGCCGCCGGCGGGTCGCCGTCGACCGAGCCGAAGTTCCCGTGTCCATCGACGAGGGGGGCGCGAAGCGAGAAGTCCTGCGCCATCCGGACCAAGGCGTCGTAGATCGCCAGGTCGCCGTGCGGGTGGTACTTGCTCATCACGCCGCCGACCACGTTGGCCGACTTGCGGTACGGGCGGTCCGGACGCAGACCCTGCTCGAACATCGACCACAGGATCCGGCGATGCACCGGCTTCAGCCCGTCGCGGACGTCGGGCAGTGCGCGCCCGACGATGACGGACATCGAGTAGTCCAGGTACGAGATCTGGATCTGGTCCTCGAGCTGGACGTCCTCGACCCGCCCGCCGAGCATCGACTCCTGTGCCACCGATCCCTCCGTTCGTTCGGCCTAGACGTCCAGGTTCTGCACGTCGGCCGCGTTGTCCTCGATCCACTCCTTGCGGGAGGCCACGTCCTCACCCATGAGGATGCCGAAGAGCCGGTCCGCCGTGGCCGCATCCTCCAGCGTGACCCGCAGCAGCGTGCGCTGGTCGGGGTTCATCGTCGTCTCCCACAGCTGCGCCGCGTCCATCTCGCCGAGGCCCTTGAACCGCTGCGGTTCCAGCTTGCGTTGGCCGTCGACGTCCTTGCGGTACGCGTCCCACTCGCGCTCGGTGTAGAAGTACAGTTCCTGCTTGCCCTCCTTCAGCAGGTACAGCGGGGGCTTGGCCAGGTAAACGTAGCCGGCGTCGATCAGCTCGCGCATGTACCGGAACAGGAACGTCAGCAGCAGGGTCTGGATGTGCGCGCCGTCCACATCGGCGTCCGCCATCAGCACGATCTTGTGGTAGCGCGTCTTCGCGACGTCGAACTCCTCGTCCCCCACGCCGGTGCCGATCGCCGTGATCAGCGCCTGGATCTCGGCGTTCTCGAGGATCTTGTGCAGCCGCGACTTCTCGACGTTCAGGATCTTGCCGCGGATCGGCAGGATCGCCTGGGTCGCCGGGTCACGAGCCTGCTTGGCCGAACCGCCCGCCGAGTCGCCCTCGACGATGAACAACTCGGTGGCGCTCGGGTCCGTGAGCTGGCAGTCGGCCAGCTTGCCGGGCAGCCCACCGCCCTCCAGGAACGACTTGCGCCGGGTGAGATCGCGGGCGTGCTTGGCCGCCATGCGGGCCTTCGCGGCCTGCGAGGCCTTCGTGACGATCCGCTTGGCGTCGCCCGGGTGCTCCTGGAGCCACGTCATGAGGTGCTCGTTCACGGTCGTCTCGACGAGCGAGCGCATCGTCGTGTTGCCGAGCTTGGTCTTGGTCTGGCCCTCGAACTGCGGTTCGCGCAGGCGGACGCTCACGATCGCGATCAGCCCCTCGCGCACGTCCTCACCGAGGAGGTTGTCCTCCTTCTCCTTCAACAGTCCCTTGGTTCGCGCGTATCGATTGATCACATTCGTGAGCGCCTTCTTGAGGCCTTCCTCGTGCATGCCGCCCTCGTGGGTGTTGATCGTGTTCGCGAAGGAGTGGATCGACTCCGAGTAGCCGTTGGTCCATTGCAGGGCCACGTCGGCCTCCGCGTCGGCCTCGCGCGCCTCCATGGAGATGATCTTGGTGTGGATCGTCTCCTTCCCGGTGGCGAGGTGCTTCACGAAGTCGGCGATGCCGCCCGACGCCTTGAACACCTGCTTGACCGGCTTGCCCTCCCGCTCGTCGATCAGCTGGATCTCGACGCCCTTGGTGAGGAAGGCGTGCTCCTGGAGGCGCTCCGCGAGCATCCGGCTGTCGAACTCGACACCCTCGACGAAGATCTCCGGGTCGGGCCAGAACGTGGTGATCGTCCCCGTCTTGCGAGACGCCTTGCCCTTGGTGAGCTTGGTGGTCGCTTTCCCGCGTACGTAGGTCTGCGTCCACGAGGCGCCCTCGCGCATCACCTGGACGACCAGCTTCTCCGAGAGGGCGTTCACCACGGACACCCCAACGCCGTGGAGCCCACCCGAGATCCGGTAGCCCTCGCCGCCGAACTTGCCCCCGGCGTTCAGGGTTGTGAGCACGACCTCGACGGCCGGCCGCCGGTCCTTGGCCTTGGGGATCGGCTCGATGGGGATCCCGCGCCCGTTGTCCTCGACCTCGACGCCGCCGCCCTTGAGCAGGCGCACCGTGATCCGATCGCCGTGTCCGGCCATCGCCTCGTCGATCGAGTTGTCGACCACCTCGTAGACGAGGTGATGCAGACCCCTGCTCGACGTGGTGCCGATGTACATCCCGGGGCGGAGTCGAACGTGCTCGACGCCCTCGAGGACCTGGATATCCGCCGATCCGTACCGTCCGGGCTTGGTCGCCCCGGCCCGTTTGGTTGTCGTGCTTGCCACTTCACCTCCGTCGTGGAACGCGGGCGCGCCGGACTCGAGACGACGCGTCTCAGGGGGCCGACGGAACCGCGGTGGAACTTCCTAGATTCTACCAATCGGGGGTGACGCCGAACGCGTTTCGACGTCCCGTCCGGGGCTCGAAACGGGGTCTCGAACTTCTTGCGCTACAAGCCTTTCCGCGGGTCGGCACGCACGACCACCTGCACCTTGGCGACGCTCCCGGGGCCGATCGCCGTCTGGGCTCGCTCGCGGATCTGCTCGGCCAGGAACCGCACCTGCGCCCCCCAGGGTCCGGTGGTCGCGGCGACCACCAGGACACCCCGTTCGAGGCTGACCGGGGCGGACTCGGCGGCCAACCGGGGGCCCACCACCGACGCCCAATCGGACGCGAGCTGGCCGATCGGCATCCCCCGCGCGAACGTCCGCTCGCGGAGGAGGCCGTCGACGACGTCGCCGATCCTGGTTGCCTTCAGGGTCCGTTCGTCCTTGCGGTGCGCGAACCCCTTGGAATGCGGCATCGCGATCACGCCCCTCGAGCGGCGACCGTCCCGGCCGACACGTCGAGGACGATCGACGAGGGCTCGGGCACGTGGGCGTCGTCGGCCACGCTGACGAAGACCTGCCCGCGGTCCGCGAGCCGCTCTCCGACCAGCCGCTGACGGCGCGGGTCCAGGGCCGAGAAAGGGTCGTCCAGGAGCAGCACCGGCCGTTCCCGGACCTCGTCCGCGACGGCGTTGGCGAGCCCCAGCCGCAGACACAGGGCCGCCGCCCAGGCCTCCCCGTGGCTCGCGAAGCTCCGGGCGCCGAGGTCTCGGACCGCCAGCGTGAGGTCGTCGCGATGGGGGCCGACCAGGGTGGTCCGCCGGATCAGCTCGTCGCTCCGGCGTTCGGCCAGCCGGTGTTCGAACGCCTCCTCGAGCGGCCCCCCGGTCACGTTCGGAGCGTAGTCGCAGGCGAGTCCGTACCCGGCGAGGTTGCGGTACTCCTGCTCCGCCGACGGGGAGAGCCGCGCCGCGGCCTCGGCGCGGAGCCGGACCAGCGCGCTCCCGTTCTTGACCAGCTCCGCGTCCCAGGCCCCCAGCCCGGTCGGTGCCCCGCGTCCCTCCCATTCCTTGAGCAACCGGTTGCGCTGTCGCAGCGTGCGTTCGTAGGCCGTCATCGCGGACTCCTTGAGCGGCCACAGCGACCGGATCGCCTCGTCGAGGAAGTCGCGTCGCTTGGAGGGATCCCCGATCACGATCACGAGGTCGTCCGGGCCGAAGTAGACCGCGCGAACCTGACGCCGCAGGTCCCGCTTGCGCCGCACCGTCGATCGATTGACCTGGACGCGGTTGGCGCCTCGTCCGGGGATCTCGACCTCGATCAGCACCTTGCCCGCCTCCTCCGTGACGACCTCGCCGCGCGCGTAGGCGGGGCCGTCGGCCTCACGCCGGACCACCGGTTCGGTGGACGACGTGCGCGGCGACTGGAGGAAGAACAGGAAGGCGATCCCCTCGAGCAGGTTGGTCTTGCCCTCGCCGTTGGGGCCCGCGACCGTGATCAGCGCGTCGGGGAGGTCGTCCAGACGGGTCTCGACGTGGTTTCGGAAGTCCCGGAGTTCGACCCACGCGAGCCGCACCCCGTCGTCAACCGACCGGCGTCGGCAGCCTCACCGGCATCACGAGGTACGTGAACTCGTCCGAGTCGCCACGGACGATCCCCGGCTTCAGACCGTCCCGCACCTCGAGCCGCACGGACTCGCCCGACGCGGCCGCAAGGCCGTCGGCGAGGTAGCTCGGGTTGAACGCCGCCGTGATGTCCTCGCCCTCGTAACGAGCTTCCACCGCCTCGACGGCCTGGCCGAGATCCGGCGATGACGACGAGAGCTTCACGCCGAGCGCGTTGAACTCGAGCCGGACCGGCGACGTGTCGCGGGCGAGCAGCCCGACCCTGCGTACCGCGTCGATCAGCTGCTGGCGCGAGACCGTGAGTCGGCTCTCGTACTGCTCGGGCAGGAGCTGGCGGTAGTTCGGGAACTCGCCCTCGATCAGCCGCGACGTGAGCATCAACGGCCCGACCTGGAACGAGACCTGGCTCTCGTCGACGAACACCTCGACCTCGCCTTTCTCGACGGCCTGCGCGGCGCGGCCGGCCTCCGACAGGGCGCGCTCGGGGACGATCGCCCGCGCCTCGCCGGCGGCCGTCGCCACCAGGTCCCGAACGGCGAGCCGGTACGAGTCGGTCGCGACCAGCGTCACACCCTCGCGGCTCACCTCGAGCAGGATCCCCGTCAGCACGGGCCTGGCTTCGTCGCGCGACGCCGCCCTGGCCACCTGTCCGATCGCCTCCGCGAACCGAGGTGCCTCCGCCACGATCCGCGTCCCCGAGGGCGGCTGCAGGGCGGGAAAGTCCTCCGCCGGCAGAAGCCGAAGGGACCCCTCGTACGCCGCACACCGGATCCGGGCCTGCGACTGATCGGTCTCGAACTCGACGGGGGCGTCCGACAGGCTCTTCACGGTGTCCGCGAGCAACCGCGCCGGGACGAGCGAGATCCCCGGCTCCCCCACCTGCACGTCGATCGACAGCCGGGCCGAGACCTCCAGGTCCGTCGTGGTGAGCGTCAACGCGCCCTCGGACGACGCCTCGATCAGGACCCCGGTGAGGGCCGGGATCCCCGGCCTCGACGAGACGCCGCGTTGGACCGTCTGCAGTGCCTCGGACAGCGCGTCGCGGTCACACCGGAACTTCACGTGTCCACCTCCTGACTGCTTCTTGGTTCATCTCTTACTTCCTTCAGTAGTAGTAGGGGCTGGGGAAAACGGGGATACCAGCCCATCCTCCGAGGGTAGCGGGCCCGTAGGACATGGGGACCGGCTGGGGGAATCGGTGGACCGCCGGAGCTCCGCTCGGCTTCGTCCCCGCCCTCTCCCGCATTCCCCACAGGGCCGTCCCCACGGTTGGGTGGGCGCTCATCCCGCCCGGGCCCGGCCGCGGATGATGCGGGACAGATCCTGGACCTGGCGGTAGGTGGCCGTCCGGGCCCGCATGTCCCTCTCGACCTTCAGGATCCCGTGGCGGGCCGTCGTGTGGTCACGCCCGCCGAACGTGTCGCCGATCTTGACCAGGGACTGGCCGCTGCATTCGCGCATGAGGTACATGGCGACGTGGCGGGCCGTCGTGAGCGGCCGGGATCGGTTCGGCGAGATCAGGTCCTGGACCGACAGGCCGAAGTAACGAGCGCTCTCCTCCAAGATCAGCTCCGGCGGGATCTCGGCCTCGGCCTGGGGCAGCAGGTCCTCGAGCGCCTGCTCCGCGAGCTCGCTGGTGATCGGTTGCCCGGTGAGGTCGCCCCACGCCACCACCCGTACGAGCGCGCCCTCGAGCTCGCGGATGTTCTGGTCGAACGTGTTGGCGATGAACTCGATCACGTCGTCGGGGACGTGGAGCTCGTCGCGCTGGGCCTTCAGCTGCAAGATCGCGATGCGGGTCTCCAGGTCGGGCGGCTGCACGTCGACGCACAGGCCGAGGCGGAACCGCGACTGGAGGCGTTCCTCCATGCCGAGCTCCTGCGGCGGGCGGTCCGATGCGATCACGATCTGGCGGTCCTTCTGGTGCAGCGCGTTGAACGTGTGGAAGAACTCGGTCTGGGTCTCCTCGCGCTTGGCGAGGAACTGGATGTCGTCGACCATGAGCACGTCGATGTCGCGGTACCGCGCGGCGAACTGATAGCCCTGTCGTTCGCGCACCGCCTTGATGAACTCGGCCATGAAGCTCTCGCTCGTCACGTACTTGACGCGCAGCCGCGGTGACAGCCCGAACATCTGATGCCCGATCGCGACGAGCAGGTGGGTCTTGCCGAGCCCCACGCCGCCGTAGATGAACAGCGGGTTGTAGGCCTTGGACGGAGGCGTATCGGCGACCGCCATCGCCGCGGCGTGCGCGAATCGGTTCGACGGACCCGCGACGAAGGTCTCGAAGGTGTAGTTCGGGAAGGGCAGGCCCGGGGCGCCGAACGCCGCGCGCTCCGCCATCGGCTTGTGTTCGGGCGGATCCGGCGGCTCGCGTTGCGGTGCAATCTCTTCGGGCGGTACCGAATCCAGCTCGATCCTGACGGGAAGCCCGACCGCCTCGGCCGCCGCGTCCTGGATCAACCCGACGTAGTGCTTGGCGAGCCAATCGCGCACGTACTCGGAGGGCGCGACGACCTCGAGCACCCCGTCGTGCAGGCTCGTGGCGCGAACGCCTCCGAACCACATCGAGAACGAGCTCTCCGTGAGTTCTTCCTGTGCGCGTTCGACGACGTGCGCCCAGGTCCGTTCAGCGGCTTCCTCGAACGATGCGATCGCCATAGCTATCCACAGCGCCTTTCCACAGTTGTGGAAACTCTTGGGGGAAGAGATGGCGTCACGTGGTGAGGATCGACGCCCCCGGGGAACGAGGCCGGACTATAGCACCGCGGTTTTCCCCATCGCCCCGCCGGAGGGACCTCTTGTCACACTTTCTCGTGCATCGAACCCGACGACCTGTTGTCGTCGACCGGCCGGCGTCGGAAGGCCTCCGCTATACTGCGCGAACCGCCCGAACGCACTCGTTCGAGGTCGACGAGAAAGATCGCGATGTCCAAGCGAACCTACCAACCGAACAACCGCCGCCGTCACCGCAAGCACGGGTTCCGCGTGCGGATGCGGACCCGGGCGGGCCGGTCGATCTTGGCGCGACGGCGCGCGAAGGGCCGGACGCGGCTGTCCGCGTAGGGACGTCGACGAGCGCGGATCGGGTCGCGCGGACCCTGTCCTCCGGCCAGGCATTTCACGGAGAACGGGTGGTAGTGTTTGTCGCCCCCGGGGCCGGGTCGGCAGCCTTCGTTGCCGGCCGGCGGATCGGTGGCGCGGTGCTCCGCAACCGGGCCCGGCGGATCCTCCGGGCCGCGTGGCGCGAGCTCGCTGACGAGGTCGAGGACGGATATGACGTCGTCGTGGTCGCAAGGGCCGCGATCGTCGGAGCCCGGACGCAGGAACTGGTGGCGGAGGTTGCGGAGTTGCTCTCGCGCGCGCAGGTGATCCGGACGTGAGCCAGGTGCACCGCATCGCCTGGAGGGCGGGGGCGCCGGCGCGGCTCGCGTTGCTCGGCCTGATCCGGGTGTACCGCGTCACGTTGTCGGGATGGCTCGGCGGGCAGTGTCGCTTCCACCCGACCTGTTCGCGCTACGCCGATGACGCGATCCGACTGCACGGTGCGCTCCGCGGCACCCTGATGGCGGCCTGGAGGATCGCGCGGTGTGGCCCGTTCACGGGCGGCGGGGTCGATCACGTCCCCGCGCCGAGCCGAATCGCAGGATATGACACCGTCATACACGCGGAGCCTGGCCGATGATCGGACTCGCCCCGTGGCAGGCGTTGCTCGACGCCCTCGGCTGGGTGGTCGCGCAGATCTACGACTTCCTGCCGAACTACGGCGTCACGATCATCCTGCTCACCGTGACGATCCGCCTGATCCTGCTCCCGCTCGGGATCAAGCAGGTTCGCTCGATGCAGCACATGCAGATCGTGCAGCCGAAGATCAAGCAGATCCAGGGGAAGTACAAGGGGAACAAGCAGCGTCAGCAGGAAGAGATCATGAAGCTCTACAAAGAGTATGGGGTCAACCCGTTCTCAGGCTGCTGGCCGGTGCTGCTGCAGTTCCCGATCCTGATCGCGATGTACTCGGTGCTGCGGTGGCCGCAGCATCCGATCCACGTCCCCACCGACAGCGGTCTCTACGAGGCGGTGTCGCAGCAGATCCCCGAGACACTCCCCCCCGGTGACCCGAACGGGGAGCCGATCACGACGCAGGATCAGATCAGGGGCCTGGACCCGCCACTCCCGGGGCCGACCTCCGGCACCTCCTTCCTGCGCATGAACCTGCTCTGCTCGGCCATCCACGCGGGCAATCCCGATGCCACCCTCGCCGCGAAGAGCCCGACCGGGCAGGACCTGACGTATCCCGTCGATTGCGGGAGCGACGTCGTCGACCGGATCCCCTACTACGTGTTCGCGGTACTGATGTTCGGGACCACGTTCTTCCAACAGCGCCAGATGCAGCAGGCCAGCCCGCCCGGTGCTTCGTCCCAACAGCAGGCGCTCCTCAAGGTGATGCCGATCGTCTTCGGCGTCTTCGGCGTCTTCTTCCCCGCCGGCCTCGTCCTGTACTGGACGACCTCGAACGGGTGGCAGATCGGCCAGCAGTACTTCATGCTCAAGAGCCGCCCGACGGCCGAACAGCTGGCCGAGAACGCGAGGTCCAAGCCTCAGAAGGCCGAGAAGAAGGGGTTCATGGCCTCGATGATGGAGCGCGCCGAGCAGCAGAGAAAGCTCCGAGGCGACTCGCCCCCCAAGCCGGGCAGCGGGAAGCCCGGCAACCCCAAACCACCCACGCCCAAGGGGGGGGCCGGTGGCTCGACCGGGTCAGGTCCCGACAAGCCGGGGTCCAACCCAAAGCAATCCGGGTCCGGAGGCAACGGCCGTGGAGGAGATCCGAAGAAGCGCCCCAAGCGTTGAGGAGGCCATCGAGGCCGCCCTCGGTGAGCTCGGCCTGACCGAACAGGAGGCCGACGTCCAGGTCGTCCAGGAGCCTCGATCCGGCGTGTTCGGGGTCGGCGCCCAGGAGGCCATCGTGGTCGTCCGTCCGCGCGCCAAGCCCGATGGCGACGTCAGCGAGGAGGACCTCGACGAACAGGCCGAGATCGCGACCGAGTTCCTCGAGGGGTTGCTGGAACGGATGGGCATCACCGCGACCGTGGAGCCGGCGTTCGAGGACGGGACGATGTACGTGGACGTCATCGGCCCCGAACCCGACGATGAGGACATGGGCCTGTTGATCGGCCGGCATGGCCAGACGCTCGAAGCGATCCAGGAACTCGCCCGCGTGGCCGTCGGCCAGCGGACCGGACTCCCGGCTCGGGTCGTCGTCGACATCGAGGACTACCGCAAGCGCCAGATAGAACGACTCTCCGCGCGGGTTCGCGAGATCGCCCTCCGCGTCGCCCGGACCGGTCGCTCGGAGACCCTCGAGCCGATGAACCCCTTCCTCCGGAAGATGGTCCACACGGCGGTGGCCGCGGTGGACGGGGTGGACAGCTCAAGTGAGGGAGAGGGTGCGGACCGACGCGTCGTCGTCCATCGAGCGCGATAGTCGCCCCTCCTGTGGCCTTAAGGTGCCGTTTCACGTGAAACATCGATGACTGAGACCGAGGCCCTCCGAGCACAGGCCGGGCGCCTCGGTGTCGCGCTCGATACGTCGCAGGCATCACGACTGATCGCGTTCGAACAGCTGCTCTTCGACCGCGCCATCCCGCTCGGCGTCGTCTCCCGTTCGGACACGACCCGGGTCCGGGAGCGGCACATCCTGGATAGTCTTCGGGCGGCCCCGGTCGTCCAGGGGGACGACCTGGCCGCGGACCTGGGCTCGGGCGCAGGGCTGCCCGGCGTCGCGGTGGCCATCGCGCTCCCCGGGCTTCGCATGCTGCTGGTCGAGCGCCGCCCTCGGCGAGCGGCCCTCCTCGAGCTCGTGGTGGACGAGCTGAGCGTATCGAACGCGACCGTCTTCGCCGGTCGGGTCGTGGAGCTACCCGAGCGGGTGGACGTCGCCCTCGCGCGCGCCTTCGCGCCGCCGGAGAAGGCCTGGGCGCAGGCTCGTGGGATCCTGCGACCCGGCGGACGCCTCGTCTACTTTGCGGGAGCTGGCACAAGGATCCCGGCGGCGCCCGAGGGGTCCGCCATCCTGGAGGTCCTGCAGACGCCCGTGCTTGAAAGCTCAGGCGCCCTGGTTATCATGGCTGGTCAGTGACGAAGCCCCCTTCCTCTCGGGCAGCTCGTTCGTCCTTCGAGCCGAAGCCGGCCTCCATACGAGCAACCGAGGCTTCAGGGACGCAACCGACTGCCGCGCAACGCGGCTCGAAGGCCATCGCCAGCTCGCCGACGGCCTCGACCGCTGACGCCCGGCATCCCGGTCGGGCGCGGATCATCGCGGTGGCCAACCAGAAGGGCGGCGTGGGCAAGAGCACCACGGCGGTCAGTCTTGGGGCCTCCCTCGCCGAGCTCGGCTATAGGGTCCTGGTCGTCGACCTCGACCCTCAGGGGAACGCCTCGACAGGGCTGGGGATCCGTCACGAGGAGCGTGAGGTCACCGTCTACGACGTGCTGGCGGACGAGGCCCCGATCGAGGGCGCTATCGTCCCGACACCGATCGACAACCTGTTCGCGATCCCCTCCACGATCGACCTCGCGGGCGCGGAGATCGAGCTCGTGAGCCAGTTCTCGCGCGAGTTGCGCCTGAAGAAGGCCATCGAGCCGCTCAAGCAGGACTCCTACGACTTCGTGTTCCTCGACTGCCCGCCCTCGCTCGGCCTACTGACCGTAAACGCGCTCGCCGCGGCCGAGGAGCTGATCGTGCCGATCCAATGCGAGTACTACGCGCTGGAGGGGCTGGGCCAGCTCCTGCGAAACGTGCGCCTGGTGCAGCAGAACGTGAACACCGACCTGCGCCTGACAGGGATCGTGATGACGATGTTCGACCCCAGGACCAAGCTCTCCGAACAGGTGGTCGCCGAGGTCCGTCGCTACTTCGGGGAGCGCGTGTACCGGACGATCATCCCCAGGACGGTCAGGCTTTCCGAAGCGCCGGGCTTCGGTCAGCCGATCACGGTCTACGACCCGCATTCGAAGGGCGCCGAGAGCTATCGGGACCTCGCCGAGGAGGTCGCCGCCCGCCTCCCCGATGAGAGCCCACTCCCGAACGTCGACGATGTCCCGAGCGTGGTGATCCCCCGGCCCGATCCACAGCCCGGGAGGGCCCCGCGCCCCCTCGTCGGCCCCGAGGATCGGCCGGACCCGGGCGGGTCCGAACCGGTCGCGTCCGAACCGGTCGCGTCTGTCCCCACCGACGAGGACTCGGCCGTTACGCCCGACGGAGGCGACCCCGACGCCGACCCGAGAGGTGACGTGTCGGGGGAGCCCCGGCTCGGATCGTCGACGGACGCGCCCCAGCCTGTTTCCGAACCCGTCGGTGAGCCCGCCCAGCCCGTGGCCGAACCCGTCGGCCAGCCCGCCCAGCCGCCTCGAGCCGGCGAGCCGCCTCGAGCCGTCGAGCCGGCCCCCGACCGCGGTGCCGCCTCACATCCTCCCCAGGAGCTGGGTCCGACCGTCGACCGGGGGTCCATGGATGAGGCGGAGGGGGTGGTGGATCTGAACGGCGACCGAACGCAAGCTGAACCGGAGGACGAGATCCAGCTCGACCAACCGGGGAGTTCGACCGATCCGGGCGGCCAGAAGCGCCGGCGCGGTCTCTTCCGCAGAGGAGGAACCTGATGAAACGAGGAGGTCTCGGCCGGGGGCTGTCGGCGCTGCTCCCGGGCGCCGTCGAGGAGGGGTTCGGTCTGCTCGAGATACCTGTCGAGGCGGTCGCCCCGAACCCCCGCCAGCCCAGGACCACGTTCGAGGACGAGGCCCTGGAGGCGCTCGCCCTCTCGATCCGCGAGGTCGGCGTCCTGCAGCCGATCGTCGTGCGCAGGGCCGGGAATGGCTTCGAGCTGATCGCGGGGGAGCGGCGACTCCGGGCGGCCAAGCTCGCCGGTCTCGCGACCGTGCCCGCCGTCATCCGGGAGAGTGACGACGCGGAGTCGCTGCGTGAGGCGCTGATCGAGAACATCCACCGCGAGGACCTCAACCCGATCGAGCTCGCCGAGGCCTTCCGCGAGCTCCTGGAAGAGCTCGGTCTCAAGCAGGAGACCCTCGCCGAGCGGTTGGGCATGTCGCGGTCACACATCGCCAACACGATCCGCCTCCTCCAGCTCCCGACGGAGGTGCAGCAGCTCCTGGGCGAGGGGCGGATCCAGGCAGGCCACGGTCGCGCGCTGCTCTCGCTCGGCGACGAGGAGGCGCAACGGACGCTCGCCGTCCGCATCGCCGCCGAGGACGTTTCGGTGCGGGAGGTGGAGGAGCTTGTCCGCAACTACATCGACCATCCGTCGCACGCGGAGCGACCCGCGCAGCTCGCAGCGGTGCCGGAACCCCAGGAGAACCCGCTTGCCGAGGTGGAGGAGCTGCTCTCCGAACAGCTCGCGACGCGGGTCACGATCCAAATGAGCAAGCGGCGCGGCAAGATCCTCGTCGAATTCGGCTCGGCCGACGATCTTGAGCGCATCGTCTCGGAGATCGTCGGCTCGGGTCCCGGACGAGCCCCGGAGTAGCTGGCGATCCGCCGAAAGCATTGCACTGCAAAGTTCCCGGCAGTTTCACACCACTCACGCCGCGGTTAGCTCCCGACGTGGGGCATGATCTCCTCGGCCAGGAGCTCTATCTGATCCAGATCGTCGAACAGCCCGTGGTTCAGGACGAGTCGCTGCACGCCCGCGGCCGCGTACTCGTTCATCCGATCGATCGCCTGCCCGACAGTCCCGACGATGCAGTCGCGCGAGATGTCCGCGAGGTACTCCTCGAGTGATCCGGCGGTCGGATCCATCCGCCGAGCGCGATCGGCCCGGTCGCGCCACTCGTCGTCGGTCCGGCCGACGAAGACCCACGTCATGAACGACATCGCCACGGTCGCGCGGTCCCGACCCTGCCGGTCGAGCGCGTCGGTCACCCGCTCGATCGACGCACGCAGCTCGCCCGGTGTCCCGCCGACGCGGTTGAACTCGTCGGCCCAGCGCGCCACCAGGCGCGCCAGCCTGGGTCCGCCCTCGCCCCCCAGCACGATCGGGGGATGGGGTCTCTGGACGGGCTTGGGGAGGAACCGGCATTCCTCGAGCGCGTAGTAGCGCCCCTCGAACGAGAAGACCTCCTCGGACCACAGGCCGTGCACGATCTCGAGCTGCTCCTCCAGCATCTCGAACCGTTCCGGGGTCGACGGGAAGGGGATCCCGTGCGACCGGTGCTCCAGATCCCACCATCCCGCGCCCATCCCGAGCTGCACACGACCGCCCGAGATCCGATCCACCGTCGTCGCGGCCTTCGCGAGCACCGCCGGTAGGCGGAAGGTCACGGGCGACACCATCGTGCCGAGCCGGAGCCGTTCGGTGCTCGCTGCGAGGGCTCCCAGGAGCGTCCACGCGTCGTTGGAGCCGGGTTCCTCCGCGTGCACGACCGACAGGTAGTGATCCGACGTGAGGAGAGCGTCGAACCCGAGCCGCTCGCACGTGCGCGCGATCGCGAGCCACTGGGACCAGGTGACGCCCTCCTGACCCTCCAGCATCAGGCAGTAGTCGAGCGATCCCACCGCCGTACGATACCCATCGGCATGAGGGCTCCCCCCGACGACGAGCTCCGGCGCGCCGGCAAGGCGCTCGGGCTCGGATTCGTGCTCGGTCTCGTGCTCCTGGTGCTCGCTCGTCGAGCGCCTGGCCGGCGTGGCGAGGGATCGCCGCCCGGCTAGGTGGAGCGGGCGAGATCCGCGGGTTCGGGTCGCGAGAAGGCGCTGACCCCGTCCGCGATGGCGCGTGCTACGGCACCCGCGAACGCCGCCTCCCCGATGCGGGACGCGTCGAGCTCGTCGAGCGCGACGGCCGGCTCGACGCGAGCCGCCGGCATGCGGGTCTCGCGGAGGATCGCGATCGAGCGCGGGTGAAGCCCGCCATCGGGCAGACCGAGGCGGCGGACGAGCGCGTGCTGGATCGACGCCGCGAGCCTGCGTCCCATGGGGGAGTGCGTCCTCGGCGTCCCGTAGTGGAAGCACGCGGATCCGCGTTCCACCTGCTCACCCGAGCCGACGGCGATCGAGATCAGGGCTGCGGCGTTGCCGGCGTTCGCGCGTCGGATACGTTCCTCGACATGGGTTGGCTCGGAACCCTTGCGCAGCAAGAGCGGGCGGGCACCCAGGCGTCGGAGCTCCTCGGCGAGCTCCGAGGCGATCGCCAGCGCGAGGTCGAGCTCGTCGGCGTCGATGCGGTCGGGGTCGATCGCGATG
>Ga0126304_10000687_pt1 | contig 14619 bp, 13 predicted proteins | sample Plot25_FD_92538 | JGI IMG/M metagenome (GOLD analysis project Ga0126304, IMG submission 92538) | Serpentine soil microbial communities from UC McLaughlin Reserve, CA, USA - Plot25 | ecosystem: Environmental > Terrestrial > Soil > Grasslands | place: USA: UC McLaughlin Reserve, Lake County... | reverse complement strand
GTCGTCCTCTCGCAGGCAGCCAGCCTGCGCTTCGGACGCCGAGCCGCCCTGGCTTGGTCTGGAACAGCCCCACAGCGCGCCAATTCCACATCAAGCCTCTAGCTACCCGACCGGCGTAGCGGCGGTCGCCTCGGCGGGCTCTGTCGCTTCGGGCAAGCTCACTGCGCGATCCGCGGGCGCGCCCTCGCGTCGGCTGCGCAGGAGGAACGGCACCGCCAGCAGCTGGAAGAGCGCGCCGAATGCGAAGGATGTGCCGTAGCTCGTCGCGTCGGCGGCCTTGCCGAGTGCCGGCTGGATCACGACGCCGCCGCTCGAGTTCATCAGCGAGTCGAACGAGAGCACGGTCGCCCGCTGCTGCGACGGGATCATGTCGTTCAGATACGCCTGGCGGATCGGCAGGTTTGCCGCGAAGACGAGGCCCCAGACGACGAGCAGCGCGAGCGCCAGCCAGAACGAGCCGACGAGCGCGAGCAGCGCCAGGATTCCCGCGCTCGCGACCGCGCCCAGGATCAGCGACGTCGTCCGCTTGTCGAAGAGGCGGCGGATCCTGGGTGCCGCGTAGCCGCCCAGGATCTGCGAGCCGGCCACGATCGCCGCGGCGAGTCCCGCGACCGAGTACGCGTTCGGGTCGCCGTAGAGCTCGAGCAGGTACGGCTGCAGCGCATAGAAGGTGTAGATGCCGACGCCGCCGGTGAAGGGCGCGGCCAGCATCATCCAGCGGACGGGCGGGTTCTTGAGGCCGTATTCGAGTGACTCTTCGAAGACGGTCTTCGTCGCGCGTAGTGGGCTCGCTGTCAGGGCAGGGGTGAAGCCCAGGTCGCGCATCAGCCGCCATGCGACGATGAACATGACGAGCAGCACGCCGACCCGGAGCAGGAACGGGACGCCGAGCGACGTGGCCTGGGCGATCACGCCCCCCGCGACCGAGCCGCCGAGCATCGCGACTCCCATGATCATTTGGCCGCGCCCGAGCACACTCTCCAAGCCCCCCTCGTATCCGGCGAAGTGGAGCGCATCGACGAGCCACGCCTCGACCGCGCCGGAGAAGAAGGTGAAGCCGAGCCCGAGCAGCATCGAGACGACGGCCCATTGCCAGAACGGCGCCTCCACGACCCAAAGCAGGTAGTAGAGGAGCGTCGATCCGGCCAGTGCGATCGTGCCGAGCAGGTAGGAAGCCCGTCGTCCCCACGTGTCGGCGACGACCCCCGTCGGGACCTCGAACAGCATCATCCCGCCCGTGAAGAACGCGTTGGCCGCGAAGGCTTCGAAGTTCGAGAGCCCGGCGTCGAGCAGGAAGAGCGTGTTGATCCCCCAGATGAACGACGCCGCGAGCGTGTTCCCGAGGAGCAGCGTCAGGTAGGTGCGCTGGATCCGGCGGGCGAGGTCGTTCATCGGAGAGTTCTAACGCCACCGTGCAAAGATTCCTGCCCGTTCAGACCGAGAGCGCCGTGCGTTCTGCCTCCGTGAGCGGCCGCGGGGCGCCGCCCTGGCCGTCGATCACGACGACTACGAGCTCGAGCTCTGTTGCAAGGCGGCCGTCGGGCGCGCGCAGCGTGACACCAGCCGTCACGCTCGTCGTGCCGAGCCGGACGAGGTCCGCGGTCCCGACCGCCTCCCGGTCGGCAAGGCGCAGCTCGCCCCGGTAGTCGATCGTCGTTCGGCGGGCGACGTAGTCCCAGATCGTTCCCGGCTCGCGGCCCAGGCAGGTGCGGAACCAGTCGTCGAGCACTTCCTCCGCATACGTGAGGTGCACGGCCTGATTGACGTGGCCGTAGGCGTCGAGGTCGCTCCAGCGGATCTCGATCCGCTTCTCGTGGGGCATCGTGGACTCCGCGCAGCAGCTCGTGGGTCAGGCCCGGACGTGCACGGCCGCATCGCAACAGTACGATCCTTGTCGGCGGGGCGTGGCGCAGCCTGGTAGCGCGCTCGCTTTGGGAGCGAGAAGTCGCCGGTTCGAATCCGGCCGCCCCGACTTTGCGGCGCAGGAGCGCCATCCGCGGGAGCGGATGGCGCTCGCGCAAAAATCCCTGAAGGGGGCCTGCTTCGCGGGCCCCGGTAAGACGCGCGTCCCGATGCTGGGCTAGCCCGAGCGACGGTCCGTGCCGCTGCGGCGCTCGGCGCCCGTCCGTCGTTCCTCGGCCGCCGACCGAGGCTCGCCGAAGCTCGCGCGGCGATCCTCGCCGGTCCGCCGGTCTGCGCCCCCGCGCCGGTCCGGGTTCGGCTGCGAGCCCGGCTCGGAGCCGGTGCCGAAGAGGGAGCCCAGCCACCTTCGGAGCGCGTTCACGCTCGTGACATTCGTCCTCAAGCCGCCTCATCCTGCACGGCGTCCTGTTCTGCGAAGAAGCGAGCGAAGAAGTACGCGAAGGCGGCGAAGAAGACGATCGCCTCGGCTGCCGCCATCGCGACGCCCGCGATCTCCTGGTCGAGCATCGGCGAGAGCCCCCACAGCCGCTGCGGCGCGTCGAGGTAGAAGTCATAGATCGGATCCGGGACGAGCGCCATCATCAGGCCGATCGGACTTGCGAGCAAGAAGGCGGCGAAGACGTATGCGGACTTGGCGCCGGAACTCAGCGACCCGTGCACGACGGGCCACCAGAGCAGCACGCCGGTCGTGAAGTACATGGCGTGCTCGAGGTGCAAGAGCGTGTGTTGGTGCCGGAGTGCCGTGTCGTACAGCCAGGGGAGATGCCAGACGCCGTAGTTGACGGCCCAGAGGAGGAGCGCGGGAATCGCCGGCACGCGCGGCAGCACTTTTGCGAGCGACGGCGGGATCGCCAGCACGAAGAGGAGCGGCGCCCACTCGGCGAGCACGACGTTCTGGATCAGGTGCACCGAGAGCAGGTAGTGGAGCGAGATCGTGTCGATCGGCGTAATCGACACGGCCCAGATCAACGCCATTGACGTGAACCAGCAGGCGACCCGCCAGCGCGGCGCCGGATGCCTCCGGATCGTCCAGAGGTACCCAAGCGTCAGCGCCGGGACGAGCGCCACCGCCTCCGGGTTCCACGACCACGAATACGGATCCACGCGCGGCTACGCTACGGCACGGCGCGCGCGGGTGTAGCTCAATGGTAGAGCCCTAGCCTTCCAAGCTAGTTACGCGGGTTCGATTCCCGCCACCCGCTCTCTTGTCGGTCGAGAGGTTGATGACGCAGTTCGAGATCACCACGTCGACGGACTCGGCCGGGAGCGGAACGGCATCGATCATGCCCTTGAGGAAGATCGCATTCGTGATCCCCGTTTCGGCCTGGTTCTGGCGGGCGAGCGCGAGCATCTCGTCGGTCATGTCGAGCCCGTAGGCGAGGCCCGTGGACCCGACCCGCTTGGCAGAGAGGATCACGTCGATGCCGCCGCCGGAGCCGAGGTCGAGAACCGTCTCGCCTTCGTTCAGGTCGGCCACCATGAGCGGGTTGCCGCAGCCGAGTGATGCGAGCGCCGCCGCCTCGGGCAGCTCGCCGCGCTGCTCGGCGTCGTAGAGCGCCTGCCCGAACATGGCCGCGTCGCTCTCGCCGTCGGCGCAGCAGGAGCCGCTTCCGCAGCCGCACTCGCCGGAGCCTTCGCTCACGGCACGGGCTGACTCGGCGTAGCGGCGTCGAACCTCCTCGCGCAGGTCATCAGCGGTCGTGCTCATCAGCAGCAGACTCCTTTCAGGTCAGCGACGGCTGCGAGCTTTTCGACCGCCTCGCGCTTCAGTGAGAAGAACGCCCACTTGCCGCGCTGCTCGCGCTCGACAAGACCGGCATCCACCAGCTTCTTCATGTGATGCGAGACAGTCGGCTGCGAGAGCCCGACCGGCTCGATCAGGTCACACATGCAAACCTCGCCGTCGCTCTGGGCGAGCAGATTGACGAGCCGCACCCGAGCCGGGTCGCCGAGCGCCTTGAACAGCTCCGCGGTCGCCTCCGCCTCCTCATCCGACAGAGTCGAGGCAGCCAGCGGGGCGCAACAGGCGACCGGCTCCAGGAGGGCGCTCACGAGAACCGCACTCCCTGCTGCAGCGCACTCAGACGCGCTTGCTCACGCGGCTTACTCGCTCGACAAGCGTGATCGCAGACGCTGCTGCAGCGCTCGCAGAACTCGACACTGTCCATCGCACTCTTTCGCCTGGGCTTGAACATTCGTCGCTCCTCACGTATTGACGACATTCGATATATCGAAGAATGTCTATGCATGTCAAGAGGCGACGATGAAGAGGAAGGTCGGAATCGGCCGGAAGGATGACGACGAATCGTCGCTGCGGCCGATGTCTGCGACCCCGCGCGCACGTACCGTCGAGACACGAGACGTAGACGCTTGAGCTTCATCCTGCTGGCGCTGCTGCTGCTCGTTCTCGCCATCGGCGGCTGGGCGGGTCGCGCCCGCCACGCGAAACATCGCAACTTCAAAAGACATGACACGTGATCAGGTATCGGTCGGTCGCAGATCGCACGCAGCCGACACGTCCCCGGAGGGAGTTTCATGAATGCACTCACCCGCTTTGTCCTCGGCCACAAGCGACTCGTGCTCGGCTTCTGGCTTGCGGTCATGGTCGTTGCTTTTGCAGCCATCGGCCCGGCGGGCAGTGCCCTCTCGCAGGAGTTCAGCGTCCCCGGACGCGAAGGCTTCGAGACAAACAAGGAAATCGCCCAGATCTACGGCAACGGCGGTGACGTCGCGCCGATCGTTCCGGTCGTCCAGCTCCCGGAAGGCAAGACCGTCGATTCACCGGGGGTTCGCGACCAGCTCAAGGCGGCTCTCGCAAAGGTCGAGACGGCTCTGCCCGAGGCGAGGACGGCCTCTTATGCCTCGACCGGCGACCGCGCGTTCGTGTCCGAGGACGGACGCACGACGTTTGCCCTTGTCTATATCCCGGCGAAGGGCGGGGTTGATCAGGGGCAGCCCGAGGCGAAGCTCGCGCAGGATGCGTTGGCCGGTGTCAGCGTCAGTGGCTCGCCCGTCGAGGTGACCGGCCTCGACGCACTCCGCGGCTCAGCCGGGGAGAGCGACAGCAACGGAATCGGCGTCCTCGTTGGAACGCTCCTCGCCGCGCTCGGCGCTCTCCTCGTCCTCGCCTTCGTCTTTCGCTCCTTCACGGCCGTCATCCCGCTCTTGATGGCTGTCGTCGCGATCCCCACTACCTTCCTCCTCGTCTGGCCAATCGCGAGCGTCACGGACGTGTCGGTGATCGTGCAGTTCCTTGTCGCGCTGATCGGGCTCGGAATCGCCATCGACTACGCATTGCTCGTCGTCGTCCGCTGGCGGGAGGAGCGTCAGCAGCCGAACGTGACGAACGAAGAGGCCGTGCGACGCACGATGGAACACGCCGGTTCCGCCGTCGTCTTCAGCGGCACCACCGTCGCGATCTCGCTCCTGGCACTCCTCGCCCTGCCCGTGCCGCCCTTGCGCAGCATCGGCATCGCGGGTCTGCTGATCGCGCTTGTCAGCGTCGCCGTCGCGACGACGCTCCTCCCGGTCATTCTTGCGACCGTCGGGCCGAAGCTCGACTGGCCCCGAAACAAGCGCGACGCGCAGGCAAGCCGCCGCTGGTCGGCCTGGGCAGCTTTGATCGTTCGCCACCGCTGGGCAGCGGCGCTCACCTCAGCGGCCGTACTCGGCTCCCTCGTCTTCGCCGCAACCTCGATTCAGTTCGGCAACCCCCAGGCAAACTCGTTCGCTTACGGCGGACCACCGCAAGCTGGCCTGGAGAGCCTGGAGAACTCTGGTATTGGCACCGGGCCGCTCTCTCCGTTCGACGCGCTCGTCCGCTCCGGCGAGCCTGATGCCGTCGCCGACGCGTTCGCGAACGTCAACGGCATCCAGAGTGCGGCAGCCCCGGAGGACTGGCGCCGCGACGGGACCGCGCTTGTCACGATCTTCCCCACCCAGGACGGCAACTCTCCTTCCGGAAGAGCGACGCTCGACCGTCTTCGGCAGACCGCTGCTCCAGCGGACGTGGCGATCGGTGGCGAGGCGGCGCAGGGCTCCGACTTCGTCGACGCGGTGTACGGCAACTTCCCGCTCATGGTGGCCTTGATCTCATTCCTCACCTTCATCCTGCTCGCACGCGCGTTCCGCTCGCTGCTCCTGCCGTTGCAGGCTGTCCTCCTGAACCTGCTCTCCGTCGCAGCGGCCTGGGGACTGCTCGTGCTCGTCTTCCAAAAGGGATACGGCGCCGGTGTGTTCTGGGACATCGAGGCGACCCAGGCGATCAACGTCGAGATGCCGATCGTCATCTTCGCCTTTCTCTTCGGCGTCTCGATGGACTACCAGGTCTTCATCATCAGCCGAATGCGGGAGGCCTACGACCGCACCGGCTCGACAGATACCGCCGTCATCGAAGGGATCGGCCGCACCGGTCGTCTCGTCACCAGCGCAGCCCTGATCCTCGGACTCTCGTTCGCCGCCTTCAGCGGCACCCCAGGAACCGAGGCGAAGATGTTCGCGCTCGCGCTCGGCGGCGGGATCCTGATCGACGCCACGATCATCCGCGGCGTCCTCACGCCCGCTGCCGTCGCCCTCTTCGGCCGGTGGAACTGGTGGCTTCCCCAGTGGGCGGCCCGGCTGCTCCGCGTCGAGCCGTCACCGCTCCAGCCGCTCGATGCTCCCGAAGTCGCGCCGCAAGCCACTTAGGGCGCTCCGGCCGAATCCGCTGCGGAAGGGGAGCGTCGGTTCCCCTTCCGCAGGGCTCAAGCGGCAGATTCGCAGTCACGAACGCAAGTACGCTGAGTCCCGCAGAAGCCTCATTTCTGCCTGAAGGCTTAGAAGAGACGGCGTCGCGATCCTAGGCTGACCGGGCGGCAGCGTGGCTGTTCCGCCGCGAGGACAAGAGCGTCTAAGCGCCGCTACCGTCGCCGGTTACGCGCGCTAGCGGCACCCGTCACGCGAGCGCGCCTTGATCACACGCCTGATGATCGGGTCGGCGATTTCGACGCGTACGAACGTCGCGCTGAAGAGGCTGTTCGGTTTAATCGATCAATAGCAGCCAGGCAGTTGCACGCTCATCCATATGATTTTCAAGTCGCAAATTGATAGCCGTGGCGAAAGCATCACAAAGGGTCAGACGCCGCCGGACGGGAATCGCCTATCCATGCGGTACAGCGGGATCTTTGTAACTCTCCCTCTCGAATGCATGCATCGCTGACGACAACGCTCGGCCCGGCCGGCGAGGACCAGCTCGACCTCGCGGTTATGGTCGGCGAGACGATGCTCGCCTGGCTGCGAGACGTGGAGGGGTTCGAGGGGCTGCTGATGTTGAGCGACGAGGACAGGGGAACGACGCACGTGATCACGTTCTGGGAGAGCGCTGAGGTGGCCGAGCGGAGTCGGATCTCCCGTCTCCAGCTGCGCGACCGGATCACCGAGATGGTGAGCGTCGAGGTGCAGGACACTCGGCCGTACACGGTCTCCTTCGCCGACCTCGGCGGGTTCGCGACCCTGCCGCCGCGCTGAGCAGCACCCGCCCCAGCCGATGCTCCGCTACGTGCTCTCACGCATCGTGTGGACGACTCCTGTCGCCTTCATCGCGGTCACCGATGCGGCGCGTCCTTCTGGGACTCGCCGTTGGCGGGCTCGTGCTTGCGCCGGCGGCCGGCGGCACGCCGGGGTTCCGCTACGGCGTCGCCGCGGGGGAGATGACCGCGACGAGCGCGACGCTGTGGGCGCGCGCGAACGAGCTCACTCGTGTGAAGCTCTACGTCTGGCCGGTGCCACGGAAAGGCATGCCGCCCGTCCAGATCTCGCTGAAACCGTCGAACGCGAACGATCGCGTGGTTCAGCGCCGCGTCCATGGCCTGAAGCCGGGCACGCGCTACACGTACCTCTTCTCGACGCCGTACAAGTGGAGCGAGATCGCAGCGGGCGGCACCTTCTGGACTGCTCCGGCCGGGGCGGCGAATGCGACCGTCCGCTTCGCGATCAGCGGCGATGCCGACGGTGCGCGCAATCCGAAGACTGGCAAGCCCGCCTACAACCTCTTCCAGGTCTACGGACGGATGGCCGCGGAGCGGAATCACTTCAACATCAATCTGGGCGACACGATCTATTCCGACAGCGAGGTCGGCGGAGTGCCGCCGGCGCTGACGATCCCTGCAAAGTGGGCAAAGTACCGGCAGAACCTGGGCTTCGGGCATCTCCGCAACCTGCGCCGCGGCACCGGCCTCTACAGCCACTGGGACGACCACGAGTTCATCAACGACTTCTCCGTGGCCGAGCATGGCAAGCCCGTCTACCGTGCCGGCGCGCGCGCCTTCCTCGACTACAACCCCGTCTCCTTCACTGGGCCGACCGGGCTCTATCGCAGCTTCCGCTGGGGCAAGCACCTCGAGCTTTTCTTCCTCGACGAGCGGTCGTTCCGGTCGGCGAAGGTGCGCTCGACCTGCGACGGCGATCTGGCGCCGACGGCGCCGCAACCGGTTCGCGACGCCTTCTCCGCTCTCGTCCCCGCGCTGGCGACGCCGGTGCCGAAGCCATGCCTAGACGCCCTCGCGGACCCGTCCCGGACGATGCTCGGCCCCCGCCAGTACGCCGCCTTCACGACGGCGATCAAGGCGTCGACTGCGACGTGGAAGGTGATCGTCAACGAGGTGCCGATTCAGCAGTTCTTCGCGCTTCCCTACGACCGCTGGGAGGGCTATCCGGCCGAGCGTGAGCGGCTGCTCCGCTTCCTGCAGGCGAACGTGAAGAACGTCCTCTTCCTCACCACCGACTCGCACGCGAACTTCGTCAACGAAGTGCGCCTCAGCACATTCGGACCCGGCGGACCGGTGGGCAGTGGGATCTGGGAGGTCGTCACGGGGCCGGTGGCGACCAACACCCAGAACAAGGAGGTCGACGACACGCTGGGCCGGCCGGGGATGGGGTCGGCGATCGCAGCGCTCTTCTACAAGCCGCAACCGCCGCGCGGCGTCGGCATGGCGTGCGCCAGCGCCGACGTCTACAGCTACGCCTCCGTGAAGGTCACCGGCGGGACGCTGACCGTAACGCCGAAGGACATGAGCGGGAAGCTCGTGCGCGAGGAGACCGGCGGGGCCTGCGGCCCGTTCACGTTCCGCGCGAAGTAACCGCGCCGTCCGCCTTGGCCCATACCCTCGGGCCGATGCACCCGCAGGAGCGGCTTGTCCAGTTCCGCCCGCGCGCAGTTCTCGTCGTGCTCGGGATCATCCTCGCTGCCTTCATCATGATCCGGATCGTCCAGGCCGCCGAGGGCGTCCTGATCTGGATCGCCGTGGCCGTCTTCCTCGCCCTGGCGTTGAACCCGGCCGTTGAATGGCTGCTCGCGCACGGTGTCAAGCGCCGCGGGCTCGCGGTCGCGATCACCTTCTTCTGTGCGATCCTTGCGATCGCCGCGCTCGCCGCGACGATCCTCCCCACCATCATCTCGCAGGTGAACGAGTTCGTCGACGCGGTCCCCGGCTACGTCGAGGACCTGACGGCAGGGCGGGGAAGGCTCGGCTTCCTCGAGCGCGAGTTCCAGATCGTGGAGCGCGTGCGGGAGGCCCTTGCCGAGGGTGGCGCGACGAAGCTGCTCGGTCTCTCCGGAACCGCGTTCGCGGTGACGAAGAGCGTGGTGACGGCGATCGTGGCCACCCTCACGATCGCCTTCCTGACCCTGTTCATGCTGCTCGAGGGGCCGAAGTGGGTGGAGCGCTTCTACGCCCTGATCCCGGAGGAGAAGCAGCCGCGCGTGCGCGGGATCGGCGACCAGATCTACCGCACCGTCGGCGGCTACGTCACCGGCAACCTGGCGATCAGTCTCATCGCCGGGGTCGCTTCGACGCTCGTGCTGTCGGCCCTCGGCGTGCCGTATGCGCTTGCGCTCGGCCTTCTCGTCGCGATCCTCGACCTCGTCCCGCTGGCCGGTGCCACGATCGCCGCGGTCGCCGTCTCGACCGTCGCCTTCCTCGACTCGGTCCAGTCGGGAATCATCGTCCTCGCCTTCTTCATCGTCTACCAGCAGCTCGAGAACCACGTGCTGCAGCCGATCGTCTACGGACGCACCGTTCAGCTCTCGCCGCTCGCGGTGCTGATCGCCGTCTTGATCGGCGCCGAGCTCGCGGGGGTGATCGGCGCACTGGCTGCGATCCCCGTCGCCGGGACGATCCAGGTGATCCTCGTCGACTGGCTCACGCACCGCCGTCGCAGACGCGGGCCGCCGCCGGGCGAGCCCACCACCATCTGAGCTCTCGCTCGAGAGACACCCGTTCGGGGCATTCCCGTGCGGCTTCGCTGGCCGATCACAGGGGATGTGGGAGGGCGTCGCACCCGGGTCTCGCTGCTCGCGTTCGCGAGCACGCTGACGCTGCTGCTCGTCCTCGCGGCCGGCGCGGGCGGCGCCTCGAAGCCGGCGCGCACCATGGCCGCCGCGCGGGGGCTGGAGACGAACGTGCTCGCCGAGCTGAACGGGATCCGCCGCCGGCACGGCCTGGCCCCGTTGAAGCTGTCGAAGCCGCTCTCCGCCGCCGCCGATGCCCATTCCCGCGCGATGGGGACCTACGGCTTCTTCGCCCACGACTCGCGCGACGGCTCGGCGTTCTGGAAGCGCGTGCAGCACTACTACGTCCCGCGCGGTTACCGCAACTGGTCGGTAGGCGAGAACCTCCTCTGGTCATCGGGCACGCTGACGGCGCCGGTGGCGCTCAACCTCTGGATGAAGAGCCCCGGCCACCGCAAGAACATCCTCACGGCCGGCTGGCGCGAGATCGGCATCTCCGCCATGGCCGTGCGCGCCGCCCCCGGCGTTTTCGGCGGCCGCGATGTCGTCATCATCACGACTGACTTCGGCACGCGCTCCTAGACCCGCCGCGGCACCGGGCTACGCTGTTTCCGTGCGCCCGTAGCTCAGTGGACAGAGCGACGGACTTCTAATCCGTTGGTCGGAGGTTCGAATCCTCCCGGGCGCACTGCCTTCAAGAGCGGTGGCGCCGGAGGCGTGACAGGCGTAGGGTGCGCGGATGCCGCCGACTAACGGTGCGATCGGCGAAGCGTGGGAGCTCTACAAGGCGCACTGGCGGCATCTGCTGCCGATCTCGCTCGTCGTCTACGTGGCGATCGCCCTCGTCGGGATCCTTCTCACTGCCGTCCTGTCGTGGTTCGGAGCTTTGCTAGCGGCGCTCATCTCGGTCGTTGGGCTGTTCTGGGTGCAGGGCGCGCTCGTCACGGCGGTCGACGACATCCGCGACGGTCGCTCCGACCTGTCGCTTCGCGAGACGTTCGATCGGATTCGGCCGCAGCTTGGCTCCATCGTCGTGGCCGGTGTGCTTGCCGGGCTCGGTGTTGTTCTCGGGCTCTTGCTTCTGATCGTGCCGGGCCTCGTCCTGATGACGTGGTGGGTGTTGACCATCCCGGTGGTTGCGCTCGAGCGGACGACCGCAGGGGCCGCGTTCGGGCGCAGCCGCGAGCTCGTCCGCGGCTACGGCTGGAACGTCTTCGGCGTGATCGTGCTCACATTGCTCGTGCTGCTCGCGTTCGAGATTGTGCTGTCGATCGTCCTCTCGCCACTTTCGGGCTGGCTGCAAAGCCTCGTCTCGAGCATTGTCAGCGGCACACTCACCGCACCGTTCATCGCTCTGGTGTGGACGCTGCTCTACTTTCGCTTGCGCGACGCGAAGTCGGCACCCGCGGTCGAGCGGCCAGACGCTGCCGGAAGCGTCGGTTGACGCCGGGCGGTTCTGGTCACGCCCCGGCCAGGTCCGCGCCGTCAAGTTCCGCCACCTTCGTTGCCTGGTCGACCAGGAGTGAGCGTGGACCAGAGGGAACATCATTCGCGTGAACCGCTGGCGCTTGTATGAGCTCCACGTGACCGGACGTGGATACCGCAGATTCGACGATCCCGACGGCCCCCATCGTTTCGTGCCCGTCAAGCTGCGCTGACACGATCCCGCACGAAAGGACAGTCGCTCAGCCGAAGTCGAGGCCCACCGGGCGTGGCTGCCGCTTGTGGACGTTCCCACCTTGCTGCCTGGCGCTTAGCGGAAGCGGTGCAGGCGTGTTCGGGTGGCGACGTAGATCAGACCGCCTGCGATCGCCGGAGAGCCGAGTGCTTGACCGGCTAACGGCCGAGCCCAGAGGTGATCGCCCCTTGAGCGTGCGGCGTAGAGGAAGTTCGGTCCGGTGCGGGAGCCGCTCGCGACCAGGATCAGCTCCTCACTCTGAAGTTGTACAACGACGGGAGGGCCCGGCTGGCCCGTCAGGCGGCGAGCCCAGCGGATCCGGCCGTTATCGTCGACGGCATAGAGCCGCCCGCCCTGCAACTCAGGGCCGTAGGTGGTGAAGTAGATTCGGTCACGGCGAGTCGTCGCGAACGCGCTTCCATCTTGGCGCTTGCATGATCGAACGCCGCCGGCAGGCGCAGGCCCGATTGCTGGTGGAGCCGCCGGTCGGCCGCTGACGCGTGTGCGCCAAAGGATTGCGCCGGTCTGAGAGAGCGCGGCAAGACTGCCTTCGCTGGTGCGGCTGCTGTACATGCCTACGTAGGCGTGGCCGGAGGCGCCCACTGCGGGCGTCGTCTGCAACGTCAGTTGCTTGGCCCAGCCTCGCAACGTCGCTGGCCAGAAGCGATACGACCGAGCGCTGACCCCGGTGCCGACGATGTCGTCGCAGGCGGACGAGAAGGCAGGCGATGGCTGAAGGAGCGGCTCGGGCGGGAAGCCTGGTGGGGGAACGGAGAGCCAGATCGGCAGCTCGAACTCGCTCGTGAGGTTTCCCGTGGCCGAGACCAGACGCTGCGCGACAAGCCGGCTGCCGGATGTTCGAGTGGCAAGACGGTAGAGCAGATCTCCGAAGGACCAGTAGATCCTTCCCGCGCTGTCCGCGACCGGCGAGCGCATGAACGCGTTCGCGTAGAGATCGGTTCGATGCGTGATCCGGCCGTCGCTACCGCTGAGGATGAAGACGCGCTCGCGGCTCGATGTGCGCGCTTCTCCCGTGCGGTCGAGCGTCCCTCGGACATTGCTGCCGACGACGACGAGCCGGCCGTCCGGGAGCAGCGCCGGCGTGGCGCGCACATCGAACCCCTCCACGAACGAGCTCCAGATCACTCCGCTGGGTCCGATCGCGTGGAGGCTCCCGCGCTCTGTTCGCGCCGCCAGGTAGACGATGCCGTTGCTTGCGACCACGGGCGACGAGTCGATCATCGACGCGGCGCCGAGGCTGATGGAGCTCAACGCCCGGCCAGCGGGTGGCGGGCGGTCCAGCGGCCAGGTCGCAATCCCCGTCCGCTCAGCGTTGCCGCGGTACTGAGACCACGCGCTGACCGGCGCTGGTTGCGCCGCAAAGAGCGCTCCTGCGGCAATCGCCAGGAGGCCGAACCTGGCCAGGTGAGCGGTGCGGCGCGCCATAGCAAGCTCCCCTTTGACTGATGCGAGCGTAGGACATGTGGATCAGCGGGTCAACGCCCTCCGCTCTTCCGGCGCCCTGGCCAGCGCACGTGCAGTGACGCGGATGACCTGAGGCGGTGATCGTGACCGCTGCGGAGCAGCCGTTGCGCCTCCGGCTCGAGGAGGCTCAGCTGAGAGGCACAACTCCGCGAGCAACGAGCGCGGCTCCGCCGAGGTTCAGCAAGCCGCAAGCTGAAGCTGGCCAGCGTTCGTTCACGTTGGAGCGCGTACCGAGCCAGCCAGCGTCGCGCAGCCGGCTCGTACTCCCGGTCGTGTTGCCGCTGGTTGCAGACAAGCAGCATCGGCGGGCTTGCAGAAGCACGCTCCGCACCTACGCTGACTCGTAGTGTCTGACTCGCTGCTGGTGTCCGTCGCTCCATGGCACTGCGAGAGGTGCGGCCGCGGACTGATGAACCCTGACCAGCCTCAGCAGAATTGTCGTTCGTCCGGTTCTTCAAACGGACACCCCGAAGCGACGCGCCTCGGGGGATCCTGTGCACCTGGTGCCCTGGCTTCCGCGGCACGGTGACTCTTCAGTCGAAGAAAGACAACAAGACAGTGCAGGTTGAGTTCCGACGTGAAACGAGACGAGGCTGGTACGGCATCAGCGGAACGCCTCACCGTGATGAGCGCCGCGCGGGTCGTCCGCCAAGATCGTGACCTGAAGCTCGTCCGCCTGCGTCGACTACGCGGGCGTGAGATCGAGGTAGTCGTGCTCGTTGCCCTCGAAGTCGGAGAAGACCGGGTAAAGCCGGCGATCCTGGAGTTCGTCCGGAGGGTGGATGATCGTCGCGGTGCGGTACGGCACGGGCGGCGTCCCACTCGTGCCGCTGGCCTCCGATGCCCATGGGATCGAGCCGGTGTCGAGCGAACAAAGCAGGAAGTACCGGATGAACTCCTCGGTCATGAGGAACTCGACGTCGAATCCGGACGTCACCTTCGCTTGATCGATCATCGTGTCCGCCTCCCCGCTGGCGCGGCTCGACTCTGCGGTGCTCGCGCTCGAGGCTACACCGCTCCGTCGGAACGGCCTAGATCGTCAGCACAGCAGTCCGTCCCCAGGCGCGGTAGCCGCGCCTGGGGACGACGCATGTCAGGCGACCGTTCCCCCATAGCTCGGCGGCCGCGCGCGGGCGGCCTGGCGGACCAGGTGGTCGCGCTCGGCGACGTTCGTGGCCCGGCGGGCGGCTTCGGCGTAGGCCGTGGCGGCGGCAGGGAGGTCGCCGCTGAGCTCGTGCAGGTAGCCGCGGACGGCGTGCCAGCGGTG
>Ga0126304_10000686_pt1 | contig 14626 bp, 18 predicted proteins | sample Plot25_FD_92538 | JGI IMG/M metagenome (GOLD analysis project Ga0126304, IMG submission 92538) | Serpentine soil microbial communities from UC McLaughlin Reserve, CA, USA - Plot25 | ecosystem: Environmental > Terrestrial > Soil > Grasslands | place: USA: UC McLaughlin Reserve, Lake County... | reverse complement strand
CTGAAAGGTTTTACCAGGATTCATATCGCAGAAGAAATGTACGGGGGTTTCGGCTTACTTTCTCTTATCGATTTGGAAAATCAGATTTTAAGTTGCTACGACGTGACGGAGGGGATAACCGGCCAGAAGAATCTGAAGAATTATAAAATAAAATAGATAAAATATAATAAGAAGCGATCCCGAAAGTTCTGGATCGCTTCTCATCTTAATTCCATTGTTACAGATTCACTTTCCTTCGGTTAGTTGCCATTCGATAGATCCACAACACAAGGACGGCGCCGCCGATCGCCAGGAGGAAACTTCGGAAGTTCCATCCGGCTTCATCTTCCCATCCAAGCAAATAGTGCCCTATTGCTCCACCGATGAATGCGCCTACAATCCCGAGAAGTATAGTCACTATCCAGCCTCCGGGATCCTTACCCGGATGAATTGCTTTGGCGATAGCGCCCGCTATCAGTCCAAATAAAATCCATGATAAAATATTCATAGAACCAGTTTTGTTCTCATGAAGAAAAAAACCATACCATAATGATGAATGAAATTATGGAAACTCTTTTGGCGTGCTCAAAGCTGAAAAAGGAGAAAGTTTGCCACGTCTTATGCCCCAATCTGTTTCGGCAGAGCCCAGATGGCTATTGTTCAACCCGGAGAATTCCTTCCTTGGCAAATTGTATTTTTCCCTGCTTGTATAAAGCACCTGTGGTCATCTTGAATGTTTTCTTGCTCATTCCAAAAAATTGATAGATATCTTCTGGATCAGATTTGTCGTTATATGGCAGATAGCCATTATTCTCGTCTAGCAGGCGAAGCACTTTTTCGATTTCATCTTCTACTCGTTTATAGCCAGGCTTACCAAGCACAACATCAATTTTGTTGTCTGGTCTGATAGTTTTGATATATCCTTGAAATTTCTCGCCTACATTGATGTTGCGATAAATTTCATTAAAGTGAAGTACTCCTGTATGAACATTGTTGATGATTACCACATAGCCGATATCAGTACGGCGATAAACGGTAAGATTCACCGCGTCAAGTTCCTTTACTGTGAGTGTGTCGTTGCTAAGAAAAAAGTCTATTTTTTCACTCGCTGCGATTCTTCCGGTTTGTTCATCGAGGTAAATCTTCACCAGATACTCACCGCCTACTCGCATACCCATCAGTTGTTGCGACCTTGCTACGAAGAGATCCTTCATTAAGGCCCAATCGAGAAAAGCACCCTGCGGCGTTACGCTTACCACTTTCAACTTTAAAATGTCTCCGACGATGCCTTTTGGAGTTTGGGTAGTGGCGATGGCGCGATTTTCGGAATCGTGATATACAAAAACTTTGAGCTCGTCGCCAATGTTTGTATTTGGAGGAACAAATCTTTTTGGTAATAATATTCCTTCAGCTCCATCATCCAGGTAAACGCCGAAGTCTGCTTTTCGGATAACTTTTAAAATATTGTATTGGCCGATGTGTACCATATTAGTTTTAAAATCCTTCATTCTTCGTGTTCTTTGTGTCTTCCGTTGTTTTTCGTGAGCCAATTGATTATAAAATCACAGGGTTCAACACGAAAACAACGGAAGGCACAAGGAACACAAAGAATATTATTTTTTCGAAGGTAGTCTTAGGGACTATTTAATCATTCCGTAGTCAAGTACTCTCCTCAGAAATTTTTTATCCTGTATCACCCAGGTAGCTTCGTAACCGCCATCTCCATCCTTGTTTAAGAGGTACACATATAATTTGCGGTTATCTTTTGAAAGGTAAATACCATTGTTCGATCTTTCTGTTCCACTCTTGTCGCGATAAGTAAAAGTTACATTACAAAGGTCAGAATACGCTGTTGCCGGAACGGCCACAGTGTCCTTGTCAATAAGAATCGTTAGCGACTGAATATGATTGGTAGGCATCTCACCGTAGTTCCCGTAAAAAGGTTTGTTATCGATCTTCACAATATGATCCCCATCTTTTGTAAGCTTATGCTGTGCAGGGTCAAACGTGCCCGTAGTAATCACAACTTTGATGTTATCACGCTCGAAACTCATGAAATTGTTTTCGTACTTACTCACTCCAATTTTTGTTAAGGGAAGTTTTCCTATGCTTTCATCAATGCCACCAACCGCGAAGGAAGCCACATCGCCGCGAACGTCTTTTTCAGGGATCTTTGTAAAACTCTCTTTTTTATTTCGGTAATCACGAAAATCCAATTCCTGGGCTGTTAGTTGAAAAGTATAACAGGCAAACACTACACATAACAAGATCCGCATAATAATAGAATGTTAAGTTTAAAAATACCAGATTATAGGTTAATGAAACGCAAAATGCCCTTTTTCTGTCAATTATTTTTCAATAAAAAAGCCGGGAATTAACCCGGCTGTATCGATTTTCAAAATGACCTATTTATCCCAAACCCGAACCGGTTTGGTTGTTTCCTGAAGTACGGCGTTTACTGGGAAGTTCGTTTAAATCTGCGTCTAAGGGACCTACGTTAGAATCCTCATTTCTTTGCCTACTCCCGTATCCATCAGAGCGCATGTTTTCGCGAGTTGCCATTTCACTACTTCCTTTTCTTCCCTTATTTTTCTTTTTGTTTCCTGTACGGCCTTGTTTGTTAAGATCAGAATCGGTATCCTGACCCAGGTTCTCATTAGGATACGTATCAGGATTTTGCTTTTCTACCATAATTGATATTCATTTTTTGGTTAACGAATAGTGGCTTTACTAGGAACTTATTTTATCAGCATCTTCAGAAAACTTATCGCCCGGCTGGCGATATTTATCTTCCTGGTCTTCCTGATTTAGTGAACCGCTACTGCGAACAGGGTTTTTTGGTTGATCTTCCTGAAATCCCGTGTTCTGCAAATTTTGCTGGTTCCGTTTTGGAACTGCTTGTGGTTCAGACTCTGCTCCGCTATGCTTTATCTCCTGCTTTTTTGCGTATTCATCACCGTCCGGATTTTCGTTTATATGAGGATTTTTTGATCGGTGCTGATTCTTGGTTCCTGTTGTTTTTTCTGCCATTCTATGTCTTTAACTATGAATTGAAAAAATAATGCCCGAGAGTAAAATATTGAAAACTAGTTGCTTGATATAAACATCTAAACGGAGAGGCCTCGTTGAGGCTCAAATTCTACATATCAGGTCAGCAGAAGATTATTTCGGCATTTGTGTAATCTCTTCCCGCTACGCATCTAGCCTAAAAAGTAAATATGAATGCAAAAAGTCTCTTGCTAATAGCAGCACTCCTTACCAACTCTTTATTAAAAGCGGCTGATGGAAAAGGTTCAGCGCAATCTGAATTGAAAAATGTTACGGTATACCGCAGCGGGGCCGAGCTACTGCATACTGTGAGCGCCGTATTGAAGCAGGGAAATAATGAATTAATTATTGAGGGCATCAGCAACCAGGTTGATATAAATAGTATTCAGATTAATTGTCCTTCAAGCGTTACGATCATGAGTGTCGAATTTGCTAATAATTATTTGCGGGCTGTTGAGCCCACTCAAACTGTACAACGATTACAGGATTCACTTGCGGACGTTCAAAAAGATTTTGATAAAGTCAACGTGTCACTTACTACGACTATTGAACTTATCGAAGTGCTAAAGACGAACAGGGATATAAAGGGATCCCAACAAGGATTGAGTGTCGCCGAATTAATAAAGCTGATGGACTATTATAAAAGCAAATCGATCGAATTGCAGAATGAATTGTCACTGCAAAGAGAGAAGCACAAAAAGATTTCGAATCAAATTAACCGGCTCAGGAGCCAGATTGCGGAAGAGGAAAAGAAGAACAACAAAATCACGGGTAGAATTCACCTACAGCTATCAGTCGCAATGGCGGGAAATGCGGATTTTACGGTTTCTTACATCGCGCCGAATGCTTTCTGGGCGCCGTATTATGATATCAGGGTGGATGATATCAAAAAACCGCTAAAAGTTATCTATAAAGCAAAACTGGTACAAACCACCGGCATCGACTGGAAGCAGGTAAAACTTGCGCTGTCTACTTCCGTTCCGAATCAATGGGGAAATGCGCCAATATTGCGTTCATGGTTTTTGAGTTATATCAATCCTGTGACAGTTATGGAGAAAGGGTTAGCCCGAAACAGGATTCAATCTTTTGAAGATATGAAAGCTTCAATGTCTGAAGTGGTCGTTTCTGGATATGGAGCCGCTGCTCCAGCAAGCAGGGAAAAAATTAACAGACCAGTATATGTTGTGAACGGAGCGCTTATGAGTGAGGATGAGTTTGGAAAAATTAATCCCGCATCTATTGCAAAAACAGAGGTCCTTTCCGAAGCTGCTGCTGCAGCAACCTATGGTTCCCGTGGAAGCAACGGCGTTATACTCGTCACCTTAAAAAGCGGCCTCGAAGATTATGTTTCGGTTACGGATAATGAACTCAATGTCAGTTTTGATATCGATTTGCCTTACGATGTGCCAACCAACGGTAAGGAACAGACTGCCACGTTGAAAGAATATTCTATCGAAGCCGTTTATAAATACTACGCTGTTCCTAAACTGGACAAGGACGCGTATCTTTTAGCTGAAGTGGCGGATTGGGAGAAATTAAACCTGTTACCGGGTGAGGCAAATATTATTTTCGAAGGGACCTACGTGGGAAAGTCATTTATCGATCCGAACTCCACTGCCGACACGCTGAACCTCACACTTGGTAGAGACAAACGCGTGATAGTGAAACGTGAGAAAATGGGCGACTTCAGCAGTGTGAAATTTATGGGGAATAATAAATTGCAAAAAATCACCTACGAGCTTACCATTAAGAATAATAAAAAGGATACAGTAAGATTAATGCTGAAAGACCAATATCCCCTGTCTACAAACAAAGACACAGAAGTAGAGCTGTTAGATGACGGGAATTCATCGCTAAACAAGGATCTTGGGGTGCTGACCTGGAAATTAGAATTGCAGCCCGGTGAAAGCAGGAAAGTGCGATTTTCATATACAGTTAAGTATCCCAAAGACAGGGTTTTAAATCTGAATTAGTCAAATAGGGACCATTATCATTTGGCTTGGCCGTCGGTTGAGCGAAAAAACCTGAAAGACGGGCACTTGTGACGGACAAAAACAAAAAAGGACTGAATCATCAGTCCTTTGCAATCGGAGTTTTAAATATTAGATACGTTTTACGTTCACTGCATTTAAACCTTTTTTGCCATTTTGCACATCGAATTCGACGCGGTCGTTTTCCTTTATCTGGTCAATTAAACCGCTAGAGTGTACAAAAGTTTCCTGACCTGAGTCATCGTGTTTGATGAAACCGAAGCCTTTTTCGGTATTGAAAAATTTTACGGTTCCGTGTTTTTTGTTGTCCATGAATTAATGTATTGAATAAATGTATTATTGTAAAGATAGTCTTTAATTGTATCCACTTAGACTTTTTCAGGCGTTGTTAATATGCGCAAAATCAGGCTGCAAGCTGAATTACCTTTGATAATCCGGGTATAAAGACCTACCTTCGCCAAAATTTTTTTATGACTTCTGAATTGATTTCAAAGTTTATCGAGAACGAGCAACAACCTAACAAGCCTGTGAAGATCGAGTTCAAAAAGCGTAACGCAGTGACTGGGATGTTCGTGAAGGTAAATGACTACGACGAGTTAAAGTCAAAGAATTTCTGGCGCATCGTATCAGAAACAAATTTGGAGCAATGGAATAAGTCACGGGATATCAACCTTGTAAGGATTTTTAACGGGACAGAATTCACTAAGTTATCAGTGATCAAGAAAAAGTAATTTGCAGCTCGGCACGTATTACGCAGGTGTTAACAGAACATTATTGCAGGTATTAGGGTGTGCCTTCTACTACCTGGTCATTGCTGTCGCTGCCAAGACTGTACGAATTGTTTTCCTCATCCTCTTCCCCTATATTTTCATTTGCATCGTCCGTTTCGCTGATAGGTACATCGAGATCTGCACCAGTTTGTTCTTCACCAAAACTGCTTTCATTTAAGCCTTCTCCCTCGAAATCCGTGTTATCCATCGCTGCCGTCCGTAACCTATCTTCGTCTTTGGTTGCCTGGAAGTTATCGGCTGTTTCAAGTGTAACGCGCTCGGTCTCAGAAATATCTGCCTCGGTGCCCATGCGAATTGATATCGCATCTTCGTCATTAAGATCGTCGAGTATTCCAGCCCCTTCTTCATCGTCAGAAGATATCGTGGTATCGGCGAGTTCTCCCAACTCAGGTACATGAATATGTTCCTGGCCCGGAATGTCACTAACCTCCGGAAGATCGATCGTAGTTTCGTCTGCTCTCAATTTCTCGGCATCTTTTGGAGAGTCCTGCAAATCCGTGTTTTTAGGTCGATTCCCGAATACCTTTTCTGGCTTTCCGTTGCGGCTGTTCGAACCTGTTTCCATACACGTTGTTTTAGCAACTGCTGAAAAATCTGTGCCGAATCAGGAGGCAGCATCCAGGTGGGTTGTTCAATTTTGCCGTCTAGTTTCTCGGCGTAATGTATCCCAAGGTCTTGCCTTGTGCATTAATGATCTTGCCAGTTCTGCTGATTAAAAGGAAGTCCTGAGAGACGGTCTGAAAAGCCAGCGGATACGATGATTTTCCGGTTGATAAAAGCTTACCCAGAACATATAGGTCGTTATTAAGAAGTTTTACGAGGTTGTTCTTCACAGTAACATGATATTTTGTGTTGGGATCGAAGCTAAAGTGAACGTCGAATGCAATTTGCTTTGCCGGCAATAGTGATTCTTGAGCCGGGTCAGGCTCAGGCTCAGGAAGACGAGGCTTTATCTCACCCACATCCTGACCGCCCAGTTGGTCATCTGCATGATTCCATCCGTTCGCAATTGCCAGCAACCTGTCGCTTCTTGCCGGATGGGTCCGGGTAGCTTTTGCAATTGCGATAATTCTCATGGCAACCTGAGCCTCAGAAAGACTGGCACCCATTTTTCGTAGGGCGAAGCCAGAAAATTCATCAGCCTCGAGTTCAATCGCTGGCAAGCTTCCCTTTCCATCAAGTGTGTGACCATTCAGATGGTGCCCAATTTCGTGTGCAAGAACGGCGACCGAAGCCCAGGGAGTACCTGCAGCCTTATTCATCGCCGCAATAAAAGATGGATTGTAGAGGATATATCTTTTTCCCTGGTAAACTACGGCCGCTGCATTGGGCACGTTGGCCCGCCTGACTTCAAAGCTTGCTTGTAATCCCACCGTTTCGAGAATCAGATCGATGATTTTTGTCGCGCCATCGGCGTAAACAATTTGTTGTGAGAAATGACTTTCGGCCACATGCGCCCTTGGTGGCAACGGTGGATTATAGAAAGCGCGAGCCGGGCTGTATAGAGCGCCCGCTAACAAAAGGGAAAGGATAGATTTAAACATAGCTTGTGTAAACAACAATGACGGTGAAGAAAGACGTTTATTGCTTAATAAAATGCAAATGTTGAGGTGGCTGATCTGAATTTCCGGGCCATTCTGGGGAATTTTGGGGAATTAATTCCGTTTCAATGAAGTTTTTCGTTAGGTTGAATACTACCGGTTTGTTGGTCTGATACTTGTGTTTTCACAATAAACTCGAATTATGAAAACAATTTATCTATCCTTTGCAGGTATGTTTGCAGTGGGCGGACTTATGACTTTCGACACTAACGAAGCTTTCAAAACAGTCTCAAAGCCCACATCAGAAGAAGTGATTTATTGTCTGGTCGAAGATACTGTTCCAACTAAAACAGTTTATCGCGACTTAAATACAGGAGAAACAATTGAGGTCTGGTATGATGCGGCTGGAATTCGGACACTCAATAAAAAAACAGGGGCACCCGTTGAATTTTATATCAATACAGCCACCAATGATACGGTCTTTGGTCGTGGAAGATTTGTGGTCAACAGCTACGTTATTAAAGGCGAAGATGGGAAGTGGAAATTAGATGATGGTAAAGTAAAAGTCGACGGGGATGAGTTGAAACTAAAAGTGGGTGATCAGAAATTCAAGATTGATGGGGATGAAATTAAAGTCAAAGGCAACGGCGTGAAAGCTAAATCGGAAGATGGAGAGATAAAAGTCAAAAGCAAGGACGGCAAAGCAAAGTACGAAGACGATAAGATAAAAGTGAAGACAAAAGACTCGACAAAAAAAGAGTAATGATAATTTGCAAATAATGCTAGATTAGTGAAAGGGGCGTCCATGCGGGCGCCCGTTTTTTTATTGTACTATCACGTTTTCTTCCTTTACGAGTAACTGATCGATTAAATTGGTGACTTCACCGCAGCGCCCGTCGCCAATCATAATATTATCTACTTGCACAATCGGTAAAACGCGTTTTGTAGTACTCGTCATGAAGGCTTCTTTAGCCGCGCGAATATCGGCCAGCGTAACCACTCCTTCTTCAATAGAAACACCTTTCGGCGAGAGTTCGAGAATTTTTTTCCTGGTGATCCCATATAAAACATTTCTCTTCGGAGTCACGATAACATCACCTTTGGTAACGATAAAAAAATTTGCTCTTGGGAATTCAGAAACTTCACCCTGTTGGTGATATAATACATCTGCTGCTCCCTGTTCTTTGATTTTTCTTTGCAGCCATATTCCCATCGAATAATTGATGGTTTTAGCGTGGGGAAATTCCCGCACATACTCATGTGTGATTATCTTGATCCCTTTGTCAAAAGCACCTCTGGCAAGTAGAACCAGCGGATGCTGAAGAATTATAAGATTTGGTTGGATGATCTCATAACTATCTGGCGAGTATCCGCCCGTTAATAACATGCGGATGCCAGACTGCGGGATTTCATTTTTTCCAATAAGCTCATGGATAATTTCAACAAGGCTTTCCCGGGACACTGGTGACTGAAGCTGCATAATATCGGCTGATCTGAGGAATCGATCGATATGGTCTTCCAGGTGAATAGGAACATGATCATTTGTGCGGCAATAGTCAAAAACTCCATAGCCACGTTGGATAGCGAGATCACTAATGTGAAGGGTTGCTTTTTTTTCTTGTATGATGTCACCATTGATAAACGCAAATCTGTTTGTCACAAGCAGAGGTTTCCGTAAAGATAGAGGATACGAAAATACGTTTGCAACGGATTTTACGGATTAGCACCGATTAACGAATTACGTGCTTATAAATGAGCGGAAATCGGTGAATCCGTGGCAAAAAAACTCCTGGCTAACTAGGCAAGCACTTGTTGGGCCTTTTCTTCAATAACGGACTTGATTTTTCCTTTGAAGAATGCTGCGGCAAATGGAAGGTTCCCGTCGAGATCGACCGATGATTCGTTTACAGTAAGTTTTCCAGACACGGCAAATCCCATTACTGAAAAACTGAATATTCCAGTGTCGCCATTCCACTCTTCATGTAAATCCTTGATTTGATCGCCAAAGTCTGCTTTCATTTTTGGTAATAAATCCTGGATTCGTCGTTTAGCTTCTTCGCGGCTTAGTTTATGTGGAATACTCATTTGTAAAGAAGGCATATTGTTCATTTTTTAAAATGGTGATGGATCATTGTCCAGACACTCAAGATACAAAAATCAGTCCGGGCAATTCAGCTTCTAAGTGTCTTATTGTGAACATAGTGCCTGGCTGGAACAAAAGAACACGGAGAAACAGTAAAGCGCTTTACATCAAATAGAATCCCTGGCTAACCTCTGCGTTTACTCTGCGTTATTTGCATTAAAAAAACTCAAACCGCGAAGAAAAGAAATCGTAGCAGATAAGCGCCAAGCAAGTGCATTTATGATGGGAACTGGACCTAAAACATTTTTTTACTCAACTCACAAAAAATAATATTCATACTGTGCGAATCTTCGTAACTTATATGTACAAAATCGCCGCGTATGAAAAGATTGTTGGTCATACTCATCTTAGTCGCCTTTGTAGGCGCAGTAGCATTTGCCAGTCTCAACAGCCGGAGCAAAAAGCAGGATCAGGTACAGAAAACAGAGGTTAAGAAAACTGAAAAAAAAGAGATCAAGAAAAAGAAAGAGTGTAAACGTACCTGTTGGCTATCCTCTTAACAGATTGAAAGTTCAAAAGCCCGAATTGCCGGGCTTTTTTAATGCTGCACCAACAGGTCAGGATGTATACTTGCAAAAATCAGGAAATGAAAAGATGTTCTTATTTAGTGTTCTATTTTTTGGTATGCCTGCAAGCTAATGTTTGCTTTTCTCAGAAGAAGTTAGAGCTGATCGATAAGAAGGCCACTCCTGAAACAGTGAACTTATTTCTCAATTTGCATGAGCTTTCAAAAAAGCATATTCTTTTCGGACATCAGCACGCAACAGAATACGGGCACGGATGGTTTGGCGATCTAAACCGGTCTGATGTTAAATCTGTTACTGGCTCGCATCCTGCAGTTATTGGTGTCGATTTCTCAGGGTTGTCAGGAAGACCAGACAGCGAAATCGAACAAACAAAAGTTGCGTTAAGAAAAAACATTGCCGATACATATAACCGTGGTGGAGTAGTGACAGTCGCCTGGCATTTTTCGAATCCTATTTCAGGCGGAGGCTTTTACTGGAAAGATTCAGTTTCGCTTCCAGCTGTCAAATACATTATTCCGGGTAAGGAACATCATGAGAAGTACAAGTCGATCCTGCAGGGAATAGCTTCATTTGTTAAGTCAGTGAAAGGGAATGATGGGAAAACGGTACCTATGATCTTCCGACCCTTTCATGAATTTGATGGCGATTGGTTCTGGTGGGGAAGAGCGCATTGCACTCCGGAAGAGTTCAAAATACTCTGGCGCTTCACTGTTTCTTATTTTCGTGATAGTTTGCAGGTACACAACTTGATTTATGCTTTTTCTCCGGATAATAAATTTAATAGTCGCGAAGAATTTCTGGAAAGATATCCCGGTGACGAATGGGTCGATATGGTTGGAATGGATAACTACGGCGATTTTGGCAGAGAAGGCAGGTACAATCTTGAAGCAGGCATTAAGAAGTTGAAGATTGTTTCCGAATATGCACGAACCGCAGGCAAACTAGCTGCCTTCACAGAAACGGGGCTTGAATCCATTCCAAACAAAACCTGGTGGACTGAGACCCTGCTAAAAGCCCTAAGATCCGACGATATACAGGTAAGCTATGTTTTGGTTTGGCGTAATGATACAAAAAGTCCAACACATTATTATGCACCTTACCCCGGTCACATAAGCGAGCCGGATTTCAACCGGTTTTATAACGACCCTTACACGTTATTTGAAAAGGATCTAAAGGATATCTACAAGCGTAAGCGTTGACAAGATGCGGTAGGGATGCCATGCCTACACGGCGCTTTCGAAAATCAGTCGTTCACAGGTATGGCATATCTAACCCTTGAACGAGCGGCTTATCAAATTCGTCAATACTTTCGCAACTGTTCCCTGCTCATCATCAAGCTTGGGATTAAAAATCGTCAAGGTCATTCCAATTATTTTATTAGTCGACAATGCTGCCTTTAATAATAGCTCGCACTGTTCAGAGGACAGGCCTCCCGGCAACTTGTAATCGACTGCAGGATTTTCTTCATCTGAAAGAACGTCTGTATCGAAATGTATCCAGAAGCCATCGACATTCATGGCATTCATTGCTTGGGTAATCTTTTGGATGCTGCGAGGAATACCTGATTTATTTATTGATTCATGGTCAAAACGCTGAATGACCGTTTCCCTGATATCTTGTGATCCATACTTCCTTGTTTCCTCCCAATCACGCTGACCGATATGGATCACATGTTTGTCGGCGACATATGGATGCAGATCATCAATGTTCGTGAGTATGTCCGGTCCTCTACCCGTAACGATTGCAAGGTCCATGTCTGCAACCTCACCCGTGATAGATTTTTCTGGCTGGTAGAAATCAGCGTGTGCGTCATAAAATATCAAACCGTATGCGCCTCTCACTTTCAAAGCCGAAAGAATTCCTATTAAAATGCTACAGTCACCACCGAGGACCAACGGAAAGTAATTTTTGTCCAGCACTGTGGTCAAATGTTTTCCAAGCGTAATAGAAAATTGCCTGATAGCCGGGGCGTTCAGACAACTGGTTACACTATCACGATTGAAATCATATTTTGAGTTTAGTACGGGTACTTTTATTATAGGGTGACGGATATTTAATCTTTGAGATAATCGATGCGATAATAAACTTTCAGGAAGTTTTTCTACTCCTGTTGGTTTCAAACCTAAAATTGAAGCCGCAGAAATCACTTGAATGGGCAACATATGTACTATAATTTGAAACCTGTCTTCGCGCAAAGCAGCAAAGATGCAAAGTGAATTGCATTTGTGGATTTATCTTTAGCTACCTGTTACAACAAAGTGCCCGACATAAACAGGTAAGCCATTGAAAAATAGATTACCAACCCGGTTACGTCAACTAAAGTTGCGACAAATGGTGCGGAGGAGGTGGCCGGATCCGCTCCTAATTTTTTTAGGATGATGGGCAACATCGAACCGGTCACGGTTCCCCAGAGTACTACACACAACAAAGAAAACCCCACGGCCAGTCCGATCTGTGTTCCGTGTTCTCCATACGTGTTGAAGATTCCATTCCAAAGCTCAAGCCGAATAAAACCGATGAGGCCAAGCACGCTTCCAAGCAAAATGCCGGAGAGAATTTCCCTTCGCATCACACGCCACCAGTCGCTAATAGTAATTTCTCCAAGTGCCATCGCCTGAATGATCAGAGTTGACGCCTGCGAACCTGTATTGCCACCGCTCGAAATAATTAGCGGGATAAATGTCGCGAGTACAACAGCCTTCGCAATCTCATCTTCAAAATAGCCCATGGCTGTTGCCGTTAGCATTTCACCCAGGAACAAAACAATGAGCCATACAACCCTTTTCTTAAATAATTTCAAAATGGGCATTTCAAGATAGGGTTCATCGAGCGCTTCTGTACCACCAATTTTTTGTATGTCCTCACTGAACTCCTCGCTGGCAACCCATAACACGTCATCGATAGTAACGATGCCCAGCAAAATATTTTTATCATCGATCACAGGCAATGCAACCCGGTTATTCATTTTGAATACCTCGTTGGCCACCTCCTGGTCATCGTATACCCGGAGTGTTATGAAGCGGTAATCAATAATATCGCCTACCAGCGTTTCAGGACTGGCAAGGAGGATTTCGCGTATACGAATGTCGTCTACAAATTCGCCCCTGTCGTTCACCACATAGATTACGTCGATCGTTTCGCTGTTTTTGCCAACTTCGCGGATATGGTCCAGCACCTCTTTTACATTCCAGTCTACCTGGACCGCTATATAATCAGGTGTCATTAGTCTGCCCACACTGCCTTCCGGATAGCCAAGCAGGGATAATGTTATTTTTCTTTCTTCAGGATTCAGCAGGCGAATAAGCTCTTTCACTACCTCGCTTGGAAGCTCTTCAAGGAAGGAAGTACGATCGTCGGCTGGTAATTCATTCAGTAGTTCCGCGGTCTTGTACGGTGGAAGCTCATGAATAATGTTTTTCTGTGTGGAGAGGTCGAGTATCTTGAATACACCCACAGCACGATTTATATTCATATTGCCGATGATCTGACTTTCGAATTCCGGCAGCTCATTGATCAGTTCTGCCACGTCACTGATATTCTGATCATTCAGAAACTCACGGATACGGAGAGTCTCATCGGTTGCGATGATATCTTTAAAATCCTCCAGTAAACTGGTTTCAATTTTTTCCTCGGCCATGGGCGAATTTACTTTTCTATCATGAGAAATTTGATTTTGGACACGGAATTCAGCTCGCTGAGCTTTTATATCTGCAAACACGGGATTTAATAGCGCTTAGTGCTGTGAGGATGATAGATCCATGAAGTATCTTGCAAACTGGCTAACTGTTGATGCATTAATACGACCTTTAAAAGATTTGTCATGATTTTACCCTCTTTATATATCGCTCGTACAAGGAAAATGGGACGTGGAGTTTTTACATCCCGCAATGTGAAGATGGGGACCGTGGTAGAAATAGCACCGGTTATTGTCATCGATAACGCCGACCGCCAATGGATAGACAAAACCCTGCTCCACGATTATATTTTTGAATGGGGTGGAAAGAAGAAACAATGCTGTATGGCGCTTGGATGGGTATCTCTATACAACCACTCTTACAAATCGAATTGTGAGTACGGAATGGATTATAAAAATGAGCTGATACAGATCATTACAGTTCGTGATCTTAAGAAAGGCGAGGAGCTTTTTATTAACTACAATGGTGAATGGAACAATGAGCAAAAAGTATGGTTTGATACACACGAATGACTGTTACGCTTGCGACGCTAATTGTTACAAATGACGCGAATAGGGCCTTGAAAGTCCCAATAAACGTTATTTTCTGCCGGACAGCACGCCTGTATTATACCTTAAAGAAAAGTAAACGCCATAACTATTCAACTGGAGATTGCCGTATCCTACTCCTACTAATGGAATTTTAAGATATGGCTCACCTTGCAGAGCAAACCGTTTACTGATTTTCTTCTCAAACCCTGCAGATATATTGAGTATAGACAACCAATGATGTTCATCTGAGGCATAGGTTCTGTATCTGTATCCGGGACTTCCATTAATGTACTGGTAGTGATAATGATATTCTTCCTGTTTCATCAGGTATGTGGAAAGGCCGGTACTTAGAAAATAGCGATGCTTGTTTCCCTGGTTGAG
>Ga0126304_10000684_pt1 | contig 14628 bp, 15 predicted proteins | sample Plot25_FD_92538 | JGI IMG/M metagenome (GOLD analysis project Ga0126304, IMG submission 92538) | Serpentine soil microbial communities from UC McLaughlin Reserve, CA, USA - Plot25 | ecosystem: Environmental > Terrestrial > Soil > Grasslands | place: USA: UC McLaughlin Reserve, Lake County... | reverse complement strand
TGAGGCGCAAGTGGGCAAGGGAGCTCGACTACAGGTTAGAGAAGAACCTCTGGTGCTTCACGGATAATCGCATTGCTGTACGGTTCGAGTACGAGAGCCACGACGCAGAGGGGCAGTGGTGGAGACCTCACCTCTACGACCGGTTTGCAACACCTTCCCGCCATCCGTCTGCGGGTGGTCCTTGAGGGGGCGTCCTCAAAGCGGGCACACCGTAGCGACGCCGGGTCGGCCCGCGCCACGCTGACGCTGGAACGTGCCGCGGCGTGAACGCACACCACGATAAACGAGACACCTGCCCCGTGATCGTATCCCTGGAATTCATTAGGATCATCGCCACGTGCCGGGTCGGCCACATCGATAACGAGCACCGCGCCTTGCTCGTTGGTTGCCTTGCCCTTTTCCTCCGGTCTGTCATTCACGTCGTTCTCCTTTCGTGTCCTGCCACGTGGTCGATGCGGGCCGAGCAGCGGGATTGTGCTCGTCTTCTGCCAGGCGGGCGGCGCGTACCTTGAGGTAGCGCTGCTAGGGAAGGCTGGTGGTGCGACGCGGTCGGGTAGCAGCAACGCGGGCCACGCGTAGGCCGGCCAGGCACCCCGAGAACTCACGCGGCCCTCGTCTCCGGTACGACCGCGCGCTCGGCATCCTGACTTTCGATGCGGGCTGACCTGAACTCGGTCACATCGGCCTCCACGGTCCGCAGGCCATGGTAGCGGGCGACGGAGACACGGTGGTTTCCGTCCAGCACGAAGTAGGCATCTCCTACCTTGTACAGGCTCACCGGCGGAAGGTCAACACCTCGGTAGAACGCCAGATCCACGCGCTTCCACCTATCGCCCGCGTTCGCGCGAAGCGGTCTGAAGCACCGGTCGAAGTCCCTGCGGCGTCCCACGCTCCCGACGATCTTCTCTGGATCGACGACCTGTATCCCCTTGCGGACCGCGTTGTACGCTCGGAGCGACCTTCGGACCTCGTCGAAGGAGATCGGTGCGTCGTGAGACGCGCGTTCTCCTCGCAGGCGCATCATCAGTCGCCTCAGCGATGCCTTGCGTCGCGCCCGGCCGAAGTCCCTGTCGACTTGCTCGTTAAGATCCATCAGAAGCATCCTTCGACTCCTCTCTTCTAGCTTCGAAGCCAGTCTAGGAGCCGGGGGGGCGGGTTTAATCTACCGAAGGTCGTATCCGGTGGTTTATTGCCGGTTTAAAGTGCGAAGGGCTAACCGAGCAAGCGTAATTCTCGCGCCCTAGCGACGGCCTGGGAGCGGTTGCGCACGAGGAGCTTGCCGAAGATGTGGTGGACGTGCGCCTTGACGGTCCCCACTGAGAGATAGAGCTCCCGGGCGATCTCCGCGTTCGACCGCCCTGCGGCGACTAGCGCGAGTACCTCCACCTCGCGCTCGCTCAGGGGTTCGAGGCCGGGAGCAGGGCTGCTCCGTGATCTCCCGTTGCCGGAAGGCGCCGTCTCCACGGCAAAGTGTTCCAACAGCCTGCCCGCGTAGCCGTCGGGGGTGACAGCGTAGGACCCATCGTCCTGCGGCTCTCGGATCATCCTCTCCAGCAACGCCGCCATCGGCGGCCCCTCGTCGATGAACAGGCGCACGAAGCCCTCCGGTTCGGCCAAAGCGAGCGCGCGTTTTAGGTAGCCCAACGCCTCCCCTGTCGCGCCCCGCTGCTCGGATGCGAGCGCGAGCAGCGCGAGGAGTTCGATCTCGTGCGCCATTCGGCTTTGGGTTACCGCGTCCTCCAGCAGAGCGCCGAGGGAGTCGAGAGCCTCGTCGGTCTTGCCCTCCCCGAGCAGCACACGGGCCATCGTGATCCGCTCGAAGTGGCGTGGGTAGCTCGCATAGTCCTCCGTAGCCCCGTACTCGCGTGCCCAGCGGGCCGCCGATCGCACGTCGCCTTGCACGAGGTAGAACCGCGCCTGCCACGCCCAAATGAGAGGCCACCTCGGGGTGAGCTCGCCGGCCTTTCGGATGAGGGAGTGCGCCCCTTCGGCGTCCCCGCGGGCCATCAGTACGCGGGCGAGGTTGACGTAGCCGTAGACCAGTATCTTCGCCTCACCGCTCCGCCTGCCGTGCTCGATGCCCGTCTCCAGCAGCCGTCGAGCCTCGTCCAGTGCTCCGCACTCGTAGAGTAGCTCGCCGATCCCCGTGTGGATCATGCCGGCGACCGACGGCACCCCCTCCGGCCGGCTCTCGGCCAGCCGCTGCCCTTCCAAGAGAAGGTCTTCCGCCACCCGAAGCCGTCCCCTGGAGATCTCCAGAGAAGCCTGGTACCGGAGGGCGAACAGGGCCGTCCGCAAGTCGTCGGCGTCCCGTCCGGTGGCCGCGGCCCTGGCGAACGCTTCGCTGGCAGCCTCGATGTCTCCCACCGAGCAGTTGGCGTGGCCCAGGTCCAGCGCCACGTCGCAGCGCAGGTGGAGTTCCTCCTCGGGAAGCAGGTCCAGGGCTCGATCGCAAAACTCCGTCGTAAGCGGTGCGTCCTCCCGCATGGCAGACACACGGGCGCGTATGACGCAGATCTCGCCCAGCATCGTGCGCTCTCTATTCGAGAGTCCCGCCGTCGACGCTCCAGCGTCGAGCCCCAGACCCTCCTCCGTATCCAGCAGTCGGCGCTCGGCCTCCTCCAGTTCTCCGGAATGGGCGAGCGCCCAGGCGTAGAGCAGGCAGAGCTGCGGGCAGTGGCGCACCAGCCGGTCGGGCAGCATCCCCAGCCAGCGGAGCAGCAGCGAGGCGTCCACGTACGTGCGTCGCACGCCGGTCTCCTCCTCGATCAGGTCTGCCGCCCGCCCGAAGTCCTCCGCAGCCAGGGCGTGCTCGATCGCCCCGGACAGACACCCATCCGCCTCTTCCCAGAGACTAGCACGGCGGTGTAGTTCGAGGATCAAGTCGGGGTGCTCGCGCCCGAGGCGTTCGCGCAGGAAGGCGGCGAAGAGGTGATGGTAACGGTAGTAGCGGCCCCCTTCGTCCAGCGGCACCAGGAAGAGGTTGGTCCTCTCCAGCCTTTCGAGCATCTCCTGACCGTCGGGCATGTCCGTGAGCGCCTCGCACAGGGGGCCGCTCAGGGTCTCGACCACGGAGGTCTTGAGCAGGAACTCCCTGACGTCATCCGGCTGACGGGAGAGGACCTCGTCGGCCAGGTAGTCGAAGACGTGGCGGGCGCTGCCTGCGAAAGCCTCGACGGAGCTGGTGTCGTCTTCGCCTCCCCGGAGGGCATGCGCCGCCAGCTGCAGGCCGACGATCCAGCCCTCCGTTCCTTTTTCAAGCGTTGCGACCCGCTCCCCGGCGAGGTCCAGGCCCATCGTGCGGCCGAGGAAATCCGCGGCCTCTTCGTGGGTGAAGCGCAGGTCCGGGGCGCCGAGCTCCGTCAAACTTCCCCGTGCGCGTAGCTTCGGCAGCCGCAGAGGAGGACTTGCACGGCCGGCGACGATCAGGTGCAAAGGCGGCGGCGAGTAGTCCAGCAGAAAGGCGAGTGCGTCGTGGATAGTCTCCGATCGTATGGCGTGGTAGTCGTCGAGCACGAGGACGAAGTCGCGCGGCAGCTCCAGGATCTCGTTGCTCAAAGCGGTGAGCACGGGCTCGAGCTCCTCCCGAGACTGCAGGGAGCTCAGGAAGGCACGCGTGGTTTCTCCAAAGTCCTGGTGGATCGTCCCGATGGCGGCGACCACGTACAGGAGGAAGCGCACCGGATCATCGTCCCTTTCGTCCAGCGAGACCCAGGCTACCGGAAGCTCACTATGCCGGCTCCAGTCGGCGAGCAAGGTCGTCTTGCCGAACCCGGCCGGCGCGGAGACGAGGGTCAAATCGCGCCGTGCGCCCTCATCCAGCCGCTCGTGGAGACGCGGACGAGGCACGGCGTCGGGACGGCCACGGGGCACGTAGAGCTTGGCCCTGAGTATCTGCCGGTCCATGGCTTTCGCTTCTACCATTGAGGGAATTGTACTCGACGACGCGACTCGCACAGCAGGCGGCTTATCGATCGCGCGCCAGCAGGACGATCGTGGCGAGTCGTCCGGTTGTGGACCTTCACACCGAGGCATTACCTCCCAGAACGTGAGCTGGCAGTGACTGCTCGAAGCGGAAGAACTCGTTCCGGTCGTATCTCTCCTTGAGGCGTACCAGACGGTCGTAGTTGGTCCCGTGGTAGGCGCGCCCAGCCCGTAAGGTCCGGATCGGGAAAGTTCGGGTACACCCCCGACCCCCACAGACGCACCGACATCCACGAGCGCTCAAGCCAGTGACGGGCGGCCTCCCTCTCGGCGGTGGGCACGTCGGGGTCCACGATTACCGTGTGCTGGATCAAAAAGAGCTCGTCGCGGTGGGCGAAGGCGGTGGCCTCAACCGGCACGCGGTTGTAAGGGCCGCCCCACGGCGTGAAGTCCAGCTCGCGCGACTCGCCTGCAGAGCGTCCCTCGGTCAAGTTCTCCACGAGCGCCGCTATGGCTTCTGCGGGCAGCGGCCGCCGAAAGAACTCGGATTTACTGTAGGGGTAGCCCTGCGACGGCTCCCCAAGCCGATCGTCGTCGCCAGCCCTCGCATCTATTGGGCCGTGAATCCACCCTCGATCGCCAACGCGGCTCCAGTGACGAACGCGGCTTCTTCGCTGAGCAGAAAGGCGACGAAAGCAGCGATCTCATCGGGGCGGGCCACCCGGCCGGACGGATTCGGGGCCGGTAGATCCCGACGACCGTGCCCTCGACGGTTACGTACCTATACGGGTAGTCCTCGCGTTGCACCGTCAGGCTCAGCACGCCGGCTTTCTCGATGAGCCCGGTCTTGCGGGCCCTGGGTCCCGGTGAAGAAGGAGATATTGCCGCCCGGCTGGTAGCCGTACCAGAGCGGCACGCTCAGGGGAGGACGGTCGCCGTCGCTGGCGACACTGATCACCCGTATGTGCGGTTGGGCGAGGAACTCCTGACGCTCTTGCTCGGTCATCTGACGGGGCATTTCTTACTCCTCATGTTCGCAGAGCGCCGCTTCTAGGCGAGGTAGTTCGCGGGAAGCACCTTCCACGCACTCCGGTGCATAGAGCGCTGCTAGCCTGTCTGCTTGCGGTGCGGGGTTGGCTCGGGGCTCAGCCACAAAGAGACGTGTGCCGGTTGCATCGTCTCTCGCACCACACCAACCAGATCATCGCTTACGGCATCCAGGTCCGTTTCGTCCCGTAGCTTGAGGGAGAAGGCCTCGAGCGTCTTTCTGGCGTCGTACTTCCTGCGATAGAAACGCCTGTCAATGAAGGCTTGGATTCTCCTCCTCAACGGAGTAAACAACGCCGCTATCAGGAGGGTGGAGGCGACGACCGCAAGGGTGGATTTCTCACCCGTGAGGACAACGAAGAGCCTCTGCAGCAGCACGATGCCACCAAAGTAGAGCGCGACCAGCGTCACGCTAAGAGAGCCGTAGACCAGGGTGCGATTTATTAGGGTGTCTATGTCGTAGAGGTGGTAGCGTAGAACAGCCACCGCGATCGATAGCGGTATGAGAAGTGTGAAGATGTAGAACGCGGTGGTGCCGACTAGGCTAGTGAGCACACCCCTCGGAACCACCAGATCGAGTAGCGCGACCACGGAGGCACCTCCCAGCGCCATCGCGAGGCCAAAGACGACCCACTTGGTCTGCTGACGTTGGGTCGGGCTCGATACCCGCCGGTAGCGGTATACCTGCGCATATACTGTGGCTCCGGCAAAGCTCGCTCCTAGGAAGGCGTAAGCCAGAGGGTGCCCAAAGATAGGCAGAAACCGGCCGGGCAAGAAGGTGGAGGGGATCATCACTCCGAAGATAGACACCAGCACCACCCAGCGCGTCCAGCGGGGAACGAAGTGTCCGTCGGGGAAGAGGTAGAAGAAGAGCACCACCAACGTAGCACCAACAAAACTCACCGCTTCCGCCGAGAGCGTCCAGATGAGTGGCAGGTCCAACAAAGGATAGGGAACGACGAGAGCTGCCCCTAGCGTGAGAAGCATTAGCGAGACGAACAGCGCCATCCGATCGTCGGACTTGCGCCAAAAGATCGCCACCCCGATCGCCGACGACATCAATACGAAACTGACCTCGATTGCGACCCAGTAAGAGGCGAAGAGGTCGACAGAAAGGCCCAACTCCCCTAACGCTCGCGCATTTTGTGCAGTGAGGCGCGGAACCCACACGCATGAAACAGCATCTGCGCACGGTGTCCGGAGTCGCATGAATTCGCTTGGTAGTCCGGAAATGAAGACGATCACGGTGAGGATAGCCACCGACAACCAAGCCGCACGAGCAAGCAGGAGCCAGCGACCCTGCAACATGAGCCCTCGATGTTGTTCCCTTGTCCCTTCCGTCACAACCTTACTGTATAGCACCACCGTCTCTAAAGCGTTACGACAAACGTTACGAGCTTCGTTTTCTGGGCAAAGAACCTGCGAAACTTCGAAGATTCACCTGCCAATAAGGTAAGCGATGTATGCTTGTATCAGTGAAATGGCCGCGGATTTTTCGAGGGGATGTGCGCTCTCAGTGATCAGGCCCGCATTTCTTCTGACCCACCCTGCCATTCGTGGATCGCTTCATGACAGTACTGTCTTCGTCTAACCAGGTTTCTGGCTCTCACCGTGATGAAAGTTTACTCACTGCTCCGATAATTTCTGAGAATTGTCCTTCCACGCTCTCGGGTGAATAGGCTAGGATGATCCGAGGATCCTAACGGAGAGGAGCACGAATGGCTGACAACCAGGACAACCCCGGTATTCGGGTACCCCCGCCTCTGATCTACTTGGTGCCCCTGATCGTAGGGTTGGTGCTCGACAGACGTTTGCACGTTCCCTTCTTGCCCCGCAGGGTAGCACGACCTCTGGGAGGGGCACTCTTCGGTAGCAGCTGGTTGCTGGGTGGATGGTTCATGCGAACCATCGAGAAGGCCGGTACCCCCATCCGCACCGACAAGCCCGTACCGCATCTGGTCACAGACGGGCCCTTCCGCTACACCCGCAACCCAGGATACCTGGGACTGGCTATGCTCTACGCCGGGATAGCAGTGCTCAGAAACGCGCTTTGGGCAATCCTCCTCTTGCCGTTGGTAATATACGTGATCCAGCGCGAGGTGATAGGACGCGAAGAGCGTTACCTGGAACGCGCCTTCGGGGAGGAGTACGTGGCCTATAAGGCGCGGGTACGACGCTGGGTGTAGCAAGCGCAACTTCCAGGAACTCCGTCAAGCGGAAGTCCACCTGTGGAGAATCCACCATCCACGCGCGCAAGTGAAGCGGAGCCGGTGGGTGCGCCTGGTGGCGAACTTAGCTTGCGTCCGGCTCCTGGCCCACCGTAGTGGAGAGCCGCACCTGGCAAGTGCGTTCGCGAACGCACCGTTGCATCCGAAAAGTGCATGACGATGAACGAGACGCCGGCATCATAATGGTATCCTTGGAACTCGTTAGGGTCATCGCCGCGACCCGTGCCCCTTAGCCGCCTGCCTCCTCGCTTGCCGGTCGGTAGGTGAGAACGAGGACGCCGTCCGGGCCGACCTGCTTGGTGTCCACGAGCTTCATGGCCTTCGTCTGTTCCGTGTCCCCAAAACAGACGCTTGCCCTTGCCCACGACGACCGGGAAGACCATCAAGCGGTACTCGTCTATGAGATCGTGTTCCATCAGCGTCCTCGCCAGCTGCCCGCTGCCGAAGATGAGGATGTCCTTGCCCTTTTGCTGCTTGAGCGTGGAGACCTCTTCGGCGACATCGCCCTTGATCACGGTCGAGTTGTTCCACTCCAGGGGCTCCTGAAGCGTCCTTGAGGCCACGTGCTTGGGGTAGCCGTTCATCCAGGCGCCGTACTCGCCCGTCTGCTCCTCCATCTGTGGCCAGGCGGCGGCGAAGCCATCGTAGGTCACGCGCCCAAGCAAGAGGGCGTCAGCTGCGGCCAGCTCGTCGAACTTGAACTTGTCCCCTTCGGCTCCGCGGTCGAACCGGAACGACCAGCCTCCTCGATCGGATTCCCCACTACCGCCGGGATCTTCGATGATGCCGTCCAGCGACACGAACTCAGATACCACTACCTTTCTCACGAGACCTCCTCAAGGTCGTTTGCTTCCTACACACCTACGACGAACGGGCGGTAGCGGAATCGACAACGCACCCGAAAACTCTTGAGTCCTCATCCATTCTAAATCGAAGACGCCCGGTGCCGTACCGAAAGGACGGCCGGGCGTCGGGCATTCCATCCCCGCTCCCTACTCCCTCCGAATCCGCCAGGATTCGGGATCAGCGCCGGCGGCACGTTGCCTTAGGGATGGTGCTGCGAGGTAAGCGTCGCCGTGGGCCTCCCTCAAGGCATCGAGCGTCCGGACGATGCTGTGGGCGCCGATCTCCTCGGCCCACTCGAACGGACCTTTGGGGTAGTTCGCCCCGAGTTTCATCGCCCGGTCTATGTCTTCGGTGGTGGCCACGCCCTCAGAGAGGGCCAGGAAGGCCTCGTTCACGATGCAGGAGGTGATCCGCAGGGCTATGTCCTCCTTGGGCTCCACCTCCTCCACCTTGCCTTCCTCGCCGTAGTCGTAGAAACCGCGTCCGCTCTTCCTGCCGAGCAACCCGCCCTCGACCATCGAGCGCTGGAGGTGGGAGGGCCTGAACCTTGGCTGGTAGTAGTAGCGCTCGAAGAGGGACTCCGAGACGGCGAGGTTGACGTCGTTCCCTATGAGATCTGCCAGTTCCAACGGGCCCATCCGGAAGCCCACGTCGCGCACCGATGCGTCGATCTGCTCCGGTCTTCCGCCGGCCTCGACGAGCCTTAAGGCCTCCAGGTAGAACGGCCTGGCCACGCGGTTAACGACGAACCCGGGCGTGTCGGAGACCCGGATCGGCGTCTTGCCCAACCGTTCGGCGACCTCCTCGACCCGCCTCACGGCCGAAGGGTCGGTGGACGGCCCGGTTGCGACCTCTACCAGGCGCATCGCCGACACCGGGTTGAAGAAATGCATGCCGACCACGCGCTCGGGACGCTCCGTGCCCGCCGCGATCCCGGCCACGGAGAGTGAAGAAGTGTTCGTGGCGAGCACCGCCTCGCCCGCAACCACCCCCTCTAGGTCGCCGAACACCTTCCTTTTCACCTCTGCGTCCTCGATGACGGCCTCGATGACCACCGCCGCGGCAGCGCAGGCCTCAAGGTCCGTCGTTGCCGAGACGCGGCCGAGCACCTCCCTTCGCTCCTCCTCTGGGATACGGCCCCGCTTGACCCGGCGCTCCAGGTCCTTCTCGATGGTCCCCAGGCCGCGGTCCAGGGCCTCTTCGCGCACGTCCACCATCACAACCGATAGGCCGGCCGAGGCCACGCTCTCCGCTATCCCCGCCCCCATAGTTCCCGCACCCACAACGGCGATATCGACCATTTGGATCTCCTAACGGCGCAACGAAACTGATTGTGTGGACCGTCAAGATTGTAGACAATGACGGCCCTGGGCGTGCACCCATAGCGGACTAGAGCGGAAGAAGGGTGGGCAGCGTGGAGAGGAAACACTTCGAGCAGATCCTGGTGGGCACGGAGGCGGGCATAGCGACGATAACGCTCAACCGTCCCGACCGCTACAACGCCCTTGGCTCCCGCATGGTCGACGAGCTCGGCCGGGCGCTTCGAGAGCTCGAAGGCTCCGGGGACGTCAGGGCCATGGTCCTTACCGGCGCGGGGGGCAAGGCTTTCTGTTCGGGTGTTGACCTCAAAGAGCGCGCCGAGATGGACGCCGACGAAAGGTGGGTCCACAACAGAGCTCTTGGCGCCTTCGCCGAGCGGCTCGCCCGCTTGCAAGTGCCCACTATTGCCGCCCTGAACGGCCTGGCCTTCGGCGGAGGACTAGAGATCACCCTGGCCTGCGACTTTCGCATCGCCGCCGAGGGTGCGAGGTTCGCTCTCCCCGAGGTAGGCATCGGCATAATGCCTGGCGCGGGCGGCACGCAACGGCTGCCGCGCCTGATCGGACCGACCAAAGCGAAGGAGCTGATCCTGACGGGCAGGAGGGTAGACGCCCGGGCCGCGCTCGAGATGGGCCTCGTCAGCCAGGTCGTGCCGTCAGATTCGCTTATGGAGGAGTCCGCAACGCTGGCCAGGGAGATTACCGCCAACAGCCCGCTGGCGCTCGCCTATGCCAAGGCGGCGATAGACCTCGCCTCAGAGACGACCATCGAACAAGGTCTGCGGTACGAGACGGCGGCCATCCGCACGACCCTCTCTTCCGAAGACTACAAGATCGGGCTCGCGGCCTTCGCACAGAAGCGGACGCCGAAGTTCCCCCCGCTGACCGCCCGCCGCGTCACTTAAAGCAGCTTGCAGAGAGGGGACCTCTTTGCAAGCTCTCAGCACTTCAGCACTTCAGCATTTCAGCAAGAAAACAAATAGCTGACAGCTGATCGCTGAAAGCTGACTGCGCGGATTGCGGAAGGATCGACCTTCCGCAATCCGCTCTCAGGCGCGGTCGAAGACGATTTGCTGGGCCCCCTCCCAAAGGGTCATCTCCCCGAGTGGCCGAAGGTACTCCTTCCCCTCGGTCACGGTCAGGAAGTGGTTGCCGGCGAGTTGTCCCGCCTTGCTCTTGAAATGCGTGCCTGCGTAGGGGAACAGGATCTCGGTCTCCGAGATACCACCCGGATAGAATAAGACCTCACCGGGGGCAGGGTAGCTCGTAGGATCTTCGAAGCCCACCCCGAGGTCGAAGTCACCCAACGGGATCCAACACGACTCTCCGCTCCAGCGGACGTGGATGATCTTCTGGCGGTAGGGCAACAGCTTCCCGAAAGCCTCGCAGGTTCTCGGCGACTTCTCCCTCTCCCATCGAGCCCCGAACTCGAACGGTCCGGCTGTGATCCTGAGATCGCTCAATTGTCAGTGCTCCTTTCATGGCAGCTTGCAAAGTGGGAGCCTCTTTGCAAGTTCTCAGCATTTCAGCAAAAAAGAAGCTGACATGCTGAAGTGCTGACATGCTGAAATGCGCGGGTCAAGATAGGGACAACCCTTCCTTGACCCGCTCGAGGAAACGATCCATAACCTCTACCGCGACGCCCACGTCCTCCTGCGTGACCGACTCCGCCGGGTTGTGGCTTATGCCTTCCTTGCAGCGCACGAAGAGCATCGCCACGGGAGTGAGCCCGGCAAGCTGGGCCGCGTCGTGTCCTGCCCCGCTCGGTAACCGGTGCACGGCTATACCGGAGTCCTCGACGGCACCGGCGAGCAGGTCGCTGAGGTCCTGGTCCGTCGGGACTGCGCGGGTCTCCTGCCGTAGTTGCCACTCGTAGCCGCAGCCGCGGGACGTGGCTATTTCTTCCGCCCGCATCTTAAGGTGGTCGCGCAACCGTTCTCGCACCTCGTCGTCCTGGTGCCGGATGTCCAGAGAAAATTCCGCCCTACCGGGGATGACGTTGGCCGCTCCGGGGAACGTGGCGACCTCGCCCACGGTGGCGACGGACTCGGGTTCGGCCTTCGCGGCACGCTCGACCTCGAGGACGAACTCCGCCGCCGCGCACAACGCGTCCTGCCTCCCTTCCATCGGCACGGTCCCTGCGTGGCCGGCCTTACCGTCGAAGACCAACCCAACGCGGCTCTGCCCGTTGATGGCCGTGACGATGCCGACCGGTAGGTCGTGCTCCTCGAGCACGGGTCCCTGCTCTATGTGGACCTCGCAGTAGCCGAGGAGATCTCCGTCCCGGCGGCCTTCTGGCTTCAGGGCGTCAGGGTCGCCGCCGAAGGCGCGGACCGCCTCCCTGAGGGTCAGGCCGTCCTGGTCCTGGAGGTTCAGGAGTTCTTCGTCGAACGCTCCGGCGTAAACGGAGCTGCCCAGGAAAGCCGTGCCGAAGCGTAGCCCCTCCTCGTCGGCGAAGGCGGCGACCTCTATAGAGAAAGGCAATCGCTCTCCCCGATCGTGCAGCCTCTGGACGCACGCGATGGCGATCATGACGCCGAGGATGCCGTCGTACTTGCCGGCGTCGCGCACGGTGTCGAGGTGGGAACCGAGAACGAGGGTCTTCTCGCCGGTTCCCTGGTAATGGCCGATGAGGTTGCCGATCTCGTCCTGGCTCACGGTCATCCCCGCCCCGCGCATCCATCCCGAGACGACCTTATTGGCCTCACGCATCGCCCGCGAGCCGTAGGGACGGGTTAGGGCGCCGAATTCCTCGCTTACGTTGCTCAGCAACTCGCAACACTCCATGACGATAGACGCGATCCCTTGCACCGGAAGTCCTTCCGAGCCACGGCGTTCGTGGCTGTTACCTGGGTTTGGGGTGGACGGGGGTGGGCGGATCTCAGCTCCCCCGGTAGGTGGCGTAGGACCAGGGCGAGGTAAGCAGCGGCACGTGGTAGTGGGCCGCCGGGTCGGCGACGCCGAAGCGGACCGCCACCCGATCGAGGAACGGCGGATCTGCAAAATCCGTCTCCCGCTCTCCCGCGAAGTACTCGCCGACCTCGAAGACGAGCTCATACACGCCCCGGCTCAGCTCCCCTTCCTCGACCAGCGGCGCGTCGGTTCTTCCTTCGGCGTTCGTGCTGGTCGCAGTGAGCAGGTTACGCCCTTGGTCGGCCTGATCGAGACGAAAGAGCTCGACCCGCATACCGGCCGCAGGACGACCGCGCGCGGTATCGAGGACGTGGGTGGTCAGGAAACCTCCCACACGCTCAGCCCTTCCTCTCCACCCAGCCCTCTATCTGGCCGTACGGGTCCTGGGTCGCGTGGAAAATCTCGCCTTCGTTCTCTATACCGAACCGCTCGAGGTCGTAGGCGATGTGGTGCACGTTGGGGAATGAGTACCAGATCTTCTCTATCTCCGGGAACCTCTCGAGCACCGCCACGCCCGTACGATACAGGGTGTTCTGGGCCGAGGGGCTGTAGTGGTCGGTGAAGGTCTTCAGGGTTTGATCCAGCACCCCGTTCCACATGCGGTCAAAGTCCGCGTCCGTGGTGTTGTACACCCACTTAGAGGTCACGTTGGTGGCGAGTATGCGGTCGTTGGTTTCCGGAAGGGTCGTGAACCGCTCCCTGAGGAACCCCTCCCATCCCGAGTTGGTCGTCTTGAGCACGTAGACGTCCCCGATCCCGGCTTCCACCCGCCTGTCGCCGCCCTCGTCGCCCGATACCCTCGCCTTGCGCTCGCCACGACTCCGGACGAAAGAGTGCTCGTGAGGGTGGCCGTCCACTTCGATGCGGTTCCACAGATACTGGCTGATCTCCACCCAGGCGTCGCTGACGGTCGGGCCGGCCTCCAAAAAGTGGTCGATCAAGGCGAGACCGAAGCCCTCGATGCTCCCGGTGAGGTTGTCCTTCGCCAGCGCGTAGACCGTGTTGCGCATGGTGTCGGTGGCAAGGAGGCCGGTGTTATCGCCCTCGACGTAGGCCGCCTCGAAGTCGCCCTCCAGTGCCACGCGGACATCCAGGTCCCATATCTCGTGACGCTCGGCGTCTCGCCCTACCTTGAAGAGCCGGATCTCCGATTTACCGTAGTTGTTCTGGCCGAGGACGATCTCTCCTCTGGCCACTCCTTTGCTCGCCGCCTCCGTCATCGCCCACCTCCCTCGTAGTCGATCAGGTCTTTCAGGCGCGAGGCGGCGATCTTCTGGATCTCCTCCAACGCGGTCTTTACCTCTCGTTCCCTGGTGTTCGCCAGCCGGGCCTCGGTCTGCGCGAGGATGGAGTCTTTCGTGTGCTCCTTAACGTAGACGACCATCGGGAAGCCGAACTTCTCCCGGTAGGCGGCGTTCACGTTCCTGAACCGCTCGTATTCGTCGGGCGAAAGCCGGTCGAGGCCCGCCGAAGACTGCTCCCGCTCGGACTCCGGGGTCAGCTCGCCCGCCACGGCCGCCTTCCCCGCCAGGTCTGGGTGGGACCGGACGAGGTCGAGTTGCCGCTCTCGCGGGGCCTCCTGCACGGCGCGCCAGAGGGTCCGGCGCAGGTCTTCCGGCCCCTCGAAAGGACGCTCGCGCCAGGCTCGCTCGGCGACCCAGGGCGAGCGCTCGTAGACGGATCTGAACGCACGCACGAAATCTTCGCGCTCGAGCCGGTTCGCCTCCCTGACGGTGATCCTGCCCATCAAGCCCTGACCGTCGTTTTTCCCGTCTCCACGACCCTCCCGTTCAGCCGAACCTCGGGGAGTCCCCCTCCGCCTCCACGTTCACTTGCACGGCGTGCGCCCCCGCGTCGAGCGAGGCTTCGATCACCTTGCGCATGGCTTCGAGGACCTCGGAGCGTTCGCCGGCGAGCGCCATGGTCTCTGGTCCCGCCTCGCGCGCCAGGCCAGAGTCGCCGGCCGCACGCCGCGCCGCGTCGATCTGCTCCTTCGGGGCCCTCTCGGAGTCTGCGGACGCCAGGACTTTGAGCTCGGCGGTCAGCTCCGCCCGGTTGTATCCTGGCACTACGTCTCGCTCCTTTCGTCCAACCTGCCGATGTCCGAGTACCCACGACTGCCCGGCTGCGGAGGCTGTCGCGGAGGCTTTTCGGCTATGCCCACGAGCTGATCCGGCTTCACGGGCACCCTTGCGAGCTCCCGGCCGGTAGCGTCGCGCAGGGCGGAGACGATGGCCGGGGTGGAGGCGATCGTCGGGGGCTCGCCGGCGCCTTTGAGGCCGTAAGGAGCCTCGGGGTCGGCCAGTTCCAGGATCTCGGCCCTCACCGAGGGCATGTCCAGGATGGTGGGG
>Ga0126304_10000683_pt1 | contig 14629 bp, 15 predicted proteins | sample Plot25_FD_92538 | JGI IMG/M metagenome (GOLD analysis project Ga0126304, IMG submission 92538) | Serpentine soil microbial communities from UC McLaughlin Reserve, CA, USA - Plot25 | ecosystem: Environmental > Terrestrial > Soil > Grasslands | place: USA: UC McLaughlin Reserve, Lake County... | reverse complement strand
GCCATTGACATCTTCCTGTTCCGCAAGCCGAAGCTCACCGGCGAGGTGCGCTGGGGCAAGATCCCGGCGATCTCGCAATACGTGCTGATCTTCATTGCGGTCACGTTCACGTGGCTGATGGGACTCATGGGCTACGTTCGATCGGGGCTTCGTCAGCATTGGCACGTCTACGGCGTCATTCGCGACCGGTCTCCCGACGCGTTCACGCCCACCCTCGGCTTTGCGACGCAGGTCGTTTCGGTGACCGTGCTCATTTTCTTCCTGCTGATCGGCTTCGTGTTCTGGCTCGCGAGCCTCCACGACCGCCCCGATTTCCAGCGGACCCGCCTTCGCAAAGGCTCCGGCGAGGCTGCGCCGGAGTTCGCGATGGCAGCCCCTCAAAACGTACCTGGAGGTAAGGAGTTGTGAGTCAATTCTGGCGCGAGCGAGCGTCGCGAGCGAGCCACGCGAGCGGAGCGGGGCCGTGGGGCCCTCGCAAGCAAGCGTGTCAGGGGGTTCGGGGGACGAAGTCCTCCGATGAGGTATGACGGTCCCGCTGATTGCGCGAATCGGCGCGCTCATTCTCGCGTCGACCGCGTTCTACACCTACGTCGGCCAGATGGTGCCGCAGAAGATGGTTCTCCCGCCTGAGGAGACGGTGCTGAACACCGAGATGACGACGGCCGAAATGGTGACGGTTGGCCGCCAGATCTTCGAGGGCAAAGGGCTCTGCGTGACCTGTCACACGCTGGGCAAGAGCGGGGCCCTTCGGTTTCCCGACCTTGCCGGCGTCGCGACGCGCGCGAAGACGCGTGTTCCGGGGTTCAGCGACATCGACTACCTCGCTCAGGCGATGTATGAGCCGAACACGTTCATCGTGCCGGGATTCAATCCCGGGATGCCGGAAATCAACAAGCCGCCGATCGGCCTCAGCGATCAGGAGATCCTCACGGTGATCGCATACCTTCAGTCGCTGGGAGGTACACCGACGGTCACCCTCAAAACAGCCCACCGGTTCTATAGCCCCGGGGCGCCAACCGGGGCCGCGCCGACGCCCGGCACCGTACCACCTGGTGGAGCAGTTCCGGCGCCAGCGCCAGGAAGGGGGGGGAAATGAAGATCCTGGTCGTTGTCGCTGTTCTCGTCGCCTTCGGCGCCCTTCGGTTCCTTCGGGTCAGGCTGCTGATGTGGGCCTGCGCGTGGTGGGTGGGGGTTTACGTGCTCCTCCGCTTCGGATTCAGCGCGCCGATTCCCTCGTCAGTCGTGTCGCTCTACATGGGAATCATCTCGATCGCGATCCTGGCTTACGTGTCTTCGAGCGAGGAGCGCCGGCAAGAAGTCTCAGGGCCGCTGGTGCGGTTGATGACGGAACGGCGATACGCCCCTCTACTCGTTCTCGCGGTAGTCGCTCTCCCGGCGCTCGCTGCCGCGAACGTGTACATGCAGATGAACGTTCCGATCCAGCCTCCCCTTTTCTCGCGGACGGTACATCCGGCATCGCCCTCGGAGATCACCGTTCACAACAAGCCCATCGATCTGGACGGCGGTGAGAACCCGTTCCTCCATCTGCAGACGTCGGACCCCGCGCAGTTTCGCAAACACGTCGAGAACGGACGTCAGACCTATTACAGGAACTGCGTCTTCTGCCACGGTGACAACCTCGCCGGTAACGGGATGTTCGTGCACGGGCTGGATCCGATCCCTACCAACTTCGCCGATGCCGGAACGATTCCGATGCTGCGGGACACGTTTCTGATGTGGCGGATCTCCAAGGGCGGGCCTGGCCTTCCGGATGAAGGCGGCCCCTGGGACAGCGCGATGCCGGCGTGGGAGAAATTTCTGAAGGAAGACGAGATGTGGGAAGTCATCCTCTATCTGTATGACTTCACGGGGTCAAAGCCTCGCGCCAAGGAGGTCCACGCGCAATGACTTCGCGCGCGTTACCCATCCTTCTGATCCTGGTCGCGTGCGTCGCGATCACGGGATCTGCCCGGGTCACGGCCCAGGACGTGGGCACCGATGCGCAGCGCGAATCGGGTAAGAAGCTGTACGAGAAGTATTGCTCGCAGTGTCACGGCGACAAGGGGAACGGTGAGGGCTACGCCACTCCGCACTTGTCCCCCCGGCCGCGCGACTTCACGACCGGGAAGTACAAGGTCCGATCGACCCCGACCGGGGCGCTTCCAACACACCAGGACCTGATCAACATCATCAGGCGGGGCATGCCTTATACGTCGATGCCGGCGTGGCCGATTTTCACGGATCCGGAAGTCTCGGACCTCGCCCACTTCGTCAAGACGTTCTCACCGGACTTCTCCAACGGCGACAATGTCCCGCAGCCGCTTCCGCTTCCGGCCGCGCCGAGCACCACGAAGGAGTCGATCGCGGCCGGCAAGAAGCTCTACGAAGAGACCGGTTGCGTGAAGTGCCACGGCACGCTCGGTCGCGGGGACGGCCCTTCGGCCCCCGGCATGCTGGACGACGTCCGGCGGCCCATCCGCCCGGCAGACCTGGCGCAGAGTTGGACCTTCCGCGGAGGGTCATCTCGCGAGGATATTTTCCGGACGATGAGCACGGGGTTCAACGGGACGCCGATGCCGGGTTTTGCCGACGCTCTCACGCCAGAGCAGCGATGGGCGATCACGGACTTCATCACCTCGCTCTCTGGAACGGGCGGGCCTGGCTATACCAACCTCGTGGTCGCCAAGCACGTTCTGGATCCCATCGACGTGTCCAAAGGGACGGCAAGCTTTGAATCCGCTCGAGTGGCGCACTTCCCGATCGTCGGGCAAATCATGGAGCCGGGACGCTCCTTTCATCCGCCCGCCACTTCGGTGGCCGTTCAGGCGATTTACGACGGCGAGTCGATCGCGATTCTCGTCCGCTGGCATGACCTCAGCGCCGAGAAGGCGGGAAAGAATGCCCCGTCGCTTCCCGTGCCTCTGGAGGAAGAGGAAGCGCCAGCGGCGGCGGGCGCTCCGGCGGACGCCGGTGGCGTCGACGCGAAAAATCCTTTCGGTGAGGCGGAAATCTCGGCGCCGTCCGCGCAGAAGCCCGCAGCCCAGCAGCCTGCCGACCCGTTTGCCGAGGAGCAGGCGCCCAAGGCGCCGCCTTCGGAATTCTCCGACGCCGTCGCCGTGCAGATTCCCTCGCAGGTGCCGTCAGGTGCCAGGAAGCCGTACTTCATCTTCGGCGATGGTCAGAACTCGGTCGATCTCTGGTTTTTCGATCTGGCGAAGTCGGAGCCGAGCCAGTTCACCGGTAAGGGCAGTGCAGACATCGCCGCGAACGACGCGGGCGAGCTGACGGGCGTCGCCAGCTACGACCAGGGTGAGTGGTCGGTGATCTTCAAGCGGCCGCTTCGCGCCGACTCGGGCGCCCGGTTCGCGCCTGGAGAATTCATGCCGATCGCATTCTCCGTCTGGGACGGGCTGACTCGGGAGCGTGGCAACAGGCGAGGCCTCACGCTCTGGTACTCGCTCTACGTCGAGCCGGAGCTGGTTCCATCGGCAGTCGGTCCGATGATCAAGACGGGGTTGACGATACTCGCTCTCGAGGTGATCGTGATCGCTCTCGTTCGGTCGCGTTACCGCGCCCGGAAGCAGACACCAGAGGCGTCGACGAGTGCTTGAGACAGTTGAGAAAAATGTCAACTTCAAACATCAAAGTCCAATTCCAAATTGGCAACGAGTGGGTCGTGTGACGTTTGAAGTTTGGAGTTTGAAGTTGGTGGTTGGCAGCTATAAGACCAGAGGTTGTGATGTACAAGAGCATCTACGTTCCCGTCGATAACTCAGACCACTCGAACCGCGCGGTCGCCTGCGCGCTCGGACTGGGCAAGGCATACACGGCGAAGCTGGTCGGCTGCCACGTCTACGCGGCCAAGCTGCACGACTACCGTTTCAGGCAGATGGAATACACGCTGCCCGAGGAGTACATCGACGAAGTAGAGCTCGAGCGGCAGCGAAAGATCCATGACAGCCTGATCACGATGGGCCTCAAGCTGATTTCTGACAGCTATCTCGATGGCATGTCGAGGCAGTGCGGCGAATCGGGCCTCGAGTTCGAACCGCGGATGATGGACGGGAAACATCACGCGGAGATCCTCAAAGATCTCGCCGGGTCCGACCATGACCTGGTGGTGATCGGCGCGCTTGGAATTGGCCGTGCGCGCGACAGCGTCATCGGCTCCGTTTGCGAACGCGTGGCCCGCCAGGCGGACCGCGACGTCTGGGTGGTCAAGCACGTTCCCGAAGCGGGAGAGGCGGAACGCGACACCATCCTCGTCGCGATCGACGGCAGCCCGCAGTCATTCGGCGCGCTCATGACGGCGATCGACCTGGCGCGCAAGTTCGACAAGAAGATCGAAGCGATCGCCGTGTACGATCCCTATCTTCACTACTCCGTCTTCAACGGCATCGTCAACGTGCTGACTGAGAAGGCGGCCAAGGTCTTCCGGTTCGAGGAACAGAATCAGCTCCACGAAGAGATCATCGACACCGGGCTCGCGCAGATCTATCAGTCGCACCTCGAAGTCGGCGAGCGGATGGCCAATGAGGCGGGCGTCGAGATCCAAAAAACGCTGCTCGACGGCAAGCCCTTTCAAAAAATCGTCGATCACGCCCGCAAGACCAGTCCCTGGTTGATCGTGCTCGGACGGATTGGCGTCCACAGCCCGAAGGAGGAGACGGCACTCGGGAGCAACGTGGAGAACATCCTCCGCTGTGCGACCTGCGACGTCCTGCTCTCGACGCGTCTCGAGGTGCCACGGCTCGACGTGCGCGCCGAAGAGACCATCCGGTGGACGCCGGAGGCCGAAGAGCGGATGAAGCACGTCCCCGAGCAGGTGAAGGGAATTGCGCGCACCGGAGTTCTTCGACTGGCGCTCGAGAAGGGTCATTCGGTGATCACGAGCGCGGTGATCGATGACGCGATGGATCGCTTCATGCCCAAGGGTGCCTCCGCCGCGACGAAAGCGCTGGCCGAAGCGGTCGCGCTCGAACGCGCGCAGTCGGGTCCCGTTTCGATGTGCCGGGCGTGCGGCGTCACGGCCACGCAGAGCGGAGCGGTGAAGTGTACGGTCTGCGGCGCCACCGATTTCGAGGTGATCTCGCAGGAAACGATCGAGAAGATCGCGGCGGTCGAAGGAGGTCTCCAGGAAGAGACGACGTACGACGGACGCAAGCTTCGATGGTCAGAGGAGGCGCGCAAGGGCCTCTGGACCATGAAGAATGCGTATCAGCGGCGGCGCGTCAAGGCGCGCGTCGAGAAGCGCGCGCGCATGATGAAGCTCGATGCCATCACGCTCGGATTCGCACGAGAGGTCATCGAGGAGGAGACCGGCACGCCACTGGAGATCGGCGCCTCGACACCTGGCGCCGAGCAAAGCCCTTCAGTGGGTCAGGCTGCAGAAGCCAAACTGGTGGCGCGGGACGACAAGAAAAATCCCCTGATCTCGACGTTCGACTGGACGAGCGACGCCACTCAGCGAATCCTGCGCGTACCGGCCGGCTTCATGCGCAACAAGACACAGGAGCGGATCGAGGAGCTGGCGCGCGAGCGCGCCGCGGAGACGATCGACCTGGCGCTGGTCGAGGACGGCATCGAGATGGGCAAGAAGATGATGGCAGAAATGATTGCGACCTGCTCCCCTCCTGTAGCAGCGACCGCGAAGCACAACCTGAAGGAGGTGAGCCCGCTGACGGCGCGACCTGCGGACGGTGTATGAGTGTCGGCGTATCGGTTCTGCCGCAGCGATGACATCGGGCTTCTCGTCGACGCGCTGAATCGCTGCTGGTCGCCGTACTTCCCCGACGAACCGGCCATGACACCGGCCGCGTTCAAGCGCTCGATCCGCGACCTCCAGGTATGGTGCAGCAGCTGCATGGTCGCCTTCTCGGGGTCCGATCCGATCGGCGTCCTGATCGGCGCCAAACGGCCCTCGGGGACTCTGATTCACAAGATCGCCGTCCATCCTGATCATGTGCGGCAGGGTCACGGCCGTCACCTGCTCGCCTCACTCAGCTCGAAGCTCGCCATCCTTGGCCCGCCTCGAATGGTCGCCGAAGTCCCTGACACTCTCGCCGCTGTCTGCGAACTGTTCAGCGCAAGCGGGTACGTGCAAGAAGCACTGCTGACCGACTATGTCTGGCAGCGTAAAAGTGAAGCGGTCGATGTGCCGACGCCGAACGGCAGTTTCCTGATTCCTGTCACCATTGATGACCTCGCGGCCAATGGTCTTCTTGGAGACGACCACCCGCAGAGTTGCTGGCAGCGCGCGGTCGAGACACTGACGGCGCGGAAGGACGACATCGCCGGACTTGCCGTGGCCTCTGGCGAACGAATCGAGGCCTATCTCCTCTACGTTAAGGAAGGAGAGATTCTGTCGCTCCGTTCGCTGGTCGACGATGGAGGAGCGCGTCTGCAGCAGCTGCTCTCTCGACTCGAGTTGGGCACCACCTTGCTGTTCCCGAGAGTCCACCCGGCGGAAGTCTCGAAGAAATGTCTGGAGACGCTCGGTTTCCGCCCCACGGGAGAACACCTGCTCTACGTGGCGACGGCGCGTTCCGGCTAGTACGGCATCAGACCGCTCGTCCGCCGGCAGGCCCCGTTCATCCAATCTCTGCACCTCTCATCCGATCTTCCTGCGCCTCGCGTCGCCGCCGCCGTATCGTGCCGCAAGGAGGTCTCGATGATCAGGGTGCGCACATGAGTTGTTTTGCGCCATCGACGGCGGCGTTCTGGTGCGGCTGAAGGACGAGGCGAAGACCGAGCTCGCGGTCGCTCGCGACCGTGTGCGCGAGCTCAAGGAGCGGCTGGGAATCTGATGACACACGTCCCGGGAGCACGACCTCGCGCTCGATCTGGATGTGCCGGTGCGGGCGGTGTAAGCTAGGCCAGCAAAGTGAAGCGCTATCACGACATCATCGGAGACGGAGGATCGAGAGTCCTCGAACAGGTCGTCGAGCAGCGCGCCCGCATCACCGACGGGCTCGCAGGTGTGCGGCATCTCGTCGCCGTCGGCTCGGGAAAGGGCGGCGTCGGCAAGAGCACCTTGACGCTGCAGCTCGCGACTGCCCTGACGGCGCGCGGACTTCGAATTGGCATCCTCGACGCGGACTTCAACGGACCATCACAAGCTCGCATGGCAGGTGTCCAGGATTCGGTGTTCGTTCCCGGCACTCATAAGACCACGCTCCCGCGGAGCAAAAACGGTATTGGTATCTTCTCGATGGGTTCGGTCATCCCGGAGTCGGACGCGCTCGACTTCGACAGTGCCGCACGCGGGGAGTCGCATACGTGGCGCGCCACGAGAGAGTTCGCACTCCTCAGCGAGATCCTGCGGTCGTTCGAGTGGGGAGCGCTCGACATGCTGATGTTCGATCTGCCGCCGGGAGCTGAGCGGACGGTCCAGTACGCCGATTTTCTCGAGCCGCGGACTTCGTTCGTGCTCGTGACGATCCCTTCACAAGTGTCACACGGCGTGGTTGCGCGTTCGATCGCTGCGATGTCGAAAGGGCCCAACCGGATGCTCGGGTATGTCGAGAACATGAGCGGCTACTACTGTCGCGGCTGCGAGACCGTCAAACCACTCTTCGTCTCACGTGAAGCCGCGAATCTGGGGATCCCATGCCTCGGGACGGTTCCGTTCGATTCGGAGCTTGCCCGGCACTGCGACCTGGGGATCCCGCTCGACTCGCTGCGCGAAACGCCCGTCGGCCGCGCCGTGGATCAGATCGCGCAGCGAATCCTCGATGATCTCGACCAGGAGTCTTCCCGATGAAGTTCCTCTGTGTGCCTTGCGACAGCGCGATGAAGCTGCAGACCGTCGGTCCCCCAGAGCGTGGCTCGCTGTCGGTCGTCTACTCGTGTCCCGAGTGCGGGTACGAGATGGCGATGCTCACCAACGCGTACGAAACACAAGTCGTCCAGTCGTTGGGAGTCCGCATCGGTCCCGAGGTGTCGAGCCGCGCCGGAGGGTCAGCGGAGACGGGCAGCAAGTGCCCGTTCGGCGCGATGATTCCTGCAGCGGAACAGTCGCGAACCGACACAGCAGAGCCAACGGTCACGTGGACTGCCGGCGCGGAAGCACGTCTCGAGAACATCCCTGCGTTCGTCCGTCCTATGGCGCGAACCGGTATCGAGAAATTCGCCCGCGAGCAAGGGTCGGCGGAAGTTGACGAAAAGATCCTCGACGCGGCCCGCGATTTCTTCGGCATGTGAACGGTCTTCGCAACCTGTGGCATGAACACCTCGACCTTCACACGCCCGTACGTCGTCTCCTGGAACCTGACGTACCGCTGCAATCTCGCCTGCGAACATTGCTATCTCGACGCGGGTTCGAAGCCGCTCGTCGATACGGACAACTTCGCCGACCGCAGTGAGCTCACCACCGAAGAGTGCTTCAAGGTCATCGACGAGATCGCCACGTTCGCGCCTGAATGCCTGACGATCCTGACAGGCGGCGAGCCGCTCCTACGACGCGACATTCTCGAGATCATCCGCCGCGCGGCGGAGCGTGAACTGTGGGTGGTCGTCGGCACCAATGGCGTCAGCATCACGGAGAACCTCGCGAAACGCCTCTCAGATGCCGGCGTGCGCGGCCTCTCCCTCTCGCTCGATGCGCTCGATGCCGATCGGCATGACCGCTTCCGGAACGTGCGGGGCGCGTGGCGAAACACCGTGGAGGGAGCCGGGATCCTGAATCGGACCGGGCTCCCCTTCATCATCCAGACGACGGTCGGTTCGCACAACATGCAAGAGCTGGAGGCGATCGCCGACTTCGCGTACGAGCGCCTCAATGCGAAGGTGTGGAATCTTTACTTCCTCGTGCCGACGGGGCGCGGCCAGTTCGTGTCGGACATCACCCCCGCGCAGTACGACGAAGTTCTCGCGTCTTTGTCCCGCATCCAGCGGAAGTACGACCGGCGAATGCTCGTGAACGCGAAGTGCGCTCCGCACTACATCAAGACCGTTCTCGAGAGCAGCAGCGGCGTCCATCAGGGGCCCGTCGGCGGTGCTGCGCACAGCGATGCCATATCGACTGGTGCCGATCCGGCGGCGGAGGCTGGCGGTGTTCCGGGGATCAGGACTTATTCCGGAGGCGCAGGCGGATGCCCGGCGGGAACGCACTACATGGGGATCCGGCCGAATGGGGATGTGACCCCGTGCCCGTATCTGCCGGTCTTCGCGGGATCTCTTCGCAATGGCACTCTCGCGGATCTCTGGACATCATCGGAACTCTTCGCCGGCATTCGCCGGCGTTCAGCGCTAGGCGGGCGATGCGGGGAGTGCGAGCTGAATGCGCAATGCGGCGGCTGCCGCGCGCGGGCTTACGGAATGACCGGCGACGTGATGGCCGAAGATCCGCTCTGCACCCACACGCCGGGGACCTTCATCGGCTCTCCCCTGCTCACCGTGCAACTCCGTGCCCGGGTGCCCGAGGCGCTGGGTCCGCGCGCACTCGAGTACGGCTCGAATCCAACCGCCACAATTGCGTGGGACGACGAGGCCAGCGCGCGGATGAAGAAGATCCCTGCCTTCGTCAGGGGCATGGTCACCCGCGCAGTCGAGGAGACGTGCCGCAAGAACGGCCTCGACCGCGTCACCGTCGAAGAGCTGGAGCGGATCCGCGCACGGATCCCGACGCCGAAGATATTCGGTCAAGGGACGCCATAGTCCGGACCGGGACCATGGCTTGCACTGAAATCAAATCAGGAGGCGCCGAGCTATGGAGCTCTCAACCGGCATCACGGTCGCGCTTGTGCTCTGCATCGCGCTCTGGGTTCCGTTCTTCATCCTGAACCGCCGTGGGAAGGCACGTGGCGACACGTGGTTCACCTGGTGGAAACCGCGTGGACATCCCGATATTGGCGCTGACGTGGGATTCAGGCAGACGCGACCCGGGGCAGACGATGCCCGCGGGGCGCGTCACTGATCTGTTCTCTTACTTGAACGGGTTCGAGGCGGCTTCGAGCGCCTCTTTGACCTTCTGATCCATCCAGGTCTGGAAGTCGGCCGCGCTCTGGACGGTGACAAAGCCGCGCATGCGGTAATGCCCGAGCCCGCAGAGCTGTGCGCAGGCGATCTCGTATTGGAACTCCGGGTTGCCAGTGCGAGCTCTCATCTCGTCGGTTGTCACATCAGCCGTGAAGTACACGGGAATCGTGTAGCCGGGGATTGCGTCCTGCTTCACCCGGAACTCAGGCACGCCAAAGCTGTGGATCACGTCCTTGCTCCTCAGCTTCACGATGATCTGCTTGTTGGCCGGCAGATAGAGCTGGTTGAGCGTCGTGACATCGTCCTTCGAAGCCGGATCGGCAGGATCGATTCCGAGGGGGTTGGTCTGGCTGTCGATCAGATTGATATCCGTCTTGCCGAATTTTCCATCAGGCCCGGCATAGCGCACGTTCCAGGCGAACTGTTCCGCGGTCACCTGGATCACCATCGCTTCGCTTTCTGCCGGAAGGCGATCGACTCTGGCCGCCCAGATCGGGATCGCAAATCCCACCAGGAGAACCGCCTCGATAAGGGCTACGGCGATCTCGGAATACTTCGAGGCCGAGGATGTGACGCCCGTGTAGTTTGCGACCGGATTCCGCGATTTGCGGAATCGGAACACGGTGTAGAGGAAGAACCCTCCCCATCCCACGAACAGGATGAGCATGAACACGTGGATCCAGCCAAGCAGACTGTCGATCTGCCCGCCGTGCGTCGTGGCGAGCGGGGGGAGTCCGAGCCAGTTTGTCATCATCTAGAGGTTCTCTGCAGCTGCGACCATTCGGTGTCCAGCTCGACTTCCGCGGCGCTCCTGGCGCACTTGCGGAGATACAGGAAGAAGGCGACGAAGCCCGCCTGCACCGCGAGGGTGATGGCCAGCATCACCAGGATGCCAAGCCTCGTCCCGTTGATCAGCGATGTCTCTTCGGCGCCGAAGCACATTGGACAGGCGAGGAGGCTGGAGCTGCCGCCCAGGACTATGACGGCCGCGGTCGCGATTGCGCGCACGATTGGGAGTTGGGAGTTGGGAGTGGGGAGTTGACACGCCTGTCGAGTCATCGCAACGTCCTCGTCTTGCGCAGGAACCACGAGTCGTACAGGATCAAGCCGAGTGACACACCGAAGGCCGCGATGGCGGCGAGCAGGGAGCCCGTTTCGTTCTGCCGCCCGTACATGTCCAGGCACCAGACTCCGAACAGCACCGCAAGCATCGCGGAGAGAAGGATCAGGAGCGCATGGAACCACCTGAGATTCATTCGAAGAGCCCGTAGCTGTCGCTGTGAGTAAAGATCGGTAACGCCAGGAGCACGACGAACTTGAAGATCGTTATCCCGAGCACCACGTAAATCAGTTTCTTCTCCGAGATCAGGTGCATGAAGTAGCAGGCCACCAGCGATCCCTTGATGCCCGCGATCACCAGCGCCAGCGCAATCGCCGTTCTCGTGGGAAGGTGCAGGTACGACACCGCCACCGTGATGAGTGTCAACGCCATCAGCGCGACAAAAACGACAACGTAGACCTTGACGTGCCGGTCGATATCAGCTGCGTCGTGGCCGGGCGCGTCGACGTGGACTGCATGTTCGGTCGTCATTATTCAGATTCACCTAATCGCAGATATCGGTTCCCCTTCAGGGTTCCCTATAGAAGGTACAAAGTCGGGAACAGGAAGATCCAGACCAGATCGACGAAGTGCCAGAACAGACCCGAGTTCTCGACCCGGTTGGTGAACCACGCCGGATTCGTCTTCCACAGCTTTGCGCCGAAGCTGAGGAGATATGCGTTGACGGCCATCCCGCCCAGCACGTGCAGCATGTGCAGCCCGGTCAGCGTGAAATAGATGGCGAGGAAGTTGTTGCTGCTCGGAAGGAGTCCCTCGTGGAACTTGTGGCTGTATTCGAAGTACTTGACCACCAGGAAGACCCCACCGAGCAGGATCGTCCCGCCCATGTATGTTCGAAACGTCTGCAGGCGGCCCCGCATCAGCGACGCCCACGCCATCACCATCGTGATCGAGGAGGTAATCAGAACGATGGTGTTGAACGTCGCCATCGGCACGTTCAGGATCGTGTCGCCACGCGGCCAGCTCGGCGCCCCTGACCGGATCAGGATGTAGCTTGCGAAAAGAGCGCCGAACAGCATCACCTCGGAGGCCAGGAAGAGCCAGATGCCGATCTTGCCGTTCGTGAGGCCGGTGTCGCGCCGAACCGCTACTGTGTAGGGGATTTCCATTGCGAATCAGGCCTCGTACTGCGGCGTGAAGTCCTTGGCCGCGCCAGGCACGCTGTACTCATAGGGGCCCCGGTATGCTTCCGGTGCCACCAGGAAATTGCCATGAGGCGGAGGCGACGGAGCCGCCCACTCCAGCGTCGTGGCGTTCCACGGGTTGTTACCCGCGATCGGGCCCTTCCAGGCGCTCCAGAAGAAATTGAAGATGAAGGGAAGCTGGAACAGAGCCAGGATCCACGCGCCCCATGAGGAAACGACGTTCAGGTGCAGGACCGGCTGCGCAAAGGCGTAGGTGGCACCGCCATCGAACAGGCGCCGCGAGACGCCCGCGAGTCCCATCCAGAACATCGGCATGAAGATGACGTTCATGCAGACGAACGAGCCGACGAAGTGGATCTTGCCGAGCGTGTCGTTCATCATCCGCCCGGTGGCTTTCGGATACCAGTAGTAGATCCCTGCGAACAGCGCAAAGATCGTCCCCGGGGCGACGACGTAGTGGAAGTGACCGATGACGTAGTAGGTGTCGTGCAGCGGAATGTCCGAGATGTTGAAGCCGAGCGGAAGCCCTGTCAGTCCGCCAATGCCGAACATCGGCAGAAACCCGAGTGCGAAGAGCATCGGTGTCGTGAAGCGGATCGATCCGCCCCACAGCGACATGATCAGCGCCGTCAGGATCACGACCGACGGGATCGAGATGATCATCGTGGTCGTCTGGAAGAACGCCGCCATCCCCGTGCCCATGCCGGTCATGAACATGTGGTGGGCCCAGACGATGAACGACATGAAGCCGAGGAAGAGGAGCGAGTAGACCATCGGACGGTAGCCCCACAGCGGCTTCCGCGTGTTGTTCGCAATGATCTCGGCAACGATGCCCATCGCGGGAAGGATCAGAACGTAGACCTCAGGATGCGCCAGGAACCAGAACAGGTGCTGCCAGAGGATCGGATTGCCCCCGCCCGCGGCCGTGACGATCTGACCGCTCACCACCAGGCCGCTCGGGAGGAAGAAGCTGGTCCCGGCCAGACGATCCATCAGCTGCATGACTGCCGCTGCCTCGAGCGGCGGAAAGGCCAGCAGCAGGAGGAAGGAGGTCACGAACTGAGCCCACACGAAGAAAGGGAAGCGGAAGTAGGTAAGACCCTTGGCGCGGAGCTGGATTATGGTGGTGATGAAATTGATCGCGCCGAGCAGGGACGAGGTGATCAGGAAGACCATTCCCATCAGCCACCACGTCTGGCCCGAGCCCAGGATGATGGCCAGCGGCGGATACGAAGTCCAACCGCCCTGCGCGGCGCCGCCCGGCACGAAGAAGCTGGCCAGCATGATCACGCCGCCGAGGAAGAAGAACCAGTAGCTGGCCATGTTCAGCCTCGGGAACGCCATGTCCGGGGCTCCGATCTGGAGCGGAACCACGAAGTTCCCGAATCCGCCAACCGCCAGCGGCACCACTCCGAGGAAGACCATGATGGTTCCGTGCATGGCCCCGAGCTCGTTGTAGAAGTCGGGCTGCATGACCCCGCCCGGCATGCGCGTTTCGCCGAGGAGCGCCCCGATCAACGGCAGCGCAGTGCCAGGATAGGCCAGCTGCCATCGCATCAGCATCATCAGCGAGAAGCCGAAGAGGAGGAACAGCAAGCCTGTGACGGCGTACTGCATGCCGATCATCTTGTGGTCGACAGAGAACACGTACTTGCGCCAGAAGCTGAGCTCCTCCTCGTGATGGCTTCCGTGCGAGGCGTGCGGCGGAGGTGTAGCGACGGTTCCCGGATGGCTCATTCCGATTTCTCTCCGGAACTACTTCGCGGCGACCGCGAACTTGAAGTTCTGCGTCTTGGTCTCGCTGCCGGTGACGGTGACTGTGGCCGTCTGCGGTGGCAGCAGTCTCTCGTGCCAGGCGGTGATCTCGTACGTTCCCGGGTCCAGACCGGAGATCGTGAACTTCCCGTCCGGGCCGGTTGCGGTGAAGAACGGATGGGTAAAGACGCCGATGTAGGCGGTCATCCACGGGTGGACGTCGCACTTGATCTGGAAGATCGGCTCCGGCTTCGCAAAGGTCGTGGTCGTTTCCTTCACCGTCGGCGGCATCGGCTTGTTGAACTGCGGGTTCACCTTGGGCAGTGCGTGGACGTTGTGGAGGATGCCGTCCGAGTTCAGGATTTTGTAAGCCTGACCGACCATGATGCCCTGCGCGTGTGGCAGGTACTGGCAGCCTTTCTGATCGAGCGTCACCGGGGTCTTGGGAACCGGCCAGGTTTTTCCCGTCGGGAGTCCTTTCGACACATAGACAATCACGTTCCCCATGGTGTTGCCGCTTCCAAGCACCAGCATCTCGTTGGGCACGGGCGAGGAATGCTTCTTCGCGCACGCTGGATCGGCGTCCATTGCGAGGGGCTTCAGCGCGGGCGGTTTTCCATCGAACGTGACG
>Ga0126304_10000682_pt1 | contig 14630 bp, 14 predicted proteins | sample Plot25_FD_92538 | JGI IMG/M metagenome (GOLD analysis project Ga0126304, IMG submission 92538) | Serpentine soil microbial communities from UC McLaughlin Reserve, CA, USA - Plot25 | ecosystem: Environmental > Terrestrial > Soil > Grasslands | place: USA: UC McLaughlin Reserve, Lake County... | reverse complement strand
ATTAATAGGATACTAAAAATACAAACCCAGCATCCTTTAGTTCTAGAAGCAATAAAATTAGTTTAATGCATGAAACCCGTTACACATTCTATACTCTAAAAGCTCTAACAAATGACAAGAAATAGACAATAACCAATTACAGGTCACATAGTTCAAATTCCTTTCCAAATCTTTACGTTTGGTGGCGTAATAACTACCCGTTCCTCTCCTAAGCGTGCAATATCTCCACCTGATGCTTGCACATATTTGTAAAGATCATCAATAGCCTTGCGTAATTCTTCGACATCCTTATGCGCCAGAGGTGTAACTCGTAGAATTAGTATCATTTGTTTTTCAGCATCATCCTTAATACTGGAAATATCGCCAATGCTTTTAAGTGTGACAGCTTTTAGGTATATTGGTGTCTTTTGCATGCATTCTCCATCTACTGTACTAACAAACTATTGTAGTCTGAAGCCAAATAGTTATGGTGGTCAAAAGTCATTCACCGTCTTGTTGATTTAGATTCTTAGCTTCACAATTTCTTCATCCGAGGCAGATGCAACGCATATTTCTTCTTCCTTGTCATAAACTACAGCTCTGACCCTGCATTTAACGCCTTTAGGAGAATCAGAATAGCGAAGTAAGATGCTTGCAGAGGCATTTAATATGGATTCGTCGTGTGTCTTACTTCTTAGCAAACAAGTAGGACCTACATAGTCAGCAGCCTCTAATATGGTATCACCAGCCATCGATAGGTGCTTAATCTTCTCATTTTCTTCCATATTTCGTCCTACAATTAATTTAGCATCAGACGTCATACGGAAATGCCTCCCAAGCTTTAGCAGCTCTACATCGTTAAGATTCAGAATATCATAGGCATGTTTAATGGCATCCTTGATTCTCTTCGAAAAAATGGGATCAGTCAACAAACACCCGCCAGCAGAATTAGGTGGGTCTTCAATGTTAAAACGTTGGGCAAGCTTGAGTTGACCTTTTCGGGACCTACCCTTTATTTCGGCCAAACACTCTCTTTTAACAAGACGATCTTTCTCAGCTTCGGTAGGAGCAAGGTGTTTAGCAGAGAGAGGTCTCAGGATCTTGCCAGTAGTATTTGTTTCCTCTTCGATAATGCGGAGGGCACGACTATTTTGGCTCATCGGCCTTTGAAACAAAACCTCTCCTGTGACTATAAAGTCTGCGTTTATTTTTTCCATATGCTTTTTTGCTTCCTTATACATCATCGCCCTGCAATCTATGCATGGGTTCATTCCAGAGCCATATCCATGTTTAGGTTTTTTTAACATCTTAAGATATTCCTCACCTAGGTATACCGTCTTTAAGGGGACACCCAGCTCGGTGGAGACCTGTTTCACTCTGTGTCCACATCCCTTTCCACAATCGAAATCACAAAATGGCGTTTTAATTGCAATTGCTTCGACATCAACCCCTTGTTCTAGCATCATTCTGACCGCAAGGCTGCTATCCAATCCACCTGAGAGTAAGGCTACTGCCTTTGTCTTTCTGTTTTTGACCCCATCCTTTATTTCCTCTTCCTCGACCTTACTTGGCATTGGCCTTCTATTATTGATATGAGCATATATCTATTTTAGGTTAGAACAATTATATTTACAGGGAAATAATAGTCAATTCATCATGGTTGGCGAGGTAATAGCGAATTTTGACCAGTATGCTTGGGTCGCTCTGGGGTTATTTGTGGCTGGTATTCTGACGGTCCTGATATACGATAATGGTGCTGCAGCTTCCAAACCAAAGCGATTGAAACATCAGGATCCGTCTGAAACATTTTCTTAGAGTGATCGATAGACGACTATAGACCAAGTAGTTGCTGAAAAGCTCAAAAAACAAGGATTTCAGACCGCCACTCTAATTCAGACCAAATCACTCCCTGTAATTGCCAGAAGGATTAACTGTCTGCTAGTAGCACCTACGGGATCCGGAAAAACGGAAGCTGCGGTCATACCTGTTTTTTCGGTACTGTCCAGCACTACAACATTGGAGTCTAGAAAAGGAAAAATTCGAGTTATTTATGTCACTCCATTAAGAGCACTTAACAATGATGTTCTACGGAGAATAGTAAAGTATGCAGAATATGATGGTCTCCGTGTCGAAATAAGACATGGCGACACTAATACCAAAACAAGAAAAAGAATAGCTGATGATCCTCCTGAAATATTAATCACAACCCCAGAGTCACTTGGAGCTATTCTCACAAGTCAGAAAATGCTGTTTGCATTACAAGATCTGGAATGGGTAATAATAGATGAGGTTCACGAGCTTGTTTCAAGTGAACGCGGGGCACATTTGTCTCTAAGCCTTGAAAGATTGCACTCAGTATCCTTGAAAGCCATCACAAGAATAGGACTTTCTGCTACTTTAAGCAGCTTAGCCGAAACAAGCAAATTTGTTGTCGGCCCGGAGAGGAAGTGTGCAATACTAGTGGACAACAGTATTCGAAAATATGATATAGACATAAAATTTGTCGACGGCTCTCTAAATAAGGTCGCGACGTTTATAACAGATTATATCAAGGCGAACAACATAACTGGCTCGATATTACTCTTTACAAACACTAGAGACGAGGCCGAATATTTGGGCGCCATCTTAAAAAACCGCGATGAAATTACTGTGGAAGTTCACCATGGATCCTTGTCGAGAGATATGCGTGAGGAAACCGAAAATAAACTAAGATGTGGCTTGGCAGGTATTGTTGTTTGCACTTCCTCACTAGAATTGGGATTGGATATTGGGTCCGTTGAACTTGTAGTTCACTACGGATCTCCACGGCAGGTTTCAAAATTGATTCAGAGAATTGGGAGGAGCAGACATACGCAATCCAGATCTGCCAAAGGTCTAATCGTAATAAATAACTCAGATGACGAAATTGAAGCATTAGCCATCACGAGACGGATGAAGAGACGTTCTATAGAGGAGCAAGTGATTCATAGAGAACCTCTAGATGTGTTAGCTCATCACCTCGTAGGTCTATCTATTCAAGGGAAAAATCCAATCAATCTAGAATCAGCTTTCGAAATTTTTGGGAAAGCATATCCATTTAGTACCATCAGTTATCAAGACATGATGGGAGTTATAGAGCTTCTTCATGGCCAAGGCATCGTAAGATATGACCAAACAGCTCAATCCTATCGCCGAACAATAAGAGCTTACAAATATTATTTTGAAAACCTTTCTATGATACCAGAAGTTCTAAAATTTGAAGTAGTTGACATGATAAATAATAGAAGAATAGGCAGCTTGGACCAGGAGTTTGTAGGTGATTATGGCGAGAGGGGAAATGTCTTTGTATTAAAGGGATCTCAATGGCGTATCATTTCAGTAGACGAAGCGAGGATGCGAGTTAGTGTTGAGCCTCTCCGTGGTGCAGCAATTAACATTCCATATTGGAATGGCGAAATGATACCTGTGGATTACGAAACTGCCAGAGAAGTTGGAAATATTCGTAACCAAGCGGCAAGGAATACGTTAAAGCTATCGAGCAACGTTATAGATCAAACGCTGGAAGTTTTGGACCCTATACCTGACTCATATAACGTTGTCGTGGAAAGTTCCATTTCAAAGAATACGTTGGTAATTCATAGCACTTTTGGCACGAAAGTAAATAGTACCATCGCTTCATTGATGTCGACGATACTTTCCTCACAGCTAGGATATGTGGTTGAAACCAGAGCCGATTCCTACAGAATTGTCCTCACTTCGAGCGCTAGAATCGGAAAAGGTCTCGTGGAAGCTTTCTTTAACGACACCTTTGATGTAGAGGCAGTTCTTATTGCCTCGATGACTGGAACTCATAATATAAACCGCAAAGTCTGGATGGTGTCAAAAAGGTTTGGGATAGTGAACAAAGACGTTATTTATGATAAGAGAATCGCTCGATTGATATATGATAGATACTCGAAAACGCCAGTTAGCAAAGAATCGATTCGAGAATTGATTCACGATAAGTATGATACTAATCGAACGCAAGATATATTCAAAATGTTTAAAAAGAAAGGTATCAGATTACATTGGAAGGAGATTAACGAATTCTCACAGTTGGCAAAGCCGATTTTGGAGCATTCTACCAACTTCTCGGCTAATCCTCTAAGCATTGAAAAGGGTGTAATAGAACTTATAAAAGAAAGATTAGATAAGACGAAGCACAGATTAATCTGCGTAAGGTGTGGTAGGTGGGACAGACTAGTACAAACAAAGGATGCGTCTGATCGTTTATCATGTCCTCTTTGCCATTCCCGACTCGTGACTTCCACATCTGGTTTTGACAATGAATTGGTCAGAATAATAATAAAAAAGCTCTCTGGAGAACAGCTATCTGCAGACGAAAACCATAAATTCAGTCGTGCATGGAAAGTAGCGTCTCTTATACACAGCTTTGGTAGAAGGGCGCTCATTGTGCTGGCTGGGTATGGAATTGGAGCCGATAGTGCTGCTCGTATTCTGCGCAACTACGAGGAAGATTCTGAATTGTATCGTGCAATTTACGAAGCGGAAAGACAGTACGTAATGACTCGCGGATTCTGGAAGGAATAAACCCGCAGAATTAGATGATAAACACGGGGGCAGCTATATGTTATGGTAGATGATAAATATTGGGTTTACCGTTGTGGCATACATATATCTGATGGACCAGTACAAGCGGAAGAATAGTATAGCAGAATGAGTTCCAGTGTTAGCACAGTAGGACTATCTCATTGTCACATTTTACTTGACGTAGTAAAGAGCTTCAAGTCAACTTTATTACAGAAGAATATTGTCTTAATGTAAGTTCCTGCTTTCCACCCGTCCTGCTGTTTACTGTGACCCCAGCAACCTTTATCCTATCTCCTACCTTCAACTTTGTGATTTCCGAGCTTTGTTCACGCCAACCTACTAGTCTAATCTCTCCGGTATCGTCACCTATTATAGTATCAGCAAGGGGAACAACCTCTGCGCTTTTGGTGTTCACTTCTGTTTCATTTGGCGTTTGTAAGACTATAGCCTCTAGAAAGAGAGGATCCGGGGAAGAATTGGTATCCTTAATCTTTGACTCGAGCATAGAGGTATAGAGAAAAGAAGAATCATCATCCACTATTCTGATGTAGGAATCGTCAGCTGATAATATTATGGAACTGCCAAATATTCTGCTCGGGACACATTCGACGACAGTATCTTGGCGAATTTCGGGGGTCACTAAGCTACTATCAATATTTAGAGTGAAGTACTTACGCGATCTATCAACTGCCAGGCAGCTAATTGTTCTACTCTTAGTTTCCATTCCAATTGAAATTATTCTCAAGGGCATTACTTCTACTTCGAGTTGGTTTCCTGAGAACTCCAGTGCTGTCCCCTCATCACCGTGTATCTCAAAATCTGAATTTCCATACTGAGGGTTCCCTTGTTTGATTCGGACCCCAATCAGTTTCAGCTGTACTCCATTTTCTAGTACTTTTGGGAGCTTGAGTTCGTCTACGTTCCAGATAACGACACGAACAGATTTGGTTTGATCTTGATTGGATAATTGTAACTGGAGTGATTTACTACGCTCTCCTCTGGTATTGGTGAACTCAGAGATCCGAGGATTTGAATTCACCCTGCCTACTATTACTGCATTCTCGCGTGGCTGTTTGATATCATCTACACTCAATGCAATAGAATTGATATCTTGAATGGGTGGATTACTCTCATATATTATTTCAATAGAACTATTGGAACCCAAATTAACTAAAGGACTTCCATTGAAAGATGCTTTTACATAGCCCCTAGAGATCTTTATCAAATCACCTGATTTCAGTCCTCTCTCTTCAGGAAAATCCGTAAGTGAATCCCATAGCTTAACTTTGACAGCAGAATCATTATCATAAATAGTAATTGTTCGGTTCTTAATTTCCTCTTGAGTTTCCCTCTTTACATACTTACGAGTGGGATAAATATTCATAACTCGTCCCGTAACACTAATCTCTTTAGCACCTACATACAAATCCTTTATTCCGGAATTGATCTTTGGAGCGTTTTCAAATGATATCCCTAGATCTGCAGCAACAAGAAAAAGAGCTCCTTGGTCTGTAAGGTATCCGGCACCAATAGTTTTTTTCTTTTCCTCAATCATATCCTTCACCATTTCAGCATTTATCTCAGGTTTCTCCTGAAGCACTATCTCTATCATCTTCTTAAAATCTGTCGACATAGCGAGATCCCCCATGTATTATGGCACTCCGATATCCTTGCTTATTATCACGTTCTACTTGCCTATATGTTTTGACGGTAGATGTCATATTTTAGACGTATTATAATCCTGCAAGTAGCCTCTTCATATTCTATTGCCGTTTATACAGTCAACTACAAGAAATGAATCTATTTTCCCCACATCTGGTTGAAAGCTTTTATTAGTACTGCTATGACGATAACTAGAGCAAGGGGAACTTGAATATGCATTATGAGAAGAGCACCAGAAAGAGTAGTATGAAGGAGACGTACTTGATTCTTTGCTAATGGCGGACAAGGATCTGATATTCTAGGTGTTTCCAGCAAATGCAATTTATTACTATTATGTGATCGTGAGTTTGTCAAGATCGTCTCACTATTGATTTAAGCTTGACAATCAAATCTGACATGCTGATGGGTTTGATGATAAAGTCCTTCACATCGATTGAAGGCAAAACTTTGTTAAATTCTTCTTTATTGATTTCGAAAGCAGTTATAAAGGCGATCTTCATAGAAGGGTTTTTTTCCTTTATTCGACGATACAATTCAAACCCATTCATTTTTGGCATCCGGATATCTGTTAATATTAGATCATAATAATCCTTAGGATGACTATCAAATGCTTGAAGGGCTAGTTCGCTACTACAGAAGGTATCTACCTCAAATGTATTATTATTATTTGCCTCGAGATCACGTTTAATTATACGTAAAATATCTTTTTCGTCGTCAACAACCATCAGCTTTATGGGATCTATCTCTGATGAATTGTTAATCATAATATTCCAAAAATAATCCTTCTATTATTAAACATTGTCAAATGATTTCTAAGATCCTATGAAAATACAAATTGGAGAGCATAGGTCATTGAGTATCTGCATCTTCTGAAGCAGGTAACGAAAAGTAAAATGCTGCTCCTGGTCCCTTTTGATTGTTTTCAGCCCAGATCCTACCACCATGGGATTCTATGATGCTTTTTGATATAAAAAGCCCTAAACCGGTTCCTCTGTCCGATTTTGTAATAAATTTTGAAAAAAGTTTTGGGTATATCTCTGGATCTATACCGCTCCCAGTATCTCTTATACTGACTATGACCTCTTTGTCTGATTCACTAGTATCTATTGTTATTAGACCATTCTCTGTAAATTTAATCGCATTACTCAACAAATTAGTTATTACTTGGGATAGTCTGCCCTTATCTGCTTTTATGAACACGTCTTTGGGGGTATATCGTATTTCAGGAAATTGACATCTCTTGTTATCGTACTTTTTTACATCAGCAAGAACACCGCATATCACGTCTTTTAGATTAACCCTTTCTTTATGAAGTTTTAAAGATTTACTCTCAATTCTAGTAACATCTAAGATATCTGAGGCAAGCCTGTCTAGTCTCTTGGCATTTCGAATTAAAGAAGAAATCTGATCCTTTTCTATTTGTATTCTCAAATCTTCACTATTGAATTGACGTTCAATATATTGTGCATCTCCTAATATTGGCATAATAGGGGTTCGCAACTCATGGGCCGCTACATTTATGAATTCTTTTTGCATACGGTCGTGCACCTTTAATTGCTCATTGGCGGCCGCAAGCAATCTATTTGATTCGGTCAAGGAATCATTTGCCGTCTTTAGCTCGAGGGTCCTATTTCTTACCGATGTCTGGAGCCTCCTATTCCAAGAAAGGATAACAAATGCGATCCCAATAGCTATTGCTCCAATAACCATAACAACAAGCGTACTGAAGTTTTTCTGCTGATCTATTAAAAGACCCACGTCGCTTGTCAAGGTATGAGGGGATCCTATGTACAAAGTCCAAAGTTGCTTTGCATCAATTATTATGGGTTGGTATGAAATCGTAATTGTTTTGTCATTGAAGGAAACATCCTCTGAACCTGGTTCAGGGCCGAGCGAGTGCTTTAATATATCATTATATGAATCTTTAATGTTTGCTGGAATGGTAGATTGAAAGTCCTTTGATAAAAAGTTTTTCCCGATTAGAGATTCATTTCTAGCATATAGAAAAATTCCATTATTATCCATTAGCCCTACATTACTTATAAGCTCGGGCGAAAGCTTATCCTGCAAAAATTTTCCAACTCGCTCTACATCAATGGCAGTGACAATTACGCCTCTGAATTTCTTCGTATTGGTCCCGTTAGTGTTTCCTAATGGATCGTTCTCGCTATAGAAGATAGGAAAGGAAACGAAAATTCTAGGACCTTCAATAGACTGTTTAACGGTACTATAATATGGAAGCTTTGTATTGCTTGGGATCAGATAATATTCCATTTTGCTAAGGTCTAAACCACTTTCGAATTCTAACCGCGTGCCACTATTATTACTAGAAGAAATAACTCTTCCACGGGAGTCTAGTAAATAATAGGCATCTGTTAATTCACCTGTACTGTTCTGTGCATTGTCAAGGAGAAGTTGAATAGTTTGATTTTCAGAATTCAATACTAGCAAAGAATTTGTAAGGGCCTCTAAGTTATTTGTAACCGAATTGATACTATGAATTAATATTTGTGAAAGGTGGTATGCCTCTGTCCTAGCATTTGACCTAACGTCATCAGAAGCTATTCCAGCAATTTTACTGGCAGTCAAAGAAGAATACTGATAAGAAAGAACCGATAAGATAATTGCTATTATTGCAATGAAAAAAAGTAAGCCTATATTGCCTTTAGAAAACAGTGTATCTATCACTAGAGTACCTTAGTGAGAGCATATTCTATAGTTAAATATTCTGCCACTCTTATCTCAATGAATGTCTGAGCAGATTTCTTCAATAGCCTACCGGAACTATTTGGTCTACTAAATAGTTTAAAGCTCTCTTATAAACAGTATACAGTATAGGATAATGACGGCTGACTCAATATCTAATACATAGAGGAGAAGGGATGATAGGAAAGTTTTGGCTTATTTGTTACTGTTATTTGAATTCTTCTTCCAATGCCTTCTTCTTATAATCTATTTGAAATAGACTATTGGCTTTGGCGAGTGCTTCTTGTCTGCTTCGTTTGTGAACCATAGATTGTAAAAGTAAATAGTTTTCCGGGATTACCATTCCAGTCTGGTCGTCAGAGTAGGGAATTTTTACCGTATCTTCTTCTACCCTAACAACTTCTTGGTGAATATGTACCATGTTTGTGTCTCCATGGGAAAAACCCAATTCCAGAGCTTTTTTTCTTACTTGTGCAGTGCCGGTAGCAGAATTCAAAATTGCAATTCCAAATTCTTTTCTGAATGTTTCAATAATTGAATCCTTACTTGGGGCTTTTTTCTTGAATCTTATCGACATCTGATGTAGATGCATCATTCTAGAGGGAACCTTGTAAGCATCTACATAGAGATTTGCAGTGGGTATGAAATCCTTGACGTCATCCTGATGATGAGGATTGGGGTTCCACTCAATTGAGTCCTTCACCTGCTTGGAATCTTCAAGATCGGCCCATCTTCTGATCAGAGTCACGTCAAATCGAGATATTTCTTCGCCAAACTTTTCTATCATAGGCTGCATAATCCGTCCCATTCCTGAAACGTTGCAACTTCCTTGAATTACATAGGTCCGGCCACTAGCTTTATCGTAGTTTACTCTAGAGTTGTGAATCATATCTGCTACCGAATATTTACCATGTCTATCTTCACCCCCCTGGAATACTGCAGGTTTATTGAGAGGACGGTATAATTTCATCTTATTAAGAAATCCTCCCCCTTCTTTAGCAGCATCTAACACTATATCGCAATTCTCTACTGCTTCCTCAACTGTACCGTTGACTCGATACTTTTTGTCTGTGAATTCCTTGATTTTTTCTTCAGGAACATAAATATTAAAGTGATTTCGGACGGCTTCTTGTGTTTTTTCATCAGCACTATATTTTGCGATTCCTATAAGCTGGATTTCTTTGTCGCCTGAAATTGCGCTAGCAAGCCTCCGGCCTATATTTCCATAACCATTTATGAACACTTTGGTCAAAAATATCATCCCGATGGAGTTCGCTTGAAGTTATGTTCAACATTTAATATAGCTTGCGAGCAGCATGGAAAGCTAGAGAATCTCTGCGGATTATTTACAAGTATTAGCATTGGATTAATTAATATTGAGGCACGAAAAAATTCTAAAATAGATACCAAAAACATACATTCTGCTGTATTGATCCCATCACTATAAGACACATTCTAATTCAAATCCTTGGATTTTGATTTATGGCTCAGCTTTAAGTACTACCTAGAAGGTTTTTAAGGTCAAACTCTTAACCAGGTATATAGGGATAACTGCTGTTGAGGATTTTAGTTATTGATAACTATGATTCATTTGTGTACAATATTGTTCAGATATTGGGTAAACTTAATATTCAGACGTTAGTCGAACGAAATGACAGGATAAGTTTTGCTTCAGTAAGGAAAATGAACCCGGATGGAATTGTTATATCTCCTGGGCCTGGACATCCAGCAGATCGTAAATACTTTGGAAACTGTATAGATATTATAATCAACTTAGGCCCCACAACACCTATTCTGGGTGTTTGTTTGGGACACGAGGGAATAGTTAATGCATTCGGAGGTAGTATAATAAATGCCAAGAAGGTTAGACACGGTAAAACTAGCCCAATAGAATATCAGTCTAGCAAACTATTTGAAAATATAAGTAACCCGTTTAGAGCAACCCGATACCATTCGCTGGTAGCTGACCCAAATAATATTCCGTTTTGTCTTGAAGTTACAGCTAAGGCACTTGATGATGGCGAAATCATGGGAGTAAGACATAAACAATACCCGATAGAAGGAATTCAATTCCATCCTGAGTCGGTTTTGACGGCTGATGGTCCAATGATATTTCAGAACTTTATCTCTATGTTGAAAAAATGAACTTCTGATGGGAAACCTCAGTCGGATAATCCAAAAGTTAGTCTCTAAAGCAGACCTTTCTGATGACGAACTAATTTTTGCAATAAGTTTGATATTGCAGGGCAAAGTATCGGAGGCATCTATCGCATCCTTTCTAGTAGCGCTTAGGATGAAGGGAGAAACAGCGCATGAACTCGATGTGATTATGCAAACAATAAAGAAGTACGCAATAAGGATTACTCCAAAAATTGACGGATTCTTGATTGATACCTGCGGGACAGGCGGTGGTCAAATAAATACATTTAATATTAGTACCGCTTCGGCAATTATTGCAAGCTCGGCCGGAGCAAAGGTAGCAAAACATGGCAATAGGTCGGCCTCAGGCCTTTGTGGGAGTGCAGATTTTATGGAATATATAGGACTAAACTTAGAATGTCCCATAGCTGATATAATTGAAGCAATACAACAAACAGGGCTAGGTTTTCTATATGCCCCGAAATTTCATCCGGCTATGCAAAATGTCGCATCTGCTAGAAGAACAATTGGAATAAGAACTGTATTCAACATTATTGGTCCATTAACCAACCCATGTACTAATTTGTGTGGTCAAGTAACAGGGGCTCCTGACCCGAAAATAATTGAAACTCTAGCACTTTCATTGAAAGAATCAGATTTGAAAGATATAATGTTAGTCAATTCAAAGGATGGCTTAGATGAGCTTTCCAATACATGCGAAAATAATATCACTAGAATAACTGGCAATGAAATTAAACGTATTAGGTTTCATCCTAGAGAAATAGGGTTAGAATTAGCTAGATTAGAAAACCTAGTTGTACATTCTAAGGAGGAAGCTATACGAGACACGTTGAGGGTAATATATGGAATGGGTGACAAACATAAACAAGATATCGCAATTTTGAACGCGTCAGCCGCTTTGGTTGTTGGACAGGCATCTACTAACCTTAAAGAAGGAGTTGACCTTGCACGAGAAGCAGTAAGAAATGGGAGAGCTCAGAAACAACTGTCGGAATGTATAAGACGTTGCGGACAAAAGCAGGTATTAATTGACGCAGAGAAAAAATTCCTTTAATGATAGTACAACTTCTCAATTTTTTCCATCTTTGATTCCGAATTATATTCTGTGATTCTCTTTCTTAGGCATATGGCTAGATAGGCCTAAGTAAATACTTGGATAGTATTTTGTTGAACCATTAATACTAGAGTAAATCAATTGAAGATTGGTTTTTGTGGTCAAATTTATAAGTTCAACTTTATGCTGGGCAAGTCAGTCAGGTCTTAAAATTTACATACAATACTAATTGTACTTTAATGATGCTAACCTGATCCAACAATTACATGATGCACAAAATTAGCCATATATTTTTATTCCATAAGTTACTTTACATACTGAGCTAAGGAAGATAGTATTGCCTCGATTGGATCAGAATCCAGTTTCTAATATAGGATCTTTACATTGGAATGATTTGGTGCTTATGAAACGCAACCTTTCATTATCTATTAGAGAAGTTACCCAGCGAATCATAGACATTGACACAAACACACTTCCTAGACTCAACCAGGAAATACAAAAGACAAAAAAAGAACTTAAAGAGTTAATAGTAAAATCCAATCGTATTCGAAAGAGTATCCAATCTGCTAATTCAGATTTGCTTGATCTTAGTGGGAAGATCCGTCAATCAAAAAATTTCCTCAGCATAATGCAAAATAGGCTACCAGAAGAAACGGAAGAGACACTATTGCGTGTTTCTAAATTTAACCAATCGTTAATAGATGGAGGAAATTATGGGAGCACGCGGGAGAAAGATCAGATTCTCTCGATAATAAGGGACGCATCCATGAAGATGGACGCGATGAGGGCGTTCCGAGCGATTAAGGAGCAGCTTCAACAGCTCGAGAGCCAATGCCAAGTTTCCAAGATATCGATTCGAACACTAGATGATGAAAGTCGGCTGTTACAAAGAGAAATTTCCAAGTGCAAGGGGCAAATTCAGAATTTATTCAACACTAAGCATCAGGCGATTGAGGAACGAGAAGATCGTCTATCTAAATATAACCAAATATCCATGCAGTTGGAAAGGGTAAATGCACAATTGGACCTGCTGGCAGAGGCGAGAAAAAGGCAAAGACAAGACCAACCTCGACCAGTTTATAGTGCAAATATCTCCAAAGCGAAAGAGTTTGCTAAGAAAAAGTTACAATCCGGTGCGAAGTTGAGCTTGGAAGAACTACGACTCCTTTATGATGAAAGTGAGTACTGACGTCACAAGATTCATTCTTTTTATATGGTAACTGCAAATTCGGCTAGAGCATAGAAACGCATAGTACTGCAATAACATGTCCACTCTAATTGTTAGGCTTGAACCCAAGACAGACCATATAAAGTTCACTGCTTCGCTGTCTACTGGCAATTGGTTTCGTTATATGAACTCTGGTGAAGACATCTTTGGCCTCTTCCGTGAATTCCTTCAAAAGCTCTCCTTCAAATACCTTAAGTACGGCATTGCCACCTTTGGCCAGTATTTGTGTGGCGATTTTCATACTACTCTTGCTCAACGAAATCTGTTTGGCATGATCGACACTCCATAGACCGCTAATCTTGGGCGAAACATCTGATAAGTGGGTGTTTGCCTTTCCATTGAGGGTTTCGGTGATTAGGTTAATTGTACGGACATTCTCAATATCACCTTGCAAAATTGTCACCCCCTCTAGTTGCGCAACTTTTTCGATATCCACCCCTATAACCTTTCCACTCCGGCTCACAGCTTTTCTCGCCACTTGAAGCCAGCCTCCTGGCGCGCATCCAACGTCCACGACAGTACTTCCTGGCTTTAAGATATGATACGACTCATTAAGTTGAATTAGCTTGTATGCAGATCTGCTTCTATATCCTTCTTCCTTTGATAGCTTGCGGTAATAATCTTTTTTGGCGTCAATTAATTTCATGTAATAATAATTGCACTTTCACTAGATCTTATTTAAATTCCGTTATCCTCCTTTATTCACATTTTCAACTTCTTGTGTTATGAATGCGGTGGTTCTTATTCCAACGGTCCGAAGTACCCACAACAGTTCGAAGTCATGAAAATGGTGGATTTCATCTAAACTAGGATTCATTTTTTTCTATGCCTTCTTTTCAAATCCCTCTTCTTGGATTTTCTGTTATTCTTTGGTACTTTAAATAGCAGTTTACTCCTCTTTGGTTTTTCAGATTGAACTACTTCAGATTCTCGATATATATTGTCTTGGATTTTTTGCTTAATATGCGCCCTATCCTGGAAAGATACCGTAATCCAGTCCTCAACCAAGCCGCAACTATGCGGGCTATATGGACTATCGATTGAACACATATGCTCAACAGGACAACTGAGACAAGGCGCAGATTCGATACAATCTATGCTAATGGGTAATTTAGTAGGAAGAAGTCGATATGTCCAGCGGCCATTATCAAAAAATTTTACTCTTCTGATGAGCGAACGTTTTTCGAGGGAGACAGCCACCCGAGAGCCATCTCTACTATTAAGATCCAGTTCTTTCCAGAGCTTCGATTGGACGATGCCGTCTCTTCCATT
>Ga0126304_10000678_pt1 | contig 14676 bp, 14 predicted proteins | sample Plot25_FD_92538 | JGI IMG/M metagenome (GOLD analysis project Ga0126304, IMG submission 92538) | Serpentine soil microbial communities from UC McLaughlin Reserve, CA, USA - Plot25 | ecosystem: Environmental > Terrestrial > Soil > Grasslands | place: USA: UC McLaughlin Reserve, Lake County... | reverse complement strand
CGACGGCGGGGACGGGACGGCTGCGGCGACGAACGAGCCGATCAGGCTTGCGGGGGTCGACTCATACGACCCCGAAGGCGACAACGGCGAGGAGCACGACGACCGCGTCCAGGACGCCACCGACGGCAACCCGGACACGTACTGGACGACCGAGGGCTATCGCAGCGCTTTCACGAAGTCGGGCGTCGGGCTCGTGCTCGACGCCCGCCGCGACGTCGAGCCGTCCTCTCTCGTCGTCACCACCGACACGCCGGGCTACACCGCCGAGATCCGTACCGGCGACTCACCGACAGGTCCATTCGGCGACCCGGTGTCCGCATCGCAGGTCGTACAGGAGCGAACGACGTTCGCGCTCAACGACGCGAAGGGACGCTACTTGATGGTCTGGATCACGGACCTCGACGGCTCGGCCCACGTCAACGAGGCCCGCGCCAGCTAGTACTCGAGCTTCCGGCGGCGCTCGTGGCGCTCGAGCGCGAGCCGGATCAGGCGGTCGAGCAGCTCCTGATACGGCACTCCCGAGGCCTCGAAGAGCTTCGCGTACACGCTCGTCGCGGTGAAGCCCGGGATCGTGTTCAGCTCGTTGACGAGCACCTCGCCGTCGTCGGTAACGAAGCAGTCGGCGCGCGCCATGCCTTCGCAGTCAGACGCCATGAACGCCTCGACCGAGAGCTGCTGGACGCGCTCGATCGCGTCGTCGGCGATCCTCGGCGGGATGATCAGGTCCATCCCGCCCTCGTCGTACTTGGCGGAGTAGTCGTACCAGTCCGTGCCGCCGAAGCCGTGCGCGACGATCTCGCCGGGCACGGAGGCGACGGGCTCTCGGTTTCCGAGCACGCCGCACTCGACCTCGACCCCCTCGACGAACTCCTCGACGAGGACCTTCTCGTCGTGGCGGCGCGCGAGCTCGACGGCGTCCTCCAGCCCGTCCTCGGCCGCGACCTTCGTGATCCCGACAGAGGAGCCCAGCCGCGCCGGCTTGACGAAGACGGGGTAGCCAAAGGGGTTCGACGGTCTGTCCCCGTTGCGGATCGTCACCGACCGCGTCACGGGGATGCCCTTGTCGCGGCAGACGGACTTGAAGAGGTCCTTGTCCATGCAGAGGGCCGAGGCAGTGACCCCTGCGCCGACGTACGGCACGCCCGCGAGCTCGAGCAGGCCCTGGACGGTTCCGTCCTCCCCGAACGGCCCGTGGAGGATCGGCAGCACGACGTCGACCTCGCCGAGGGTCTCCGGCGGCGAGCCCGCTAACGGCACGGGCAACGTCTCCGCGACGTGACGGGGCGGCTCGAGCTGGCGCGTCCTGCCCGACTCGAGCTCCCAGCGGCCGTCGCGCCCGATCTCGATCGTCTTCACGTCGTAACGGTCCGGGTCGAGCGCCTCGATCACCGAGCGCGCCGACGCAACCGAGATCTCGTGCTCGCTCGAGCGGCCGCCGGCGATCACGGCGACGTGGATGCGCTCGCTCACGGGGTTTCCGGAGGCGGAGGCGGCGGAGGAGGCTCCGTCGGAGGGAGGCGTCCGACGTAGATCGTCACCTTCACGCCCTCCTTCGCCTCTTCACCGCCGCCGGGCGTCTGGCTGAGGACGATCCCGTCCTCTTCCGGATTGTCCGTGCCCGTGTCGCGCACGACGACCGTGAAGCCCGCGTTCTCCAGGTTCGTGCGCGCGGTCTCCTCGTCCAGGTTGAGCACGTCCGGAACCGTCGTCGTCTGCTGGCCGGTGGAGACGCTCAGCTCCACTTCGGTTCCCGGCGGCTGCAGCGACCCCGGCGCCGGGTTCTGTTCAACGACCCTGCCCTTCGGCTCCGACGACTCCACATCGACGCGCACCGGCGTGAGCCCGGCCGCGCGCAGCTGCCGAGAGGCCTCGTCGAACGACTGGCCGATCACGCTCGGGATCCCGATGTTCTGCTGGCCCTTGGAGATGTTGATCCGGACCGTCGTCTCCTTGACGACGCTCGTGCCGCCTTTCGGGTCCTGCGCGATCACGGTGCCGGTCGGTTTGTCCGAGAAGATGTCGCGGACATCGGGGACGAGGCCCGCCCGACGCAACGTCAGCACCGCGTCGGCCTCGCGCGCCCCGAGCACGTCCGGCACCGCCACGCGCGGCTTGCCGGTGGAGACGAAGATCCGCACGGCGTTCCCCTTGGGGACGCGCTCGCCCGCCTCGGGATCCTGGCGGAACACGATGCCGGGCGAGACGGTCAGGTGCGAGCGTTGGATCGCGACAGGACGCAGTCCCGCGTCGCGGATGTTCTTCCGCGCCTGCGGCAGCTTCTGGCCTTCGACGAACGGCACGCTGACCGGTTTCGCCCCGCTGATCTCGTCCTGGAGCTGGTCCCAGACGTAGAAGCCGGCGACGAGCGCGCCGACGAGCAGCAGGATCGCGAGCAACCAAGGCCAGATCGGTCGGCGCCGACGGCGCGGCTCCTCGTAGTCGTAGTAGCTCCTGCGGTAGGTATCCGGAGGAGCCACCACCGGCCGGCGCGAGATCATCGTGGGCGCGGTGTCCGCGAGGCCGGCGCCGGCCAGCACCGCCGTCGCGGCGTCCGCCGTCTCAGCCGTGACGCCGCCGCCGGCTGCAACCCGTGCGAGCTCGCGCTCCATCTCGTCGGCGCTCTGGTAGCGATCCTCGGGATCCTTCGCGAGCGCGCGGAGGACGACCATGTCGAGGTCGGCCGGGATGTCGGGGCGCAGCTCGGACGGCGCCGTCGGCACCTCCGACAGGTGCTTCATCGCGATCTCGAGCGGCGTCTCGCCGGTGAACGGGAGCTTCCCCGTCAGGAGCTCGTAGAGGACGATGCCGACCGAGTAGATGTCGGACCGCTGGTCGACGGGCGCGCCTCGCGCCTGCTCCGGCGAGAGGTACTGCGCGGTCCCGACGATCGACCCCGCCTCCGTCATCTGGCTCGCCGCCGTCCGCGAGATGCCGAAGTCCGTCACCTTGAAGCGCGGCTCGCCGTCGCCGGCGCCCTCCTGCGCGAGCAGGACGTTGTGCGGCTTGATGTCGCGGTGGACGATCCCGCGTCGGTGCGCGAACCCGACCGCGCGGAGGATCTGGCGCGCGACCTCGATCGCCTGCGCAATCGGGAGCGGGCCTTCGGAGATGATCCGGTCCTTGAGGCTCCGGCCCTCGAGGTACTCCATCGCGATGTAGTAGGTGCCCTCGGCCTCCCCGCGGTCGTAGACGGACACGATGTTCGGGTGCGAAAGGCCGGCGGCGTTCTTGGCCTCTCGCCGGAAGCGCTCGACGAACGAGTCGTCGCTGGCGTGGCGGTCGTTCAGGATCTTGATCGCGACGCGGCGGCCGAGCTCCTCGTCCTCGGCGAGGTAGACGTTCGCCATCCCGCCCGAGCCGAGCTTCCGCAGGATGCGGTAGCGCCCGTCGAAGAGCGTGTTGATCAGGGTGTCGGAGACGGCCACTGGCTAACGGGAACCTTTCGACGGCGACCGCAAGATCGCCTCCATGATCTGCTTCGCGATCGGCGCTGCGGTCGACCCGCCCGTCCCGCTCTGATTCTGGAGCACGACTGCGACGGCGACCCGCGGGTCGTCCACCGGCGCGAAGGAGATGAACCATGTCGTGTTGCGCCCCTGCCGCCCGGTCTCCGCCGTTCCGGTCTTTCCGGCGACGCGCACGCCCGAGATCTGCGCCGCGGTTCCGGTCCCGCCGGAGACGACGCCTTCCATCATCGACGCGATCTGCTGCGCGGTCTCGGTCTTCACCGCGCGCCGCAGCTCGTCGGGCTTCATCTTCAGGAGCTGTGTCCCCTCGGGCTTGCGCACGCGATCCGTCAGGTACGGCTTCATCACGACGCCGTCGTTCGCGATTGCGCCCGCCACCATCGCCATCTGCAGCGGCGTCACGAGCATCCGCTCCTGCCCGAACGCGAGCCGTCCCGGGTCGGCACGGGCCTCCTGCGAGCGTCGGAGAAGCTTGCCGTCCTTGTAGAGGCCGCTCGGCGCCCGCTCACCGGATGGGAGGTCGACCGGCGGGTCCTCGTAGAAGCCGTAGCGGCGCGCGTAGTCGAGGATCTTCGCGGGCCCCAGCTTCTTGCCCATCTCGCAGAACGACGAGTTGATCGAGTTGACGAGCGCCTGGGTGAAGTTGACGGTGCCGAAAGGCGTCGAGGTGTCGTAGTTGTTCACCCGCTGGCCGTACTCGATGCAGTAGCCCGGGTCGACGAACGTCGAGTTCGGCGTGTACGTGCCGGTGTCGAGCGCCGCCGAGGCCGTGACCACCTTGAAGATCGACCCCGGGGCGAAGAGCCCGCTGGACGCGCGGTTCAGCAGCGGTGCGACGCCACAGGGCCCAGCGCCGCGCTGGATCCGCGAGAAGTTGCGCTCGACGAGGTTCGGGTCGTAGTTCGGGCTGGACGCCATCACCAGCACCTTGCCTGTCTTCGGCTCGAGCGCCACGGCAGCGCCGCACTGCCCCGCGAGCGCCCGATTCGCGACCCGCTGGGGCGTCGGGCGCAGCGTCGTGATCACGTCGTTCCCTTCGATCGTCGCGCCGCGGAGGCGGTCGAGCGTGTTGTCGAGCAACGTCGAGAGGTTCGCGTTCGCGCCGGTGAGGAAGTCGTTGCGCGACTGCTCGAGCCCGGAGCGCGACCGCGCCTGCGTGGAGTAGCCGACGGCGTGCGCAAAGCGCTCACGCTGCGGGTAGCGGCGGAAGTAGAAGGTCTTCCCGCTGATGCGGCGCGGCCGGTTGCGCGCCAGCAAGGACCCGTCGGCGGCGAGGATCTCGCCGCGCTTGATCGTGAACTGCGCGACGACCTTGATCGAGTTGTCGCGGCGGTCGGCGAGATCGGGAGCCGCCCACGCCTGCCAGTAAGTCGTCCCGACGATGAGCGAGATCACCAGCACCAGCGAGGCGACCGCGAGGCGGCTGATTTGGTGGTTCATCGCCGGATCCCTTCATTCGCCCGGTTGGAGACGAGCAGGAGCAGCGCGAGCAGCACGAAGTTCGCGACGATGCTCGAGCCGCCGTAGCTGACGAGCGGCAGGGTGATGCCGGTCAAGGGGACGAGGCGGATGATCCCACCGATGATCAGGAAGGCCTGGAGCGTGAAGGCGAACGTCAGGCCGACGGCCAGCAGCTTCGAGAACCCGTCCTGCGCCAGCAGCGCGATTCGGAAGCCCCGCGCGGCGAAGAGCATGTAGACGAGCAGGAAGCCGCAGATCCCGACCAGCCCGAGCTCCTGGGCGAGCGCCGAGTAGATGAAGTCGGTGTTCAGGGACGGGATCAGCCGGTGGCCATCGGCGTCGGTGTAGGTGCCCTGGCCGAGGCCGGTGCCGCCGAAGCCGCCGTTCGCGATCGAGTAGAGCGACTGGATCGCCTGGTAGCCGCGGCCGAACGGGTCGCTCCACGGGTCGAGCCAGATCTCGACTCGCTCCTGCACGCGCGGGATCACGGTGTAGAGCCCGGCAGCGCCCCCGACGAAGAGCAGCGCGCCGGCGAGGACGAACCAGACCTGCGCCGTGGCGACGTAGAGCATCGCCAGGAAGATCCCGAAGTAGAGGAGCGCGCCGCCGAGGTCGTTCGTCACGACCAGGACGAGCATCGCGCAACCCCAGATCGCGAACAGCGGGCCGAGGTCCTTGAGGCGGAACTGGGCGAGCACCTCGCGCTTCTCGCGCAGGTAGCCGGCCAGGAAGATGATCAGGCAGATCTTCGCGAGCTCGCCCGGCTGGACCTGGATCGAGCCGATGTGAACCCAGAGGCGGGCGCCGTTGACCGTCTTGCCGAGCACCGGCGCCGCCGGCAGCAGCAGCAGGGCGATCGCGCTCAGGCCGAACAGGTACTTGTAGCTTTCGAGTCGCCGGAAGTCCTCGCGCAGGAGGAAGAGCGTCGCCGCGAAGGCCGACAGGCCGATCACGATCCAGAGCCCCTGCTTGAAGGCGTCGTTCTCGTCGAGGCGGTAGATCTCCGTGAGGCCGATGCCGGTGAGCAGACCCGCCATCGGGAGCAGGTAGGGATCGGCGTCCGGCACCGTGATCCGCGCGATGGCGTGCGCGACGATGTAGAGGCCGAGGAAGAACAACCCGTACGAGAGCGAGGCGGAGTTGATGACCTCCTGCTTCGCGATGTAGACGCTGGCGAAGCCGAAGCCGACGAGCGTCCCGACGACGAGGAGGCTGGTGAGCTCGCGCGTCCTGAGGCTCATAGGTGATCCAGGAGCCAGAGAACCGCAGCGGCGATGATCAGCAGCACTGCGAGGGCGGCGAGGATCGACAGCAGCCCCGAGCGCCGGTTACGCTCGACGACCTCGATCGCCGGCTGCTCGTCACTCTCGTCCATGGTCTCGGCGTCGTCCGTCAGGCGCTCAGTGACGACGGTGTCCTCCGTCTGCTCGCCCGGCTCTGGAGCGCCGCCGACCTCGAAGAAGACGACGGTGATGTTGTCCTCGCCGCCCTCCCTGTTGGCGGCGTTGATCAGCGCCTTGGCGGCGACCTTCAGGTCGGACCGGTTCTGCTCGACAGCGTTGAGGATCGTTTCGTCGTCGACCATCGTCGTGAGGCCGTCGGAACAGAGGAGAAAAAGGTCGCCGGGCGACGATTCGACCGAGAAGGTGTCGACGTCGACGTCGGCCTCGGTTCCGAGGGCGCGGGTGATCACCGACCGCTGTGGATGCGACTCGGCCTCCTCCGGGGTCAGCTTCCCGCTGCGGACGAGCTCGGCGACGAGGGAATGGTCGTCGGTGAGCTGCTGCAGCGCGCCGTTGCGAATCAGGTACGCGCGCGAGTCGCCGACGTGGCCGATCGCGACCCGGTCGTTTTCGACGAGGGCGACGGTCATCGTCGTGCCCATGCCGGAAGCCTCGCGGTCTTCGCTCGCGCGCCGGAACACCCGCCGGTTCGCCTCTTCGATCAGTGCTGCGACGCGGGCCTCGCCGCTCTGCCCCTCGCCGTCGCTTTCCTGAACGGCGGCCGCCGCGAGGCCCGATGCGACCTCGCCAGCCTTCGCTCCTCCCATCCCGTCGGCCACAGCGAACAGCGGCGGCTGCACCACGTACGAGTCCTCGTTGTGGCGCCGCCGCCGACCGGGGTGCGAGGCCGCTGCAGTTGCTCCTAGATTCACGGCCTGACCTCTTGATCCGAGGGGCGCCGAGCGGTCATGTCAGACGGCCGCACGGACAAAGCCCGCACGGCCTGAAGTCGACATCGCAAGCGACGTCTCATAACTCGTACCTCAGGTCGGTCTCACCGACGCGGATCACGTCGCCGGAGGCGAGCTTGCGGGGACGCGTGAGCTTGACGCCGTTGACGAACGTCCCGTTGGTCGAGTCGAGATCCTGCACCCACACGCCGTCGCGCCGCGGCTCGATCCGTGCGTGCTGCACCGACGCGAACTCGTCGGTGTCCAGCACGAGGTCGTTCTCTGGCGCGCGGCCGAGCGTCACCGCAGTCGAGTCGAGCTCACGTTCGGTGCCCGGCTCGAGCGTCGGGCTGGCAAGCACGATGAGCAGGCCTGTGGGCGTCCGGCCGAGGCCGGCGGCCGCCGCCTGCTGCGGGCCGAGCACGAAGCTCTCCTGCGGGAGCCTGAGATCCTTCGCCACCGACCGGACGATCCGCCAGATGAACAGGTACAGCAGGATCAGGAACCCGACCTTGAGGCCGAGGAGGACCGCTTCGACCTCGACCGCCGCGACGATCATGAGCGTCCGAACACGACCTCGGTCGATCCGAGGGTGATCCGGTCGCCGTCGTCGAGCTTCGCGCGCTTCACACTGCGGCCGTTGACCGAGATGCCGTTCGTGGAGCCGAGATCGACGATCCAGTAGGTCGGGCCCTCCTGGCGGATCTCGGCATGGCGGCGTGAGATGTTCGGGTCGGAGACGCGAATGTCGGACTCCTTCGAGCGGCCGATGACGACGCTCGGCTTGCGCAGGTCGTGCGAGCGGCCGCCGATCTTGATCGACGCGGGCGGCTCGGGCTCCGGCTCGGGCTCGAGGCCGAGCTCCGCGGCGGAGGCCGCCTCGGTGTCGGCCGGCGCCGCGCGGTAGACGCGCGTCGCGCCCGGCTCGGGCGCCGGCTCCGGCTCGGCGTCCGGCGACTCGCGCTGGATCATCCTGTTGGCGATCCCGAACAGGCCGACCTCGAGGTCCTCGTCTGTCTCGAAGGACACGTCGGGCTTCGAGAGGAGGACATAACCCTCGCGGCGGGCGTGCTCCGTCAGGTACTGCTCGAGCTCCTTGACGAGCGCCGGCTCGTAGCTCTCGAACTGGGCGCGGTCCCCCGGCGAGAGGTAGACGACGTACTCGTTCGGCGCGTAGACCTGCGAAACCGAGACCATCTTGTAGTCGTCCATCTCCTTCGCGAGCTTCCGCGCGAGCTCGACCGGTTGCACGTTGCGTCGGAAGGCGCGGCCGAAGGCGCCTTCGAAGAGCGACTCGATCTTCTGCTCGATACTGCGTAGCACGGCGACCTTCCGGCGCCCGAGTCTACCGAGCCTCTTTCAGGCCGACGGCCAAGCAGCAGAGCCAGATTCCGGCCACAACGGGCAGCGGATTCACCGCCGCCGTCGGGAGGAGCAGGAGGGCGATCGCGGCGGCGCCGAGGGCGGCGATCGGCCAGAGACCGCGCCTGCTCGCGAGTGGCAGAAACGCGCTGACGGCGGCGAGGACGACGGCCGTTGCAAGTATCTCCGGCCGCTCGGCCAGGCCTCGCACGAAGGCGGTTACCACCGCGCCTGCGTCCTCACTTCCGGCGAGCCGGAGATCCGGCGCATGGCGGTCGCTGAGCGGCAGGCTCTCGCGGATAAGACTCATCACGACGGCGCCGACGAGCACGGCGAGCGCCGTGTGAAGAGCGCGCCAGATGGGCTTGCGCACGGCGACGAAGGCGAGGGGGAGCAGCGCGGTGGCCCCGAGGGGCGCGAGCAGCGCGCCTGCGGCAGCGAACAGGCCCTCGTCCGGCCGCCGCCAGGTCGCGATGATCCAGACGGCGGCGGCGAGCGAGTACGCGAGGGCGAGACCGAGCGAGACGTTGCCGAGCGGAAGCACCGCGGCGGCGAGCGCGACCGCCAGTCCCAGGCGCGGTCGCAGCGCCGCCGTCACCGCCGCCAGTGCGGCGAGGCCGAACGCCCAGCCGGCGGGGTAGAACGGAACGAGCGCCGCGGCGCCACCGGCGAAGAGCGCGGCGGCGAAGCCGGCAGCGACACGCCGGAGCGGAGGCGCGTGCAGGCTCGGGAGCGTCGGGCGGCCGCGCGAGCGCCGTCGGGAGGTCGATGCCTCGCGGAGTCGCTGCGCGAACTGCGTCGCCGACGGCCGCCGCGCGGGATCGACGTGAACAGCGCGGTTGACGGCATCGACGAGCGGGCGCGGCAGGTCAGGGCGGACCGTCTCTAGCGGCGGCGGCCCGGCTTCTATCCGGTGGGCCGTCTCGATGGGCGACGCGGTCCAGAAGGGGTGGTAGCCGGCGAGCGTCTCCCAGAGCAGCACCCCGACGGCCCAAACGTCGGCGGCGAACGAGGCTTCTTCCCCCTGTAGGCGCTCGGGCGAGATGTAGGCGAGCGTTCCTGGAACGTCGCCCGCCGCCGTCAGGGTCTCCGCCTCGGCGAACTGCGCGAGACCGAAGTCGAGCAGCCGGACCTCCACCTCGGCGCCGTCGGCGACGAGCACGTTCGTCGGCTTGACGTCGCGGTGGACGATTCCGTTGGCGTGTGCATGCGCAAGGCCCTCGAGGATCTGGACGGCGACCTCCACCGCCGCCTCGTCTCCGAGCTCGCCGGCCCGGATGCGGTCGCGCATCGTCCTGCCCGGGACGTACTCGTAGACGATGTAGACGTTGCGGTCGTCGCCGGCATAGGCGTACGCCCGCAGACACCGTGGATGGCGCAGCCGCGCGGCCGCTTCCGCCTCGCGCTCCGCCCGCGTCCCGGCCTTGCCCTCGCGCGCGACGATCTTCAGCGCGACGGCGAGGCCGTTCGTCTCGTCGCGAGCAAGCCAGACGGAGCCCGAGCCGCCGCTTCCGAGCGGCTGCAGGGGCCGGTAGCGGCCAAGCACGAGCTCACTGGCCGAAAGGTTCGCGACCGCTGTCGCCATGTGCGCTCCGGTTAGGCACGGCGGGTAGAAGTCCTTTGCGCGCCGAGGCACCCGGTAGGGTCTTTGCCAGGCGCGATGTCCGAGCGCGACAGCACCGAAATCGAGTTCGATTTCTTCGAAGAGCCGGCCACGACGGAGGCGGCCGGTCCCGAGCGGGGCTCGCGACGGCCTCGACGCTCGCGGCGACCCCCGGGACCGCCGTCCGGCCTGACGCCGCTCCCGCGCCTGATCGGCCTGATCAGCCTCGCGATCCTCGTCGTCGTCCTACTCGTCTTCTGGGTCTCGAGCTGCCGCGGCGAGGCGAAGAAGGACACGTACGCCGATTACATGGGCGACGTCGACCGGATCGCGAACGAGTCCGAGCGAATCGGCGCTCAGCTCAACACCGCACTCACCAGGGCGGATCTCCGCCAGGCGGAGCTGACGAGGACGCTCGAGGGGCTCGCCAACCGCCAGGTTCAGCTTACGGACGACGCCGAGTCGCTCGATCGCCCCGGCCCGTTGCGCAACGAGCAGCTCGAGTTGGTCGAGGCGATGCAGTTCCGCGTGAGCGGCCTCCAGGGAATCGCCAACGCCTTCTCGAGCCAGACGCGCAACTCGACGCAGGCGGGCGACCTGCTCGCGACGCAGGCACGGCGCCTCACTGCCAGCGATGTCGTCTGGGACGACCTGTTCAAGGACCCGGCACGCCAGGAACTGAGTCGTCAGGACATTCAGGGCGTAAGCGTCCCCGACTCCAACTTCGTCCAGAACGTCAGCCTCCTGACGCCGACGGCGCTGGAGAACGTCTGGAGCCGCGTCCGTGGCGGCGGAGGAGGAGGCGGCGGCGGCGCCACCGCGGGGCCGGGTCTCCACGGCCACAACCTCGTCTCGGTCAAGGTCGCGGGTGGAGCAACGCTCTCAGCGGACGAGCTCAACGAGATCGTCGCGACTACCGATCTGAGCTTCGAGGTCCTGTTCGAGAACTCGGGCGACTCGACGGAGACCGGCGTCCAGGTGACGCTGACGATTCAGAAGAGCCCCGAGCCGATCGTCCGGCGCCAGACGGTCGGGGTAACCGAGCCGAAGCAGGAGAAGACGGTCGTCTTCCGCAACATCGGCAACGTCCCCTTCGTCCGGCGGACGACGCTCTCCGTGGAGATCAAGCCGGTTCCCGGCGAGACGAAGGTGGACAACAACTCCGCCGAGTACCCGGTGATCTTCTCGTACCCCGGCGGCTAGCCGGACATGGCGCGCTCGACCGCTTCCTGCTCCTCGGGCGAGAGGGCCACAGGCGCGCGGCCGTGATCGAGCTCCTTCACGTAGATCCGCGCGTAGTCGCGCCCCTGGATGGCGGTGAAGACGACTCCGGTGCGCGCCGCGTCGAGGAAGACGAGCGACGCCGATTGATGCCCTCCCGCGCCCTCGTACGCGTCGTAGCGCACGATCGAGGTCTTCGAGACGCAGCCGTCGACGCGGCGGTCGACCCGCGCGAGACCGGCGGCGACCTCGTCCACGGCGCCGTGCAGATCGTCGATCCGGGCCTGGAGCGACACGGCGAAGTCGACGAGATCGGACTTCCCGCCGCCGAGCAGGACCAGCTGCGCATCCCGCACGCGCCGAAGCTTCAAGGAGACGTAGAGCGCGATTGCCAACGCAACCGCGGCGGCGATGCAGGCGCCGATCGCAATCCACCCAGCCGTCGAGGCCGACACACTCACGGGCGCCCATCCTAGTGCCGCCTCGCTATCGTTTTGCCGGTGCCATGACCCAGGTTCTCGTCCTGAACGCCAGTTATGAGCCGCTGAACGTGACGTCGGTTCGGCGTGCGCACGTGCTCGTGTTCAAGGGCAAGGCCGAGGTGCTCGAGGCCCTGGATCAGCCTCTGCACTCCGCGAGCGACACCTATCCGTGGCCGCACGTGATCCGCCTCGTGACCTACGTGTCGGTACCGAGGACGGTGCAGCGGAAGATCTCCAGAAGAGCCCTGTTTGCGCGGGACGGCTGGCGCTGCGCCTACTGCGGGACATCGGGCGGGCGGCTCACGCTCGACCACATCGTTCCCCGCAGCCGGGGCGGTGATTCCGTCTGGGAGAACGTCGTAACCTCCTGCGCGCCGTGCAACCTGAAGAAGGGCAACCGGCTCTTGGAAGAGGTCGAGATGGTGCTGCGGACAAAGCCGCGCATCCCCCAGCCCGTTCTCTACATCCGCCTCGCGACCCCGAAGATCCCCACCGGCTGGCGGCAGTACCTGCCCGACCTCGGCGAGGCTACTGCGGCGGCGTAGCCGCGTCGGAATCCAACAGCGCTCGCGCCGCCGTCGAGCTGATGCGGCGCGACGAGGACCTCGTGCCACCAACTGCCGAGCATCTCCGCGTGCCCCGCTGAGCGCTGGCGGCACGCGATTCCGTTCACGCGCAACAAGCCGCGGACCGCCTCGGCCTCGCTTTCGGAGGGGACGACGGTCAGCCGGACGGCGAGGTCGAACTCAGTCACGCTCTCTCGGCAGGTCGAGCGTTTCCCACTGGCTCCACGAGCCGGGGTAAAGCCGTGCCTCCCGGCCGGCGAGCGCAAGTCGGTGGACCGTGACGGACGAGGTGACCCCCGAGCCGCAGTACGCGACGACGTCGCCGTCGGGTAGCTGCGGCAGATGTTCGTTCCATGGCGCGTTCAACGCTCCTGGGATGCGCCCCCGCACCTTGTCGATCGGGTTCTCCTCACCGCGCCAGCGCGCGGGAAGCCGCGCGTCGACGAGGACGAGCGTCGGATCGTCGAGGCGCCTGGCGATCTCGTCCGCGTCGATCGTGTCGCCGCTTCGCTCCCGAGGCGTGAGGACCGCCGGCTCGATCTGCTCCTCGCCCCTCGACAGAGGCCCGAGCCAGGCGTCGAGCCCTCCGGCCAGCACGGCGCAGTCGTCGTGGCCGAAGTGGCGGAGGAGCCACCAGAGCCGCTCGGCGCCCCCCATCGTCCCGTAGGCAACCACGTAGACGTCGTCCCCGATTCCGGCTCGACACGCAGCGGTCGCGAACCGCTCGGCGCTCGGCAATGGATGCCGCCCCTGGCCGTCGACGGAGAGGTCCGAGAGGTCCTCGTCCACGTCGAGGAAAGACCCGCCGGGAATGTGGCCGGCGAGGTACAGCTGCCGTCCCTTCGAGGGCTCTCCCAGCTCCCACCGGCAGTCGACGAACTGGAAACGGCGCGCTGCCGTCAAGGATCGACGAGCTCCAGGATGGTCGTGACCACGTCGTTCAGCGGCACGTCGTTTGGATTTCGTGCGTGGCGGACCTGGCGCAGCAGCGGCTCAACTCTTTCGACGTCTTCACGCGGACATACCGTCAGCAGGACCCGCTTCACCACCGGAGCGTATTGATGTGTGACGAGCGTTCGCACGGCGGCGTATCACTGGCATGAAGCTCCTGCAGATCACAGTGGGGACGCTGCTCGTTCTCGGCGTGGCCGCGCTCGCGGGCGTCGGACGGCCGGAAGCCGCCGGCGGGGCGGCCGAGGAGGCCCACGGCGGCATCACCGTCACGGGAACGGGCGAGATCCGCGCCACGCCGGACCGGGCGTCGCTCCTCTCGTTCAGTATTCGCAGCGACGCGGCAACCGCCAAGGAGGCGCTGGCGGCGAACTCGGCGGCGGTGCGCCGGCTGATCGCGGCGCTCAAGGGCGCCGGTGTCGAGGCGAAGGACTTGAAGACCGAGCAGTTCGACGTCTCGCCGCGATACGACCCGGACGAGGTCGAGGAGGCTCGCGGGTACTCGGCATCGTCGATGCTGACGGTCGGCAACCAGAGCCTCGAGCGGGCAGGCCGGCTGGGCGACATCGGCGTCTCCGCGGGTGCGGACACCGTTTCGGGCCCGGCGCTCGCGGCAGCCGATCGCGAAGCCGAGTACCGCGCCGCGTTGAAGCGGGCGTTCGCGGATGCGCGCGCGAAGGCACAGGCCCTCGCCGAGGCGTCCGGGGCTTCTCTCGGCGACGTCACGTCCATCGTCGAGGGGAGCCTGCCCGAGGGGTACTACGCGCAGCCAATGCGGGCACTCGACGCGAGGATGCCGATCGAACCGGGATCGGAGCAGGTCACCGCCGCCGTGACGGTGACGTTCGCCCTAGGCGGCTGACGAACCGAGCCTGAGCGGGATGGGCAGCGCGCAGCGCGCACATTCCGTGCGCCGCGCCCTTCCGCTCGCCTCGCTCGATCGGAATCGGCTTCGCGCAGGTACAGGTCGTCATGCCTCTCCCGAGAGTGCCTCGCCGGCCGGACGGCGAGACGCCTGCTCGTACATCCGGCCGGCTGATGCGTTCTGGCGCGACCGCTAGGCCGCTTCGGGCGCCGCGGCCTCTCTCGGTGCCGGCACGGGGTGGTGATGGCCGTTGCCGAGCAGGTGACCGTGCGATTCGGTGCCATAGCCGCCGGGGACCGGGATGTAGAACTCGGGATAGCCCCACATCCCGTGCTCGGAGACGTCGAGGCCGGCCTGCTCGACCGCAGGCTCGACCCGGATCCCGGCGATCCGCTTCATCGACCAGAGCGCGAGGAACGAGGCCGAGAAGGTGAAGGCGCCCACCGCGAGGATGCCGAGCGCCTGGACGCCGAGCTGGTGGAGGCTGCCGGTGTAGACGAGCCCGCCCGTGCCGGTCGCGAGGTT
>Ga0126304_10000676_pt1 | contig 14680 bp, 19 predicted proteins | sample Plot25_FD_92538 | JGI IMG/M metagenome (GOLD analysis project Ga0126304, IMG submission 92538) | Serpentine soil microbial communities from UC McLaughlin Reserve, CA, USA - Plot25 | ecosystem: Environmental > Terrestrial > Soil > Grasslands | place: USA: UC McLaughlin Reserve, Lake County... | reverse complement strand
TGCCAGATGCCTTGCGCGTTCGCCGTGGACTGTCCGTGCCGCACGAGTAGCATTTCTTGTAATTCTGGCATCGGGTAAGGGTAGTGTATCCTGGCGCTCCCGGCAAACCTTCCCCGGTGCTAGAATCTGGGGCTCGTGGTCTGACGGGGAGGCTTGCCAGGATGTTCCGGAGAGGTGAAGAAGAGACGCCAGAAGAAGGCGTGGAGAGGGTGCCGGAAGAGTCCAGGGGTCCCATACAGATCGAACCCGACGCCCCCCGACCGGCCACGATCCTCAAGGTGGCCGGAGAGATGGAAGAGCGGGGGGGGCAGATCCTCGAACTCTTCAAAGAGGTCGAATCTCCACTCGGACGGGTAATTCTGCCCATATACTTGCGCCAGAACGACAGGGACTTCTTCGTCGAGGTCGAGACCGGACCCTGGGATAGCCGAAGGTCGGGCGAGGCGGTCGACAGGGCGGCCGTGCTGCGCAGTTCGGAGCATGCCGGGGCTGGACTGGAGATTCTGAGCGCTTACCCACTACCCCCCGAAGTCGAGTTCTACTTCGGAACTTCACCGGCCGCGCTGCTGCAGCTCGATCTCGCCAGGCTCACGTCGGACAGGCCCGAGGTGTGTGCAGGGCTCTTCAGGGAAGTCGGGAGCCGCCACTGGGGCGTCGACCTCGACTACGAACCAGAATACCTCACGCTGGTCGAAGATCTACTCATCGCCGCCCTCGAGGCAGACGATACCCAGGGCGTGCCACCGCTGTCAGACGGGCTCGTAGCCGGACTGGGATGCTTTTTGGGCGAAACCATCCGCCGCAATGTCAGCCCACCCGGCATCTGGCTCCAGCAGGAGGGGTGGGGAGAAGGCCCCGTCGTCGAGATAGGAGACTTCATCCTCGACCCTATCGGTAAGTCTCGGGCTTTCCTCGAAATCGGGCCAGAAGAATCCCTGGCTTTCTACGCCGAATACGTACTCAAACAGTGGGACGGGAGCTGAAATTGCAAAGAGGCATTGCCACTTTGCAAGCTGTCAGCGATTGGCTATCAGCAAGAACACGGAGCTGAAAGCTGATTGCTGCCAGCGCGAATAGCAGAGGGTATACCCTCTGCTATTCGCTTCACGCGTAGCGGTTGCGGAGCTCGCGGATTATGCGCGAGGAGTCGACGAGCACCTCGTCACCGATGGTGAGGATCGGTATCGCCCGTTGTCCCGAGAGCCGGATGACCTCCTGGCGCATGTCCACGTCGGCGTCGACGACGTCGTAGTCGAGCCCAAGCCGCTCTAGCTCGTTCTTTACACGTCTGCAGAACGGGCAATAGTCGCCCGTGTATAGCCTTATATCTGTCTTCTGCAAGGTCGCATCCATGGCACGCCTCCCGGTGTTAGATCTGCTCTCTCTAATACATTATACCCTGGCAGTCCAGACTTTATGCTCCCTCGGGGGCATGAGCCCTGGCACTTGGTCCGGCTATCGGAGGGCCTCTTCGTACTCGCCGGGGTCGTAGATCAGGGGGTAACTCTCGTCGAGGGTGTCGCTCGCGGTGACCTCGCCGACTACTACGGTATGGTCACCGGCGCGGGCTCTGTCTATGACCTTGCAGTCGAGGTAGGCCAGGCAGTCGAGAAGGAAGGGCGAGCCACCCGGTGTCAGGCCGTAGGGGATGCCCTGGAGCTTGTCGTGGTACTCGCCGCTCGTGTCCGCGAAGTGGGTAGCGACGTCTACCTGATCGTCGCGCAGTACGCTAAGGGCGAAGGTCTCGCTCTCGAGTACGATGTCGTGGGTGTAACGGTCGCTCTTGATTGCTACCGTCACGCAGGGGGGGCGTTCGGAGGACTGCATAACCCACGAGGCCGTCATGGCGTTGGATTGGCGGCCGCGGCGGGTTCCCATCACGTAGACCCCGTGGGTCAGGTGACGGAGGGCCGCCGGTATGGAGTTACGGTCTCTGAGGTCCCTGTCCAATCCACTCCTTCCGGTAGGGATACGAGTATTTTATCAGGAGCGGTATACTGCGGACCATGTCGTTCTCCGGACGGGAAGACTCATGAGCGGGCCCCTGATCTGGTTCGGCATACTGCAAGCCGTGATCTACCTCCTCTTCATGCGGGCGATCGACCTCTACGAAAGGGAGCCGCTACGCTACGTGATCCCCGTGTTCGTGTGGGGTTTCGCCGTGGCGACGACGGTCTCCCTGGTCTTCAATACGCTCTTCCAGCTCACCCTCAGCTCGGTGACGAGCGTGAAGACCGCCAGCTTTTTCACCGCGGTCGTGGAGGCGCCCGTGGTCGAGGAGTGCTCGAAGGGTCTGGCCCTGCTCCTGATCTTCTTTATCGCCTACCTCGTGCGCCGCCGGAGCGGGTTGATGGAGTTCGCCGGGGTAATGGACGGTATCGTCTACGGCTCGGCCGTCGGGTTCGGCTTCGCCATCGCCGAAGACCTTCTCTACGGCCTGCAGTACGGCCCCGAGACGTTCCTCGTGCGCAGGATCTTCGGCGGCTTCGCCCACGCGTCATTCACCTCGCTTACGGGGATCGGTCTCGGTCTCGTCCCCTGGGTGCAGAGTAGGGTTCTCAAGGTCGTCCTGCCCGTGCTTGGTCTTATGGGGGCGATCCTGTTGCACGCGACCTTCAACTTTACGGCCACCGTGTTCGGGCCCGTCGGCTACCTGGTATTGTTCTGCGTGATCCTCGTCTACATAATCGTCATCTTCGTGTGGCTCTATATAGAGCGGCGCGCCATCCGCGAAGAACTAAAGGATGAGGTTTCGACAGGGACTATAACCGCGCAAGAGTACGCCATACTCCCCAGTTATTTCCGAACCACGACCTACTACATCAAACTCATCTTCACCGGAAGGCTGGGCGCCTGGATCAGGGCCCGCAAGCTGAACGCCGCCGCCGTTGACCTGGCCCTGGCAAAACGTCTCGCCCGTCGCGCGGGTAGCCCTGGCAGCATGGACCGGGTCAGGATACTCCGCCGCAAGATCCTCGACCTGAGAGAGGGAGCGACCGTCCGGGCGGCCTCCTGAGAGGCCAGGCCTCGGGCATAATCCTCGCCGGTGGTGCCAGCCGCAGGATGGGACGCGAGAAACTCTCCCTCGAGGTCGCGGGGGTGACCCTGATCGAACGCGTCAAGGATGCGCTCGCAGGCTGCTGCCAGGAGGTGCTCGTGGTCGGTGGCGGGTACACCGCGGGCGAGCGACCGGGCGGCCTCGGACCGCTGGCCGGCATGGAGGCCGGCCTGGCCCGCGCACGCTACCCGCTGGTCTTCGTGGCCGCGGGCGACATGCCTTTCTTGACGCATGGCCTGGTCGCTTATCTGCTTGGTCGTCTCGATGAGGGCGGTGTGCTGGCCGTCGTACCTCGCTACCGGGGAAGACTCCACCCCCTCTGCGCTGCCTACAAAAGGACGCTGCTACCCCGTCTCGGCGCGGCCCTCGACTCTGAAACGCGGGCCGTCCGTGGGTTTGTGGATGGGATAGAGCAGGTAGAGTACGTCGGTGCAGAATTGCAGCGGTTCGGGGACCCCGATCGTCTGTTAATGAACATCAACACGCCGGAGGATCTGGCGTTGGCCAGGCGCGAGGCCCGACGTTGAAGGCCCCGCTGGGGGGAGGGATCCTCGGGGAGCTGAACGAACTCCTTGGAGTGTACCTGGGCCGGTCCTCTGGCGCTGGTGGCGCAGAAGATAGCCCCAGGGTCGCCGTTATTCTCGGGGCGCAGGTACTCCCGGGCGGGAGAGCGAGTTCGACGCTGGAGGTCAGGACCCGTCACGCCGGTGAGTTGTACGCCCGGGGTCGGGTCGAGACCCTCATACCGACCGGCGGCGAGGGTGAGCATCCGCCCGGCGAGGCCGTCGTGATGTCGGCGATTCTGCAGGAGATGGGCGTGCCCGAGGCGGTGATTCTGCGCGAGGATAAGGCAAGGAGCACCTGGGAATCTGCCCTGAGGGTGGCCGAGATCGCGCGTCGCAGAGGTATTCGCGAGGTCCTCGTGGTGACAGACCCGCTGCACTGCGTCAGGACGGCCGCCTCCTTTAGGAGGGTGGGGCTACGTGCCGTACCCGAGCCGGTGTATAGTAGCCCGATGTGGCGCAAGAAGTGGTCCCGCAGGGGGCAGTTCTCGAGAGAAAGCGGGGCTCTTCTCTGGTACCGGATAAGGCATGGGGTAGGGGCGCGCTCCCGGCCGTAGCCGTCGGAGTGCTGGCCGTATCGGCGTCCGCCATCTTTATCCGGCTGGCCGGCGCCCCCGCCGTCGCCATCGCATTCTGGAGGTGCGCCCTCGGAGCCGCCGTCCTCCTGCCGCCGGCGCTCATAAGGAAGGACACCTTCCCGAGGGGCCGCGCCCTGTACGCTGGGATCGCTTCCGGTGTGGCGCTAGGTGCCCATTTCGGGTTCTGGATCTCCTCGCTCGACTATACGAGCGTGGCCGCGAGCGTCGTCCTCGTATCCACCCAGCCTGTCTTCGTCGCGGTGTTGGCTTACCTGCTCTTCGGGGAGCGCACCAGCCCGCTCTCGTTTTTCGGCATCTTGATCGCCATAGCGGGCACGGCAGTCATCGCCTTCGATAGGACGGTCGGATCCGCCGCCTTCCTCGGAAACGTGCTCGCGCTCGTCGGGGCCGTGACGGTGTCCGTGTACGTCCTGATCGGGCGCTCCTCCCGTACTGGGGGCGTCGGGGTGCTCCCTTACTCCATAGTCGTGTACTCGGCGGCAGCGGCCACGTTACTTCCCGTCACCCTCGTACTCGATGTCCAGCTCTGGGGTTATGCGGGCGAGACGTGGTTCTGGCTGGCGGCCATAACCGTGGGGCCGCAGCTGATGGGCCATACGGTCTTCAACTGGGCCCTGCGCTACGTCGAAGCCTCTGTCGTCTCCGGCACCATCCTGGCAGAACCCGTCGTTGCCGCGCTCCTGGCCTGGCTCGTCCTCTCCGAGAGGCCCGGTGTCCTCACGATCGTCGGCGGGGTGATCGTGCTCGGGGGACTCTTCTTCCTGCTCAAGGGACGTTCGGCCGCGGTCGAGCCCGCCGCTTGAAGCAGCCTGCAAGGCGCTGAAGGCTGATAGCTTTGGATCACAGAGGCTCCCGCGGTGATGCTGTATGCTCCTTTGTATGTATAGCCGCCCCAGTAGAGGTTCGGGACCGCTCAGAACAGGTTTCGTTTGCGGGATCGTCGGTGTGCTCGTCGCGCTCGTCTCGGACCTGTATTTCCTCTTCGTGGACCCCGCCGACACGTCTGGTTGGGTTCTCGCCGTAATTGCCCAGTACAGGACGCGGCTGGCCCTTGCTGCCTTTCTGTTACTGGCCATTCTGGCGGCCCTCAGGGTTCGGCCAACGCACCTCGACCCCGGGGTGCCCTACCGATCACTGCTCCTTCGCGACGGCGCCCTGGCGGCGACGGTGGTCGCCGCTATGGTAGGGTTCACGCTGTTCCTGACGACAGCCTTACAGGCCACATTGCTCGCAGGACCAGCCCGCGACTACGCCGCGGAGGCCGCACCGAAGATCGTCTCTTACGTCAACGAGGTACGCACGGAGATCCGGCAGTCCCGCAAAGAGCGCGGGGCTTCTCCCGAGAGGGTCAGGGACATCCCGCCACCGGCACAGGTCTCAGAGGTCGAGGCGACCCTGCAACCGCCCAGCCTGCGTGACCTCGGACGTTCGATGGCTAACTTCGTCCTGCGCGCGGTCCTTCTCGGGACGGTGGGCGGGCTGGTCGGGGCGCTCCGCGGCCGTCCCTCACTCTCGGACGAAAAGCCCCGCGGGGCTCCCCGCAGGGAATGAGACGCAGGCAAGGGACGCAGATCGCCGGGGCGCTGCTCCTCGATGGTGTGTTCGGTGAGCCTCCCGAATCCGTACACCCGACGGTCTGGATGGGGCGTGTGATCTCGGCCTTCGAAAAGAGAGCACTGGGACTGAAAGGTCCGGAATCCAGACGCCTCGCCGGCATCGTGCTCGCCCTCGCTTTGCCTTCTCTTATCTTCATCGCGACACGCCAAATCCTCGGCACCCTGCCTGCCGGGCTGAAGTGGATGATCGGAACGGCCCTGATCTCTACCACGCTCTCGATGCGCGGTCTCGCCGAGGCCGCCGGAGGTGTGGAGTGCAAGCTGCACAGCGGACGGCTGGAAGAAGCTCGGGCGCTGGTCGGACACTTCGTCGGTCGCGACACGGACGGACTTTCGGAAACCGAAGTATGCAGGGCCGCCGTGGAGTCGGTCGCGGAGAACACTAGCGATGGTGTCGTTGCCCCCATGCTCTACGGTTTGCTCTTCGGCGCTCCCGGCGCGCTGGCGTACAAGGCCGTGAATACCATGGACTCGATGATAGGCTACCGGCAACCACCCTATACTGACTTCGGATGGGCCGCTGCCCGTCTTGACGATCTCACCAACCTGGCGCCCTCGCGCCTTACGATGCTCTCCGTCGCGGCGATCTCGGGTAGGCCCCTTCGTTCGCTCCTGGGCGCCCTTCGCTACGGTCCGCTCACCACCAGCCCCAACGCCGGCATGGCCGAGGCCGCGTTCGCCGGCGCCCTCGGTATCAGGCTCGGTGGCGCCAACACCTACGGCGGGATGTTGCGGGAAGGGCCCGTGCTCGGCGACGGACGCCTCCCTGCGCCCGAAGATATCGGGGGCGCTGTGCTTCTCATGCGCCGCTGCTGCGTGTTGGTCGGCATCCTGGCACTTCTGGCAGAGAGGTTGGACCGTGGTTAGGGGTTGGGCACAGCACCCCGGCGACCGCCACCACGGGGCACACGGCGGACTCGTCTCGCGGTCCCTCGACGTCAGCGTCGGGGACCTGCTCGACTTCAGCCAGAACATAAACCCCCTGGGCGCACCCCGCGACGCCCTGAGTGCCGCCCACCGGGCGATCGACGAAGAATCGGCCAGATACCCCGACCTGGAATATACGGAACTGCGCGGGGCGCTGTCCGACTACCTCGGTGTTACTGCCGAAAGGATCGTCCCGACCAACGGCGGGGCCGAGGCACTCTTTCTCGCAGCCAGGGCGGCCGGAAAGGGGGGGGGAGCGCTCGTGCTCGAGCCCACCTTCTCGGAGTACGCGGCCGCGGCGCGGGCCTCGGGCATGGCGCCTGTACGCAGGGTTGCCCGGCGACGCGGGGAAGGATTCGGGTGGGACCCCGACTCGCTAGGAGACCTCGAAGGGATTTCCGTCGTGTTCCTCTGTAACCCGAACAACCCCACGGGTGAAGCTCTCGACCAGAGGGAAGTCCTCGAGGCGGCGGCGCGCGTAAAGGAGGCCGGCGCCGTTCTCATCGTCGATGAGGCCTTCGCCGACTTCGTGCCTGAGGTCAGCGTCGCACCGATGGTCGACGAGAAACTGTGGGTCGCACGATCTTTCACCAAGTTCTTCGCGATACCCGGTCTGCGGCTCGGCTGTCTCGTCTGTGACGATGCCGAGCGCGTCCAGGCGCTCCAACCTTCGTGGCCCGTGAACGCCGTCGCCGCCGCCGCGGGGATCTCCGCCGCCAGGGACCCGGAATTCGCGAAGGCCGCCGTGGGGGAGGTGACCCGCTTGCGCCAACGTCTCTTCGTGGCCCTGGATGCGCTCGCCGAACTACAACCTTTCCCCGGGGCCGCGAACTTCCTGCTCGTCCGCGGGCCGGATGGCCTCACCGAGCGTCTCGCCAGACGGGAGGTGCTAGTGCGGGGTTGCGGGCCGTTCGAGGGACTGGGTTCCGAGTATATCCGTGTTGCGGTAAGGGACGAGGTTTCGAACGGGCGACTCGTCGCGGCGATCCGGGAGGAGCTGTAGCCGTTCGCGCCCTCATCCTCGGTGGCGCCAGCAGCGGGAAGAGCGCCTTCGCCGAGCGACAGGCCCACGCGCTCGGGGGGGAGCGCGTCCTCTATGTGGCGACGGCTGTGGTGGGAGAAGACGAGGACCTGCAGCGGCGTGTCAGGCTCCACCGGGAACGCAGGCCCCCCAGCTGGGGCACGCTGGAGATAGGAGATCTCGACGCGATCCTGGATGCGGCGGAGGGATGGGACGCTGTCCTGCTCGATTCTCTCACATTGTGGGTTTCGGCCAGGGAGGAAGAACAGGCACTCGCCGAGTTCGACCGGTTCCTGGCCGGGACCGGAGGTCTCGCCGTGCCTCTGTTGCTCGTGAGCGACGAGGTCGGACTCGGGGTCGTGCCCGAAAGCGAGGCGGGGAGGAGATTCCGTGACGTGCTAGGGCTGGTGAACCAGCGGGCGGCCGACGCGGCAGAAGAAGTCCACCTCTGCGTCTCCGGGATAGGCTTGAGGGTCAAGTAGTTGAAGGCAATCCTCTCGTTTTTCACCGTGCTTCCTGTTCGCAATGCTTCCCTGGAAGAGGCCGCGCGTGAGGTCCGCCTGTTGCCCCTCGTCGGTCTCGTCACAGGGTTGCCAGGGGCCGTTCTGCTACTTGCGGCTTACGCCTTGCCCCCCGGCGTCGCAGCGACCTTAGCGCTGGGAGCCGTGCTCCTTGCCGCCGGCCTGCACCACGCCGACGGGGTCCTCGACGTCGGCGACGCGCTTATGGCCCACGGAGGTCGCAACCGAAGCCGTGAAGTCCTCTCTGACTCCCGTGTTGGCATCGGCGGTCTCGGTGCGCTGTTCGTGGTGTACGCTCCTACCGTGGCAGCGCTCGCCGCGCTGTGCGCCGATTCCCCCGGTCGGGCGGCGCTCGCCCTTTTTGCCGGTGAAGTCGCCTCCCGCTCCGCGATGCTCCTCACGCTTGCTTTCGGCGAGCCCGCCGACGCACGTTCCTCTGCTGTTCCCTTCGTAAGGGCGCTTAGGGGACCGCGCCACACCGGCGCCGTCGTCGTTGCATTGCTCGCGCCACTGCCTTTCCTGCTGGCTACGAGCGCGCTCGCGCCACTCGCCATCCTGACGGCGCCCTTGGTTGCGTGGGGGGGCGTTCGGGTCGCCGCAGCCAGGTTCGGCGGAATCGGTGGCGACGTCGTCGGGGCCGCCGGGGAAGTATGCCGCGCCACGTTGCTCGTCCTGCTCTCAGCAACGATGTAGCCGCGGCTCGGGTACGCCGGGCCTGGAATCTGATGTTTGAGGCCGCGGTTCTAATGAGGGCGGTTCGCGAACCGCCCCTAAAAGCAAACCGGACTAAGACGCCAGTTCGTCACCGGGTTTCATCACGTGGACCTTGAGGTCTGGGACGAGGACAGAGGTGTGCTCCTGGAACTCCTCCGGGGTGCCTGGCACGAACGGGAAAGTCCCGTAGTGTATCGGGACGACGTGCTCGACGCCGAGGAGTCTCGCCGCGTGCGCCGCCTCGAACGGGCTCATAACCACCTGGTCGCCGATCGGCAACAGGGCTAGATCGGGGTTGTAGAGCTCACCGATCAGGCGCATGTCACCAAAGACCGCGGTGTCTCCGGCATGGTAGAGCCTGAACCCGCTCTCGAACTCGATGACGTAGCCTACTGGCTCGCCCGCGTAGATGTAGCTGCCGTCGTCGAGCTGTATGCTCGAGGAGTGGAAGGCGTGGGTCGCCGTCACCTTGATGCCGCCTACCTGGGTCGTGCCGCCCTTCTGGATCGGCATGGCGTTCTCGATCCCCTCCCGTTGCAAATAGGAGAAGATCTCGAAGTTCGAGACCGTCGTTGCCCCGGTCTGCCCCGCGAGAGGCTCGACGTCGGAGAAGTGGTCGAAATGGCCGTGGGTAATCAGGATGGTGTCGAGCTCTCCAACGTGTTTCATGTCGTCCGGCGTCTGGGGATTTTCCGTGAGGAAGGGATCTATGATGATCTGCTCGCCGCCCGCTGTCACGAACCTGAACGTCGCATGCCCGAGGTAGGTGATCCTCGTTCCGCCTAGCATCTGTTCCACGATTACCCTCCGTACGTTGACCAAGATCCAAGAAAAGAACAAGGGGATGTATACCCACCTCACAAACCGGAGAAACGGCCTGTACCTCAGTATAATCCCGCGGGTGTCCTGACCGGGATGCTGTGTCGAGCCCCCGAACCTTAGGGAGAATGTATGAGATCTACCCTCATCCTCGCGGTACTTGCGGGCGTGTGCGTGGCCGTCCAGACCAGCCTCACAGGGGCGGCCCAGCGAACGCTCGGACCCATCGTTCTCGTCGCCATCTCGGGGCTTACGACCGGCACGCTCGCGCTCGCGATCTCGCTCGTGGTGGCGAAACCCGAGTTTGGTGGCCGAGCGGTGGCTTACGCGGTGGCCTCCGGCTTCCTGGGGGCCGTGATAGTGGGCTCTATCGCCGTCGCGGCCGGACAGGCAGGGGTGGCGCGCGCCCTCTCGCTCGTTATTGGCACCCAGCTGATCACGGGTCTCGTGCTCGACGCCTTGGGGATCTTCGGCGCCGGGGCCGACTTCAGCATCCTGAAGGCGATCGGGGTCATGCTCATAATCGTCGGCGGCGCACTGGTGGTCAGCTATTAGAGCGGCCTGTTGCCCTCAGAGGTGTCACCTGAAGACTGAAGCATGTAACCTGTAGCCTACATGAGTTATCTGCCCATCGAAGACCACGGCATCATCGGGAATCTGTATACGGCGGCGCTCGTCGGTAAAGAGGGCACGATAGATTGGTTGTGCCTGCCGGCCTTCGACTCCCCGAGCGTCTTTTGCTCCATCCTCGACGACAAGAAGGGCGGGCACTTTACGCTGCGGCCTGTGGAGTTTACTCGCAGCCAGCAGCTATATTTGCCCGATACCAACGTGCTCTTGACCCGCTACTTTTCGCCGGAGGGCCTGGCCGAGACCCTTGATTTCATGCCCATACTGACACACCCCTACGAGCGTCACAGGCTGGTCCGTAACGTGCGGGTCATAAGGGGTAAGATGGACTTCCGCCTCGAGTGCCTTCCGGCTTTCGACTACGCCCGTCGCGAACATACGGTCTCGGTCGGGAAGGCGGGGGCAGTGTTCGCGGCTGAAGGCCATTGTCTCGGTCTGGCCACCGATGTGCGTCTCGAAGAGCGGGCGAGAGGGGCTGCGGGGGCCCAGTTCACGCTCGGCCAGGGTGAGCGGGCGACGTTCGTGCTGGCGCACCTCGAGCGGGGCGAGGAGCCGGGTGAGATACTCTCGGACGTCGGGTTCGAGGAGTTGCTGCACAGCACTCTCAGGTACTGGAGGCGCTGGCTCTCCAACAGCACCTACCAGGGGCGGTGGCGCGAGATAGTTCATCGTTCCGCCCTCGTACTCAAGCTCATGGTCTACGATCCCACGGGCGCGCTCATCGCCTCACCCACGATGGGCCTACCGGAGAGGATCGGGGGTGCCCGCAACTGGGACTACCGCTACACCTGGCTCAGGGATGCGGCGCTCGCGCTCTACGCCCTTATCTACGTCGGTTTCGAGGATGAGGCGCGCAAATTCATGGGTTGGCTGAGGGACCGTTGCCAGCAAGACGCGGACGGGTTGCTCCAACCGCTCTACGGCATAGACGGCCGCAAGGACATAACCGAGGTGGAGCTCACACACCTCTCCGGATACATGAATTCCTCCCCCGTAAGGCTCGGCAACGGCGCCTTCGAGCAGCGCCAGCTCGACCTCTACGGGGCCGTGCTCGACGCCGCCTACCTTTACAACAAGCACGGCGCCCCACTCGACTACGACCTCTGGAAGAACCTCGCGAAGATACTGGACTGGCTCAGCGAGAACTGGCGCGGGCCCGACGAGGGCATCTGGGAGGTTCGAGGGGGAAAGCACCAGTTCGTCAACTCCAAGCTCCTGAGCTGGGTGGCCCTGGAGCGGGCCGGCAGGATCGCCCGCCAGCGCGGGCTGCCGGCGGGAAACGGACGCTGGATGGTCGAGCGCGACGCCATCTACGAGGAGGTCATGGAGAAGGGGTGGAACCCCGAAAGGAAGAGCTTCGTGCAGTACTACGGCTCGGACGCCCTCGACGCTTCGCTGCTCATGATGCCTCTGGTCAAATTCGTCGGCCCCACCGACCCGCGTTGGCTCTCCACCCTCGACCGTATCCAGCACGAACTCGCCCACGACACGCTCGTGGACCGTTACAAGACGGAGGACGCGGCCCCGGACGGACTGGATGGCGGCGAGGGCAGCTTCAACCTGTGCTCTTTCTGGCTCGTCGAATGCCTCACGCGGGCCGGACGTCTCGATGAAGCGCGCCTCGCCCTGGAGAAGATGTTCTCCTACGCCAACCACCTCGAACTCTACGCCGAGGAGATCGGGCACTCCGGGGAGGCGCTCGGCAACTTCCCCCAGGCCTTCACGCACCTGGCGCTTATCAGCGCGGCGGTACACCTGGACCGCGCGCTCGGGACGCGCTGAAGGGTCGTGCACTCCCCGCTCTTCGAGGCCGTCCCGAACTTCAGCGAGGGGAAAGACGGCACGAAGATCTCACGCATCACCGGGGCTGTCGACGCGGTCCCCGGCTTGCGCGTCCTCGGCCTGCACTCGGATCCCGACCACAACAGGAGCGTCCTCACGTTCGCCGGCGAAGAGGAAGCGGTGCTCTCCGGCGCCACCGGCCTGGCGAAGGCGTGCAGCGACGAACTCGACCTCGCGTCCCAGTCCGGCGAGCATCCCCGGATGGGCGTGCTCGACGTTTTCCCCTTCGTGCCCCTCGAAGGCGCCACTATGGAAGACGCGGTCAGGCTGGCCCACAGGGCCGGCGAGAGCCTGGGTCGCCTGGGCTTCCCCGTCTTCCTCTACGGGTCTGCCGCGACGGCCCCGCACCGCAGGGTCCTCCCCGACATCCGACGGGGCGGTTACGAGGGAGTCGCCTCCCGCCTCGAGGACTCCCGGTGGAAGCCTGACTACGGTCCGGAAACTTTGGATCCCCACAAAGGGGCCGTCGCCGTCGGCGCCCGCCCTTTCCTCATCGCTTTCAACGCCTACCTGAACACCGACGACGTAGAGATCGCCAGGGAGGTGGCCAGACAGGTCAGGGAGAGTGGCGGTGGACTCCCCGCCGTGAGGGCGCTAGGCTTCGGTGTCGGCGGCAAGGCCCAGGTCTCGATGAACCTGACGGACTTCGAACGGACCCCGATCCCCGTGGCCCTCCAAGCCGTTCGCTCGGCTGCAGCCGACCTTGGAGTCTCCGTAGAGTCGACCGAGCTCGTCGGCCTCGCGCCGCTCGAGGCGATTCTGCAGGCGGCCCGTTTCTACCTCGGCCTGCGGGAACTGGAAGCCCATCACGTGCTCGAAACGAGGCTCTACGATCCGTCCGGAAACCGGAGCCTGTAGGGGCGTGTGCCAGGAGAGTTACACGTGTTGATCTACCTTGCAGGACCACTCTTCTCCGAGGCCGAGAGGCGCTTCAACCTCGCGCTCACGCAGAAGCTGGAGGCCCTGGGCTTCGAGGTCTTTCTTCCGCAGCCGACGGCGTAGAGCGCGACAGACTACCCTACGACGCGATGACACCAGGGGAGCGACGCCAGGCCATGTTCGGACTCGACAGGAGCAGGATCTTGGACTCCGACGTGTTCCTGTTCGTGCTCGACGGCCGCGTCCCCGACGAAGGCGCCTGTGTCGAACTCGGCATCGCCCACTGCCAGAAGTACCTCCAGAACGAGGACAAGCTCCTCCTAGGACTCCACACCGACATCAGGGCTGCCTTCGTCGGCGCACGCCTCAACCCGATGGTGCGCGTGCCGCTAGACTATGTGGTCGACGACGAGCAGACTCTATTGGAGGTACTGGCCGGGTACGAGACCGGTGTCCAGGGAAGCACACCATGACCCGTGGTGAAGCCCTCGCAAGGTGCTGCAGACACAGAAAGGAGCACATTCATGAACGGGCGTGAGATCAAGGCAGCCGCGATACAGATGTCATCGACCCCGCACAAACAAGAGAACCTCGACACGGCGGAACATCTCATACGTTCGTCCGTGTCCTCGGGAGCGGATCTGGTAGCCCTGCCCGAACTGTGGAGCTGCCACGGCCTCGAGGACGTCTACAAAGAGAACGCCGAACCCATACCAGGGCCGACCACCGAGTTCCTCGGCACACTCGCACGCGAGCTCGGCGTTTACATACTCGGGGGTTCCATCCTCGAAGAAACCCCTTCCTCCACAAACCTGCATAATACCTCGACCTTCTTTGGGCCTGACGGCAGGATGACGGCCGTCTACCGCAAGATACACCTCTTCGACGTAAAGGCCCCTGACCGCGAATACCTCGAGAGCCATACCATGGCGGCCGGTAGGGAGATAGTAACCGCCAAGGCTGGCGCCGCGACGCTCGGGCTCAGTGTCTGCTACGACGTACGCTTCCCCGAGCTCTACCGCTTGCTGGCGCTACGTGGCGCCGAGGTTCTGGCTGTGCCTGCCGCCTTCACGCTCCAGACGGGCAAGGACCACTGGGAGCTACTGTTGCGGGCACGGGCCGTGGAGAACCAGGCCTACGTCGTCGCACCGGCCCAGTGGGGAAGGAAGGCCGACGGAAGGTGGACCTACGGACGGTCCATCATCGTCGACCCGTGGGGCACGGTGCTGGCCCAATGCCCTGACCGCGACGGATACGCGCTCGCCACCCTCGACCTGGACTACCTCGACCGCTTCCGCCAGGAGTTCCCTGCCCTGAGAAACCGCCGCCCCGAAGCATATGATTGGGGAGTAGGGAGTATGGAGTAGGAAAGTGTGGTACCGAAAAGTTTCGGAGGGGGAGCGCGAAGGGTTTTGCCTGGCTTCATGTTTCGATAGGTTCGGAGGCGCCGAGTACTCGTCCCGAGCTGTCTTTGGCCTGCACCTGGACGTA